>BNJS01001114.1_pt1 | contig 369134 bp, 403 predicted proteins | sample 8540461 | NCBI WGS metagenome assembly BNJS01 (sample SAMD00202454, study PRJDB9452) | human saliva metagenome | isolation source: human saliva | place: Japan
CGGAATCGTGATAGTGGATAGAATGTAAAACACGCAAACGCTGTAAGAAAATGATTAAGATAAAATCCCTCTTAAATGAGGAGTTTTTTATTGAAGTACAAAATTATTTTATCAGTTTTTAAGATAATCGCTAGTACGCTTTTTCCGTATTTTTCGGCAGATTTCAGGAGCTGTTCTTTCTGTTGATAAATCCTTTTGTAGGCAATCTCTTGATGCAGGAGATTTTCACTGTCTTTTTCAAGAACTTTATGAATTCAGACGCCTCGTGAAGGAATCAAAAGTCCCTGTGTCAAATGCCAAGCTGTTCCTCGGCTCATCACACCTACTTCTAATTGACCTTTTTCAAGATAAATTTATATATATCAGTACTTTCGCTCTCATCTCGTCGAGGTTTTAAGTTTTTAGCATATTCCTACCAAGATGTCATGAGAAATAAAGACCAGGCACGGCGATAGTTAGACTTCGGCACAGGTGTCTATGGAAACAGCTTTTTGGTTTTCATCAAACTCTACTACACCGTATCTTTGGGGTCAGAAACAGGGTAGGCAAATACGCAGCCGCCTTCACTTGGGTTTGCTTTGACAGCTGAGGAAGCCCAGGCCGTAGAAAATATTATCGCCCAAACCAGAGCCACAGAATCTGTTCGATGAACTCTTCCTAAATAAACGCCTGACCAATCCATCTGGAGAAGGTGAACTTGTACTGTCAAATTTACACCGATTTGTAGAGCCATCTCCCAATAGTTTTTGAAAGCCTCTTTGGTCGTGCGGCGTAGTGATGATAAGTATCTCTCTCTGATTCCTGCATAATAGAAGGGTAGAAATAGGAAATAAATCATGGAGGCTTGTCATATACAGGCATTAACTGCATCACTTACTGCGATAGTGAGCGCGGGTAGAGCCTTGTCCAGAACCTCCGCGAGAATGTCCTTTCGTGTATATTATTATGTATTATTTTAAAACAATGTTATAATCATTTTTATTTTGCCAAATGTAAAGGGTATTGTCAGCATAATCAAAGACATAAAGAAATTTGTATTTTGTCTTTGCACCTAAAATAAATCCTGTTTCGGTTTCTTTATTGATTTTTATAGTTTCATTGAAAAATCGTTTTTCTATTCTTATAATTCTTTTATCGTGTTGATGATATATCTCACCTGTTCCATCGGTAAGTCTCGCAGACAGAGAGCCTCACAAGACAGTCAGAAATATGTCTGAGTTCGGAAGCTCACTTTTTCGGGTAGAATATTTTCATAATAAGAACTCTTGTGCAGTGAAAGATATTGGAAAACAGATAGATTCCTTTGTCTTTCAGGTAGGTAGTTGATGATCTCGTTCTGTCATCTACATTATTATCACAAACGAGGATAAAACATATGGGCGTTGTTAGTGGCATATTCAGGAACGAGAGAGCTTTGGTTTTTAATAGAAACGGGTTCAAGCTGGAGCCCTTTCACATAATAACGATTCCAAATTTTGTGATTCTTTTTATCCTGAATGTCTCTCTCATTTTCTATCTGATTTGCAAAGAAAAGCAGAGATAATTTCACCCGGCGGGAAAGAAGATCGCAGTGGTCTCACCCAGCTGTATTTTATCCACTTCGCCTCTGACTGGTGAACGGTTTGTTCCTCCCAAATGATTTTCAGCTCTTTTGGATAAAGCGGTCATCATTGATCGCAGAGCATACCTCCCTCTCCTGAAATAATATTTTTGGTTTCATGGAATGACGGAAAGATGCCCAATGCTTCCCAATGCTTTTTGTTCCATCTTTTGGAAATATAGTAGCTGTCAGATGGCTGTGGCAGCATCTTCTATTACGATGATCCCGTGTTTGTTAGCTATAGACATTTATTTTCATCCATATCACGAGCTACGCCAGCATAATGAACCACTACGATAGCTTTGGTTTTCTTGCGATTCAGCTTCTGTTTGGTCGCATCTACTCTATTAGGATTACAGGCTGGGATGAGAATGCGGTAAACGATATCAGCACCTTGTCTTACATATGCCAGTGCTGTGGATACAGAAATGTAAAACTAGGAACAATGATCTCATCACCTTTCCTTGATATCCGCTAAAATGGCAGCCATCTCCAATGCATCTGTGCAGGAAGTGGTAAGCAGTGTAGTTAAATGAGTCTTTTTCCATTCTTGACATGGTGAAGAGTCCGTTTCAGAGATTTTCCCTGATTTTACGGCATCTTCTATATATTGCGTTTCTTTACCAGTAAGGTAAGGTTTGTTGAATGGTATCATAAGCTATAGTATATTTTATATCATTAAAGATTATCGGAATTATTGCAATGATGATAATTAATAACAATTTATTATTACTAAGTTTTTAAGTATTGACAGCCTGTCAAAATAGAGATGAAAAAGCATTATCTCTATTCCGGCAAGCCATGCATATTCTACACATGAGAATAAGCCACAAAACAAAATACAAAACCAAAATATAGGGCCACAGAAGTTTTTCTAAATCAAAAATATTAAAGGGAGACAGTATAAAGCCCCCTCATTATTTTGTATAGGTAGAGTTGAAAACAAAATACAAATTAAACAAAGTCACTGTGAGCAGCATAGGATGATTTATAACAACATCGAGAAAGCTTTTCGAAGGCTGTTTTTCTCATTTTGTTTTTAAACACTCTCTTACATCATCAGTTGTATCAGGCCCTCCAGATAGACCATGGTCTGATATTAAAAATACCAGTGCTCTATTTCTGAAATAGCTAAATGGTTTTTCTGAATCCAATTAACATCTTCTGGATGTTGTGAAAACTAAGACCATTCCCAGCATGATAGAAGGAGAATGGAGAACAAATACAGTGGATGACAAGGAAGCAGCATATAGGACTTAGGCTCTTTCACTCTGCATTAGGATAGAGATATTATGTATAGATGAAAGTGACAGAATGGCTGTTTCATGAATACCATAGGCATAATCCAAAGTGAGCAAAACCTATAATAGATAATAATGTTGGGTAGATTCAATATTTTACCGGAAAGTGCATGCAATGATAAGGTATAGCAGTCCCATGAATATGAATCATCATTCGTTATAATGTGAGGTAATTTTTCATTTAAAGATGTAGTAAATCAAAGTCGCTAGAAATGAAGTAGGTGAAAGTAGATGTTAATATCAAACCCATTAGATATTTTCGTATGAAAATATAAATACCGTGCCATAAGCGTCAAAATCAAACATGTGATATTGAATACAATGAAAGTAGCTTTTAATCTCCAATTAGCAACAGGATAAAGAGCACGAATTATAAATAATAAGAAGTCCACTTTTTCTATTTCTGTAATATGCTCCATTGGAAATAAATCTTGGAATAGATCCATATATTTATCTCCATCGTGCGTGATGGTGCTCCATCATTATTAGAAAAGCACAGATTCCTATTTTAAAGTAATAGAAAAGAAATAAGCATGAAATAGAAATTTATAGTTTTCACTCTTAGTTTAGGCTGATAGCAGCTATTTTATTTTGAAACCAAATTCTTTTCAAAGAATTCTTGACATGGTGAAGAGTCCGTTTCCAGAGATTCTCCCTGACCTTTACGGCATTTTCTATATGTGCCGGTAAGGTTTATTGAATGGTATCATGATCTCCAATGCCTGAGAATGGTTTCTTCTTTTACAGAGTATCCATATATATAAAATTACAAGTTTCTGAAACATTTTCCTCTTTGTGTAGGAGATCAGCATTTTGTCCATATTGTTTTTATGGCATAAGGCTCCTGCTGCTTGAAAGTGCTTTGTCCCAATTCCTTTTCCTCGAATATTTGCCGGATTAACGGCACTAGCCCAATTTTTGCAGTGTTTCCATCTCTTTGTACAGACAAATCCATCGATAGTTCTTTTTTCAGAATGTATATAAAAACACCTTTTCAGCAAAAAGTCTTATTCAAACTGTTATCCACCCATTTTCTATAAATATCTTGAAATTTACTTTTTAGATTTAAAACTCAGTTTAAATCGGCTGTATTTTCCCACTTTCATACGCTCAAATCGTAGAAATCGGCGGCGGTTTGTTTTGAAAATCATGTCTTCTATTATTACTATTAACATTATTAAGAGTTAGTCAAACAAAACTTTTGGTTTTTCCAAAAGTTTCTCTATCCATCAATTTCACAAGAAAATCTTTGGTTTGTTTAACAATAATCAAATCATAATCCTGTGTAAGATTGAGGACTTCAGCTTCATTTGAGATAATTCCCCCTCATCTTTTTATTAAAATCGGAGTCCCATTATAGTGTTTTATTTTTCATAATTCTTCATCTATTATAAAAGTAGGGCGATTTTTAGCTTGGTCAAAAGTTTCCTAAATACACCTCATTAATGCCTATGCAGCTGATGATAATTCCTGATAAAACCAAATAGATAATATCAGAGAACCAAAACCAGGCTGTGTATTTTGTGTGTACAGATACTACAAATAATATTCCTAAAACAAAAGATAAGATAAAAGTCCTGAGTCCAAAATTCTATAAATAAACCTAAGCGGTTTGTCCGAGAAAGATACAATTACATTGAAAGCTAACTGTAATAAACCGAGATATGCTATAAGAAGATTTTCCTTCCTCGCGTTCACCATGTTCTATCGGAATTGAAACGCTTTTAAAACCTACCCAGTTTATGAACAGAGGAAAAATTTAATATAATCACTGATATTTAAAATAGAATCGATTACTTTTTCTTATAAATACCAAAATTTCCAATTTCATTATTAAATTGTCCTCCGATAAGTAATTAAACACCTTGTAAAAAGTTTTGGAAGATAACTTTTTCAGGAATTTGTCTTTTTCGGTTTTCTCTGTCCTAAAAACGATATCGTATCCTTCCAATGCCTTTTTGTAGAGCTTGGCTATTTCTTTTCGGCTGGTCCTGCATATCGCAGTCCATTACTATCACCCAGTCGCCTTTTGTTTTTGTAAGTCCAGCAAAATAGCACTATGCTGACCAAAAATTTCTGCTCAGCCGAATGCTTATCTAGAGTTCTGGCTGGAGCACTTTCATCACTTCCCAAGAGTTGTCAGGACTGCGGTCATCTACCAATATGATTTCGTAGTCCTCGCCGATTCTCTCCATTACAATTAATTTCAGAGCGAGAATCGGAGGATCAGCTCGGTAAACAGGGACTTTACAATAGAAATCATTAGTTATACTGTTTTTCGTAGTATTTTTGGTATTCTCCGCTGGTTACATGTTCCAGCCAATCTTTATTGACTCAGGAACCAATCGATGGTTTTAGCTGACCTTCTTCAAAAGTCACAGAAGGCTTCCATCCCAAATCTTTATTCAGTTTTGTAGCGTCTATAGCATAGCGTTTGTCATGCCCTGGGCGGTCTTTCACAAAAGTGATTAGCTTTTCTGAATATCCAGCAGGATTTCCAAGTTTTGCATCCATTTGTTTAATCAATTCCATGATTAAATCAATATTCTGCCATTCATTAAATCCGCCGATGTTGTGGCGTTTCTCCTGTTTTCGCTTCATGGAAAATTTGGAAAATAGCACGAGCGTGGTCTATCACGAACAGCCAGTCACGGGTATATTTACCATCACCGTAGATAGGCAGCGGTTTTTCGTTGAGAATATTAGAAATACAAAAAGCGGAATCAGTTTCTCTGGGAAATGATTTGGACTATAGTTGTTAGAACAGTTGGAAACAATGTAAGGAAGTCCATAAGTGTTTCCATAGCTCTACCAAATGGTCGCTGGCAGCTTTACTCGCAGAATACGGCGATTTTGGGTCACAAGGCGTTTCTTCAGTGAAAATCCAGTCCTCCCAGCGCCATACACTTCATCCGTAGAAACATGGTAGAAAAAGATTTTTCTCGGTTCGTTAGGAAATCTTCCGTGTGTATGTTCTGGATTCAGTGTCCAAAAATTCTTTACAAAGATTAAGAAGGTTAGCAGTCCCAATTACATTGGTATGATGAAAGCATTTGGGTCTGTGATACTTCTATCCACATGGCTTTCCGCAGCGAGATGTATCACAGCATCTGGATTATGTTTTTCAAAAACTTTTTAGTTCTTCGGGTTTTGTGATATCTGCTTTTTCAAAGATATAGTTTGGTTCGTTTTCTATATCTTTCAGGTTTTCAAGGTTTCCTGCGTATGTAAGGGCATCAAGTTGATGATTTTCGTTTGCGGAGATTTTTCACAAACTCACGAACAACATGAGAACCGATAAATCCTGCTCCACCAGTGATAATGATAGATTTCATAATTTTTATAGTTCAATTTAAAAGAATTTTCATCCAAATAAACTGCTTTGGATTCCAGATTTTTATTTTATTCCTCAGAAAAACCGATAGTTTCTCCATTTTTAGAGTAACATCATAGCTAAAATATAGTTGAGCACAGGAAGGATAAATTCGTGCAAAATCACTTCGTGACATTGGGCTGTCGATGATTTCTATTTCCTCTTTCCCAAATTCTTTCATTCCAAAAAGTATAAAGGCTGTTTTCCCTTCTTCTGAGCCGACAAGTCCGATGTAAACCATAGAATCACAGGCAGATTTTTCTTCTAATAAAAAGTCTGCAAAGTCAATATATAAACCTTTCGGAAGCAGTGAGTCGACTTTGATAAATACCTATCGCATCAGGAGAAGTTCTGAGGATGAGAGGCGTTAATCATTGTCATCAAAGAAAATTTCTCAAATCCTGACTTCTTTAGTTTTGTCTAAAAATAGAGACAATCGCGTGCTGTCATGCCTGAAACTTCTCCACATTATTCCAAAGGTAAGAATACCCAAATATTGATTCTAAAATCTCGCTTGGAATAGGCGTGGCATTTTGCAATGGCAGCCATCATTCCATTGATAAAAGAGCGTTGCTACTTCATCATCACCAGAGATTTCAGAAAACTTCTAGCCCCTCAGTGATTTTTAAATCTTCTAAAAACTTTATCCAGTGAATAGCTTCCTCCTTTGAACATCGGCATAGAAAGCGCTATGCTGTTATTCTCTTTTTTCAGGTTTTGGAGTTTCCTTTGTCTCTTTTCTTGAAAATCAAAAGTCCCATAATTTTATGTTTTTATTTTATTGTTTTTCACCATAGATTTGTAATAAAAATCCTGTGTTTTCTATTTGGTCGATAGAGAACATGTTTCTACCATCAAAAATGGCTTTGTTCTTCATCTTTTCTGCCATAAGCTGAAGTTAGGATTTTGAACTCGCTCCATTCTGTTGCTATCAGCAGACAGTCAGCATCTTCAAGCAAGAATGCATGGCTTTCTGGTATACTCTATTTTGTCGCTAAAGATTTTCTTTACATTTTCTTCTGCGATGGCATCATAAGCCGTTATTTTTGCTCCTTTTTCTAATAAAAGTGAAATGTTATCTAGAGATGAAGCCCTCTGATGTCATCTGTATTTGCTTTAAAAGCAAGTCCTACATCGCGATTTTCTTATCTTTTGATGTTTCCGCCAAAATATTTTCAATTTCTGAAACGAGGATACTTTTTGAGCTTTATTTATATTTTCAGTGGCGTTAAGGATTTGAAAATCAAAGTTTTCTTCTTTCCTGATTTGATGAGGGCTTTCAGCATCTTTCGAACAGCTTCCTCCGTAGCCTAGTCCTGGGAAAAGGAAAACGATGTCCGATTCTACGTCACTTCCCATACCGAGCCTTACTTTGTCTACATCAGCTACTTTTTCGCAGTAGTTTGCGATTTCGTTCAGAAAGTGATTTTCACAGCAAGGAACGAATGAGCTGCATATTTAGTCAGTTCCGAAGATTTTTCATCCATGAAAATGATAGGAACCCTGCATCAGTGAATGGCTGGTAGATTTGGGGCAATGATATTTTTAGCCTTGTCCGAACTAGAACCTACGACGATTCTGGCAGGGTTCATAGAATCTTCTACAGCGAATCCTTCGCGGAGAAATTCTGGATTAGAAACCACATCGAAAGGAATTTCTGTTTCTCGCAGAAATGGTCTCTCACTCTGTCCGCATGCCTACTGAACGGTCGATTTATTGACAATTACTTTGTAAGAAGTCATCAGCTCACCGATGTTTTTCGAAACCTTCAGAACATAAGAAAGGTCTGCGCTGCCGTCCTCACCAGGAGGCGTCGGCAAAGCGAGATAAATCACATCACACTGGTCTAATGCTTCTTTTTAGTTGGGTAGTGAAAAACAATCTATTTGCCTGTATGTTTTTAGAAATATTTCTTCTAAGCCAGGCTCAGATGGGAACGATTCCCTTTTTCATGTTTTTTCTACTTTTGTTTCCATCTATGTCAACACAATAAACCGTGTTGCCTAATTCAGCCAGAGTGGTTCCTGTAACCAATCCCACATATCCTGTTCCTACAATTGCAATATTCATCTATGTTTTCAATCTACAAAGGTAATGTTTTTAGTGAAATAAAAATCTTTTCAGCGATAATTTGCTATAAATGAATAATTTTCTTAAATTTGCACACAGATTTACGGAATAATGATGGAAAGGCTTCAAAGGAAGGCCTTTTTATATATCCTCAGTAACGCAGAAATATGGATTTTAAGACAGGGATGAAGAGCTGATACAGGCATTCTTAGAAGAAAGAAAGATATTTATTTGGTTGATTTGAAAATATCTGCAGGGAACGATGTGGTGGTTATTTTTGGATGGAGATGAGTCGCTTTCATTCAGGATTGTTTAGATATCAGAGGCGATAGAGTTTAATCTGGATAGGAAGAGGTGGATTTTTCTCTTCAAGTGATGAGTGCAGGACTGAGTGAGCCTCTCAAATTACCAAGACAATACAGGAAGAATGTAGGAAGAGAGCTTGAAGTCACGACAGAGGACGGAGAAGTGATTAAGGGAGAACTGCTGGAAGCCGATGAAGAAAATAGTTTTGATGCTGAGGTATAGAGGCCAAAACTCGTGGAAAAGGAAAGAGAGTGTGGAGGAACAAAGGAAATCCATACCAAAGGCATAAAGAGAGCAATGATGATGAGTTTTCTAAAAATTTTAGTCAAGTAATATGGATAATTTAGCATTAATCGAGATCTTTTGATTTTAAAAGATGAAAAAGGGATCGGTGAAAGATAGATTTGATGGCGATCATAGAAGACTCATAGCCTGAGATGCGATTCTGATGACCATTTTGAGTCATTGTAAAGCCTGATAGGGAGATTTTCAGATATTTTTGAATATCGTTGAAGACCAGATGTCAGAAGATGACGATTTGGAAATAGAAATCTCTGAAGCGATAGACTCATTTGAGGTGGGAGGAATTTACCCAAGAATCCATTAGCACAACTAGGGCGAAGAAATATCTGACATTGAAACAAGATGGCTATACAAAATTACAAGAACATAATAAAGCTGCAATGTATGAAATGTTTAAAAGATAGAATAGGTGAAGTGGTTGTAGGAGAAGTGCACCACATCCGTGGTAGGCAGGTTATCATCTTGGATGATGAAGGGAATGAATACATTTTGCAAAAGAAACCAGATTCTACGGATTTCTTCAAGAAAGGAGAAAGCGTTAGAGCGGTGATTGAAAAGTTGATTTTCAAAGGTTCTAAACCTCAGATTATCGTTTCAAGAACGGCGCCTAAGTTTTTGGAAAACTTTTAGAATTAGAAATTCCAGAAATATTGGATGGAACTATCATCTTGACAAAGCGGTAAGAATCCCAGGTGAAAAAGCGAAAATCGCTGTAGATGCCTCGGACGAAAGAATAGATCCGTGGGCGCTTGTGTAGGAGTGAAAGGTTCTAGAATTCTGATGGTGAGAGAGCTTAGAAACGAAAATATCGATGTGATCCAGTGGTCTAAAAATCCAGCGTATTGGTAAAAGAGCACTAGGAGGTGTGGGAAATCAACAAGGTGGAAATCAATGAAGAGAGACCACTATGCACTAGATATACGCTCCAGTGGAAGAAATTTCAAAAATCATCGGAAAAACAAGGACAGAATATCAAACTCAGCTCTGGCTTTACAGACTATGAAATAGATGATACAGAGAAAACAAGAAGATGATGATGTAGAGCTGAAAGAGTTTGATGATGAAATCGAGCAGTGGATTATAGATGAATTTACAAAAGTAGGGCTGGATACAGCGAGAAGTGTCCTAGACAAGGATACAGATGTATTGCTGAACTTAGTAGATTTAGAAGAAGAGACAATAGAAGAGGTTAAGAGAATTCTGAGAGAAGAATTAGAATAATCCCTTTGTCTAAAAATATAATAGAATAAACAAAAACAAAAGTATTCAGCTTTTGCTGAACAAAAAGTAAAAATATGCCAAAAATCAGATTAAATAAAGCAGCAAAGGAACTAAATATTTCCATTCCAAGGGCAGTAGAGTTTTTGCAGAGTAAAGGGTTTGAGAGTTGATAGCAATCTCAATGTGTTGTTGGAAGCAGAGGCTTTCTCCGCATTAGAGCAGGAATTTGCAGCTGATAAGAAGCAGAAAGAGGCTTCACAGGGAGGTGGTGATTTCTAAAGTTCCAGAGGTGAAATTAGAAACAGAAGAACCAAAAAGCTCCAGAAGTGATTAAGGCTCAAGCTCCCAAAAACAAAGATTATAGAGCAGAAATAGATCTGGAGGCGAAGCCTAAAAAGGAAGAGAAGGAAGCAGCTTCACCAAAAAGAAGTTGTGAAAGAGGAAGTAGCAGCTCCTAAAACCAGAAATATAAAGAGAAAAACCTGAACCTAAAGGCTGAGCCAAAACCAAAAGCAGAGCCTAAGGCAGAGGCAAAACCTGTTGTGGATACTGAAGAATCTTCCGAACCAGAAAAAGATAGAAACAAAATATCAAAAAACTGGATGGGCCAAAAATCCTTCAGACCGAGAAAAAATAGACCTGTCTCAGTTTGAAACAAAACCAAAACCTTCTGACAAGAAGAAGCAAAGAAAAAGAATTCAAAAACCTGCTGGAGAGGATGCTAAAACCAGCTAATAACAAGGTAGGAGCGGATAAAATTTGCTAAAGATAAGCCACAAGGAGGAAAACCGCGATAAAGGAGGCAAAAAGGAGGAAAGAGAGAACGCGTAATGCCTGTGGAGCTACAGATGAGCAAGTAAAAATCAAATCAAAGAAACTTTGGAAAAACTTACTAATAAAGGTAGTAAGTCCAAAGGAGCTAAATACAGAAAAGAAAAAGAAATTTCTGTAGAGAGCAAGATGAGCTTCAGCAGGAGCTGGAAGCACAAGATAGAACTCTGAAAGTTACTGAGTTCATCACAGTGAACGAGCTTGCAGGCTCTGTGGATGTGAGTCCTACGGAGGTTATCTCTGCATGTTTCTCACTTGGGGTAATGGTAACCATGAACCAAAGATTGGAAGCCGATATCCTGACATTGGTAGCAGATGAATTTGGGTATAAAATAGAATTCTCTGATGCAGATTTGGAAGATAACCCAGAAGAGGAAGTTGAAGACAGTGAAGAAGATTTATTACCAAGAGCACCCTATTGTTACCGTAATGGGGCATGTGGACCACGGTAAGACATCGTTGCTGGACTACATCAGAAAAACGAATGTTATCGCTGGTGAGTCGGGAGGAATTACCCAGCATATCGGTGCATACAGTGTTCAGCTGGAGAATGGCAGACACATTACTTTCCCTAGATCACCTGGTCACGAGGCGTTTACTGCGATGAGAGCCAGAGGTGCGCAGGTAACGGATGTAGCAATCATCGTTATCGCAGCCGATGATGAGGTGATGCCACAGACCAAAGAGGCTATTTCACGCACAGGCGGCAGGAGTGCCTATGATTATAGCAGATTAAACAAAGTAGATAAACCTAATGCCAACCCAGATAAAATCCGTGAGCAGCTTTCAGGATTGAATATCTTGGTGGAAGAATGGGGAGGAAATGTACAGGCTCAGGAGATTTCAGCTAAATTTGGTAATAATGTAGATTTACTTTTTAGAAAAAGTTCTCCTTCAAGCTGATTTATTGGATTTAAAAGCTAATCCTAATAAAACCTGCGTCAGGAGTGGTGATAGAGCATCTTTGGACAAAGGAAGAGGTTATGTTTTCTACACTTTTAGTTCAGGCAGGAACACTCAAAGTAGGAGATTATGTCCTTGCTGGGAAAAACCATGGTAAAGTAAAAAGCAATGCTGGATGAAAGAGGCACAACCTTCAGAAAGTAGGGCCTTCTACGCCAGTGACAATCTTAGGTTTAGATGGAGCGCCTACGGCAGGGGATAAATTTAAGGTTTATGAAGATGAAAGAGAAGCGAAATCTATTGCAAATAAGAGAGAACAGCTCCAAAGAGAGCAGACAATAAGAACGAAGAAACATTTGACTCTGGACGAAATCGGACGAAGAATAGCCCTTGGAGATTTCAAAGAGCTGGAACATTATCCTAAAAGGAGATGTGGATGGTTCTGTGGAAGCCCTTACAGACATGCTTCAGAGATTATCAACAGAGGAAATCCAAGTCAATATCCTTCACAAAGGTGTAGGACAGATTACAGAGAGCGATATCTTGCTTGTAACTGCTTCGGATGCTATCGTTATCGGATTTAATGTAAGAGCTGGAGCAAATGCAAAAGACCTTGCAGAGAAAGAAGAGATAGAAATCAGAACTTACTCCGTAATCTACGATGCCATAGATGATGTGAAAGAAGCTATGGAATGACTGTCATGCCAGAGATTAGAGAACAAGTGGTGGTAATGTAGAAATCCGTGAGGTGTTCAAAATCTCTAAAGTGGGAAGTATCGCAGGATGTATGGTACTTTCTGGTAAGGTGACAAGAAACTCCAAAGTTCGTCTATTGAGAGACGGAATTGTAAAATACGATGGCGAGCTGGAAAGCCTTAAACGCTATAAAGATGATGTAAAAGAAGTAACCAAAGGCTATGAATGTGGTCTTAACCTACAAAAGGCTATAATGATAGAAGTAGGCGACCTATCTTGAAATCTACGAAGAAAGTGAAGGGCATTAAGAAAAACTGAAATAAATTTTATTAGATTAGTAGAAAAACTTTGGCAAGACTCTTTTGTCAAAGTCATTTATGGATGGACTTAGTTATTTTTGCTAAAAATAAAATTGTGGATGTTTCTATTTCCATCATCGTTGCTATCTATAACCGCAGGGACGAACTCCGCAGAACTGCTGGACTCGCTTCTTGTCCAAGAGGATAAGGATTTTGAAATAGTCATAGTAGATGACGGCTCTTCCGTGGAGCTAGCTTCCTGTGGTGGATTTGTATCAAGGGAAACTAAGCATTCAGTATTTTAAAAACAAAATTCAGGACCAGGGCTCAGCCGAAATTACGGAGCAGAACGCGCTAAAAATAGCTGGCTGGTTTTCTTGGATAGCGATGTAGTTGTCCCAAAGGATTACATTAAAAACATTAAAAATAATCTCCAAACCGAAACTGACTGACGCCTTTTGGTGGAGCGGATAAAGCCGATGAAAACTTCTCCAATCTACAAAAAGGCAATTTCCTATTCCATGACTTCGGTTTTTACAACAGGGGAATTCGTGGAAGCAAGAAAGCAGTCAGTAAATTTCTAGCCCAGAAGTTTCAACATGGGAGTCATTAAGGCGTGTTTTCGGCGGTGGGAGGTTTCTCGGATATGAGAATCGGCGAAGACCCAGACCTTCCATGAGGGCTTTGGGAGAAATGGCTACAGCACTTGTTTTTACGAAAATATCGCCGTTTATCACAAACGAAGAACGAGTTTGAAAAATTCTCAAAACAGGTCTATCAGTTTGGTGTTGCCAGACCCTATTCTCAATCAGCGCCACCCTCAATATACGAAACCTACTTTTGGTTTTCCATCCTTGTTTTGTAGGATTTTTAGGGAGCCTGTTGCTTGGTTTTTGGACAAAATACCGCTTCTGCTGTACGCTTTTTATACTTTATTAATATTCGCGCATATTCTTTATTTAAGATGAAAAGCCTGGATTTCGGTGCTGACCACTGTCACCACTTATGTCCAGATGTTTTCCTACGGCTGGGGATTTCTTTTATTCTTGGATAAAACTGAATATCCTAAACCAAACGCCTAAAAAGGCTTTTTCCTACACATTTTTGATTAAAGGAAAAGTTTAGTTTTTATTGATTTTTATTTCTTTGTCAAAGATATTTACGCCGCCTTTCACGCCAAAAATCCAGCGTAGTAACAGGTAAGCTGATACAAATGCCTTCCTTGTCAAATCGTTTTTTATCCGTATGATGGCCTCGTTCATAGCTTCGTAGAAATCATCATTGGTCTCAATTTTATCCAAAACCGAAGTACAAAATCAAGTGTAGAATTTCCGATATTTGTGAAGTATAGATCCACTTTTTCATCAGGAAGCAGAGTTTCTATTTTCTTAATTTCATCAAGAGCGTGTAGCCTGCACAAACTCTAAATCATCTCCAAAAGAAACGCCTGTTTTAGGATAATCTCCTTTTCAAAGTGGAATAATTGGTAAATGTTCCGCTGTAAATAATTTGATTTGGGATAAAAACACCCTGCCCAGGAATGGTTCTTATTGTCGTAGTTATCAGACTTACCATGCCGACAATGCCGTATTTATCATCTATCTCCACCCAGTCGCCCTCCTGTATGGGCTGTGGGTTTTCAGAAGTAGTCCTGCAAAGATATTAGACGCTACTATCTTTGAATACGAAACCAGCGATAATTCCCACAATCCCAGCTCCAGCAAGCAGATGCGAGAAAACTTTGTCTCAACCTCCAAAAGCTCCAAAGCAAGATAAACTCCTGAAAATGGAAGAAACAATAAACCGTAGAAGCGATGATATGGGCGATGTTTAGATGAACCTTGAAAGCTCGGCGACTGATTCTTTTGGCTATTTTTGGCTAAAAAGATAAACAAAATAAGGACAATAACAGCCTCCACCATCTTTTGGCAGGAAATGCACGATGGATACTTCCCCAGTTTTCTAATACTTTTTCTATTTCTATGCCCATTAGAGGAATCTTTCATAATGTTACTGGTTAAAATTATTCATCAAAATAAATAAGCTTTTTGTCTTATCAACTTTTTGCCTGTCTAAGGCATTTTGGTCAATCTTTTACCTGTTTTTGGTGTTCTTCTTTCTCTTCACCTGTTTTGAAATCAACGATAATCGAGCTCTTCCTCCGTTTTGATGACACTTGTCTGGCTTTCGGTAGAATTTTTGCTCTCCATCCTCCAAAGTGACGAGAATTTCTTCATTGATGATTTCTCTCTCATTTCACTGAAATACGGAGCGTACTTTTCATCATTCAGAACTGGTGAAATTTCTCTTTGTGATGATTTCTTTTCTTTCTCGGTGATTGTTCCCAAGCGGACTATCCAGGACTCCATATCATCTTTAGTGGTTTATTTTCGCTAAAATATCGTGAATGAGAAGACCCATTCTTGTTTTTCTCTTTTCGTTTTTGATAACTTTTTGGATGGCGTAAGCATGGATGTTAGCCAGTGACTCTCCTTGTTTGTGGATAGATGAGATGCTCATCGTAGCCCAGTCTTTTTCTTTTTGTTTGGTTTTCTGAGCAGATCTTCATTTGTTTTCAAATAAATCAAAGTTGTCCACATTTTCTGTATTGTATTGATCTACAAAGTCAAATATTTCCAAATAATTTGCCGAATTGTTTGGTTTTTGCAGATAAAGGAAAAAGCTGTTCCACAGGGCGTGTGGTGGCTGCATACTGTACACAGAGGCGATCGATGAAGTTTTTATAGACATTCTCGCTGTTGAATATTTTCGATACCTCTTCATCGTAGGTTTCTAATCCTTTATCAAAGCCCGAGATATTCACCGCACTGAGAGCATTTTCTCCTTCCAAATCCTTACCATTCCGTGAATTTAGAATCTTGGCTTTTTGTTTTCCATCGGTAGGAAGACCACGGAAACTCCTAGCCCTTTGGCTTTTTGTGGATGGTCATTATCTGCACGGCATCTATATTTTTCGGAGGCTTGGATGGAGATGTTTTGACCTTCTTCTTCCCAGAATTTTTCAGGAAATCTTTCAGGGTCATTCCTGTGTTTTTGGGAGAAGCTATAGAGCATTTCTAAGAAATTGAGAATGAAGTCCATTTCCTTGTCTTCGGCAGAAAATTCATAAATGAAATGTTCTATAAAGTTGTAAAGATTGAGGTTTGGAATATGGGAATGGGCCAAAATCCAGATTGTATCTTTTTGATAAAGTCAAATGTTTCCTGCTGCCCTTCAATGGCTAAAATTTCCAGCATCTCTACCGAAAAATCATGGATTTTGATTCGCCCTAAATCATTGAGATAATAGAACAGCATCACTAGAAATTTCTTGCTTTTCGGAGCGGCTGTCCAGTTTAGAAATTCTATCAGAGCATTCAGGGTTTTAGAGAGATTGAGGGTAAGCCCTCGTTCGGAAATAGTTTTTATAAAGGTTTTTCTCCATTGTAAAACACTTCTGCTTCCCAAAAAGCTGAGAATAGTTGAATATATCATTATTCCCTCTGCACAAGATGGTAATATCCGAGAATTTACAAACCATTATCGAGACACTGCTGGATGTCCTGCTGCATCTGGTCTGCGGTATCTTGGTAGAAATCCTCTTTCTGGCGTTTTCTATCAGATTTACTCTTACTCTGCCGCCGATGTTGGTTTTGGCTTCCTGCTGGGCTTTTTCTCGCCGAAAATCTCTTTATGCTCAAAAATCTCCCAGCTCGGATATGTATTGGTAAAGTTCATTATTAAACCTTACGATGTTCCTCGCGCTTCGGTAGTTTTCTTTTAGTGAAATGACATTGGCAGGGACAGCGCATTTTCTTTATGATTGATGATGTTCAGCATCAGCTGGCTCTCTCCGCCTCGGAAGCGGTAAATGCCTGTTTAGGGTCTCCCACGAGGGTAAAACTCGTATTGTCCGAAGAAATCGTGTGGTCTCGCAGCGGCAGGAAATTCTGCCATTGCAGCGCCGAAGTATCCTGAAACTCATCAAAGAAGTAGTGCAGATACCGAGTTCCCACTTTTTCGTAAAATGAAAGCCGAAGGCTCGTTTTTCAGGTTTTCATTGATGATAATATTAAATTTAGAAAGCAAAACTAAGTCGTTTTTCTTCCTCTATTTTTGCAAGTTCATCTTGGATTTTCTTTATTTACCCGAAGCGGAAGCAGAGCGTGAAGAATTTTTCTTCTTCTGTGTCAGGATATAATTGCTGATGAGGTTTCTCCTGCTTTCCATCAAATAGCTGAGAATGTCCAAAAATGTCCTGCTCCTTGTGTTTTGACTTAGATGAAGCACCTTTTTCCAAAAACTGCCAGTGCAGATTCTTCATTCGATGGAAAGGGAAATCTTTTCGCTCCTTGTTGTAGAACTTAGTGACTTCATGGAAAAATCCTGGCAATGCTATTTCTCCCTCCGCCAGAGAAATCCTCTATTTTCCAGCCCTCTTTTCTTTGATAAGAGTTATCGTATCCAGTGTTATTTTCACCGAATCTTTTTGATTTCGGTGAGGGTTTTTTCTGATGTTGTTTTTGGTGTTTTCGTAGGCTTCCAGTCAAAAATCTTTATTCTCCAAAAAGCCTTTTGTAGTGGATGTCTTTCACAAATTCCTTTGCCGATTGGTAGAGCGTTTGGCTCAGATTTACCCGCTCATTATTATCCAGACTATAATTTACAAAAATCTATGAAAGTCTCCGATACCTTTTTGTCTCCGCCTATCTTGTCTAGCATTTGGTCTACGGCTTCTATCAGATAAGGTTCGGGCTGAATTTCCAAATTAAAAATTCTGCGCCAGTCCCAGCTCATAGGGAAAAAGAACGCACCAATTTAGAATTAAATTTATCTATCGTGCCGATGTTCAGCATGGAGTAGTGGTGCAGAATATAGTCCAAAAACCGCTTGAGAACGGCGGTGCAGCTCATCGATAGGAATATTTTTGCCCTGTTGGCGGAATTTTTCCTGTATGTCCAGCAGTTCTTGGCATTGGGCATAGTTTTCAGCTGTGAATTTTCCCAGCCACTGGAGTATCTCGCTCTTTTCATCTCATTGGCAGCCTTATTGGTAAAAGTAAGGGCAATGATATGCCGAACAGCATCTGCCTGCTGGGATTTTCCAGACAAAGCATTAGAAGTCTCTGTACGAGGGTATAAGTTTTGCCCTGATCCAGCTGAGGCATTGATGACAGTATAAGTGATTTCATTTTAGGGAAAAATTTTTCTCAAAAGTAAGTATCCCTTCAAATAGAAAAATAATTTTTTAGAATTCATAGGTTTTCGTTAGATTTGTGAAACGAATAAAAATTAATTATAACATTAAAAATACTAAAATGGGATTTATTTCATTCATCGAAGCAAGACAGATTTTAGACTCGTGGTAATCCTACTGTGGAGGTAGATGTATTTACAGATAGCGGTGCCATGGGGCGCGCAGCAGTGCCTTCTGGGGCGTCCACTGGGGAACATGAGGCGGTGGAGCCGTGACGGCGGTGTAGAGTTTTTAGGAAAAGGCGTGGAAAAAGCAGTAGAAATGTAAGGGAAATCATCGCTCCTGAAATCATCGGGCTTCCTGTCACTCAGCAGAACCTCATCGACCAAATCATGATAGAGGTTGATGGAACTAAAAATAAAGGAAAACTCAGGGCTAATGCTATTCTTGGGGTTTCTCTGGCAGTGGCAAGAGCCGCAGCGGCGCACCTTAGAATGCCTCTTTATAAATATGTGGGCGGTGTAAATGCCAATACTCTGCCTGTTCCGATGATGAATGTCATCAATGGAGGTTCTCACTGGATGCTCCTATCGCGTCTCCAAGAGTTTATGATTATGCCAGTGAAGGCAGATTCTTTCTCACATGCTCTTAGAAAAAGGAACAGAAATTTTCCATCATTTGAAATCTATTTTGAAATCTCGCGGACTATCCACAGCAGTGGGGATGAGGAGGTTTTGCACCGACTTTCAAGGGAACGGAAGATGCTCTGGACACTTTGCTCCAAGCGATAGAAAAAGCAGGATACAGACCTGGGATGATATTATGCTGGCATTGGACTGCGCTTCTTCGGAGTTTTATAAAGATGGAGTTTATGATTATAGAAAAATCGAGGGCGAAGGTGGAGCTTACCGCACGAGAGAAGAGCAGGTTTTTACTTGGCTGAACTGACACAAGAAATATCCAATTATTTCCATCGAAGACGGAATGCAGGAAGATGACTGGGAAGGCTGGAAACTCTTGACAGACAAGATAGGCGACAGAGTGCAGCTGGTAGAGATGACCTTTTGTGACGAATGTAGAGCGACTTTCACAAGGAATAAAACAAGTGTAGCCAATTCTATTTTGGTGAAAGTAAAACCAAATCGGTTCTCTTCTGAAACGATGGCTGCCGTGCAGATGGCTCAGCACAACAAATATACTTCGGTAATGTCCCACCGCTCAGGAGAAACGGAAGATTCTACCATAGCAGACCTTGCTGTAGCGATGAACTGCGGACAGATAAAAACAGGTTCGGCTTCCCGTTCGGACAGAATGGCGAAATACAACCAGTTATTAAGAATAGAAGAAGCTCTTGGTGAAACGGCTATTTTTCCCAGGATTAGAAGCATTCAAAATTAAAAGATAATAAACTGATTTAATGAATAAAATGGAAAATCAAAATTTTCAAAACCCTTCACCTATTTATCAAGAAAATAAAAATCTTAGCAGGAGTTTTTAGCTTATTATGCTTGGGGGCTTTGGTGTGCATAAGTTTATTTTTAGGCTATACTAAAGAGGAGTTCTTCAAATATTAATGAGTTTTTCTCATGTGGATTAGCGGGTATCATTCCTTTTGTAGAAGGGATAATTTATCTGACAAAAATCTGATGAAGAATTTTTATCAAATTTATCAAGTAGGGAGAAGACCTTGGTTTTAAAAATATAAAGGATTTCCTTGTGACTTGGATATATTTTTAAAAATTAAAGATAATGAAAAAGAGATTAGTATTATTTCTGATGTTTATAGCTCAATTTGTTATGGCACAGAACAAGGTAGAAGATTATCTTCATTTAGGAAGTAAATATAGATTTGATAATAAGGACTATGAGCTGGTGTGGAGTTCTCATCCAGCAGAGTAATTTCTACAAGCAGGAGTATATCTTACCAAACGAAAATGTAGAAAAGTATAAGAGGCTGATTCTGATAGATTTCATAGAGGGAGATTTGGATCCAAAGGATGGCTAAGTGGTCTTGCCAATAGTTTGGAGAACAGCAAGAAGCAAAAATCCTGTTATAAATTATAAAGTTTATGATAATGAATATATATGATTGACTTTATAATGAGCTGAAAACTCTCAGGATGGAAAGGAAGTTCTTATTTTTAGAAAGAAATGTTTATCGATATTTTAGAATAAACACACCGAAGAGAAAGGGTATTTTGCTTTTTGGCGTTAGTGATAGAGCATACACTAAAAAGAGATGGACAATATGTTTTCTGTCTTGAAAAATAAAAACTTGATTTAGTAAATAAAAATAATCCAAATAGAAGTTCCTAAAATAAAATAATTTTTAAGGAAGGATAGATAACAAGTCTTTTCTTAACATTACAGCAAAAATTATGAGATTAAATATTAATAACGAAACAGGAAGATTAAAATCAGTAGTTCTTGGTCAGCCAGTATCTATGGGGCAGATCCTACTCTGGAGGAAAGCTATGATGCAAAAATCATACCACACCATCCAGCAGGGTGTCTACCCAAAGGAAGAAGATATCATACATGAAATGACTGAGTTTGAGAAAGTTCTCAAAAATACGATGTGGAGGTCATTCGTCCAGATATTATCAAAGATTACAATCAGGTATTCGCTGCGAGATGTGGCGTTTGTCATAGAAGATAAGATGATATTGTCTAACCTTATTCCAGACAGAGCCGATGAGCAGGAAGCTTACTCCAAAATATTCGAACAAGTGGAATGGCGTAAAATCATCAACCTGCCAGACACAGCCCACATAGAAGGGGAGATGTAATAGTATGGAATGATTTTCTATTCATAGGAACTTGTTTTAGTGAGGATTATAGAAATTTCAAAACGGCGAGAACTAACGAATACGCTCATAGAAATTCTCAAAGAATATTTCCTAAAAAGGATAATAGACCTAGAACTAAAAAGAATGACACTGTTCCGTATGAAGGCATTTTTGCATCTGGATTGTACATTTAATCCCGTAGGAAAGGACAAATGTATCATCTACAAAAGATGGATTCGTGGATGAGAGTGATTACAGACTGATTTTGATATTTTTTGGGAAGAAAAATTGTTTTCATGTTACCAAAGAAGAAATGTTTGAAATGAATCCTAATATTTTTCGATTTCGCCAGAAGTAGTCGTTTCGGATGCAGCTTTCACAAGGATGAACAGACATTTACAAGATGTTTGGAATATTAAAAGTAGAAGAAATTCCTTATCGCGAGATATCCAAAAATGGGAGGGCTTTTTGAGATGCTCCACTATGCCGCTGGTAAGGGAATAAAAATAGAGAAAATGCAGACAACCAACACCGTTCTTATGATAGAGCCTGTGGCGTTTGGCTATAATGCCCAGACTGCCGAGAACAACTATTTCCAAATCAACTCCGAGAACGAAAAATACTCAGCTGAAAGCCTTGGCTGAGTTTAATGCTTTTTGTGGAAAAACTTCGCTCTCATGGAATCAATGTTATCGTGGTTAAAGACACTCTGGAACCACATACGCCAGATTCTATTTTTTTCCAAATAACTGGGTGAGTTTCAGCCCGGAGGGAAGGGTAGTTCTCATCCGATGTTCGCACCGAACCGAAGAGATGAACGCCGAATGGACATCATAGAAAAAGCTGAAAAATGAAGGTTTTGAGGTGAAAAAAATCATAGATTTCACTCAGTCCGAAAAGGAAAATAAGTTTTTAGAAGGAACGGGAAGCATCATCTTTGACCAAGATAATAAGATAGCATATGGCTCGGTTTCTGTTCGGCTGGATGAGGATTTGTTCCGTGAATTTTGCGCGAAAATTGGTTTTTAAACCTGTTGTTTTTCATTCGTATCAGACCATAGACCACCAGCGTATGCCGATCTATCATACTAATGTGATGATGTGTCTGGCAGACCAGTTTGCGGTGATTTGTCTCGACTGTATAGATGATGAAACCGAGCGAAAGCAGGTGGTAGAAACGATAGAAAAATCAGGAAAAGAAATCATAGCCATCAGCGAAGAACAGATGCATAATTTTGCGGGAAATATGCTCCAGCTGCATAACGATAAAGGAGATAAGTTCCTGATAATGAGCCAGACGGCATACAGCTCACTCACGCAGGAGCAGATAAAAATATTGAAAAATATAGCGAAATCATCTCTTCTGATTTGAGAACGATAGAAATCAACGGCGGCGGCGGTGCCAGATGTATGCTTGCGGAAGTGTTTTTACCAAAGAAATAGCAGAAAAGTTTTTAATCATGACAGAAAACATCAAAAATTACAAGAGTTATTGGACTGCGAGGTCATTCCAGTTGCGCCAAAATACAAATCCAAAAACAATTGGTAGAAACTTATCTAAATCTTTTGGAAGGAAGGCAAAGAGCAGAAATTCACGCCCTGTGATAGTGACAGCGGATGATATATTGCTTGAAAAATTTGAAATAGATTTGGAGGATGAGGATTTGGATTTCACAAAGGAAGGCATGAAAACTTATCGTGAAAAATCCTTGCTGAAGCACAGAAACTAAACGGAGCAGACTTCTATAAAGAAGAGAAAAAGAACTTTGGGAGAGGTTTCTGCTGATGAAATTCAATGGGAAGCACCGGAAGATGAGGAGCTGATGTTTAGTTCATATTTGGATATAGACTATGATGATGAGAGTAAAAGCACGATAAAAGAAGATGTGGTAATCGTAAAACTTCCGACAGAAAAAAATCCTATGAAGCTTTTGCGTGGCTGCCGATGGGCGGGTTTAATGACCGTCCGCTTCCAGCCGAAATGACCGCGATGGCGAAGTATTGGCACGAAAAACACGGCGCAGAGCTGGCGACAATCACCTATGATACGGCAGAATTTTTACCTAAATCAGCCAGTTTCTGATAAAGAAGCCTTGGTGAAGCCTCGCTATAGAGCAGTATCTCTTTGATGTGGATATCGTGGAGCAGGGCGTGGGCGATGTGGAATCCTCAGGAGACGCTTTTATCAAAATAAGCAGTGGTATTTTTGGTGGGATTAAACTAAAAATGGGAAATATGTAATATCATAAAAGTGTTGGGTTTTTATTTATATAAAAACTTTTTAGTAAAAATAATAACACCATATGAATTATATCAAAGCCAAAGTAAATAAAATATTGTTAGTGGCATTATTATGTTTGTGTTTAGGTTGTGAGAAAAAGAGTGCTTTGCCTCAAAATAACCCCATAAATAACGAACTAAATGATATAAACATACATGCATTACATGCAGAGGGAAACGATAATAATTTTTAATCACTATAAATATTGAAAATAAAAAGCAATGAATACTACTGCATGATATATGATTATGAGGGAAATTTAGATAAAAGAACATATCCTAAAAATAAAGAATGTAAATGAAGATGAGGTTGAAATAAGTTACTATCCTTTTTTATAGTGAAATTGTAAGTAAACATCTTGAGGAACAAGAAGATAGAGATCCACCTGTAATATCATCAGATGATTTTTATTTTTTTAATAATTAGTCCTCATAAAAAGAAGAAATTACACTCTCAATAAAAATATGACTTATTGAAAAAAATATGAAACAAAAAGATTAAAAATTGTATTTCTCAAAAATATAAAAATGAAGATTCTTTAAAAATCTAAATTTGTAAGAATTTCTCCTACAAAAAGATGCTATGTCATACTATAATTTTAAAGAGAAGTTAATAGAAATCAGGTAATCTTCCAGATGTGTTGAGTTTTTTATTCATATAAAACTTTATTAGTTAAATTAAAAATAATGAAGCCATATGAAATATATCAAAAACCAAAAGTAAATAAAGTATTATATGGGATATTGATTTTTTTCTTTTTTATTGTAGGATGCAATAAGAAGGATATACAAGTAGAAAGTTTTACTATTGATGAGAAAAATCAAACAGCATTAGTAGAAATAAGTAATAACACAGATACTAATTATTATATAATTCATCCCTATGCTATTAATGAGTTATCCTACTCCTATTAATGAGGATTATATAGAAACAAAGATAATAGATGGGAGTATAAAAATAAGCAAATAGATAGTATAGTATGTACTGTGTATACAACAGAAGAATATTGTGAGAAAGAATATCAGCATCTTTTTCGTAATATAGTTTTACTTCCTAGTAATTCAGTAGTTAGTATAAAATACAAGTATAAGAATGATGAAAAACATCTTATTAATAGTAAGAGAGTAATATTTCCATATAATAACTCTCTTTCAGATGAAGATGAACGAGATCTTTTATTAAGAAATAGGCTTGATAGTATAAACCGATACCTAATTATAAGTTTTATTATGAAGAAATAGAGTGGGTTGATATACGGTAGGAATACTGGTAACTACGGGTTCATTAAAGAGTTGGAACATAGAAGCTGCACTCAAATCTACTTTCTGGGGAGCCGTCTCGGAGCGGTCACATTTGGTGTCGGAGAAATATTTAGTGTCGCCAGTGAAGCAGCAAAAGGAATAGAAAAAGCTACGAAAAAGTTGCAGGTTATTAAAAAGCAGGGGAGATTTTGGATTAGCATTAGTTCAAGCTGGAACACATGCCGTAAGTCAAGGAATATTGGCTGTAGTGCAGGGAGACAGCTTCTCAAGCGCTGCTGCTGGAGGGTTCTTTGGTAGCTTAGGAGCAAAAGCATGGGGAGGTGCTAAGAAAAACTTAGGCTATGAAAAATTTGCACAAAGTACCATTGGAACTGTTGCCTCTGGGCTTTATCAGGTGGTGTGAGGGGCAGAACTAAGCGGTGGAAACTTCTGGCAGGGTGCTGTCACAGGAGGTATAGTTGCAGGGCTGAATCATGCGATGCATAAAATGGGAGGAGAAGATCCAAGAAAACCTATTAAAAATAAAAATTTCCAAAATTTAAAATAATAAAAGATAACTATCCAAAAGATAATCCTGATGGTTCACATGCACATCCAAGTAAAGATGGATATAAAAATCAATGTGCTATTAGAGTTGGGTATGCATTGAAAAATCAGGAGTAGATATTTCATCATATGATCCAACAAATCAAACCTCAGAAGGTTATCCAAGATGGTCAAAAGGTCTTGCAATGTGGTTAAGAAGTAATTATGGAGAACCAATAATTAGAACACAAGAACATTTTTGATCTATATTGGAAAAAGGGTGCTCAAGGTCTTATCTATCAAGCTCCTCCTAAAGGCTCAACAGTAGGACATATAGATATTATATATGGAGGAGGAAAGACAGGGTCAGGTTATTATTCTGCAAGTGAAATTTGGTATTGGCCAATAAAATAGATAATCAAATATGAAAAGGATATTACTATCGTTATTATTAATTAACTTTATAAACCTTCATGCTCAATCGAAGGAGTTTTTGTAATGTGTATTTATCACAACATGAAAATGAAACAATGTTAGAGGAAATATATGTGTGTGGAGATAAATTCTTTTTAAATTTAAATATGGGAAATAAAAGATGCTATTATAAAAACAAAATGATACTTCATATAAGATAATGAATATTGAGTATATGTTAAACCAGAAATATTTAGATATTAATAAATTTAAAGAAAAATAAGTATTATATAGCTATAAAAAGATAAAATAACACTGAAATTTATTAAAAATAATAAGTATAAGAGATTTTATAATTATCCAAAAATTACAATACCAAAATATCTATTACAATAGACCAATGCTTTACACAAAACATGGGGAGGAGGTTTAGAAAAGTTTGCAGGAGGTGCAGTGGGAATGGTAGCTTTTTGGAGCATTAGAGTGGTGGTGTAGGAGCTGAGCTTAGTGGCGGAAACTTCTGGCAAGGAGCAGTAACTGGAGGGATTGTCGCAGGACTGAATCATGCGATGCATAAGACATATCCTCCAGATAAGTTTAAGGGTAGGTCATGGAGAGATAAAGATGGGATATTTAGTCAAACTAAAAATGGAGGGTATAGTGTAGATAATAGCCCTGAAAAACTTCGGATACTATCGAGAAATAGAAGAAGTAAGTGTAGTAGGAAAATTAAAAACATCAAATAATTTAGAAAAATTAGATAAGGCTGTTACATCTATAGGAATAGTTTCAGATTATAATGAAAGTCTTTTATCAAAAACAGGAACATCAACAAAGGGATATGTTAAATTATTAGGCAGAATAGGTAAGGCAACGGGAATTATAGGGGTTGGAATAGCTGGATACGAACTTTATAAAAACCCAACAGTTGGTAATTTTATGAAATTTGGAGTTAGTGCAGGAATGGTTGTAATTAGGACAAATCCTGCGGTAGGGAGTTATAGTGGGAATATCTGATATTACAGGATTTACAGATACTTTAACTGGAAAAATAGATAATATTATATATAAGAAATGATATTATGAAATATTTATTTTTAATGTTTTTCGATACTACCGAATGGGAAAATTTTCTAAGGATAATGCTTATTTTTCAGCTTTGGTAGCAGTTGTTATATGTTTGCAATCTTTTATTTTATCTTTGTTTAAGATAGAATTTACAATAAAATGGATGGGAAAAAGTAAAGGATTAGATTATATAATAATGGGGTTGCTCTTTACTCCAATATGTATAGGGAGTATATTTTTGTTTCCTCCCAAAAAGTAAAAATTATTGTATAGAAATTTTTAAAAATGATAGAACTAAGAATATTATTATTATCACTGCTATTATTCTAATTTGTATTTTTACCTTTATAATTAGAATAGCTACTGTAGAAAGATATTATTAATTTTTGCATAGAACACCAAGGAAACAGTAGCATTAAGCGGAGGACAGCAGCAGATGGTATATATCGCAAGAGCAATAGTGCAGGAAACGCCTATTATTATTTTAGATGAACCTACTAATAATCTGGATATAAAGCATCAAATAGAGATAATGAAATTACTAAAACTATTATCCGAGCAGGGAAAAACCATCATTATTACCCTGCACGATGTTAATTTAGCATTACAATATTGCAGCAAATATGTTTTTGCTAAAATCTGGACAAATCTTTGCGCAAAGGGAAGCGAAGAAATCATCAATGTGAAAAATATGGAACACCTCTTCGAAGTAAAAATGAAACAAATAAAAGACGAAGAAAAATTTTTATATAATGCCTTTTTAAATTACTTTTTGATATATGTGGTAAAACACAAAACTAGCAAGCAGATGAAAAAGTATATGAATAAAATAACAAAAATTAAAAATAACAAAAAGAAGAATATAAAAATATATCAAAATATACAGCAATACTAATAGGAATTGTTTTTTCTTGAAGAGAAAAAGGGTGTTATCTACAAGGAAATAAAGAAGATTTTGAAAAAGTTATTAGATAAATTGTCTAATTATTTTGTTGAACATGGGATAGATAAAAAAAGAGGAAATTAATGCAATAGGATATAATATAGAAAGGCTAATAGATAAATTGTCAATCATATATGATGAAAATTAAAAAGAGATTGGTAATCTTACAAATGTATCTTATTAATAAAAATCTCCTTATCAAAATGATAAGGAGATTTTAGTTTAAATTTCTAAAAACAATAAAAATTTTTATTTCAAACTTAAAACAGCCAGTCGGTAGCCATCTAGCCTCAAATCCAGAGATGACACCGCTGCAATGAGCCGCTGTTACCGATTTTTTTGTCTAAATTCTTCTCTGCATAGATATTGCTGATATGGACTTCTATTTTGGGTTTTTGAATGTTTCTGAGGCAGTCTGCAATCGCATAGGAGTAATGGGTATAGGCAGCAGGATTGATGATAAGAGCCTCGTAATCATCTTCTTGCAGTCTGTTGATGATTTCTCCCTCTACATTGGATTGGAAAAATAGAATTTCATCTTCGGGAAATTTTTCCTTTAGATTTTTCTAAAAAATCAGCCATAGAAATCGTGCCATAGATTTTCAGGTTCACGAGTTCCGAGGAGGTTTAGATTAGGGCCATTGACGATTAGAATTTTCATACCTTTATCTAAAAGCTAAAATCTACTACTTCTTTCATCGTTTTCACATAATGGATTTTCAAATCCTTGAAATATTCTCCCCTTGATGTCTTTCACATCTTTTTCTGTTTTTCCTCGCAGAGAATCACTTCTTTCACGCCTGAGCGAACCGCCATCAAGAGTTTTTCCTTAATTCCTCCCACAGGAAGTACTCTTTCCTCTCAGTGTGATTTCGCCTGTCATTGCCAGATGAGGTCTTACTTTTCGGTTGGTGTAGCTGGATACCATAGAGGTAAGCATCGCAATTCCTGCAGAAGGGCCGTCTTTCGGTAGCGCCTTCTGGGACATGGATATGGATGTTTTTGCTTTCCAAAACCTCTGTGTCTATTCCCAGTTCCTTGTGTTTCGCTTTGATGTATTCCAACGCCAAAGTAGCACTTTCTTTCATCACTGTTCCTAGATTCCCTGTCATGCTGAGCGTTCCTTTTCCATTGGATAAAATACTCTCAATGAACAAAAATATCTCCTCCCACACTTGTCCAAGCCAGACCAGTCACCACGCCTATTTTCATTGGTGGTTTCAGAAACAGCTTTTGCTCATAGGAACGCCTAAAATTTCATCAATTTTGATGCTGATTTTAGGGTCATATTCTTTATTCATCGTGATTTGTAGCGCTGTCCAGCGGGCAATAGCCGCTAAGTTTTTCTCTAATCTTCTCACGCCGCTTTCCCTTGTGTGGGCTTCTATGATGTGTTTTTAGTTCTTTTGAACCTAATTTTTAATTCTTGCGCAGACAGCCCGTGTTCGTGGATTTGTTTTTCAGCAGGTGTCTTTTTGCGATTTCTACTTTTTCTTCCAAAGTATATCCCGAAAGGTTGATGATTTCCATTCGGTCAAGCAGTGCCCTTTGGATAGTAGAAAGGCTGTTCGCTGTGGCGATGAACATTACCTTTGATAAGTCATAGCCTATTTCTAAATAATTATCGTAAAAGCTGTTATTCTGTTCAGGGTCAAGGACTTCCAGTAGGGCAGAGGATGGGTCTCCGTGAGTTCCTGTGCTGAGTTTTGTCTATCTCATCCAAAACGATGACAGGATTAGAAGTTCCAGCCTTTTTGATGGATTGGAGAATACGCCCAGCCATGGCACCAATGTAGGGTTTTTCTGTGTCCTCGTATCTCGCTTTCATCGTGCAGACCGCCCAAAGAAAGGCGAATGTATTTTCTTCCCAAAGCGTCTGCTACGGACTTTCCTAAGGAAGTTTTTCCCACACCAGGAGGCCCCTACAAGGCAGAGAATAGGGCGATTTCATATTGTTTTTAAGTTTAAGGACAGCCATGTGTTCCAGAACTCTCTTCTTGATGTCTTCCAGCCCGAAGTGGTCCTCTATTGAGAACAGCCTCGGCCTTTGGAAGGTCAAAAGTATCTTTTGGTATAATTTTTCCCAAGGCAGGTCTGTGAAGAAATCCAGATAATTTCTTTGAACATTGTAGTCAGGCGAGTTTGGATTGTGCCTTTGCAGACGGTTGATTTCCTTATTGAAATGATTTTCTATTTCTCACTCCATTTTTATTTTTCGCTTTGGCTTTCAGCTCTTCTATATCGTTTTCTGTGCCTCCGCCCAGCTCTTCCTGAATGGTTTTTAATCTGCTGATTTAGAAAATATTCTCTCTGATGTTTGTCTAATTCCTTAGTGGTTTTTTCTGATGGATTTTTATTTCAATTCCAGTTTTTGAAATCTTCCTGCAGGAGTTCATAGCATTTTCTTGCACGGATGGAAAGGCTTTTTCTTCCAGCAGTTTTTGTTTATTTACTGTTGAAAAATTACCATTCACACAGATGAAATTTAGCAAACTCTGCTCCATCTATGTTTTTTTAATAGCGAAATTAGCCGCGTTAGGAATGTTCGGGTCAAGCTCTATTATTTTTAGTGCTAAATCTTTTGATGTTGTCTATCAGTGCATAAAATTCTCTTTGTTCTTCGGCGAAGAATCTCTCATTTTCTGTATTTCAGCTCTGAAAAACGGCTCTGTGGAAATGTAGTTTTTCGCACGGAAACGATGCACCCCACGAGTGATAGCGGTGATATTTCCATTAGGAAGTTTGATGATTTTGATAATCCTTGAAATTGTCCCTATGGAGTTCAAATCACCAATTTTTTGGTGTTTCTACATCAGAGTTTTTTTCTGACAGATGACGCCTATGTATTCTTTTTGTTATTATAAGCCTCTTCCAGCAGTGTTTTATAGATTTTCCTCTTCCAGCAGTGATGGGAATTACCACATTAGGAAACATCACCATATTTTTCACAGGCAAAATAGGAAGGACTCCTGCTCTTCCTTTTGGGTGTTCTGTTTTTATCATGAATTTCTTCGGTTATAACACTGAAACCATCGTCCATAAGACTTTCAAAAAGAGATATCTTTCAAATTCTTCTATCATAATTTTATTAAACTAAAAAGATTAAATGACAAAATGTCACTTTGGTGTTTCTTGTTTTTCATTGATGTAAATAAAAACAGTCTCCTCATATGGCACAATTCCCATGCCAAGAAAAATTTTACGACAAAAATGCATAAATATCTTTAAAATCAAATAAAAATTCCGAAATTTGTAGTATGGAGGTTGATAAAGTATATATTCCCCATAGTAGATATTCCGCTGGAGGGAGGCGTGAAATTGTCCGTGAGCGCGAGGATTTGGTTCATCCGCAGATTTCGGGCAATAAGTGTGGAAAATGTTTTATAATGTAAAGACATACCCTTGCCCGAGAGGTGAAAAATCCTTTGATAATCACTTTCGGGAGCGTATTCTAATCATATCGCGGCGGCATCTGCAGTTGGAGAAAATACAATATTAAAACTCTGGGCGTTATCCGTGGAGAGGAGTTGGAGAATAACTGGCAGGAAACCTCACGCTGGAAGATGCTCACAGGAGAGGAATGGATTTTTGTTCGTTACCAGAGAGGCATACAGAGATATGAAAAATTACCAAAGATTTGCAGGAAAATTTTCCCGAAGCCCTTATTGTCCCTGAAGGCGGGACCAATGAACTGGCTGTGGAAGGGTGAAACACATGCTGGATGGGCGGACAAAAAGAATTTGATCATGTTTGCACCGCGGTTGGGACAGGAGGAAACCATTTCGGGCTTGTCCACTTTGCTGAAGAACACCAGAAAATACTGGGGTTCAAGGTGGTGGACGACCCTACTTTTGGAGGAGAGGAATCCAAGGGCTGAGCGGAAGGAAGAATTTTACCCTCTTTGATGCTCATGATGGTAGATATGGGAAAATTATAGATGAAAAATATTGAATTTATCAATGATTTTTATGAGCGGTATGATGTTCCTCTTGGACCCGATATACACAGGAAAAATGATGAGAAATCTGATGAAACTGATAAAGGAAGGATATTTCTCTGCAGGGCAGCAGGATTTTAGCATTTCATACAGGAGGTTTGCAGGGGATTTAGGGGCAAATGAATGGTTGAAAAAGACAAAAGAACTAATCAAAATAAAATTTAACTAAAAATGATTATTGTGTTTATTATCAATGGCAGGATTGGTGTTTTCTCACGCTCAGGATTGGAAAAACAGATGACCAATACATCCAGAATTTTCGCTACATGCAGTGGAAGAGATGGAGCTGTATAAAATACCAGCAAGTATCAAACCTCGCTCAGGGATTTTTGGAAACAGGAGGAGGACAGAGCCGTTTGGCAAAAGAAGGGAAAAACCATTTTGGGATAAAAATGTAAAGAAAACTGGACAGGAAAAACCATGAAACATACAGATGACGCACCGAATGAGTGCTTCCGTGTGTATGATGACCGAGAGAATCTTACAGAGACCATTCTTTGTTTTTGACAACGAGAAAGTATTATGTAGGGCTTTTTAAATTGGATATCAAAGATTACAAAGGCTGGGCATATGGACTTAAAAAGGCTGGATATGCTACCAATCCCTAAATATGCGCAGATTCTTATAAACAGAATAGAAAAATACAGACTGCATGAATTTGATAATATAAAAATCACATGAAGTTCCTGCAAAGTTAAAAGAATTATATCCAGAGTATAAATCTGAAAAATCAAGAAATTAAAAGTCAAGAGCCAGTTAAAGAAAAATCCACAAAAAGGAAGTAAGAACTGAGCCTGTACTAAATGAAGAAAAACCAAAAAGAGCTAGTAGTTCAAAAAGCAAGAAACAAAACCAGAAACAGAAATATCTAAACAAGAAGTAGAGTCTGGTAGAACCAGAGCTACACAAGTACGAAGAAGGAAGACTCACAGAAGAAGCTCGTTTTGGTATAGCCTCCAAATGAGAGGAATCATCCTAATTCGAATTTGAAATATGTGGTTTTGGGAGGAGATATCTCTTTCTGCTTTTATGAAAAATATAATCTTAGGGTGAGCGACCTGAAAGATTATAATGATTTAAAAACATCTGATTTGAAAAATCGAGATTGTAGAGCCTAAAAATCTTATGGAAGCCAAGAAACACATACCGTGAGAAAAGGCGAAAAGATGTATGATATTTCCCAGAAATATGGGATAAAACTAAAGTATTTATATCTAAAAAATAGAATGGAGGAGGGCAAGAACCAAAAGAGGGACAGGTGCTCTCACCTTCAAAATAAAAACCAAGAAGGAGAGATAATGTTCTCCCTCTTTTTATGGAATGTTTAGATATTTATGCGTTTGTACGGAAGCTGTCCATTTAGGGATTTTGTAGAATGTAATCTGGTGATTTTTGGATAGTTTTTGCTCCCTTTTGCTCCATTCAGACTGCAGGTATAGTTTGCATTTTTCTGATACTTTGGCAGCTTGTTCTTCAGCAAATTGAAATCGGGATTGTGAAAATAACCACTTTCAGTTCATCAGCCATTTGGTAAATTTCTTCTTTTGAAGTTTTTACTTTCTTGGGCGAAAGAGTAATCCAGTCGATATGTCCTCTTAGATTGTGCGAGCCAGAGGTTTCCACATGAATCAGTGCAGCCTAATTCTTTTAGTTTTTGTTAAAATATTCAACTCTCATTATCAGAGGCTCGCCACCTGTGATGATTATTGTTTTGCAGTGTTTCGCCGCTATGGCAGCGATTTCTTCTGCATCCATCAACGGATGAAGCGTGGCATCCCAGCTTTCTGACATCACACCAGTGGCATCCTACATCACAGCCGCCTAAACGGATGAAATAAGCCGCCCTGCCAGAGTGGGCACCTTCTCTTGAATAGTATAAAATGCTCCACAACAGGGAGCATTTTACCTTGATTTAATAATATTTTTGTTCACTACTAAAATCTGACATTTTTCACTCACTATTTTTATAAGCTAAAAGCGTATTTTTCATCAGCATAGCTCTGGTCATAGGGCCTACGCCACCAGGAACGGGCGTTATAAAAACTAGCCTTCTTCTCACACGCTTCCAAAAATCTACCATCTCCTACTAAATGATAACCTCTCTCGCTATCATCATTCACTCTAGTAATTCCTACATCTATAACCACGGCACCTTCTTTTATCATATCTCCTTTTTAGATAATTAGGAATACCTAATGCTACGATGACAATGTCTGCTTTTTGGGTGTATTCTTCAATATTAGGCGTGTGGCTGTGATAAGCGTTACTGTGGCGTCAGTTCCCTTTGGCACTCATCAGAATACTCATAGGACGGCCAACGATTCTGCTTCGACCGATAACCACGCATCCCTTTGGTGTCAATATTATATCTCTCCAAAAAGTTGCGCAATCCCAAATGGAGTAGCAGGCAGAAGAGAGTCCATTTCTAAAAGCCATTTTTCCCAAAGTTTTCTGGTGGAAGCCATCCACATCCTTTTTAGGGTCGATAGCCATGATGATCTGGTCTATGCCTTTCGGAAGAGGAAGCTGCACGATGAATCCATCTATTTCCTCATTCTCGTTTAGTTTTTTTATTTCTTCTAAAAGTTCATTTTCACAAATCGTGTCAGGGAATTTTAGCAATGATGAGGTAAATCCCACTTCTTTACAATCCTTGACTTTGCTATTTTACATAGGCTTTGTTGGCACCATTTTCTCCCACCAGTATTGCTGCTAGGTGAGGCGCTTTTTTGCCACTCTGTATTATTTTTCGTAACTTCTTCTTTTATCTCTTGTTTTATTTTTGTGAGAGACACTTAGTCCATCTAAAATTTCAGCCATAATATTATTAGTTTTTATTAAAGTTCTTTTCGTAGTCTTGCTCACTGGAATGTTGAGCTGTTCTCGGTATTTAGCAATGGTTCTTCGGGCAATGTTGTACCTTTTTCTTTCAGTGCAGTAACCAGCGCATCATCCGTGAGAGGCTTCTTTTTATTTTCTCTTGTCGATTATTTCTTGCAGATGGTTTTTGATTTCTTTGTGGAAACTTCTTCCCCTCATCATTGGTCAAACTATCTGAGAAAAGATTTTTAGATAAACTATTCCATGCGGCGTATCGGCATATTTGCTCTGACCACTCTAGAAAATAGTAGAAATAGTCAAACCCTGTGATGTCAGAAATATCTTTCAGAATCATAGGTTTGATGTTTTTCGTCCCCTGTGATGAAATATTCTTTCTGCATCTTAGCAATGGCTGTAATGGTCTGTATCAGAGTGTTTTGTCTTTGATTAACAGCATCAATGTACCATTTCGCAGCATCTAATTTTTGTTTAATGAAAAAGAGCTGCCTGCTTGTGTTCAGGAGAGCTTTTATCGTTAGAATATGTTTCTAAAATCTCTTTGTATTCGTTAGAAACCCTCAGTGTAGGAGCGTTGTTTTATTGTTAAGCATCGGAATTACCTCGTTGTCCTTTTACCTGAATGATAAAAATCAGGAATAATTTCTTGATTGATGGTAATGGTCTGTGTATCAAAGTTTCCGCCTACTTTTGGTGAAAGTTTTGCAATCTCTTCTAAAACATCTTTCAGCTGTTCCTCATCGATATTATACCGCTGGATAATTTTAGAATAATGCTTGTTGCTCAGTGCATCAAACCGATTTTTCAGTATGCTGGCAGCAATGCTTACATTGGGATTGTCGCTTACTTTTTTCTCTATTTGTAGAAGGAGACATTCTTGTAAGTTTCTGCGCCCACGCCCGCAGGTTCTAGTTTTTGGATATAGTTCTCAAGATGTATTCCAGTTTAGGAATATCGGTATAAATCCCTGCGAGAAAGCCAAATCATCCACGATGGATTTTAAATCTCTGCGAAGATACCCATCATTATCAAGGTTTCCTATGAGATATTCGGCTATTTTTAGCTCTTTCATCAGAAATATTACTAAGTCTAATCTGCTCCAAAAGATACTCATAAATGGTCTGTCCCTCGGTCAATAAACTCTCGTTGTCAAACCCTCATCATCAGGCGAGTAGTTGCTGGATGCTGTTTTGTAGCTGGGCTCATCATCATACAGATACTCATCTACATTGAAATCCGTTTCTATGCTCCGTTCCTTCGTCTTCGTAGTCGTTTTCCTAAATTGTCATAATCCTCCTCCCTGTCATCCGTTACTTTTTCCAAAGCTGGATTTTCCTCTAGCTCACGCTCCAGCTCCTCCTCAAATTCCAGCGTATGAAGCTGAATGAGTTTCATTAACTGAATCTGCTGTGGAGCGAGTTTTTGACCAAGTTTGTTGTAAATTTTGTTTGAGCATATCAGTTTTAGATTATTAGTTTTAGAAGCTACCCGTTGATTCCTCCCATTTCTATCTGGTTGTCTTCATCTATTTCTATATTGGCTAAATGGTCAAAGAAATAATTTGGCTCTGCATCTAAATCAAAATCACAGCTAATCTCTTCACTATCAATATAAAAATTAAGAGAACGAACGCCGATAGCCTCTTTAAATTCCTTTTTCAGAAATCGTTCTATCAAGGCTGAATTCATCAAAAATATTCAGCAACTCCTTTTTTGGCTATTTCTTCTGAAATCCAGTCGTTCAGCCCTTCAAACATAGATTCTTCTTTAATAAAAAGTATCTAAAATCAAATCCTTATGGCTTTCTATCCATTGGATTTTTCCTCTATTTTCTGAAAAATATGTTCTTCTTTGGTTGCTTCTAGTTCTTCATCAAATTCAATATAAATTTCTGTATCAAATTTGTTCCCAAATTTTTAGCAACAGCTTCAAATTCCGGATAGTCTCTATAAGTTATTTCATAATCCCTAATTTTTATTTTCATAATCTTAAAAACTCTGCGTTTCTTGGTGTTCTTGGGAAAGGAATCACATCACGGATGTTGGTCATTCCTGTTACGAATAATACCAATCTCTCCAGCCCGAGCCCGAAAACCAGCGTGTGGCACAGAACCGAATTTTCTAGTGTCCAGATACCACCATAGTTCCTTTTTCATCCACATTCATATCTTTCATTTTTGGACAAGAACATCTAGTTTTTCCTCTCTCTGAGAACCACCGATGATTTCACCGATTCCAGGGAAAAGAACATCCATAGCCGCCACAGTCTTTTTGGTCATCGTTCAGCTTCATATAAAACGCCTTGATATCCTTCGGATAGTTGAATAAAACCACAGGCTTTCAAAGTGTTTTTCCACCAAATAGCGTTCGTGTTCAGATTGTAGGTCTGCACCCCAAGCCTCTATTGGGAATTGAATTTACCTTTTTATTTTCTTTTAGAGTTAAGCAAAATCTCGATAGCCCTCAGTGTAGCTCAGCCTTACGAAACGCTTTTTCACTACATTTTGAAGTTTTTCTATCAGTCCTTCTGTCGCTCTTTTCTTTTCAGGTTTTTGTTTTTGTTCCTCTGCAAATCTCTTTGTCTAAAAAGCTCTAAATCATCTTTGCAATTGTCCAATACATAGTTGATTACATATTTCAAGAAATCTTCCGCTAGGTCTATGTTGTCTTCCAAATTGTTGAATGCCACTTCTGGCTCCACCATCCAGAACTCTGCTAGGTGTCTGGTTGTATTAGAATTTTCTGCACGAAAAGTAGGCCCAAAGGTATAAACCCTTCCTAGTCCCATCACCGCGGTTTCCACATTTAGCTGCCCAGAAACCGTAAAGGGAAGTTTTCTTACCAAAGAAATCTTGGTCGTAGTCTACATTTCCATCTTCTGTTTTTGGAACATTATTCAGGTCAAAGTTCGTCACCTTGAACATTTCTCCTGCTCCCTCAGCATCAGCTCCTGTGATTAGAGGAGTGTGGATGTAGAAGAATTGATTTTGGTTAAAGAACTGATGAATCGCAAAGCTCACAGCATGGCGAATTCTAAACACAGCTCCGAAAAGATTAGTTCTAAATCTCAAATGAGCCTGTTCTCTCAATAGTTCCAAAGAGTGTTTTTAGGCTGAAGAACCGTTTTTTTCTAGCTCATCAGTGAAATTATCTCCTAAAATTTCTATTTTTCTTTGCTAAAACCCTCTATGTTTTGTCCTGCACCTTGGCTTTCTACGATTTCTCCTGTCACTTTCAGAGAGAGGCTGTATGGATTTTTGATAATTTCTTCATCAAATTTTTCAAAAATCCACTACAATCTGGATGTTATTTGCCGTAGAACCGTCGCTCAGCGCGATGAATCTGTTAGAACGAAAAGCTCTTACCCAGCCTTGGATACAGATGTCTTGGTGAATATGTTTTGTGTAATTATCAAAGAATTTCTTTTAATCGTTAATCGTTTCATTGGATGATATTATTAAAACAGCAAAGATAAAAATAAAAAGATGGAAATAAAAAAACCGTTGTAAATCTACAACGGTTTTATTTTAATTGAAAAACAATTATTTTTCTTAGCACCCTGCTACTGCGTCAGCTAGCTCAGCACCTGGCTTGAATTTTAGCAACTTTTTTAGCAGCGATTTTTGATTGGTTGTTTAGTAGCTGGGTTGATACCAGTTCTTGCTGCTCTTTCTGTTACAGAAAAAGTTCCAAATCCCTACTAATGCTACTTTACCATCTTTCTTTTTAAGCGTGTTAGTAACATTCTCAATGAAAGACTCTAACGCTTTCTTAGCAGCCACTTTAGTGATTTCTGCATCCTTTGCAGTGCGTCGATTAATTCAGACTTGTTCATAATAATGTTATTTTATAAATTTATGTTCAGCAAATATAAAATAAATAAAACAAAAACCAAATTTTTATAGCATAAAATTGCTGATTTTCGTGAATTTAAGATAAATTTAATTGAATCTACTTTTTACCTCCGAAAAACCCGTGATTTCCAAGAGGAATAATAGCCGCAATTACGAAAAGGTGGTTGTTTGGACTTGCGTGGTTTTTATGAGATTGATAAATGTAGAAGAACTGTGGATTCAGCCAGTTGAAAAAGCTTTGATGTCTGCTCCTAAACACACCTGTTTCTCAGCAAAAGTCTCCTTTTTAAGTCAATGAAAATTTCATCGAGCAAAGAAATTGACAGATTTATCAAAGATTTTAGCTTGTGTACGATACCCTAAACGCCCTCTATAAAAATCAAAGTCCTCTCCACCTACGATGAATCTATGCAGATAAGTGTTTCTGCTTTTGTAAAAATCCATTTACTTTGTTTGTCCAGAGGAAGGGAGAAAGTCAGCATCGCATTGACTTGGTGCTCTTTTCGCTTCCTTGCTAGTGTGCCTGAGGAGATTTTTAGAAATACATAAAGAGGCATGAAGGAAATGTATTTATTGATTTTGATATTAGGCATCACCATTGCGATTTGTGTATGCTCTGGCGATGTGCTCACCCCGCCGTATACCGTGATGCTGTGTTCTTTTGGGATGCTTATAGAAACCCTGTGGTCAAGAAAGATTTTTGGTGTCAGCATCTTGGGCTTTTCATAGTATTGATACCGAAAAATGCTCCATATAATGTTGAAAGTAAAATTAACTTTTTCATTAGTGTAAAATTTAGAAAAATTAAGGCTGCAAAAATACTAATTAAATCTTAGGTTTGTTTAAAAAGAAATCAATAATTTTGCAGCATGTAATAGAAGTTTTTAAATCAAAAATTCACAGAGTAAGTGTTACAGAAGCGAATCTGAACTACATAGGAAGCATTACCATAGACGAAGACCTGATGGATGCCTCTGGAATTATCCATGGCGAGAGGGTGGTGGTGAATGTAAATACTGGAGAACGCTTGACACTTATCGATAAGAGGCGAGAGAAAATCAGGAGTAATCTGTCTGAATGGCGCGGCAGCGAGAAAAGCCCACAAAGGCGATATTGTCATCATCATAGCCTATGCACAGATAATACCAGAGGAAGCGAAAAACCTTCGAACCTCAAAGTGAGTTTTCCCTAATGAAAAACTAATTTATTAGAATAATAATGGGCCTCACAAGAAAGCAGATAAAGAATATTTTTACGATTTTACTCCAGCTGGATTGGCTGCACTTTTTTATGGCTGGCTTTGGGAGATCTGGATTTTCGATAAAGTGAAAGCGTCCTTTGCTGAGATTAACTATTTCTGGGCGTTTGTGTCTGCTTTCTTTGCAGTTTTGGCGTATTGGTTTCGTGCGGTGCGCTGAATCTTCTTTAGGAACCGATGGGCTACCAAATCCGTAATCTCTAATGCCTTTTGACGATAGCCTTCGGGCATATGATGAACTCACTATTCCAAGAAGCGGCGAAATCGCGAGGGCGACCACGCTTTTCAGAATCGAAAAAGTCCCAGTAGAAAATCCATTGCTACCATAGTCATAGAACGATTGGTGGATTTGGTTTTTATGCTTTTTGTTTCTGCTTCTGACTTTATTTTTAATGGAAAGGTTTTAGCGTCGTTTTACAACTTGCTTACCACACGAAAAGTCTCTGAAAAAGGAACTTACATCTACGGATAGTTTCTTGTTAAATCATGGGATAGAAGACTTGGATGCGTTTTATTTTAATCTGAAAATAGTCCTTTTAGTCCTTGTTTTGCTTGGTTCGGTGGTTTTTGTAATTAACTTAAAGAGAAAAATAATTTCTTTCTCGTTAAAGGCTTGATAGAAGGCTTTTTAGCTGTCCGAAAAATCAAGAACAAACTTGCTTTTTGTGCTTCATCTCGGCAGGAATATGGATTTGCTATTTTCTTTGCGGCATATTTTGGTTTGTTTTGCCTTGAAAGAAACTTCTGATTTTCACCATCGGTGATGGTTTTCTGCTCGTTACGGCAGGAACTCTTGGGATGATGGTGCCTCACTTCTGGCGGTGCAGGTTCTTACCATATCGTAGTTAAAATCGCTATTGTAGGATTTTTATTTCTTTTGGGAAAAGCCATTCTCATGGTGAGGAAGTAGGATTTCCTATGCGCTGATTTCCATTTGATACAGACCATTGCTACGCTTGTCTTTTGGGTTGATTTCTATTTTTGCACTATTTGAAAGAAGAATGATAAAACAGTTTATGCTTCCTCAGGAGCGTCAAAACTATTTTTTTCCATTGATTTATAAAGTCTTTAAATTGCTTGTTGTCAAAGACTTTGTTTCTAATTTTGCTAACGGAAAATATCCCTTTTCTGTCAGAAATCATCAGGGATTTTCATCGGCTTTTTGGCTTTCAAAAGGGCTGATCTCTGCCTGCTCTATTTCGGCTAATCTATTTTTTGTGAACGAAAGTGACAAAATTTTTCCATCAATGGCGAGATATAGGCGCCTTCGGTCTGCTTCTTGGATACGGATGGTGTTTCCTTCTAAAAATAGGAAATTTCCCCAAATTCCCCTTGCAATTCTTTTTGTTTGGATTTAGAATCAGCAGGTCGTCCAGTTCGTTTTTCTCCAGCGTATATTTCTGGCATAAATATTCTCTGGGCAATGAGTCAGGATATTGCTTAGAATATTCGTATTTACAGTGATTTCTCTAATCAAATCTACCTCTAATCGTTTTGTCTAATCTGCAAAATATCTTGTGTCGGTTTTGCTTCAATGAAAAACTGAACGGGAGATTTTTACAAGGTTGAAATTATCTGTGTTATTTCTATAAACTAAAAATGAATAACCGCGTTTTTCAAGGGCGTTACAGTTATTTTTTTGTTCAAGAATATCGATGAAATATTCCAGATTGAAAGAAAGCGGAATGTTCATTCTCATCTTTCGCATAGAGGCCATTAGGAAAAATAGCATTCTTCGGTAAGTGATGAGTTTTCCGTTTCTCACAAAGAAATACACGCTCACGGCATCGCCATAGAGAAAAGCACGATTGTCATTCATTAGGCAGCTCTAATTTTTATTTTTAAGTTTTCGATAAGGTTTTCCCAGTACTGCTGAGTTTCTTCTTCATCGCCAGCTTCACGAAGTCGGTAATGTTCAGAGAAAGGTCATTTGTAATTTCATCAATTACGATATTCAGCTCAAAGAAATATTTAGTCTCTTCATCTTCTTCCCATCGGAATCTCACGGACTGTTCTACTTTATATCTGGTAAGGGTTGCTTTTTCTTTGGGCCGCCATTCCAGCTGAAGTAGAAATCATCTCCTTTTTCTGTCACTTCATCAGCAAACCACTCTGTTAGCCCTTCTGCAGTGGCAATGTATTCAAATAGAATTTCTGGAAGGCAGTGAAGTGGAAATTCAAAATTCGTATTTTAGTTTTAGCCATACATATACATTTTCGGTCGCAATATATCATTATAGCTTTAAAATATTGTCTAAGTGATTTTTGTCATTATAATGAAAAAAAGGCAGAAAAATCAGTAAATTTTCGCCTTTTTATTTGTTTTTGTGTCTGCTTTTTCGTTATGATACCTTGTCAAGGGCATTTATAATAATAGCACAGCCTTTTCTATTTCTTCCTTGCTGAGGATAAGCGCAGGCGAAATTTCAGGTAATCATTTCGGTAGAGCTGGCAGGATACGATAAGTCCGTCTTTCATACACTGCTCTACCACACTGGATGCAGTAGTCAGGGCTTCCCAGATTGACCGCCAGCATGATTCCTTTTTCCGTTGATGTATTTTATTTTAGGATGAACTAAAAAGTTTTTCGGAATAGTTTTCTTTTTCTTCTATTTCATCTAAAAAGTCCACTTTCTAAAATTCTTCCAAAGTAGCCAAACAAGAAGCTGCGATAAGTGGATTTCTCGAAAGTGGTGATGTGGCCTAATTTAGGGTTGTGGATAGACAGCTCATGATTTCTCTGCTGCTCATAAAGGCGCCCACGGGAAGACCGCCGCCCATTCCTTGCCCATTGCGAGAATATCTCGAACGATGCCATAATGCTCAAACCCAAAAAGTTTTCCTGTTCTCCAAAGCCAGGCTGTATTTCATCTGAAAATAAGCAGAGCGCCCACTTCTTCGCATCTCTTTTTAGTTTTTCAGATAGTCGTTTTCTGGCGTGATGAATCCTGCCGCGCCTTGTATGGTTTCTACAACCACACCCTGCTGTTTTTCGGTGATTTTAGCTAAACTCTTCATTGTTAAAATGAATGAAATTCACCAACGGAAGCAGCGGACGGAAGGCTCTCTGTGGTATTCGTTTCGCCACGCTGAGTGCTCCGTGGGTGTTGCCGTGGTAGGCATTGTGAAAGGCTATGATTTCCTCTCTGCCAGTGTATCTTTTGGCAAGTTTTAGGCTGCCGTCTATGGCTTCTGCGCCACTGTTTACCAGATAGGTGACTTCCAGTGGGTCAGGGTGTAACCTTGCTAAAAAGTTTGCACAGTTCTACGGGTTTTTCTAGTGCATATTCTCCGTAGACCATCATGCAGGTATTTGTCTGCTTTGTTCTTTTATGGCGTTTATGATTCTAGGGTGGGAGTGTCCCAGCACATTGGCAGAAATTCCAGAAACAAAAGTCTAGATATGCTCTGCCGTCTTTACTCATATATAGTTGCCCTCCGCTCTTTCTACCTCAAAACCAGAGGCGAAATGTGAGGTTTGCGCTTGTAGTTGATCTTGTTTCATTATAGAATACTTTGAGCAAATGTACTGTTTTTGATTAAAATGGTGCGTAAAATATTGTTTGACTCGGAAAGAATTTTTGTTTTTTATACATCAATAAATTCTTTTAGACTTTGACTAAATTTATGTACCAATGAAAAGAAAAATCATAAAACATAGAGAATGGAAGTTAAAAACTGATGAAAAATTTTTAGTATTCATTTAAAAATCTGTATTTTTCACAGACTAAATAATTTTTAAAGAGTTAATTACAATGACACTTTTAGGACAGATAAGAAAGAAATCTTGGCTTGTGGTGGTATTCATCGCTGTAGCCCTTGTATCATTTTTCATTAATCCTGATACTGTAGAGAAGATGATGGGTACTGACCCGAATGTTTTCGGTGAGGTGAATGGAGAGAAAATAACCAGAGAGGAGTATCTAGAAACTCTCAATATGATGCAGCAGCAGGCACAGCAGCAAGGGCAGTCGCCCAACGGTCTGGAAGAGCAGGCTTGGCAGAGTATAGTACAATCTAAACTTATCAAACAAGAGTTTGAGAAATTAGGTTTGAAAAATGACAGAAGAGTTTTTTTCTGGAACCAGCTGCCGTTTGACCCTATGTTTGCCCAAAAATCCTAACTTTAATGTAAGTGATTTTTAAAAAGCAGATAGAACAGCTGAAATCAAGCAATGTGGATGAATATAACTCATGGCTTAGTTTTTAGAAAAGGTATAGAGTACAGAATCATGGCTCGTCAGGTGTTTACCAACCTTTCTAGGGGGCTTACTTCAATAAGAAAGAAGTTGAGCTGATGCTGAAATACAGAGATGAGCTGGCGAATATAGAATATGTGAAGATAAGCTATGATGATTTCGCAAAGAAAAATCCAGTGAAAGTTACTTCTCAGGATTTGGTGGAATACATCAAGAAATATCCACAAACTTTCAAAGTGACAGAGAGCAGAAATTTAGGATTGGTTTATTTCAAAGCTGAACCTACATAAGCTGATGAAGCGGCTACTTTGGCAGAAATCAACAAACTTTATAACGAGGGAGTGGATGTAGGAAATGGATTGGAAAACTTCAAGACTAATAAGAGCGATAGTTTATTCAGCTGACGCATTCTCAGGCTGGTTTTGACCCGAACTATTATTCCAAAGAACAACTTCCGAAATGGAATCAGAGAGCAGATAGCAGGAGCAGCACTTGGACAGACTTTCGGCCCTTATAAAGAAGGAAATTATTATGTGGTTTCTAAACTTTTTGAACAGCTACAGACTCTATCCGTTCAAGACATATTTTGATTGCTTTATCAAGGTCTTCCGACTGCACAAGGCGAAGCTGAGAAACGAACAAAAAGAACAAGCTAAACAATTAGCAGAAAAATAGCATCAGAATCAAAAAGCAAATTCAGCGAAGTTTGAAGAATATCTTAACCTTTCAGCTGATGGTTCTGCACAGAATGGAGGAGATTTAGGGTGGAGAACTACAGGACAGGCAGGTTTCTGTTCCAGAGTTCCAAAATTATCTTGATAAAAAGCCCTGAAAGGTGCTGTAGATGTGGTAGAATCTCAGTATGGATACCATATCATCAATATCACAGACAGAAAACCTGGTGCGATGTCTTATAAAGTAGCAAATTTGGTGAAAAGAAATCAAAGCATCAAATGCTACAACGGACAAACTTCATGCTCAGTCCACAAGTTTCGCTCAGCAGATACAAGGAAAAGGATTTAATGAGTTTGTAAATGTTGCAAAGAAAAACAACTATAACTTCCAAAATCCTAAACTTGTTCAGAGATTCCAGGGCAGCTTTTAGGAACAGATAAAGATGCTGAAATCCTAAAATGGGCTTTTGATAAGAAGAGAGCAAAAGGAGAGAGCGAAATGTTTACAACGGCTAATGGAGATAGAATAGTAGTTTATCTGAATGGAAAACAGTCTGAAGGTCTTGTAGATCCAGAAGCTGTAAGAGAGCAGATAGAACCGATTGTAAAAAATCAGCTTTTGGCTAAAGAAATCAGAAAAAAAATATCCTCTGCAAAAACTCAAGATTTGGGTACGATTGCTAATTTGTTCGGTGTGAATAAAGAATCAGGACAAATCAATCTACTTAGTCCTGTTTTTAGGAGGTGCGCTAGAGCCTAAGGTAGCAGGAGCAGCGTTTGCAATAGGTAAGGATAAAAACATCTGGACCAGTAGATGGTAATGCAGGAGTGTATGTTGTAGTAAATAAAGGTGTAACTGTGAACAAGCAAGATGCAGGAGATATCAAACAACTTCAGCAGCAGCTTATGCAGCAAAATGCAAGCGTTTTCCCACAAGCATTTATGAGAAGCTTGCAGAATAATGCCGATATCAAAGATTATAGAATAGAAGTTTATAACGCAGCAAATAGTGGTAAATAACTAAGAATACGAAAAAGAGGTTTTTCTAAAAGCCCTCTTTTTGTCCTTATATCAATAAAATTTAACAACTCTTATGAAAAAGTAAATTAGAAATAGAATACGAAATTCTAAACATAAATACCCTTTTCGGAAACAGAAAAAAACTTTTTGAAGAAGCGAAAAATTCCAGATTAAAGGCATATGCGCCTTATTCTAAATTTCTGGTAGGTTGTTCTATTTTATTAGAAAATGGCAAAATTTACATAGGAAGCAATCAGGAGAATGCAGCTTATCCATCTGGGCTGTGTGCAGAGAGAAGGTGATTTTTGGCTGGGAGCCAATTTCCCAACCAAAAAAATAGAAAAGCTGTTCGTTATCGGTGGTTTGAGGAGAATCCAGACTTAGACAGGATAGTGCCTCCGTGTGGTTCATGCAGACAGAGTATCGTAGAATACGAAGTGAAACAAGCACAAAAATATAGAAATCTCACATCGCAAGCATCAGCGGAGAGAAGATTATAAAAATAAATTCCATAAAAAGATTTACTGCCTTTTCTTTTGATACTACTTTTTATAGTAAAATATAAGAAAAATAAAACCTTCCAAGATTTTCTCGGAAGGTTTTTAGTTTATTCTCCAGAAATGAAATGCCCGAAGAAATCTTTTTGGTTTTTTTAGATAATCTCGGTTTTCTTCATTGGGTTTTATCTCCAGTGGAATGCGGGAGTGTAGTTTTATTTTGCTGTTTTTCATGAAGCTGATTTTATCAGGGTTGTTGGTGATGAGGTTAATTTCCTTTATCCCAAGTATTTCTAAAAATATCAACTGCCACACTGAAATTCCTGTCATCAGCAGGAAGTCCTAGTTCTAGATTTGCCTCCACAGTGTCTAAACCTTTTTCTTGTAGAGCGTGAGCTTTCAGTTTATTGATAATGCCAATATTTCTGCCTTCTTGCCGTAGATATGACAATCACGCCGCCGTGTTTTTGGGTATACTGCATCGCGGAGGAAAGCTGCTGTCCGCATTCGCATTTTTTTAGAATGGAAAAACCTCTCCTGTGATGCATTCAGAATGAAAACGGACATTTACCACGCTGGATAAGTCCGTATTTTCTGCTATCAAAGCAAGGTGCGGCATCCAGTCTTGTTCCTTTTCAGAGAAAGCGATGATTTTGAACTTTCCGTACTCTGTAGGGACATTAGCCTCAGCCTGAATTTTTACCATTCTATAAAGTGTCTTTTTAGGGATTCTATCAGAGTGATATTGGTTTTTGATATTTACTAAAAACCTGTTGAGAATCTCTTTGTTCATCTTCGTTGAGATTGTTTTTAGCTTTTTGTATTTTTATAAGATTTCTCATAATTATACAAAGCCTTTTCTTTTTCCTACGGTGTTGTGCTTCTTTCACGGCTGTATAGGTATTCTGTGATGTAAAATTTTAGGTTAGAAAATTCCTCATTTACAGGTTTTTGTGAGAAAAGAAGAGCACGAGCTAAAAGCATTGGTAATGTCTGAAGAGTATTTCATCAGGTCTAAATTATCACTGATATTTTTACTACATCTTCAGGTGTTTTTCAGATATGTTAGCAATCAAAGTGGTTGTAGGAGACAGATTATTTTTCTCTGTTGCACATGCAGATACTACAAAACCACATATTCCGATAATTCCCAATACTTTTTAGTACATTCATTATTCTTTCTTTTTGTATAATATAGGATTTAGAGTCTCATCATTATACATTTTTCATTTGTTTATAAGTTTTTTATTTTTTTACGAGCCCGTTTTCTATGTCATTCAGCAGCTGGTCAATAGCAGAGCTAAGGTCTTTCTTTTGCTCCAAAAAGCGTATTCAGCTTCATTTGGCATTTTTCTCTATGCTCATCACTTGCAGATGTTCTATTGGCTTCTAAATCCATATGATAGACTTTTAGAGCCAAAATAGACAGTCTGTCCACAGCCCATGCAGGTGTTTCTGTGTTTATCTTGGCATCGGCATTTGGTGTAGTGTTTTTGTATTTATTTAGAAACCAACTGTCTATAAATTCCACTAAATCAGTTCTTTTCTGATTAGAAGCATCTATTCTTCGTTTGATTTCTAAAAGCTTTTACAGGATCTATATTTTCATCACGGATGATATCCTCCAAATGCCACTGAACTGTATCAATCCAGTTTTTGTCATACAAAATCTGTTCCAAACTGTTATTTTCATAGTGATTTGGTTTCACGGCATCTACATCATCAGTGATGTGATAGTCCCTCTCATTGACCTATTGAAAATGCTCCAAGCGTATTCAGAGAAAGAAGTATTATTCATAAAATTTATTTAGTTGTTTTGTCTTCAGTATTATCATTTTCTTTGTCATCCTCTTTCATAGATTTTTTAAACTCTTTGATTCCAGAGCCTAATCCTTTCATGAATTCAGGAATTCTTTTAGCTCCGAAAAGTAATAAGATAAGGATAGCAATGACTAAGATTTCTCTTATTCCTAGTCCCATAAATAGTGGTGTTAGAATACTGTTCATAATTTTTATTTTGATAGAACAAAAATTAAACAATTTTTAGGATAAAGTTAATCATAAACTTAGCTAGTTACCCAGCTCAATGGATCTACAGGATTTGTCTGATTCCAAACTTGGAAATCAAGGGTGTAAGTCCCATCAAAGTCAAGTCCCACTTCTCCTATATTTGTTCCTGCGGAAATAGTCTGGTTTTTAGAAACATAGGTGCTGGCTAAATTACTATAAATAGTGAAATAATTTCCATGTTTTACCATCACGGTTTTTGAACCTCCACTGGCCAAAAACATTTTACCACCACACCAGCAAAAACGCTTCTCGCCTTCGTTCCCTGCTTCTACGGCTATTTTGATTCCATTGTTTTCTATAACAACCCCTTTATACACAGGGTGCGGCTGTCTCCCGAAGCGCTGTGTAACTCGTCCGCGATGAACAGGGAAAGAAAGTCTTCCTCTATTTTCTGCGAAACTGTTACTAGCAGAACTTCCTGCGCCAGCTGATGCCATTGCCCGCTCATCCACGGCTTTTTCTCAGACTCTGTTTTTGGCTACAGCTTCTGCGTTTACTCTGGCTGCCTCGGCTTTACTTGCTGCTATTTTCGCTTTTTTCGGCAGCTTCCATTTTCGCTTTTTCAGCGGCTATTCTTTTTGGCCTCGTTGTTGGCTTCTATGGCTTTTTCTTTCCTCTTCTGCTTTTCTAGCGATTTCGGCTAGTCTTCTTTCTTCTTCTTCCGCTTTTTCTTTTTGCTCTTTCGGCCTCTTCACGAGCTCTTCTGTTGGCTTCTTCTATTCTGGCTTTTTCTTTTTCAGCCTCTATTCTCGCTAGTCTTAGTTTTTCTTCACGCGCTTTTCTTTCGGCTTCTTCTTTCGCTTTTGCGATTCTGATTTCTTCAGCGATGATTTTTCTGATTTCGCCTTCTAATCTTTTGGATTCGGCTTGTTTTTGTTTAAGTTCAGCTACTAGTTTAGCCTCATTCTTTTTGAAATCTTCTAATAAAATTTCTTTTTCTTTTTCTTTCCTGAGCGATTACTTCTAAATCTTTAGCCTGTTTTTAGGAGAAGATTTTTCCTTGTCTTTTGGATTTTTTTCTCAGGGCGATTGTGCTTTTTATTTTTAGCTTTGTCGGATATTTCTGCAGCTTTTTGTCTTGGTATTCTCCGTATTGTTTCAGATACTGTACTCTACGAAGCGCCTGTCCCAAATCTTGAGAAGACAAAATGAGATGTTACTTTGTTCTGTACGCCTTTGTTTTTATAGGCTTTTTACGAGAATTTCGGCGTAGTTTTTACGGAGAACTTTCAGCTCTCGGTTGTATTTATTGATTTCTAACTGGCGAAGATAAATATCATCTTCTATGAATCTTTTTTTCTTTCTGTGTATTGCTATAGACTTTCTCACGAAGGGCAATTTTTATTGATATCATTAAGATAAGATATGGAGAGCCCTAGCCTCGGACTTTGCTTTAGCTAGGTTGGCATTGATGGTTTCGATTTGTTTTTAATTCAGCGTTTTTGCCTTTGTAAATCCTCCTTGCTTCTTTGAGCGAGAAAGAGCGAAGCAGACAAAATTCCAATAAATAAGCTTATCTTCCTGAAATACATTAGAAATCTCGTTTTTATAATTATTAGGTACCGAATATGGAGTTTCCATTCTAGAAAAGTCAAATTTCGTGTTTTTCTATTAAAATTTGGTCAGTTTTTCTTACCTTTTATAACTATTTTAACATTTTTGGGAGTTTTACTCCATTGATATCTATCCAGTTGTCATAGAATATTTCCAGATTATCCGTAGTTCTCGTGTCTTTTTAAAGAAACTTTGGTAAGGTTCAGATCATTAGAAAAACGAAATTCTGTAAGGTATTCGCTGGTTTTTCCATCGATGTTTACTTTCTGTGCAGTAATCGGTTTTAGGATGTATTCTTCGGCTTCTTTGGTTAGGTTAAAATCTTTTTCATTGACAGGAAAGAAAACTTTTACCAACCAATAAATTTTTGAAGTGAAGAATAATCTAAAAATTGACTTTCAGCAAATTATTAAGGTAAGAAAAATCAGAATCAATATAAGTTCTGCTCAGTTTTTCGTAGGCTTTTTTAGCCCCTTGTGGAGTAGCTATTCCACGGCCTACATTTCATAAACAGTGCAGACATATTCATCCATATTTTTCTGGTTGTTTTCTATGTAGATAGTTGCATCAATGGTGGGAACGAATTTTCCCTACTTCTGCATCTATTTTAGAAGTGATTTTAAGAGCATCAAAATCAGATTTTTCGTGATAGCATCATAGAAATTTTTGTTGCTGGAAACAGCAGGAATTTCTGATTTAGCAGCGATACTTTTTAGCACCACAAGAGGCTAAAAGCACCATAATGGCTGATAGGGCTATTAATTTCTTCATTTTGTTAATCATTAAAATCACTTCTAAAAATATTATTCAGAGAAATCTAATACGGAAAAATCTCCCAAAGAAAGATTGATAGAAGTTCCGATATACTTCGCCGAGTTCCCAATCATGGAGTTGCTCAGGTTAGCAGACTGGATTTCTGTTCTTTCTTGGATTGAGAATTATCTATATTAGAATTTTTTTACTACCGTGTTGTTGCCCAGAGAAACTCTCGGCCCAATGATAGAATTTACTATTTTCACATTCTCTCCAATGAAACATGGAGGAATTATCAAACTGTTTTTCTATCTGTGCAGAAGCTGGATATTCGGAAAGATTTTCTTTTTCGTATTCCAAAATTTTACCATTGGTCTGTACGGTGATGGTTTTATTTCCGCAGTCCATCCAGTCATTTACCTTTCCTAAAGAGAATTTTAGCTCCTTTTTCTTAGGTTTTCTAGTGCAGTAGTCAGCTGGTATTCGCCGCCATCTTTGATATCATTACTCATGATGTAGTCTATTTCGCCCATGAGTTTTTCTGCGCTGTTGAAATAGTAAATTCCGATAATTGCCAAATCAGACACGAATTCTTTTGGTTTTTCTACAAAGTCCGTGATGAAACCATAGTCGTCTAATTTTACAACTCCGAAGGCACTCGGGTCATCTACTTTTTACCCAAATTACCCCATCAGAATTGGTATCTAGATGAAAAATCAGCTCTAAATAATGTATCCGCAAAAGCGATGATTACAGGCCCCTGCATGCTTTCTCTTGCACAGTTGATAGCATGAGCCGTCCCCAAAGCCTCTGTCTGGTGGTATACGCTTCCTTTTGCGCCTAATTTTTCTGCAACAGCTAATAAATCCTGCTCCACTTGACTTCCCGAAATCACCAGTGATGAAGGCAACCTCATCTATTTTCTGATTTACCACCTTTGCGATGTCCTCTACCAATCTCTCGCACGATAGGTTTTTCCTGCGATAGGAATCAAAGGTTTTGGCACAGTCAAAGTGTGCTGGTCTCAATCGGGAACCCTTTCCCGCCATAGGTATTATTATTTTCATAATAGATGTATTTTTATAATTTTTAAAATGTTATTTCGTTCCAGAACTTCCGAAACCTCCTGCGCCTCTTTCCGTTTCGTCAAGGGTTTCTACTTCTTCCCATTGGATGGTTTCGTGTTTTGCTATGACCAGCTGGGCGATTCGCTCTCCATCATTGATGACAAATTCATCTTTTGGATAGATTTGCGAGAATCACGCCGACTTCTCCGCGGTAGATCTGCGTCTATCGTTCCAGGGCTGTTCAGACAAGTAATTCCGTGCTTGGCAGCCAGTCCGCTGCGAGGTCTTACTTGGGCTTCGTATCCAGCTGGCAGAGCTATGAAAAATACCTGTCGGAATAATCGTTCGCTCTAAAGAACCTAAACGAACAGGCTCTGTGATATTCGCATACAAATCCATTCCTGCCGAAAGTTCGGTCTGATACTTCGGAAGTGGGTGTTTGGATTTATTTATAATCTTAATTTTTCATTTTTCAAAAAATTTTTCAAGAGTGCTCTTTCCTTAAAAACGACAAATATCAGAAAAATTACAAAAATAATGTTACTGATGATGTAATTTTTCTCTAAAATATTTAAAAGAAATCATTCCCAAACCTATGGAAAGAAGCAGGTAAAATGATTATTTTAGTTGTGTTATAAGGTATCGGATATTTTATTTGCCCCCAAATATAGGAAATTATCATCATAGACATGAAAGTCAGCAGCGCTCCCCACTGCACTTGCCCAGTATCCATATTCAGGCACGAAAAATAATTGACAGACACTGTAATCGCTGCTCCGATGAGGGGAAATATACAGCCCCACAATGGTCTGGTCAGAGAGTTTGTACCAAATGGATAAATTAAGATATATCCCCAAAAACACAGCTCCCAGCATAAGGCACGGAATCAGTTCTATACCTTCGTAGTAGAGAGGATTGTTGATATAGATTTTGGAAATCCAAGAAATATTAGTGATAAGTCCTAGGAAAATCACACAGCTGCATATCACGAAGATGTCCATCAGCAGGGTGTAAGTTTTCTTTGCATTTTCGTTTTTAAAACTTGAGAAGAAATATGGCTCTATCCCTAGCTGGTAGGCTCTGTCTAAACACGGTGATGAATGTCGCTATTTTGTAAACCGCCCCATATACACCCTATCTGATGTTTGCTTTCTTCCTCAGGGAGGAGATATTTTTAGAAATTGTCTGTCCATTGTCTGGTTGATGATGCCCGCCAGCCCCTGCCACCATCACAGGCCAAGAGTAGTTCATGATTCTTTTTCCATAAAGAAAAGTCAAAACTTCTAAAACTGAAATTCACAAACTCTTTGGAAACGATGAGCAGCGAAACGATGCTTTGAACCAAATTCGCCACAAAGACATATCCCACGCCGAACTCAGCATCGTATTTCAGTCCCAGGAATCCATTGGGTAAATTGGGAAGAATATTAATGAAAACACTACCAACCCAAAATAAATCACGCTTCCTGCTACCTTGATACTACATACCGCAGCGGTTTTCCCTCTAAACGAAGAACAGCTGAAGGAATTGTAGAAAAGGCATCAATGGAAAGAATGAACAAAAATAAAAATCAAGAAATGCACTTGGTCTGGCGTATGAAAATATTCCGTAATCTCTCGCCGAAAATACCCATCCCAAGACCAAATAAATAAAAGACATTGCCAAGATGCTCATGGAACAGGTAGAAACTAGCGTTTCTTTGCTGATATCTTTCTCTTGAGCAAAACGAAAAACGAGGTCTCCATGCCGTGCGTCAGAAAAACTGTAACCACTCCTGCGATGGAGTACCAATCCACGAAGGGCGCAGACTCTGCAGGCGAAAAATGCCCTTGTGATGATAGGTGCGATGAGGAAAGGAAATATCCTCACCAGTACCGAACTGATGCCGTAGAGCGCCGTTTGTCCTAATAGTTTTTTTAATCAAAACTTTAATTTTTGATGCAAAAAGTAAGATTATTTTATCTGAAAAATTGTACTTTTGTTCACTATGAAAAATAATATTTCTTGTATTTTTAGTTTTTTTATTTTTGGGTGTGTAGGATATTTACAGGCACAGCTTTCTCCCAAAAATATCACCAAAGATTTGGATAAAAAGCCGTGAAATATGCAGACAGCCTTTATGCTAAGCTCAGCATGGATGAGCGCATCGGGCAGTTATACATAGTGGCGCTTTATACCAATAAAGATCAAAACCATATCTCAGGCGTGAGGAAACTGGTAGAGCAGGAGAGGATAGGAGGAATTATCCTGATGCAGGATGATGCCGAGCAGGAAATAGCGCTGGTAAATGAATTTCAGAAGAAATCCAGAGTGCCGATGCTCTTTGGTATGGATGCCGAATGGGGGCTTTATCAGAGAATAAAAACAGCGCACAAATTCCCTTGGGCAATGACCCTTGGAGCGATTCAGGATAATGGATTGGTTTATGAAATGGCTTCTAAAATAGCAGAAGATGCAAAGAAAATGGGAATTTACTGGAACTTTGCTCCTGTGGTGGATGTGAATACCAATCCTAAAAACCCGATTATAGGCAATCGTTCGTTTGGTTCAGATGTTCAGAATGTAATCGCGAAATCTCTGCTTATGCCCAAGGTTTGCAGGATAACGGCGTGTTGGCAGCGATTAAACATTTCCAGGACATGGGGATACGGATGTGGATTCGCATTTGATTTGCCAGTGGTGAAACATAGTTTGGAAAGGCTGAATAAAAATAGAATTGGCACCCTTCAAAGCCTTGATGGACAAGAAAATAGGCGGGAGCGATGATAGCGCATCTCTATGTCCCACAGCTGGAAAAAGGGAAAAATATCCCTGCTTCTATTTCTTATGATATTGTAAACGAATTTGCTGAAAAATAAATTCCGATACGAAGGGCTGGTCATTACCGATGCACTGAATATGAATGCCGTTGCCAAAAATATCCTGCAGGGGAATTGGATTTGAGGGCGTTCAAGGCGGGGAATGATGTTTTGCTTTTTAGTCAAGATGTGCCGACAGGGAAAAAGTTGATAAAAGAAGCAATCCAAAAAGGGAGAAATCAGCGAAAAAGGCTGGAAGAAAAAGCGTGAAAAAGATTTTTGAAAACGAAATATCTTTTTGGGACTTCAGAATCTAGCGACCGCTTAGTTCAGAAGGAATTAATAATGTTTTTAAAACAATGATTCTCACGCGAAAATTTTCAGAGAAGTTGTACGCCAATGCTTTGACTTTATTAAAAGATGAAAAACAGCTTTTCCCACTTAGAGAAAAAGGAGGTTTATTATCTCCCCACTAGAAGAGGCTCCGCACGAGGCATTTTTACAAGAATTGTCCAAAGAAATTAAAGTTAAAAAAATATCTTTCAAAGAAATCCAGTCTATTCCTGAAAATGTAGTGGTAATCATCGGACTTCATAAGGATAATTCTACGGCTTACAAACCTTACAGGGTGTCATGGGAGAGTAAAAAGGCTCATTAACCAAGTAAAATCAAGAAACAAGGTGATTCTCAATGTGTTCGGAAGTCCATATGCTCTTCAGGATGTGGATATTAGCGGAATTTCATCAGTTTTGGTTTCTATGAAAAATAATCCTCTCTCGATGAAAGCTACAGCAGAAGCTTATTTAGAAAAACAAAAAGATAAACGGAAGACTGCCAGTGGTAGTGAATGAACAAATAAAAATACGGAATGGGAATAGATGTCCCAAAAACAGAAATAAACAAGGAAAATGTTAAAAATAGGAATATTATGTTACCCTACTTATGGGGAGTGGAATAGTGGCAACAGAACTCGGAATGAACCTTGCCCGAAAAAGGCTATGAGGTACATTTCATCAGTTCAGAGCTTCCAGCAAGGCTGGATATGACCAGATCTAATATCTTTTTTCATAAAGTGAATGTGCAGGCGTATCCCTTATTTAGGCATCAGCCGTATGATATCGCGCTGTCATCTGCGATATATCAGGTGGTGTGTATGTATCAGCTGGATGTCCTCCACGCTCATTATGCTATTCCGTATGCCTATGCGGCTTTTTACAGCGAAACAGATGCTGAAAGAAAAAGGCAAGGATTTACCGCTGGTGACTACGCTTCACGGAACGGATATTACTTTGGTGGGGCAGCATCCGAGCTATAAACATGCCGTAGAATTTTCTATCAATCAGTCTGATGCGCTGACTTCAGTTTCGGAAAGTTTGAAACAGGATACATTGGCTTTTGACATTAAAAAGAAATCCATGTGATTCCAAACTTCATCGAAGAAAGACACTTTGAGCAGTGTTCTATTTGTCTTAGAAATCAGTTTGCGGAGGATAATGAGAAGATTTTGGTGCATATTTCTAACCTTAGACCTGTTAAAAGAATTCAGGATGTTTTGGGGGTTTTTGAAAAGGTAAGTCAAAAATTCCGAGCAAACTAATCATAGTAGGCGAGGGCCCTGAGATGGAAAAAGTAAATGCTTTCTTATCAGAAAAACCAGATTTTTATTGACAAAATAAAAATCATGGGAAAAAGTAAATGACCTTCGCCCAGTGCTTACCTATGCAGATGTGTTCCTTCTCCTTCAGAAAAAGGAAAGTTTTGGTCTGGCGGCATTAGAGGCTATGGCAGCAGGAACGCCCGTGGTCAGCAGTAATACAGGAGGAATTCCAGAGGTTAATATTCATGGAAAGACAGGATTTTTGGCGAATGTAGGCGATGTGGATAAAATGGCTGAATATACACTTCAGATTTTTGTCTGACGAAACTGTTTTAAAGGAAATGAAAACAAATGCCATAGAAGTAGCTAAGACTTTTTGATTACAATAAAATCATTCCAATGTATGAAAATTTATATCAGGAAACGATAAAAAGAATTTAAGGGCGAGAAATAAAATGGATAGAGAAATTTATTTTGCTGGTGGGTGTTTCTGGGGAACGGAGCATTTTTCAAACAAATCAACGGAGTAACGGCTACGCAGGTAGGCTATGCTAATGGAAATATAGAAAAATCCCACTTATGAACAGGTGTATACCGACAGCACAGGCTTTGCAGAGGTGGTAAAGGTAGCCTATGACCCAAAGGTGGTAAGTCTGGAAATGCTTTTGGATTTGTTTTTCAAAACAATAGACCCCTACAAGCCTTAATCAGCAGGAGAAGACATCGGAACCCGCTACAGAACGGGAATTTATTGGATAAATCAAGAAGATGAAAAAGTGGTGACAAAAGGCACTTTCGGAACTTCAAAAATTATGAAAAACCCATAGTGGTGGAAAACGAGCCTTTTGAAAAATTTCTACAGTGGAGAAGAATATCATCAGGATTATTTGGACAAGAACCCAAGTGGATACTGCCACATCAATCCAGAATTATTCGAACTCGCGAAAAAGGCTAATCTGAGATAGGTTTATCCATCAACACTTTTCCTTGATAAATTTTTTTCATAACGAATGAGCTGTTCTCCTTTGAAATAGCCGATATAATAAGCGCGTTCTTGACTATGCGTTTCGGCTTCTTCTTTTGGAGATTTCATCGTATAAATAAGTGGGCTGGTCGGTTGCTTTTTATGCAGATCAGAGCAGTTGAGAAAATAGCGTTTTTGTCCATTCATAGGGATTTCAGCTTCTTTAAAACTAAGTATTTCGTATTCTTCGTTTAAGTGATATTTTTTTCTTTGGTTTGTTTGTACCAAGCGTCGTGTTCTTCCTGAAAATCATTAGTATCAGAGGGAGTTCCGTCCAGCCAATACATATTTCCCTTGGTTATCTCCATGGCGTTATGATAAGTAAGCTCGTGCGTAATGCAAAATAAATTCTCAAGATCTTTTAGGTGGGCTTGCAAAAAGGCTATTTTGAGCTAATTTTTCCGTAGCCTCTTCCCAGCTAAGTCCTGCATAGTGCACCATATAGTGCTTGAGCCATTCGCAATAGGAATAGTGGTTTGTAAATCCAATAACACTGGTTTTCTGTGTCTTCATATACTATTCCATCACACAAGCCATTTTCGTGAGGCTCGGTTCCTATCTGTGCTAATCGTTTTTGTAAGGCATTCATTTAGTTGGTTTTCTAAAAGTGATTCCATAAAACTTGTTATTCCAGAACAATTCTGTTTTCTTTTCAGTCACTGATGCTGGGATACATTGCTCTATGGCGTTCAAATCAACTGTTTTTGCCTTCAAAATAGGATTTTAGAGAAGATGCTTTTCTTGTATTGGGTCTCCACAAAGTCGGCTGTTTCATCAGCAATAAGCAATTTGCTTCCTGGTTTGGCAACTCGGAGCATTTCGCTCATAGCAAGGGCTTTATCGTTGAAAAAAATTAATTCCTCCATTGTGAAAAAAACAATATCAAACATATTATCAGCAAAAGGTAACTCTTCAGCGGGACACTGCACAAGGGTAAGGTTTGTTTTTCTTTTGCCACTGTTTCTTACATCTTTTGAGCATTCCCCATAGAAATATCAGCTCCTACAAGGTCTATTGTTTTTCAGATCAATCCCTTGCGGTAGATAACGCAAGTCTGCTCCCTGTACCTATGGAAACATAAAGTACCGAAATAGCATTCTTCCATTCCAAGCGGCTCATCAATTCCGTACGCAGGCGGTCAATGCCATTTCCATACTTGAGTTTTTCCTATCCATTTTTCTCCAAAATCATAAAAAGAAAGACATCCAATCATACATTTTCATATATTTTTGATTATCTCCACTGACAAAATGGTCATTCATACAGCAAAAAATACCATCTTCTATTTTTATATCAGCTTTTTAATATTTGGGATATATCCTTATCCTTCATTGTATTTATATTTTTGAATTATCTTTTCTTAATCAAAATATCTCCTTCACAAAGCCAAAGAGGTTCATTTTCTATCTTTAACCCTCCTCCCACCATTGTTTTTATTCTGTTTCAGCATCATCTACAATACGAAAATTAGCAAAATCTGTACGAGGCGGAGGCAATACAACAATATGCTCTATCTCTTTAGGTTCCAAATGATAAGTATCCGAAAGTTTTTGAGAAACAATAATTGTTCTAACTCCTTTTTATAGCTTACAAGTGCTTGTTTCTCCTCTTGCAAAAGAGAAATGTTTTTCAGCTGTTGGGTAGCTTCCGTAAGGGCGTTTTCTATTAGTTTTTCAGCCGTTTTCATCATATATGAAAAAGCAGAAATTATTCCGCTTTTTGTTTTTTTCTTGTTTTGAACGAAGTCTGATGTTTAAAAAAACTCTACTGTTAAACTGAATGCCAAGCAAGAATAAATAATATTTTTGCTAATGTGCTGGTGGATACCTTCTGCAACGAGTAATACACCGATTACAACCAAGAAAGAAAGCGCCAGCATCTGTAAACTCGGATGAGCGTTTATAATGCTGCTCACCTTTCCAGCGAAGAGCATCATTATTGTCATAGAGATAATTACAGCCGCAATCATAATAGCCACATTATCAACAAGTCCCACTGCCGTAAGGATAGAGTCCAAAAGAGAACACCATATCCACTAAGATAATCTGCACGATAACCATTGTAATCGCCGCAGAGGCTTTGGATGTATTAGATTCTTCGTGCTCGTCACCCTGCATTTTGTGGTGGATTTCCATTGTACTTTTCACGATAAGGAAAAGCCCTCCACAGAGTAGAATGATGTCTTTCCAGCTTAGTGCTAGTGCATTCCCTGAGTTTTTGTGGGTCATTGAACCAATCTAATGTAAGAACAGGGGTCGCTCAGCCCGATTAACCAGCTGATGGTTAATAATAATCCGACACGGAAAAATCATCGCAAAAACAACCCGATATTTCTGGCTCTATTTTGCTGCTGAGCAGGAAGTTTATTGGACAAAATGGAAACAAAAATAATGTTATCCACTCCTAAAACCACCTCCAAGAAGGTCAATGATAATAAACTAATCCAAATCTGCGGATCCGCGAAATTTGGCATTGATAATGATAATAGTTCCATAGATAAAAAGTTAAAAATATGCGCAAATATAGAAAAATAAATTAGTTAAAAATACATAATATGAACAGGGTTTTGTTTTAAATCATTATCACTATCTTTTGCCCCTATGATTAGGGTAACTAAAAATTTTTTACTTTTGAGACTGCTCATATTCTCTACGGATATGATGGAAAATGCAAGAATATACATGGGCATTCCTACAAACTTTTTTTGTGACGATAAAGGGAAAAACCGATAGATGATATTAATAACGAAAAGAACGGAATGGTGCTTGACTTTTAGCGACCCTCAAAGCCATTGTGAAAGAAGAAATTGTGGATGAATGGGACCACGGACTGATGGTGAATGCACGCTCTCCTCATAAGGATTTAGGGAAAGAATTGGAGCAGAAAGGGCATAAAGTCATCTACTGTGATTATCAGCCTACTTGCGAAAATATGCTCTACGAAATCGCTGATAAAAATCAAGAAAAAGACTGCCGAGCCAAGTGCAGTTAGTATATCTAAAAACTCCACGAAACCGAAAACTCCTACGGAGAATGGTTTGCGGAGGATAATGAATAATTAAACAAAATGAAAATAGAACCCAAGAAGGAAAGAAAAATTTATTTTGCATCTGACCAGCATTTCGGGGCGCCTACACCTGCCGAGAGCAAACCTCGTGAGGAGCGTTTCGTGAAGTGGCTGGATGAGATAAAAGCATGACTGTCAGAGTGCTGTTCCTGATGGGAGATTTATTTGATTTTTTGGCATGAGTGGGACTATGTAGTTCCCAAGGGTTTTTGTGTGTGTTTTAGGAAAAATCGCTGAGCTGAAAGACAGTGGGATAGATATTTATTTTTCGTGGGAAACCATGATTTGTGGATGAAAGATTATTTCCAAAAAGAGCTGGGAATTCCTGTTTTTGAGAAACAATATTTTGAGATTGATGGAAAAATTCCTCCCTCGCTCATGGAGATGGCTTAGGCCCAGGGGATAAGGGATACAAGAGAATGAAAAAGTTTTTACCAATCCTGTCTCTCGCTGGCTTTTTAAGTGGCTTCACCCTGATATCGCGATGAGGCTGGCGATATATCTTTCCACGAAAAACAAACTGATTTCAGGCGAGGAAGACAAGCAGTTTTTGGGCGAAGACAAGGAATTTCTGATTCTTTACGCAAAAGAAAAACTGAAAACAGAAAAGATAGATTATTTTGTTTTTTTGGGCATCGCCACCCTGCCGATGGTTTTTGGATTTGGATAAAACAGGTTCGCTCTACATCAACCTTGGCGACTGGATTTCTTATTTCACTTATGGTGTTTTTGATGGGCAGAAATTTGACTTGCTGGAATATAAATAAATGGACAAATGAAAGGAATTTTTTTGATATAAAAACGGAGCAGGATTTTTAGGGAAAAATGTCTGGAAACTTTTTCGCTATCAGTATGAAAATGTGGAGGTTTATAGAAAAATTTGTAGATTTCTTTAAATATCAATCCAGACCAAATCACTCAGATTTTATGAGATTCCTTTTTCTGCCGATAGAAATGTTCAAAAACCACTCTATTTTTAGATAAAAATAAAGAAAAGGAAAACTATTTCCAGTCATCTGGAACGACTAATATTCAGACGCTTTCTAAACATTGGATTGCAGATTTTCGGTTTTATACGAAGAGAGCATTTACAAAAGTTTTGAGCAGTTCATCGGAAAACCGGAAGATTTTCGTGTTTTTAGGACTGCTGCCAGTTATTTAGAACGCCAAAATTCATCGCTAATCTATATGGTGGATTTCTTTGATGAAAAAAATCTGGTCATCAGGAAAATGGCTATTTCTTATATAATCATAGAGAGCTTCTTGACCTTCTCAAAAAGCTGAATAATAAGAAAATCATACTCTTTGGGGTTAGTTTTGCGTTGTTGGATTTTGCAGATTTCTGTAAAGAAAACGAAGGTTTTGATTTGGCTAAAAATCCAGACCTGATTATCATAGAAACGGGCGGAATGAAAGGCAGAAAAAGAAGAAATGACCAAAGATGAACTTTGAAAATACTGAAAACCAGTTTCCAAAACCGAAAAAAATCTACTCCGAATATTCCATGACGGAACTCCTTTCGCAGGCGTATTCTCTGGGGAATAATGAGTATCTGTGTCCAGCATGGATGCGTATTTTTGGTTCGTAATACGGAAGACCCGTTTTTCCTACATGGAAGAGGGCAGAACTGGGGCAATCAATATTATAGACTTGGCGAATAAACATTCGTGCAGCTTTATTGCGACACAAGATTTAGGGAAAATCTACAATGGAAAATTTCAAGTTTTGGGAAGAATAGATCATTCGGATATAAGAGGTTGCAGCCTTTTTGGTAGCTAAAAATAAAAACCGAGAATTTATCTCGGTTTTTTATTTAGAATTTAATGATTTCTTCCATTTTAGCATTTTTCCTCGCTTACGAGTTCATCATCTACTAGGATTTTTTTCCACTGTGTTCATCGATGATGATTTTTCTTTCTTTGAGCTATTTCTACTAATTTCTGAGCAGGAATCGTGAAGTAAGACCCTTTTTGGTGCGCCTCTTTCTATACCTACCACAGCAAGCCCGTTAGCAGAGTTGTTTCTGATTCTTTTATAAGAAGAAAGCAGTCTTTTCATCGATTAGCGCTGCAAATTCTTCAGATTTTTCACTAAAAATTCTTCCTCTTTTTGAGTTTCTGTGATTAGTGAATTTAGCTCAGATTTTTTGAAGTTTAGGTGAGATTCCAGCTCTTCTATTTTTTTCTTTGTTTTTGAGAAAGAACCTCATTTTTGTGAGATTTTAGCTTCGAATTCTCTTATTTTTTTCTCAGCCAGCTGGATTTCTAATTCCTGAAACTCCATTTCTTTTGATAATGCTTCGAATTCTTTATTATTTTTACATTATCCCTGCTGAGTTTTATATTTTTTTCAATCAAAGTTTGAGAATGATTGATCACCTCTTTTTAGTGTTGATTTCTTGTTGAAATCTTCAATTTCTGTTTCTAACTTCGAAATTCTTTTTATTAAGACCTTCGATTTCGTTTTTCCAAATCCTCCACTTCTATCGGCAGTTCGCCTCTGGTACTGCGGATTTCATCTAACCTAGAATCGATATATTGCAGGTCATAAAGAGTTCTTAGTTTTTCTTCAATAGAGATTTCTATATTTTTTTCTTAGCCATAACTTATAAGAAATAATTTACAGGGTTGGTATTAATGCTTGATTTTTGAAACTGCAAATGTAGTGAATTTTTTTCTGATAAAATTTCATATAATTGTTGAACTACAAATTGTTCCGACTCAAAATGCCCGATATCACAGCAAAAATTCTATTTTCAGCCGTGAAAAATCGTGATATTTCATATCTGCGGTCAGGTAGGCATCGCATTGGTTTTGCAGGGCGTTTTTTTATTCCGCTGGCTCCGCTGCCGCCTAAAACAGCTACTTTTTTTATCTTTTTACCAGTAAAACCGCTGTGGCGGATGATTTTTAAATCAAATTTTTTTCTTTCACGAAATTCAGGAATTCTTTTTCCTCCATTTCCTCGGGCAATTCGCCAAACATTCCCAAGCCGGAATATTGGTTTTCGTTTTCTATCGCATAGATTTGGTAAGCGACTTCTTCGTAAGGATGAGCAAATTTCATAGCGGAAATAATCTGATTTTTGAATTTTTCAAAAATCACAGAAAGCTGAATTTCATTGACTTTTTCAGTTGTTCCTTTTTTTGCCCAAAAACGGATTAGAACCATCTATCGGGCGGAAAGTTCCTCGCCACCAATACTGAAACTGCATTCATCATAAAAACCAATGTTTCCAGCACCAGCCTCAAATAGAGCCTTTTTTTAACCTGCTCGGCATAATCCACAGGAACATAAGTGATTAGCTGTAAAAGATTTTTCTTTTTTTGGAATTAAAAATTTTGAGCTGGTCTAAAACCCTAATTCTCTGCAAATTCTGTGATTCACACCAAAATAGTGGTTGTCCAGTGCCGTGTGCAGGGCGATGATGGCGATTTTTGTTTTTCTATCGCTTTCAAGACAGCTTTTTTTCTACATAATTTTTGCCAGTGATGGACTTTAATCCTGAAAAAAATAATCGGATGAAAGGTCAAAATTACATTTGCGTTTTTTTGTACAGCTTCCTCTACAACACTTTCCAAGGCATCGTGACAGATTAAAACGCTTGTAATTTCCCGCTCTGGATTTCCACAGAGAAGTCCCACATTATCAAAGTCTTCCGCCCTGTGCAAGGGGAATTATTTTTTTCTATTTTGGTAATAAAGTGTTTGATAGTCATTTTTTAATAAAAAGAATATGTTTAAGTATATTTATGATTAAATATTCATATAAATGGTTATAATTAATGATATGATGAAAAATAAAGATACAAATACATGAACAGCCGTATTAGAATTATCTATATGCTGAGATAATAACTTTCAATAGAAAGACCAATATTGAATATGAAAAACATAAAAAGATAGTAATAATGTGAAATCCGATAAATGAGGATAATAATAAAAGAAAACAAAAATAACAATAATCTGATGATTAGATGTTGATTCACAGGATTAAATTTTCTACAAAATTACAAAAATAAAAACGAACCTCTTTTGGGTTCGTTTTTATTAAAAATCTATTTTACTTTTACTAATTCTACATCGAAAATCAGCCAAGCGTTAGGTGGAATCACACCGCCAGCGCCTCTTGCTCCGTAGCCCTAGTTCAGAAGGGATAAGAAGAGTAGCTGCATCTCCTTCTTTTTAGAAGCATAATTCCTTCGTCCCAACCTTTTAATCACTTGACCAACACCAATAGGAATTTCTATCGGTTCTCCTCTTCTGAAAGAGTTGTCAAAACTCCTGTCCATTTACGAGTCTTCCTGCGTAGTGAACAGAAACCACATCTCCCTTTCTGAGGCTGTTTTCCGTTTCCTTGTTTTGTTATTTTATAGAACAAACCAGATGGAGTCTGCTGCATTCCTTCTTTTAGAGAAGCGAATTTTTCTCTCTTGCTCTTGTTTGTTTTTTTCTTGGATTTTTATTTTTACCTTCGTTGAAGATTTTTCGCCGCATCATAAGATTTGTAGCTGTCACCTTTAGTGAAGATTTCTACTTTTTGATTACTACATCTTCTTTCGGTTTGTCCTGAGCTCCTTTTTCTACCGTTGCGATAGCATCGATAGTTTCTAGACCGCTGATTACTTTCCCGAAAAATAGTGTGTCTTCCATCCAGCCAAGGCGTAGCCACTTCTGTGATGAAGAACTGAGAACCGTTTGTGTTAGGGTCCAGAATTTGCCATAGAAAGGAAACCTTTTCCTTCGTGTCTTAAATCATTTTTCATCATCAAATTTGTACCCTGGGTCGCCCATTCCAGTTCCTGTAGGGTCACCACCTTGGATCATGAAATCTTTAATCACTCTATGGAAGATGATTCCATCGTAGTAAGGCTGTCCTTTCCTTTCGCCTTGTTTTCTATAGTTCCTTGTGCTAGTCCTACGAAGTTAGCCACCGTAACGGGAGCTTCTTTGTCGAAGAACTGAATAATCATGTCTCCTTTTGAGGTTTCCATTTTTGCATAGACCCCATCAGGAAGTTTTTCGTAAAGTGCTTTGTCTATATTCATTTTTATAAATAGGTTTACAGTTTGTTAAAATTAAAGCAGAAATCAATAAGAATAAGATTCTTTTTCATAATGTTAAAAATTATTTTTATAAGTTTTAGTTTAATGATTAGAGGCATGTCGTAAGGGATTTGGTCGCCATCTCCATAAGTGCCGTACGCCAAAACAGAAGGAACGAGAAGGGTAGTTTTCTTCATCAGGATTTAGATACCGAACGGCATCCTCTATGGCATCTAGTTCCTCAAATTTTCCCAAAAGGAGCATCTTTATAAACTTTAGGGTTTTTCGTAGAATTTTTGTAAATCAAAAATCATACAATTCATATTGGAACGAAACCAGCTCTCCGTCCTGCTTTTTTTCTTTCTTTGTTCTAGATTTTCTATATTACTCCAGTAGTTGAGCTGGGTAGGATAGAATTTCTCTTTCTGCTTGGAAATCCATTCTTGGATTTGTTCTCTTTCCATGGTGTTCAGCTGTTTTTGCTCTGTTTTTGGAAACGCCCATTTCTTCATTGGACATTCCTCCCACAGGCGTGTAGACCTGTGTGCTTTGGGAGCAGGAAACGAATAAAAACCGATGATAAAAACTATATTTTTCATAAATAAATTTTTAGCCCAGCTTTTTTTCTAATGGCAGCAGGAAGCCAGATAAATAGTCATTGTATGTTTCTTTTGGCGAAGTCAAAAACTTCTATACTCTGTGGGATAGAGCCGTTTTTATTCCTTTTTGAAATCAAGAAGATTGATGGTTTTAGTTTCTCCATTTTCTATGTAAGAAACTTTCATTCTGTTCAAAAATCCAGCCCAAATTCCGTGTCGATATCCCTTATCATACTCGTAAGCGAATCTACCGAGCATCCACCGGCTTTTTGCGTTTTCTTCATTAATGAAGATGATGAGAAACTGATTTCTTTCTATTCTAAATGATGCCGAAAGCGGCTCGCCGTGCGTAGTCCAGTCCGATAAAAATCATTTATTTTTCTGAAACGACCTGTATTTCCTCTGATTTTAGAACACGAGAAGATGGATAAATCATTATCCTAGGATTTTTTTGGTTTCTGCACTATTGGGAGTTTCTGCTTTCACAATTAAAGTATTATGACTTGGGAGGCAAATTTAGTAATTCTTTTTTTATTCGTAATGTAAAATTTTCTTAATTGATATAAACTTGTAAAAAGAGGTAAAAAAATAAAAAGGTAATTTCTTGAATATACAAACAAATATGAGTAATTTGCACCCAATATCTATTTGATATAGGTTGGTGGTTTTTGAAAAGTTATAAAAATCATTAAAAATAGAGATAATAAGATAGAGGAATAGTCTTAATTGTTAGTAAAAAAATAAAATAGATATCTATATTATGAAAAAAACTACAAATTTTTTTAAAAATGCATTAAGGAGTATTAGTAGTCAAATTTTAGGAGGTAAGTTTAGGTTTTTTTATATCCTTTTTTTCTCATTACATTTTTAAAGGAATAGGGATGAAGAATCCGATAGCATTTCCTGCAGCAAAATTCAGGTTAAGGAATATCATTCTTAATACAAGGGCGAATACAATAGATTTTTGGCCGTGTTTAGAGTCTTATGAACCTGACATCCCTTATTTTTCTTTTGGATGTATTAAAGGATAAGAAAAGGGACTTTTGTCGATGTGGGAGGACATATAGGAAGATATACTGTTTTGATGGCTAAAAAAATAAATGGGAAGTAATCACCTTTTGAGCCAATGAAATCAAGCTATCAAATGATTCTAAAAATCTAGAAGAAAACCAATGTTCTGAAAATGCTAAAGTCTATAATTTAGGTTTAGGTATTAAAAATGAAACACTTACTATATATTACAACTCGGAAGAAACGGCAGAATCTTCATTGGTTATGAATGAGGATAAGAAAAATAAGGAAGATATAGAAATAGTTTCGTTTGATAGTTTTATTGACTATAAAGATTTTTGATGAATTATGTTTTGTAAAGATAGATATAGAAGGGAATGAGGAAAATGCAGTTATGGGAATGCTAGAATTTATTAAAGAAAAAAAGACCAATTTTTAATGTTGGAATTGTGGGAATACAATCAGCAAAAAGTTACTGATATATTAAAAATCATTTGGTTATAAGAGACTGCATGTATTTTTGGTTTATAGAAGAAAAACACAAAGAGTATATGGATAAAATGTATCAATTTTATAATTCACATGGTTTGGTGTATGATTATAAGTAAAATAAAACAAAAATATTAATAAAAAGCAGCCTTTTAGGCTGCTTTTATTATTAATTTTAAACCCTGATAAATATCATTGTTTTTAATAGATTGTAATTTAGTAACTTTAAAGAATGAAATACAAAAAAATTTCACTTATGAGAAAAACTTTTTATTGTTGTTGAATTTCTTCGTTATTTTTCAACAGTTATGGACAGAGTCTTGTGTCCAAATTTGATGTAGCATCTAATGGTGCTAATTCGGTTGCTTTTTGTAGATAAGAGTATAGGGACTCCTATATCTTATCAGTGGGAATTTCAGGGAGGGGTACCAGCTGTATCCACAGAGAAAAACCCTAAGGTATCTTATTCCTCACCAGGGAAATATAGTGTAAAATTAAAAAGTTACAGATGCTAAAAGGCGTTACCTCTACATCTGTGAGAACATTAGAAGTGTCCTATACAGTAGCAAAGGAAATAGATCTGAGTACAGGGACTAAAGAAGATGGGACTTTGATGTCTGAGAATGGAGAAAAAGATACAGATTGGACACATCTAGATGAAAAAAATGACTATTAGAACAATTCCATATACTAGAAAACCATATTTGAATAAAAACAAACAATCCTGTATTTGGAAGTTGGGAGTCAGCAGAATTAAATAAAAAACATCGGTAACAAGATGGATTACGACAAATAGTGGAGGTAAAGATAATAGATGCTACTATGTTAGTAAAACTTTTTAAAGTTCCAGCTGAAGGCATCTTAAATCTAAAGGTTCTTGCGTTTACTCGAAACTGGGTGTCTTTAGTTAGGAAAAATCCAGAAGGAAAAGATATTCCAGTAGAAAGAATCACACAAACAAAATTTGTTCAGCCAGGACCTAAAGGATGGTTGAATTCGGAAAAATCCAGAGGTGGTCAATTATAAATTGGAACAAGGGAGTATTATATTAAAGTTGAGGTTTATACTGGCTCTGGTTTGGATAAACAATCAATAGATGTAAATGCAAAAGTGGGATTAGGGGTAGGAATAAAGGCTGTTTTATCTCCCCTGCTGATTTTAAAGCAAATGCGACCACAGTTAATTTTTGGAACAAATGTACAGTTTTCTAACATTTCAGCAGGAACTCCAGTTAGTCAAAGTTGGACATTTACAGATGCAGGAAATCATGTAACAGATAAACAAAAAAATCCACTCATTAAATTCAAAAAGTGTGGGTATCACAATGTGGAATTGTTTGTAGATTATGGCAATCAAACTGTATCTAGTTTAAGTATAGACAATTACATGAAAGTGGCAGGATTGGACTACACTAAAGCCCCTAATAGTTACATATTTGACCATAAAAAGTTCAAATAGTGGATTATTTATCCCTGTGAAAAAAAGCTTATGAAATGTGGAAAAATGGACTTCACATTGAAGGAGGAGCGGTGCCTAATGGGCAGGCTGTGGCAGAAGTGTATTGGGAAGATGTACATGGATTGATAAGAACAAAACCTAATTATCAACTGGAAATCATAGGTTCAGGAGAGTCTGCAAAAAAATAAAAGTGCCTGTTAATAAAGCTAAAGAAGGAAATGCACTAGTAGTATATAAAGTTAATGGTGAAATATATTGGTCATGGCATGTGTGGGTTACAGATGATCCTAGCAAAGGAACCAACTATATGGCTTATGATGAAACTAAAAAGACTTAGAAATAACGGTGTAGAAGAACTTATACCTAAAAGCAGAATGGGGCTGGATGGATCGTAACTTGGGTGCTGTTTCTAGTAGCCTTACAGAGGAAGGGTGGAACAGAAACAATGGACTGCTATACCAATGGGGAAGAAAAAGATCCTATTCCTCCGCTAGCAACTAGAGGGATGGGACTTTTTATGAGGTTTCTGGGACAGTGGGAAGAATAGGACTTAGCGAACTCACAAAAATAATAATGTGGTTAAAAATAGATGAAACTAGGATTTTTTTGTTTCTTTTTTCTGATGCAGAATTAAAAGAGAATATCAAGCGTTCTATTCGTAATCCTATGAGTCTTATTTATGTGAATGATGACAAATCTAAAGAGCAAGCATACTACATTTTTCGTGACAAGAAAGGTAATATAAAAGGTAAATCGGCTGTCAATTGGTTTGGAACACCTCCTTTCATTAAGGATAATAAAAAGTCAATAGCAGAAGTAAATCTTTGGTCAGATAATTCCCAAGGTAAAATTCTTTAATCCACAAACACCACTTGAAAAAAACTAGTGAAACCTTATCAAGATAAGTCTTCGTATGACCCATGTCCCTAATGGTTGGAGAGTCCCTTCAGTATTGGTAGCGAATACAACACTAGGAGGGGAGAATAGAGATATTCCTATGATACTTAGCCCCTTTTGGACCCAAAAACATTAGAGCATAATAATAACCAAATTATATACAATTACACCAACCAACGATGGAATACCTAATTTTCTAAGGGGAATAAAGATGTATCCTGAGATGGGTGCTGATTTGTCTTCTGTTAATGGGTATAATATAGGGGTCTTTCCAGGAACCGGATTGTTATCTAGAACTACACAAGCTGGAAGATATACCGACATGCACGAAACATATCTTTGGACTGCTACAATGGGAAGATGGTGGAGAGATGATATAAAAACAGTAAATCCAATGGCGTTAAGGATTATTCCTGATCCTGCACAAAGTGATATACCAGATCCTAAAATGTCATCAGTTATAGGACGCTATCATTATAATCCTGTATTTTGGGAGAGAACATCTTCTGATGCTATGGGGGTACGCTGCATAAAGGATCCTCTGTATGTGGTAAATGAATATGACTTCCCTACAGAGTATTTTAGAGATGAGGTAACATATCCTACATTCACTGATGGACTTGAAAATCCTAATTCCTATCAAATAGTTAAAAAAACCTGTAGAATCTATCATTAAAATACCAATTAACAAGGCATTTTTCTGTGCATAGTGAGCATTTGGATAATAAACAAATATTAAAAATACTAACTATAATGATTTGAGAGTTAATGTACATTGGACTACTAACAAAGATCTTATTAAGCATGTTTCTATTTCAAAAACCAATCCAGCTAATTTAGCAGAGATAAATAATACATTTATTAATGTAAAAATAACACCTAATCAAAGTGGGAATGCCGTAGTTACTCTACACAATGGAGTATTGCTAATCCTGTGTATTGGTCTTGGCATATTTGGGTAACAGATTCTGAGGTAGAAACAGTGAGATATGTTACTGCTCAAGATAATGCAGCAGCATATAACTATATAAATTATGCTCCAAAATGATCATGTAATAGACTTGAGTTTATGGACAGAAACTTAGGAGCGTTGGATGCTTTTCCATCTGTAGTAAATGCAAATTCTCCATCCGTTCAAGAACTAAATAAAATAAAAAGTATCTGGAGGTATGCAGTACCAATGGGGAAGAAAAAGATCCCTATACCTTCTTTTATCAATCCTGATGGTTCTTCTTATTCTATTTATTTAGGGAATACTAATGCTGCTGGGCAGACATCTTATACAGAACTGAATGGTGGCAATTATGAAAAGTAAGTTTGTGGTGCCATATAATAGTTATGCTAATAATGTGATATTAACAGATAAAAATATCTGATAAGGTAAGTAAGGTTTTGAGCTATTCTGTTAAAAATCCATTGGTGTTTATGATTCCAAGTAAACAGGTCACCTCCTCATAAAAATATGCGAACTTATACTAATGGAACAGACTGGCTTATAGATGAGGCTAATGTCGCTCTGATAGATGGGGTCGTGCAGATAGAAAAGTCTCCTTTTGACCCCTTGTCCAGAAGGATGGAGAGTTCCAGATGCCTCACATGTAGATACAAATGCTGATAGAGATTTTGGAAGATCACCTTAGGGAAAGAGAAACTAGAAATAAAAGAGAATATATTAACGGATGGTATAGTATAGAAGGATATTTTTAATGGGAAAAATACTAAAAATCAGTCTCTTGGATATGTTTTTTGAAGATGGGGGATATTATATAGGAAATTATCCATTTACTGGTGCTAGAGGTTATAGAAATGTGCTTTTATGGTGATGCTATTACATCCAAAGTAAATGAAACACATATGGGAGTTTGGACTAGTGCTATGGGTGATGCTTTGTTAGGAAGACCTCGAGCTCTTGTGATAGATAAAGAAAATGGGAGCAATGAGGTGTGTTTGAAAAACTAGCTTGGATCCTTATTTTGCTATGAATTGTAGATGTGTAAAAATCAAAAACAACAGCTGATGGTAAAGCAAGAAGGAGCTATTCCAAGATTACCTATACCTAAATATACTGTAGCACAACCAGCTAAAACCATTAGCCCGCAAATACAGTTCAGAATATGCTGAAAGAGGAGAAAACCTTAAAAGGCTTATCCAAATCCTGTCACTGATATTCTAATGATAGATGGAGATCAGGGAAAGAATATTTTATCAGTTGTATGACAAAAAAATGGAAAAATGCTGAAAGAGGGTAAATTTGTGAATAATCAAATAAATATAAGTAATTTGTTACCCTGACATTTATCTGATACGAATAAATAACTCTAAAGAAGCTATAAAAATCATAAAAATAATGTAGAAATGAAAAAGCCCTCTTTCAAAGAGGGCTTTTTTATTATCAAATAAAATTGTTATTTATTTCTTCCCAAAAACAGAAATGTTGATGTATTTCTTTTGGGTTTTGTTTTAAATCACTTATAAGCTCGTTTAGTGAGTTAGAAGTTTTTAGTTAAGATTATTGTAAAGCTCTTCATCTTTCATTAGTTTTTTCCTAAAGAACCTTCACCACGGTTTATTCCTGCGATTACTTGGTTTTAGCTGATTGGCTGTTTTGCTGAGCTCTTCTATAGATTGGTTCAGTTTTTAGCATCTATTTCATCTGCCACTTTTCCCAAATTTATCACTGTGTTTTTGTAGAAACCATCGTTTGGTTTTGCGTTATCAAGCAGAGAATTTATTTTATGCTCGTTAGAAGCCAAAAAGTCTGTTGGTTTGGTCAGCTGTAGTTTTTGAAAGCTGATACAGTAGCATTTAGATTCGTCAAAGAGTTGTTTTATTTCTCTTCTGTTCTGCTCATCAAGGATTTTTGTTCGTGCTAGATAGAGTAGAATCTACTTTTTGTAAGAACGCTGGAAACTTTTCGGTCCCATTTCGGATGCCATAGCATTGATCATGAAAGCTGGAATTTTCCCTCCCAATGTATCGCCGTCTTTTCGCGATTTTGGTTGTCATAAACCAAATTGATTTTTCAGTTGCTTTCCTCCCATTAAAGCTTGGTTTCGAAGATTTCTACCGCAGAGTTTTTAGAGAAAGAATACTCATCATCCACAGAAATTCTCACTACGAAACTTATTTTACCATCTTTTAGATGTTACAGGGATAATCTGGTCTACTAATCCGACTTTTAACCCGTTGATAGTAACGGCGTTAGAGGTTCTAGTCCATCTACATTATCATATTTTACGAAGAAAAATTATCCGTAGAAAACACATTTTTCCCTTTCAAAAAAACTGAAAAATAACATGAAACTTACAATCGCAAAAATCGCAATAAGTCCCGCTTTTACTTCTTTTGATAAATTCATCATATATATAAATTGAGGGTGCAAAAGATAAGAAAAAAATCAGAATTATAGAAACAGGCTTTTTGTTAATAAAGATATTAATATGATAACACGAGTCTTAAATATCATAAAAACAACAAGTTAAGTTTTTAAATTTTTGTTAAAAACCAAAAGAACTGACAAAAATCATTTTTCAAGTTTTTGATTAGTTTTTCATACCTTTGTCCCTCTCAATTATAGAAGTAACTCAAAAAGTTTACCCTATGAAGATAGCCCAAATGATGATGTTTTTATTTTATAGTCTTATAGCAGGATTGTTGTTTTTCCTTACAATCTTGTGTGTCCAATTATGTAGTGGCTACTCCATCTGCATATAAACCAGAAATTTTAGCAGAGGAAAAGTCTCACTTTACATCTTTGTCACAAGAGTATAAAAAAAGAATTAGAATCAAATAACGCCGTTGCGAAAGTTGAGAAATGTTTCTGCAAGAAAAATGGCAAAGAAAAATCTTCTACTATAGATGGAATCCTTAGCGAAGCGAATACTTACATCGGAACACCATATAGATTCGGTGGGATGACTAGAAGCGGGATAGACTGCTCGGCATTCGTTCTTTCGGTTTATGGTTCTGCCACAGGGATTAGTCTTCCTAGAATGTCTTCAGCTCAGGCTCAGCAGGAGAAAGAGTAGGAAAAGAAGAATTGGAGAAAGGAGATTTGTTATTTTTCCAAACTAGAGGAAGCAGAATTTCACATGTGGGTATTGTTCAAGAGATTACACAGAAGGAGAGATTAAATTTATCCACGCATCCACATCCAAAGGGGTTACGATATCTTCTCTAAATGAGAAATATTGGGAGTATGAGATACAGATTTGCAAAGAGATATTGACCAATGAAAAAGATAGAAGAAATGGCTTCATTGTAGATATCCAAAGACTATATTTTAATTTATAATAATAGGAGAGGTTTCCTTTTTGGGAAATCTCTTTTTATTTGGGAATAGAAGTGGTTTTATGGAATGTTTAATTCAAAAATAATTAAATTTGTCATAGCATATTTTTAATCATGTTGGAGAGAAAAAGTAGAAGAATTTTTTAAAAATAGGAATAGAGGAATTGGTAACCAATCTACAGATTGAAGGAGATGAAGTCTGTGTAGATATGGTAGCCCATTCTCCAGCTATGCACGAGAAAGAAAAATTAGAAACAGCGCTAAAACAAGCTTTTTTTCCAAGGAGTTTGATAATCAATATGTATTAAAACTAAAAATTTCTTCTCCAGAAGCTCCTTCAAAACAGAGTATCAGAGGAAAAGAGATAAAAGGCGTAAAAACATCATTGTCATAGCATCTGGAAAAGGAGGCGTAGGCAAATCTACTGTGACAGCTAACTTTGGCGGTAACTTTATCAAAAATGGGCTTCAAAGTAGGGACTGCTGGATGCGGATATATATGGCCCGTCTATTCCTACCATGTTCAGTACCGAAGGCGATAAACCAAGTTCTGTACAAATCGATGGGAAAACACTTTATGAAACCCATAGAGCAGTACGGAGTTAAAAATGCTGTCTATAGGATATTTTTTTCGGGAGCAAATAAAGCCGTAGTTTGGCGAGGACCAATGGCAGGAAAGCCCTTCACCAGATGATTCGTGATACGGACTGGGAGAGCTGGATTTTCTACTCATAGACCTTCCTCCTGGCACGGGAGATATACATCTGTCTGTAGTTCAGGAACTTCCTGTCACAGGAGCGGTTATTATAAGCACGCCTCAGCATGTGGCTCTGGCAGATGTGAGAAGGGGAATTGCAATGTTCCAGATGGAAAGTATCAATATCCCTGTTTTAGGACTTGTGGAGAATATGGCGTATTTTATCCCAGAAGAGCTTTCCAGATAATAAATATTATATCTTTGGGAAAGAAGGCGCCCAAAATTTAGCTAAAGATTTAGGAATTCCTGTTTGGGCGAAAATCCCTTTAATACAAAGGAATAAGAGAGCAGGAGACACAGGAAAGCCAGCAGCTCTGAATGATGGGACTAAAATATCAGAAATCTACACAGAAATCACGAGAAATATGATAGAAAGCCTCATAGAAAGAAATAAAAATCTCCCTCCGACAGAGGCTGTTAAAATTACCAATGGCAGGTTGTTCAACTAAAAATAAGTAAAATCCTCATGGAAGAAAACATAGAAACGAAAGTAAAAAGCATTAGAAAGTATCAGGCCATTTTTAAATAATGATGGCGGTGATATAGAATTAGTAGAAATAAAAGATAACAAAGTGTATAGTCAAGCTTTTGAGGAACTGCTCTGGCTGCCATATCAGTAACTCTACTATAAAATTAGGCGTGGAAACCACTGTAAAAACAGCATGTACCAAGTATAGAAAGCGTGGTAAATATAGAATGATTTTTAGGTGAATATTATTAGGTTTTAAAGGCAAAGCCTTAAATTTGCTCAATATATAAATTATTTTACATCATATTATTATGGAACAGTACAATGTAGAGCAAGAAATTCAAAAATTTGTTGCTGGGGTTGAGCAAGAAACCCAAAACGAAACTGAGTTTTATTCAGGCAGTAAAGGAAGTTGCTGCAACGGTAATTCCTTTCATCGCGACTAAAAACAGTACCAAGGCAAAAATGCTTTTTGGAAAAGAATGGCTGAGCCAGAGAGAACGATTATTTTCAGAGTTCCTTGGGTAGATGACAAAGGACAAATCCAAGTAAACAGAGGCTACAGAGTACAGATGAACTCTGCTATCAGGCCATACAAAGGAGGAATTCGTTTTCACCCTTCTGTGAATTTGAGCATCCTTAAATTCTTAGCGTTTGAGCAGACTTTCAAAAATTCCTTGACTACACTTCCAATGGGTGGTGGTAAAGGTGGTTCTGACTTTGACCCAAAGTGGAAAATCAGATAACGAAATCATGAGATTCTGCCAGTCTTTCGCAACAGAATTGGCTAAACATATCGGTCCTGATACGGATGTACCTGCTGGTGATATCGGTGTAGGAGCAAGAGAAGTAGGCTACATGTTCGGACAATATAAAAGATTGAGAAATGAATTTACAGGAGTATTGACAGGAAAAAGGTCTTTCTTTTCGGTAGGTTCATTGATCAGACCAGAAGCTACTGGTTTCGAGTTGTATACTTTGCTGAAGAAAATGCTTAAAACTAAAGGAGAAAGCATCAAAGGTAAAATCGTGACTGTATCAGGTTTCGGAAATGTGGCTTGGGGAGTTGTTAAAAAAGTAAATGATTTAGGAGGTAAAAGTAGTAACTATCTCTGGTCCTGATGGATATGTATATGATGAAGAAGGAGTAAGTGGAGATAAAATCGACTTCTTACTAGAACTAAGAGCTAGTGGAAACAACAGAGCTAGAGGATTATGTTAAAAATATCCAAATGCTAAATTCTTCGCTGGAAAACGCCCTTGGGAAGTGAAATGTGATGTAGTTATCCCTGCTGCTACTCAAAACGAACTTAACATCGATGATGCTAAAAACTTGGTAGCAAACGGATGTAAGTGCGTAACTGAGGCTGCGAATATGCCTTGTACATTAGAAGCAATGGAGCTGTTCTTGGAAAATAAATTATTATTCTCTCCAGGGAAAGCATCTAACGCTGGTGGAGTAGCGACATCTGGTCTAGAGATGACGCAGAACTCTATCCGTTTGAGCTGGTCTGCAGAAGAAGTAGATGAAAAACTCACAAACGATCATGAGAGGAATCCATGAAGTATGTAGAAAATACGGAAAAAGAAGAAGATGGATATGTAAACTATGTAAAAGGAGCGAATATCGCAGGTTTCGTAAAAGTTGCTGATGCTATGCTTGCACAGAGGAGTAGTTTAATTTCTCTTTCAATAAAAAGAAAAGCCTTCAAAATTTTGAAGGCTTTTTATTTACTTTATGTTTCTTGATTTTTGATTTCCTCTATTCTTCTTCGATATTCTTCTGTTCTTTTCTGGATGTTTTTCTTGAAGAATTTTTGTACGCTTGGATGGCTTTTGGTGTAGAGTTTTTGTTCTACATAAAAGCTGAGCAAGGGTTTCTGTCATCAGGTGGGAAATATCATTGCTCTTTTTCTTTCACAATAAAATCTACATCCTCTTTTATCGGAGAGATTTTTGGATTGTTTCTATGAACTTGTCAATGATTGCAGCTTTTTGTCTTGTTCAGAAGGAGTAACGATTTCTGAACGGTCTATTTTTAGCCAGCTTTTCCAAGTGCTGATGAACGAAGTCACATTGCTATTAGATGTAGGTTTTCACTGCTTCTGAAACTTTTCTGTTTCTATTTCTGCCTTTTGGTCCAGGGTTTTCTCGCTGTTTGCTGCTTCTTCCGTTGTAGAAATATTTTTCTTCCTGAGACAGAGGTGTTTTAGAAACTTCCGCTGTCATCTTCTTTTCAGTGCATCTATTTGCTTTTTGATAAATATTCACAGGCGAATAAGATGTTTTGTTCTTCTTGTGCATCAGAATCTGCCTTTTTAGAAGCTATCAAAAAATCAATAGTCGTTTCTCTTTGCTTCGTTTTTCAGTTGAACTTTCTGAAGTTGTTTTTAGCAGATATCTTCTTTTTGTGCAGGAGTTTCTTCTACGAAACTAGTTTGTTTTCAGCATAAAAATCAATAGTCGTTTCTCTTTCTTCGTTTTCAGCTGAACTTTTTCTTTCAAGTTGTTTTAGCTGAGTAAAAATATCTTCTTTTTGCGCAGGAGCTTTCTTCTACGGATTCAGCTTGTTTTTGTGCATAAAAACTAATGTTTGTTTCTTTTTTCTTCTTTTTCACTGGCTTTTCTGAAATTGGTTTTTCCGAAGAGTAAATGTTTTCTTTTCTGCGCAGGAGTTTCTTCTACAAAACCAGTTTGTTTTCTGTTATAGAAATCAATAGTCGTTTCTTTAGGTTTTCTTAGATTAAATGTATCTGGACTAGCCAATTCTTCTGCAGAAAATCTCTCTTCTTCAACAGGTTCAGTTTCAACCTCAACCTCAACCTCAACTTCTTTTTCTTCTACTATTTCTATTGGCGAGATTTCCTCAGCTTTAACTTCTTCAACTAGAATTTCTTCTTTTTCAGCTAATTATTTCAATAGTTTCAGTTGTCTCTATATTTTCTTCTTTTCAGCGATAGCTGGTCCTCTGTAGCTGCTCCAGATTTTTAGTTTAGCTTATTTCAGCAGCAATGTATTCGGCAGCAGTAAGTTCAGTTTTTTTCAGTCCTCAGTTTTCTCTGGCGAAAGAACATCAGACTGAGGCTCTTCACAAGCGAAACATCTGGTATAGAAGGCGTTTTCGATATTTCACTGCTTTGTTGTTCCTCGTTTTTATTTTCTTCTACGAAAGATACTGGTTCGCTGATTTCAACGGATTGTGTCTCTCGATGACTAAATCAGTTTTTTCTTCAATCTTTACTCTCAGCAGTGAGCTGGAATTGGAATTGCTTCTGTTTTAACCTCTTGAATTTTAGGCGTTTTTGTAGCAAGATTCAGTCTTGAAAGGAAACGCACTTTGCTGCCAAGGCCGCAGCCATATTTTTCATTGGTTTTGTTAATCAAGTTGTACAAAAATCCTCTTGTCTGTCGTATAGGCAGTCGTTTTTGCTAATTCTTTTGAGAAATTTTTCATTATAAAAACGATGAACACCCAAAAAGATAAATAGCCCTCAAACTCTGCATATAAGGGAATTTTTCGATTTCTGTTTCCAATAAGTTTCAAATCCTCTACCCTAAGAGTTTCAGGGTTTTTATAAGGTCTATTATTCTTGTTTCCATTACCAATTTTGCTACAATTTCATTAAAAATCTGGTTAATAATTCTTTTCATTCACTATTCGTACTTGACTGCTTTCTATAGCATTGATATCCAAATCACTACTAAATGTAGCCTCTCCAGAAAAAGTTTTTATTAAAGTTTTTCTCAGGCTCTATTTTATTTTTCATAATTTACATGTACCGTAATCGTAAGTTTGTTTTGTGCGGCCTCCGTTGTCCCTATCGTGCTAGAAGAAATGGATGTCGGCGTGATGCTGTAATCCGAGATATAGCCTTCTATCAGGATATCAGGGTTTTCAGAAGTTCCTTTGAGGAGGTTCTCTGCAAAAAAACATATTTTGTAATGCCATCGTGAAATCTTGACTCAAATCAGAATTTACCAAAGCAGCATTGTTCGGAAAATTTTTGATTAAAATCGTTTTCGTCTCAGGACTGAGCGAAGACCCTGTGAAGCTGTAGCACGAGGAAAGGACTATCCCCACGGCAGCTGTCATCAGGACGATTTTTAGTTTTATTTTTTAGTTAAAAAAATTTCCCATCAGTCTTCTAAATTATATTGTTTTTATCTTTCTATATAGCGTTCTCTGCGAAATGCCGAGTTCATCTGCCGCCTTGTTTCTTCTTCCGTTGTGTTTTTCCAAAGCTTTTTATGATGAGGTCTCGCTCATTATTCTGCAAAGATAAAGATTCTGGCTGAGCTTCTTCTAATTCTATGTCCTCTATATTGTTATAATTTTTCCATATCAGACCTTGTGATGATGGTCGGATTTTGTATTTCTGCCGGTGGCGTTTCGAAATAAAGGAGTGAACTAGGTTTTGTAGATGATACACTCAGGCGTGTAAATTCTATTGATTAGATTCTGTTCGTGTATAGAGAATTCTCCTGTTCCTCGGTTTTTGATAAGTTCCGAAGTCAGAGATTTCAAATCATTGATATCATTTCTCATATCAAAGAGAATTTTTATACATGATTTCCTTTCCGAGCTGAAATCAGAATTATTATTCGTTTTAGAATGATTAGAAACCACAGGAAGTCTGTTGTCTGCAGGGATATATTCTGCAAGTCTTTCCGCGTTAATGGTTCTGCTCTGTTCCACTACGGTCATCTGCTCCACCAAATTTCTCAGCTGGCGGACATTCCCAGGAACGAATAGCTTTCAAATACCGCACTGCATCTTCGGTGAGGATTAGTTCTGGCATTCTGTATTTTTCAGCAAAGTCCATGGCAAATTTTTCTAAATAATAAAATGAATATCGCCTTTCTCTCTCGCGGAGTGGCGGCATATCCACCTGAACGGTATTTAGTCTGTACAAATCCTCACGGAATTTCCCTTCCTGAATGGCATTCATCATATTTACATTCGTTGCCGCTACTATTCTTACATTGGTTTTTTGATTTGCGAGGAACCAACTTTCATAAATTCTCCACTTTCCAAAACACGGAGCAAACGAACCTGCGTCTGCAAAAGGAAGTTCACCCACCTCATCCAAGAAGATAGTACCGCCGTCTGCCACCTCGAAAATAGCTCTTTCCTCGTGCTGGTTGCTCCCGTAAAAGCACCCTTCTCATGCCCGAAAAAGCTCCGAATCTATCGTTCCCTCTGGGATAGCACCGCAGTTTACCACGATGTAGGGCTGGTGCTTGCGCTTGATTCGGAGTGGATGATTTTTGGGATAAATTCCTTCCCTGTACCACTTTTCTCCGATGACCAAAAACCGAAATATCCGTAGGAGCCACTTTGTATCGCTTTTTCCAGCGCCCTGTTTAGCGCGGGATAATTTCCGATAATGCCGAAGCGGTTTTTATGTTTTGTAAGTCAGACATTTTGAAGTTAAATTAACTTTAATATTTTTAAATTAAACCACCCTTCCAATGAGCGTTCCTTGTGTACTGTCGTAGGCATATACAGAGACTGTATCACCTATTTTTGTCATCCTGCTTGTCAAAAACTACTACTACATTTTTGGGAGTTTCGACCTCTCCATTGGTTAGGGTCTTTTTGGAAGTTCCTCTATCAGTACCTCGTGGTTTTTTGCCCTACATATCCTTTTAGTCTCATAGTGGAGAGTTCGCCCTGCAAGGCAATCACCTCGGAGAGTCTGCGCTGTTTTACATCAGCTGGGACATCGTCCTTCATCTTCTTGTGTGCAGGCGTTCCCTGGTCTTTCTGAATAAGCAAACATATAGCCGTAGTCGTATTCCACTCTCTCATTAGGGAAAGTGTATCTTGGTGGTCTTGTTCTGTTTCTCCACAGAAACCAACTATCATATCCTGCGAAAAAGCAATATCTGGAACGATCGCTTCTTTTATTAAATCTAAATATTCTTGATGGGTGTGCTGGCGGTTCATGGCTTTTCAGCATGTTGTCGCTTCCGCTTTGTACGGGCAGATGCACATATTTACAAATGTTGTCATATTTTTGCCATCATACGGAAGACATCCAGACTCATATCCTGTGGATTGAAGTCGCAAAACGAATTCTCATCTCAGGAACAGCCTGAGCTACCATTTCCAGCAGCTGTGCGAAATGTAGGGCAGTTGTCTTTGCATCTCGGAAGCTTTGTCAAAATCCTTTTTCGCGCCGCCGCCATACCAAAGGTAAGAATCCACATTCTGCCCGAGGAGTGTGATTTCCTATAACCATTTTCCCAGAGTTCTTTGCACTCGTTGATAATAGAATGAGGGTCACGGCTTCTTTCCTTCCACGAGTGAAAGGCACGATGCAGAAAGTACACATATTGTCGCATCCACGGGTAATCGTCACGAAAGCTGTTACGCCATTTCCGCTTAGACGCACAGGACTGATGTCGGCATAAGTTTCTTCTTTGGAAAGAATTACATTGATGGCATCACGCCCTTCGGCTGTCTCTTTTAGAAGGTTTGCAGGTCTCGGTAGGCGTCTGGCCCTACGACCAAATCCACCAAATGTTCTTCTTCCAAGAGTTTGGTTTTTCAATCGCTCTGCCATACATCCCTAAAACTCCCTACAGTAAGGCTTGGCTTTTTCTTTCTTATGGGTTTTGAAACTGTGAAAGTCGCATTCTTACAGTCTGCTCTGCTTTTCCTCGAACTAGAGCAGGTGTTAAGTAAAATCAAGGTCTGCTTCCTCCAAAACCGTAGTAGTATTGTAGCCGTTTTTGTCAAAATGGAAGCTACGATCTCGGAGTCAGAAAAATTCATCTGACATGCCATAGCTTTCCAAAAAGTTTTCGTATTTCCATCAAGGTCTCAGTGATTGCATAGGCTTCTGCCTTTGACGTGTTTCATCTATGTACTTCTTTCTCCACATTCTAACTTTTTACGAAGATATAAAATTTCTGCCAAATTGACAGATTTAAGTTGGAAAATTTTCTATTCCCAAAAATATTTCACTTACAGAACTTCTATTTGATTTTTAATAAATCATCAAAAACTTCTTTTTTCTGATGAGATGTGCTTTTGTCATTCAGCCAAAGAACCTCGGCAGGTTTTTAGTCTAGAATTAAAGTTAGAACTCATCTCAAAACCATACGCACCTGCATTTCTGAAAAACCAGAATATCTCCCTCGCGGACTTCATTGAGTTTTCTATCCCAGGCGAAAGTGTCTGTCTCACAGATATTTCCCACCACGGTGTAGATTCTCTCCGTTCCTGTAGGGTTAGAGAGGTTTTCTCATGATATGGTAGGAACTCATAGAACATAGGGTCTGATGAGGTGATTAAACCCAGAATTTACTCCCACGAAAAACCGTAGTAGTAGTTTGTTTAATGACATTGGCATTTACCAAGAAATGTCCAGATTTTTCCCACCAAATATTTTTCCTGGCTCGAACCAAAGTTCCAGCTCTTTATTGTTTTCTTTGCAGAATCCAAGGAAAGCATCTTCCACTTTTTACCAAGTAAAGCGATGTCCGTTTCCATATCATCTGAGTGGTAAGAAATTTTTGAAACCGCTACCCATGTCAATATATTTCAAATTAGGGAAATGCTCCACTAATTCGAACATGATTTCCATTCCTTGTAGGAATACATCAGGGTCACGATTTCGCTCCCTGTGTGCATATGCAGCCCCTTCGATATTTAGTTTTGTGGATTTTTACTAATCTTTCTATATGACGAAGCTGGTGGATAGAAATTCCAAATTTAGAGTCAATATCGTCCAGTGGATATTTTGTGGTTTCCTCCTGCATATGTGTGAGGATTTATCCTGATAAAGATAGGGTAGGAATCGCTGTATTTATTCCCCGAACTGCTCTAAGATGGAGATGTTATCAATGTTGATATGAACCCCAGCTTCATAGCTTCCTCTATCTCTTTGAGGTCTACGCAGTTAGGCGTGAATAAGATTTTCTCAGGAGAAAAACCTGCTTAGCCCTGAGTTTGACTTCGTTGATAGAAACACAGTCAAGATTTTGCAGCTCAACTGCTCTACATATTTTTAATATGTTGATATTGGTCAATGCTTTTACAAGCGTAGAAAAATTTTGTCTTTTTCTGGAAAAGCCGAAATTAAATTTTGGTATTGATTTTTAATTGATTCAGCATCATATACATATAAGGGTGTCCGAATTCACTTGCTATATTTAGTAAGGTATCGTTATTCATAACAAAATAGATTTATAGTTTATATATAAAAAGCCCCTAGTATGAAAACTAAGGCTTTTTGGATTTTTATTAACGCTTATTAAGCATTTGGTCTCTACAGATACATAAGATCTGTCATTTCTCTTTTAGTGAAAACTACTTTTACCATCTACCAATGAATAATGTATGGTCTTTACCCATTCCTACATTTTTCACCTGGGTGGTGCTGAGTACCCTTTGTCTTACGATGATGTTCCCAGCAATAGCTTCCTGACCACCAAAAATCTTCACGCCTAATCTTTTAGAGTGAGACTCTCACCGTTTTTGGAACTACCAACCTTTTCTTGTGTGCCATTTCTTTTTAATACTTTTAAAGTTAGTTACTTTTACTACTGATTTTTATGCTTCAGACTCTTCTGCTGTGTCTTCTGCTTTTTCTTAGTAGTCTTCTTTGTGCTCTTTTTAGCACCTCCTTCAAAAACCAGAAATAGATACGATCTGGATTTGAGTTAATTGTTGTCTATGACCGTTTTTCACTTTGTAACCTTTTTCTTCTTTTCTTTTTGAAAACGATTACTTTATCAGCTTGAACATGGTCTAAAATCTCTGCTTCCACAGCGACTCCTTCTACAGCTGGGGCGCCTACAGTTACTGTTCCGTTAGAAGTTAAAAGAACTTTGTCAAAAGAAACTTTTGCTCCTTTGTCTCCTGCTAAACGGTTTACGAATAACTTTTTGGTCTTGTCTCTACTTTTGTATTGAAGCCCCGCTATCTCTACGATTGCAAAACATTGTTATAAGTATTTATTTTTAAAATTAGTTTGCAAATATAATATCTTTTACAAAAATCCAGTTGCTTTTTAATCAAAACTCTCTCAAATCAGAGAGAAGTTCTTGTTTTATTTTTGAACGATTTTCGTTTTTGGAAGTTCCACTGTTCCTGGATCTTTCCAAAGTCCGTCTTTTATCGCTTTTTTCTTGATTGCTTCAGCTCTTTTTCCACTGTCTGGGTGAGAGTTGAACATTCTTTGGAATCCGTTTTTCTTTCGCCCGCCAGCCAGAAGTTCTAGTTTTTGAACGCAGTGAGCTCCTACTACATTGAAGCGTTGGATTTCATGAATTCATAAGAATAGTCATCTGCTTGGCTTTCTTGTTTTCTACTGTGAGAAGAATCCAAGAATGCGTTTGCCATATTCCCTAGCTGAGAGTCGCTAAGTTTTGCGGCTGTGTTACTTGCAGCACCAGCAGCATCTATAAGAGCAGCTCTGGTGTATGCAGATTTGATAGCGTCTTTAGTATCTTCGTTTTTCACATGCCCGATTTCGTGTCCGATAACAGCCAAAAAGCTCATCATCAGTCATGATATCCATAAGAGAAGAGAATACTCCACGCTTCCGTCAGCAGCAGCAAAGGCATTGATATCTCTTACTACATATACTTTATAATTTAAAGAAAGTCCATCTTGGTTTTTGTGTTTACCGAAAAAGACGGTTTAGTCTTTTTGTGTAAGGGCTGTTTTTTGTCAGCTACTGGATTGTTTTTATCCATCCAGTCCACAGATTCTTTAGAAAGTCTTGCTGCATCAGCATTAGAGAAAGTCATTGCTTTTTACTCCTTTTTGCACCTGCATCCAGCGCTTTTCCTAAATTAATTTTTTTGAGCATCAGCAAAATGAATTGCTCTGCCATAAGACCTAAATAAATTACTTTTTAAACATAATTTTTATTTTTGAATGATGCACAAAATTACTAAATATTCTTTCAGAAGGATAAATTTTTAATTAAAAATTTTATTTTTGGCTAAAAATTCTCGGTTTTTGATGAAAAGAGATTTATACATTGATTACGCGAAGGGTTTGGCAACTTTGTCGATAGTTTTTATTCATACTGTTTTTGGTCTGGGCAGTTTTATGTTTCTAATGAAATGAGGATTTTCAGTCTGCTTTTTGATGTGCCTATTTTTCTTCGCACTCAGTGGATTGACTTCTTCTGGGAATATTGATGAAAACCTTTTCGCAGGCTGCTGAAATTACAAATCACATATATGATTTTTGTGACAGGATTGTTCCTTTTTGATGGGTTTTTCAAGGTTTTGCAGGCTCTTTTTGATAAAACATACTAAAATTTCTTCCTGACCTTTTGGGCCGAAATATATGGAGAACAGCCTGAGTCAGCCTTTTGATTTTTAAAGTTTTGGGAAACTGGTGGCTGCATCAGTACAGCACTTGTGATGTATTTCCTGTGGTGATGGGTAGTTTTTGGTATTTGAAAACCTACTACATTGTTACTTTTTTGGAGTCGTTGTGTTGAGGTTTTTCTCAAAAATACATTTGGTGGATTGTAGGTTTTTGCGTGGTTTTCATATTTATTTTTAATTCTAATCCAGATTTTTATCCCACTGGGCAGGTGGGCTACACGGTTTTTATTTGATGGTTTTTCTTGTGGCTTACCAGCTGAAAAAAATAAGAAACAGACCCATTCCCAAGTTCTGTTTTTAATCGGTTTTGTGATGCTTAGCCTTGTAGGAATGTTTTTTGGAACTATGGAACAGATATTTTCTATAAACTTAATAAGCAGAAATTCCCGCCAAAAATCCCTTTATATCGTTTGGTCTTTTTGTTTCCTTGGCTCTGGTTTTTATCTTTTATAACAGACTGAAAAATTCAGAAAGAAAATCTGCTTTCCCTACATAGGTCAGAATGCGATATTTTTCTATTTCGCGCAGGAATCAGCTCATCTTTGGTGTATTTTTCATTCCTATTTTTTTAGGAAAAATTTACATTGGTTCGTCTTGATGATTTTGATTTATGTTCTGAATGTCTTACTGGCTGTGGTTATTGCTCATTTTGCTGAAAAAAAGTAGATGAGCAGGGCTGGAAAAATTTTGAATTTATTGGCTGAAAAATCAAATAAATATCCTATATTTGGGATAAAGTTTTTTTACAACTAAAAGACAATCAATATTATAAATTTGTAAAAACCGATTTTTCAGTAGTTTTAAAATCAATTTACAATAATTGTCAAGGAATTTGATGGAAATTTGTACCAATAATTCAAAAATAGGAATATGAAAAGAGTATTTAGAAATTCAGTAGTGGTTTTTATGGCTGTCTTTTATGATAGCTTCCTGCGCTAAAAAATGAATCAGAAGATGCTTATAGATCTTGATTTAAATGGATCAGAAGCAGTTGTAGATAGCACTGCCGCGTCTATATCTATGGCGGCAACCCAAGAAGTGGAGGGTAAAAATTCGTACGAAAAAGCAGATGTAGATATGGATGTTTCAGATGTATCAGGCGACTATCTACATAGAAAATACACTGAAGGAAATGGGTGGTTTTTGTGACGAGTAGTAATTATCGTAGTGATGTTTTGGAGGAAAATGTCTTCCCTCAGTCAGAAGAAAAAAATCTCTATATGTCCGTAAATACACCACTAAAAACCAAATGCAGGTGCGGGTGCCGACTGAGAAATTGTCAGATTTCCTAAAATTACTGAATGACAAGAGTATTTTTTTCTCCGAGAACGAACCATCACAGCTGAAGATGTGAGTGCTAATGTAAAAAATGGCTGAACTGGAAAAACAAAGAATGGAGAAGCATAAAAGCCTAGCTTTCCCAGCAAACCAACACAACGAAAAATGCAGAAGCAGCAAATGATAACGAACGAGAGCTTAATTATCAGAAAATAAATGATTTCAATCTTGCTGATGAACTGAAATACAGCACGGTGGATATCCATCTTTCCGAACCGAAATTCAAGATTTCTCAAGTGGAAATGCCGAATGTCAATAAATTAGAAAACAAATACAAAGGAAGTTTTTGGTATGATTTTAAAGAAGCTCGTAGATGGATTCTATGGATTCCAGAAGTTTTTGATACTGGCTGCAAACGCATGGATGTTTATTTTGGTCGGTGTTTTAGGGATTTTTGCTTTGGAGAAACAGAAAGAAATTTTGGAAAAAAATCAGAGAAAAAGAAGAAGAAAAATAAATGATGAAAATCCCTGCACACAGCAGGGATTTTTTTAAATTTAAAAGATTAAATTTGTGTTTTTAATAATTAAAATTTATGCTACCAAAAATAAACCCTACCCAGACCAAGGCTTGGAAAGGACTGAATGAATATTTTTGCTGAAAAACTTTTGATTTGAGGGAGCTTTTTGCTGAAAATCCTAATCGTTTTTGAAGAGTTTTTCTATAAAAAGAGAAAACTTTTTTGTTTGATTTTTCTAAAAATCTAATCGATGAAAAAGGTAAAAAAATCTTTTGCTCCAATTGGCTGAAGAATGCGAGCTGAAAAACAGCAATTTCGGCAATGTTTTCAGGCGAAAAATAAATGAAACCGAGGAAGGGCAGTTCTCCACACAGCTTTGAGGGATTTTTCTGAACAGCCTATTTTAGTGGATGGGAAAGATATAAAACCCGATGTGAAAAGGGTTCTCTCAGATGAAAACTTTTTCAGAAAAGGTGATTTCAGGGCGAGCATAGAGGATTTTTCGGAAAGGAAATCACGGATGTGGTGAATATTGGGATTGAGGTTCGGATTTAGGCCAGTGATGGTCTGCTCTGCGTTGAAACATTTTTAAAACAAGGCTGAATGTGCATTTCGTGTCTAATGTAGACGGAAATCATTTAGCCGAAACGCTTAAAAAACCTCAGTCCAGAGACCACACTTTTCATCATCGCTTCTAAAACTTTTACCACTCAGGAAACGATGACCAATGCCCATTCTGCGAAGAATTGGTTCTTAAAATCTGGCAGCGAGGGAGATGTGGCAAAGCACTTTGTGGCGCTTTCACTAATGTTTCGGAGGTTAAGAAATTTGGAATCGCCGAAGAAAATATTTTTGAGTTTTGGGACTGGGTCGGCGGTCGCTATTCGCTTTGGTCTGCTATCGGTCTAAGTATAGTATTATCAGTTGGTTATGATAATTTTCGAACAACTTTTAAAAAGGAGCAAATGACACGGATATTCATTTCCAAAAAGCAGATTTTTCCGAAAATGTTCCAGTGCTGATGGCATTACTGGGCATTTGGTACAGAAACTTTTGATGCAAGTTCGCACGCTGTTCTGCCTTATTCTCAGTATCTTGACCGTTTTCCTGCTTACCTTCAGCAGGGCGATATGGAGAGTAATGGTAAGTCTGTGGATAGAAATGGAGAATTTGTGTATTACGAAACTGGACCGATTATCTGGGGAGAGCCAGGGGACTAATGGGCAGCATGCCTTCTATCAGCTTATCCATCAGGGAACGGAGCTGATTCCGTCGGATTTTATCGCTTATGCGAAGTCTTGTAATTTGGTTTCTGACCATCAGGAAAAACTTTTGGCGAATTTCTTTGCGCAGACAGAGGCTTTTGGCTTTTGGAAAGGACAAAGAGCAGGTTTTAGATGAATTACAGAAAACCAATAAATCTGTTGCTGAAATAGAAAAGCTGGTAAATTATAAGATTTTCCAAGGAAATATTCCGACTAATTCATTTTTATTTAAAAGAATTAAATCCTTTTTCGTTGGGGCAGCTTATCGCTTTGTATGAACACAAGATATTCGTTCAGGGAGTGATTTGGAATATTTTTAGTTTTGACCAATTTGGGGTGGAACTCGGAAAAGTCCTTGCAAATAGAATTTTACCTGAACTTACCAATTCTGATAAAATTTCTTCCCATGATTCTTCTACGAATGGGCTGATAAACTATTATAAGGCTAATAAATAGAATGATTTAGAATGACTGCGCCCAGTGAAGAGATTGTTCTTCACTGGGCGTAGTGTGTTTATGGAGGTTGAAATTTTTTGTGGAAAATGGGAAGTAAGATGAAAGTATGTAACAAAAAGAGTTATCAGATGATAACCTTTTTGTTTGGCGCCTTTTTGCTGGCTCGAACCAGCGACCCTCTGATTAACAGTCAGATGCTCTAACCGACTGAGCTAAAAAGGCGTTTTGTTCATTTTTAGTGATGCAAATATAGGAACTTTTTATATCCACCAAATTTTTACAAAAACTTTTTGCAATTATTTTTTTCTAAAAATTTGTCCAGGATTAACTAACAATATCATTTCAAAGATTAACACTCATTAAGGATAATAGAAAATAACTCCTGCCATTTGTGCATATTCTAACACTTTCTGAGAAGCTGGCTTCCCTGTGATCATTTTCCCAAAGCGTAAATACCACATGTCCGCCATCAAGCCCAGGGATAGGAAGTAGGTTTAGAATGCTAACCAAACAGAGAACATCGCAGTAAAACTCCAGAATGCAACCCAATCAATTTCCGTAGGCATCATTTTCACGATTCCAATTGGTCCAGAAACTTGTTTGTAGCCCTCAGTTTGTTTTGTTGAATAATATTTTAAATTGTTTAACCTGCTGAGTCAGTGATTCTATCAGTTCTTCCAAAAACCTCTTCCGACTGCTTCTTGAAAAATCCGAACTCTTTGGTTACTTTAGCTTTTCTCCAAAACAGCCATTGCTTGGGCTTCATCTCATTTTTAAAGCCAAGCTTTTCCATCCTTATCCACACTAGCCTCAGCAGTTTGGTTTTGTCCGTTTCTAATAAATTTAGGCTAATTTTTATTTTTATTTTCATTAAGAGCAGTGGCTAGTTCATCAAAAACATTATTGATTTTACCATTGACTCCTACGATTTTATCACCCTTTTATCAGACCAGCTTCTTTTGCTCCGCCAGCAATTGCTGAATCTACTATTACAGGTACTCTTGGAACAATATGCCTCTTCCACCGGATTTTAGCACTTTCGCCAACGCCTTCTTTATTGATATCAAAAGTTACTCTTTCCCTTCTCTCATTACAGTTACTTGGTCGGCAAAGAGCATGTTTATTGCAGAATTATTGAAAGATAGGCAGGTTTTCCATCTATTTTAAGATTTTATCACCTGGTTTTAGTCCCATTTTTTTGTCCTGCTTCATTTACAGAAATTCCATTCTCTATTTTAGAGTTATCATAGAAAACCTCTCCTTTGAAGAAACTCAATGAAGCGAAAATTATCCAAGCTTAAAAAGAAATTGACGGTAACTCCGCCAAGCATGATGATAAGTCTTGCCAAGCAGGTTTTGCTGTGGAATTCCCAAGGTTCAGCAGGTTTTTCAGTTGTTCTGTATCCATACTTTCATCCACCATTCCTGCTATCTTTACATAGCCACCCATAGGCAGCCAGCCGATGCCCCATTTTGTGCTCTCTGGGTGCTTTTCTCCAGTCGTTATCAGGCAGGTTTTCTGTATTGATAGGAACTTCTTTTTCTCCGTTTACCCTCGATAACTTCTGTATCAGGCTGATTTTTAGAGAAAAAATTTGTATTGCCATTTTCCGTTGATTTTTTCATTGAAAATAAAGAAAACCAAGGGTCAAAGAATAGGAAAAATTTCTCTGCGCGGGTCTTGAAACCACTTTGCAGGAAGATAATGCCCTAATTCGTGAAGAACTACTAAAATAGAAATACTTAGAATAAATTGAAATATTTGTATTGCTAAATCCATTAAATTTAAAAATTAAAATCGTGCAAAAGGTACTAAAAACATTATTAAATATTTTTGGATTTAAAATAAAAATGATAGATTTACAAACAAAAAGTCAAAAATATGAAAAATAACAGCGTTAAATTTGGATATTCAATGGAAATCACCAGAGGAAAATATCAATATCATTGAAGAAAAATTAAAAGATGAACAGGCGGATATATTTCTCCTTCCAGAGATGTTTTGCTACGGGATTTTGCGTTGATACGGAAGAAGTGGCAGATAGCAAAAAGGCGAGATACTTGCATGGATGAAGCATTTCTGCGGAGAAGAAAAATCAGCAGTAGGGAGTGTTTCGGTGAAGGAAAATGGACAAATGTATAATCAGTTTTATTTTGTGGAACCATCTGGGAAAAGTCCATCAATACGACAAGAGACACTTATTTTTCTTTTGGTGGAGAGGATAAAAATCTATACAGCAGGGAAGGAGCGTGTAGTGGTTGATTATAAAGGGAGTTAGGTTTTTGCTTTTTGGTGTGCTATGATTTGAGATTTCCTGTATTTGCTAGAAATGTGGATACTATGATGTAATGATAAATGTAGCCAGCTGGACAGAGTCTCAGTATTTTGGCGTGGGAAACGCTTTTTGAGAGCTAGGGCTATTGAGAAATCAGTCATTTGTATTCGGAGTTAATAGGATAGGAAAAAGATGGTTCAGGGCTGAATTATCCAGAGAGCTACGCATTGTTTTCTATGCCGATGGGACAGAGATATCCGAGAAAAATGGAGATATAGTATCGAGCGAATATAGATTTAGAGAAACTAAATTCTTTTAGACAGAAATTTAAAGTCCTTTTAGACAGAGATGATTTTGAATTAAAATAGAAAAATGGAGCTTTTATAACGGCTCCATTTTTATATAAACAAAAATAATTTCTTAAAAATCCTCGTCAGAATCTATTGTGAAAGAACGGGAGTTTGAAGTCTTTGTCATGCTTTTTCAGAAATTACATCTTCTCCCTTTTGTTCGATGATAGAAATCTTTAGTTTCATTGAACATTTCTAAGAAACCTTTGAAATCTTCTTTGTAAAGATAGATTTTGTGTTTTTCAAAAAGTTGCTTCACCACTTTCATTAAAAATTTTTCTTACTTTTCTGTGATAGTAAGGTAGTAGTCACCTGCTTTTTGTTTCTCTCACATCAAAGAAATAAGTTCTCCTTCCTGCTTTTTAACACCTTTGTAAAAATTTCATTTTCTTGGCGTTCTTTGTAATCACTCATTTTATTGTTATTTTAATAATGCTCAACAAATTTAAGATAATTTTTTTAAAACTCTGATAGAAAAATCAAAAACTATCAAAAATCATATATTTGGTTATAGGTTTATTTTTGACTACTCGTCACGGTTTCTCTGTGGGTGATGATGATGGCAGTGCAGTTGGCTACTTCTTTTTCTATATTGGTCAGAATGTTTTTGTTCGGTTTTTGGTGTCCAGAGCCGATAAGCAGTCATCAAAAATCACGATTTGAGGCTGTTTGATAAGGGCTCTAGCGATGCAGATTCTTTGTTTCTGCCCGCCTGAAAGCATTACGCCTCGTTCTCCTACCACGGTCTGGTATTTGTCTCTAAAAGAGCATCACATCATTATGAATGTCGGCTATTTTCGCAAAATTTTTCTATCAGTTCAGGCGTAGGATTATCTATCGCAAAGCCGATGTTATTCTCTATCGTGTCGGAGAAAAGATAACTTTCCTGTGGAATATAACCAATGAATTTTCAGTAAAGTTCCAGATTGTGTTCTTTTTAGGTTTTTTGCCATCTATCAGTATTTCTCCTTCATCTGGGTCTATCAGCCTGCAAAGAAGAAGAGCGATGGTAGATTTTCCCGCTTCCCTGTTTTTCCTGTGATGGTGATGAATTCTCCGCATTTACTTTAAAACTAAATTCTCCACAGCTTTGGTGCCTGTATTAGGATAGGTGTAGCTCACATTTCGAATTCTATATCGCCTTTGATTTCGTAAATATCATGATTGGTATTAACGATATCGGAATGAATATTCATAAATTCATTTTATCCTCTGCATAGAGGCTTCTGCCCGCTGGTTGATAGAAGTCACCCAGCCCACGGTACTGAACGGAATCACCATCGCATTGGCATACATAAAGAAATTAGCAATCATACCGATGTTGATTTCTCCATCAATGTATTTCTGCCCACCGATGAATAAAATAGCGATATCCAAAAATTCCCACAATCAGAATCATAGAAGTGTAGAAAAATTCTCATACTTGGCTAAATCTACCGATCTGTTTTTGGTAGCTTTTTTTGATTTTTCATCGTATTTGTCTTGGACATATTTTTTTCTTTGTTAAAGAATTTCACCACTCTAATTCCTGAAAAACTATCCTGCACGAAAGTAGAAATCGCAGACTGGCTCTCCTGTACCAGCTTTGATTTTTCCTACGATTCCACTTACTTTATACACAGAAAGAGAAAATATAGGAAGCAGAATGAGGATAACGAGCGTCATCTCCAAATCAGTCCTTATCATATAAAAACTAGTAATCATCAGCAAAATGATAAGGTTCGCTACATACATCACGCCAGGGCCGAGATACATTCTAATGGCGATAATGTCTCTCACTGAGGGCGGTTCATAAGATCGCCTATACTTGTCTTTTTGAAATTTGTAAAGGAAAGACTTTAGTAGTGTTGGTAGATTTCGTTTTTAGTTCGTATTCTATTTTTCCTGGATGTCACTATGATGGTCTGTCTCATCATAAACCGAAAAACTCCTGCAATGATGGATGAGCCTATGATGATACCTCCATTGATAAGAAGCGTTTTTATAATAGTATCGCTGTCGGTGTTTTTACTGCTCAAAACCTGCTGTATAGCATCTATGGTGTCTCCCAGATACTGTATCCAGAAAGATATTGAAAAATTACTAAGAAAATAAATAAAACTCCTAACGAAAGCATATTTCTATGTTTCCAAAAAAAATAGGGATTGAGGGATTTTTAGTGCTTTTCATATTTTTACATATTGGTAGGGAGGATAATCATAAATGTAGTTCCTTTTCCTTCTTTGGAGCGGATGGAGATTTCTCCCTTATAGTCTTCTATCATTCTTTTTACCATTGCCAGTCCCAAGTCCTGTTCCACTGGATTTGGTAGTAAGAAATTAGGCTCAAAGATTTTTCTAATTTGTCCTCAGGGATTCCGTTTCGTTATCCTCTATGGTTAGGCTTATGTTTAAAAGTTCTAGATTGATTTTGATGAAAAAGTCTTGTTTCTCATTTTTGCTTGCTGGGCATTTAGGATGAGGTTGGTCATTATCCTTTGGAAGAAAGATTTATCAAAGTTGATGAGGACATTATTTTGTTTAGATTGAAATATGATTTCGTTCTTATCATCAAAAATCCTTACAAGGATGAAAATTTCATTGTTTACATTGATTACTTCATTCTTTTTCAGGGCAGTTTTGTAAATTCGAAAAAGCTCCTGCTACCTTTGCATCAGGTCTATTTGGTCCACCATGGAGGGCAGAGTTTTTACTCTATCTCTATATCAGGGTCGTTTTTATCAAATTTCCTTTCAAAAATTTTTGGATGAGGAGTTTCATAGGGCGTCAGTGGGTTTTTGACTTTCATGCGCCACTTGTTTCGCCATTTCGCGCCATGCCGATTCTTTTCTCTTTGAAGAATAATAGTTTTTGTTCCTCTATCATCCGTATGGTTCGGTTGATAGGAATTGATGAGCGAGTGAAATCTCATCATCGTTATAATATCGGATGGGTTTTCAGCTCTTCATTAAGGTCTATTTGTGTGATTTTTATGTGAAATTTTTCCTGATGTTTTTCGTCAGCTCATCGGAAATTTCTCCAGCTTAGCCATACTCCAAGCGCGATGATAATGATGTTCGCCGTGACCATGATTTGGATATACTGGTTAAAGGTATTCAATGCGGGTATTGTCACTATGATAAAAGGAAAAACAATGGCGACAGGCTCCAGCATATTGTTCGAAGTGGAATATAGGAGGCGGTCAGATTATCCTCATCATCTTTTATGTATTCTATGGAGTCAAATCTATTTCCTTTTTAGGATTTTTAGGACTTCTTCTGGGATTTCTTGTGGAGAAACTTGGCTTTTTATCTTTGTTGGAAAGTAAGAATTTCCCTTGTAGATTATAGATGATAATGTCCTGCTTGTTGATATCGGAGATTTCAAGATTTTTCTCCAAGACAGGCTTTTATGTTTTCTTCGGTCACAGTCGTATGGCTCACGGCATAGTCTAGTGAAGACATCAGTATTTCTACCGTTTGGCGAGTCTTTCTTTGTTTTGGGTTTCGGTATGAAAACGAGATAGGAGATTACCGTTACACCTATGATACTCAGTAGGGTAACCAGCATAAATCCGAAGAAAGATTCTCGTTCGTATGTTTCCTTTGATGATGGAGCTCATGGGCTATTTTTTTCATAAGTTTTGCTACATATTTCCCAATGATGTCAAATTCCAGATTTACTCTACTGCCAATCTCTAAATTCTTCAAATTAGTATGTTCCCAAGTGTAAGGAATTATCGCCACCGAAAAACTCATTTTTCTCCGCTGTGGGCTACGGTCAGACTGATGCCGTCCACGGTGATAGACCCTTGTGGAACGGTAGTAAATCCATCTTTCTCGGTGTATGCTATCGTGATGTAGTGGCTGCCGTTTAGGGTTTTCTATGGATTTTTATTGTCCCTGTTTGGTCTACATGTCCCTGCACGATATGCCCGTCCTAGTCTGCGTTCATCAGCACGCATCTTTCCAGATTTACTTTTGTGCCTATTTTCCAGCTTCCCAGATTGGTTTTTCAAAGTTTCTTGTATCGCGGTTACGCCATATCGCTGATTTTTCAATTTTTCTATGGTCAGGCAGCAGCCGTTATGAGAAAGGCTTTGGTCTATTTTTTTAGTTCATCTGTAAAAGGGCAGCTCATCGTAAAATGAACACTTGTTCCCTTGGCTTCTATATTTTCTACTGTGGCAGTGGCTTCTACTATTCCTGTAAACATAAATTTAAAGTATTTTTTGAATAAATCTGTTTTTCTTCTCAAAAATTAAACTAATTTTGCTCTTTTAAGACCCAAAGTTAAAGCAAAATGGAATTTAAAACATAAAAATAAAAAGTAGGAATTTCTATCGGTGACTATAATGGAATAGGGTCCAGAAATCATCCTTAAAAACATTGAAAGACAAGAGTATGTTGGATTTTTCACGCCTGTGATTTTTGGTTCAGGGAAGCTCTTTTTCTTTTCAGAAAAATGTAGTTCAAACTGCAGTTTAATTTTTAACTATATCCTCCACGCCTCGAGGCTGTAGATGGACAGATAAACATTGTCAATCTTCGTAAAGATGAAATGGAGGTAAAGTTCAGGTACGCCCACAGAGGAATCTACCAAACTGGCGATAGACTCGTTAGAAGCTGCGACAAATGCCCTGATGAAGGGTGATATAGATGTGCTGGTAACTGCGCCAATCAATCAAGGATGAAATGATAAAACACGGTTTTCCATACACAGGGCATACTCGAGTATTTGGAGAAAAAAATTTGCAGCCAAAGGATTGATGTTTTTGGTAACAGAGGATTTAAAAGTAGCAGTTTCTACACCATATTCCACTCAGCGAAAGTAGCGCAAAACGATTACGAAACAAAGGATAATAGACCAGTAAAACAGATGAACAACTGTCTGAAACTGGATTTCTCCATCGAAAGACCAAAAATCGCATGTGCTAGGGCTGAATCCACACTCAGGCGATGGCGGAACGATAGGAATGGAAGAAAAAGAAATCATAGAACCAGCCATCAAAGGAATTGTTCGACCAAGGTTTTATGGCTTTTTGGGCCTTATCCTGCGGATAGTTTCTTCCAGCCAGAAAAAAATACAAGCATTTTGATGGAGTGTTAGCGATGTATCATGACCAAGGGCTTACCCGTTTAAGACCATCGTATACGAAAAACGGGTGAACTATACCGCGGGAATGCCGCTCATTAGAACATCGCCAGACCATGGAACGGCTTATGATATCGCAGGGAAGGGCGTTGCGGATGCTCGTTCCTTTGAGGAGGCAGTTTTTCACAGCGATAAAGATTTTTCAAAAATAGAGTAGAAAAATTTAAACCTCATCGCTCATAAATTAGAGATAAAAGTAGCTCAGAATGTAGAAGATGAGGATCTTCCAGAAGGAGAAGAATAGAAAAAGCACCTGATTTCAGGTGCTTTTTTTCTTTTATTATTTTTACTCGTTTTATTTTTATTGGCGTTTTTCTTTTCTTCCTCTTTCTTGCGTTTGTTTTCCGCTTGGTCATAGAGGGCGGTGTCTGTTTCTGTAGATGATTTCTACATTTTTCAGGCGAGTCCAAGAATATATCCCTTCCATTTCCGTGGGCGGTCTTTTGGTATTCCAGTTAAACTCTGGGAATTTCCCGCTTCTCTGGAGCTATTTTGCTCATAGGATATATGTCCGTATTTGCGCCGATGTTACACGCTACGATGTGTAGTTTTTGTTCCTCGAAAAGCGCCTCAATCTCTCCACATGATGAAAGCGAAATGCCCAGTCTGTCCATGTTTTTTTGTCTTTGCGTTTTTGGCTTTCTACATAGTTGATAGCCTGTGCGTTTTCGGTTACTTTTTATCAGATGAATATTATTGTTTTTGTAGTAGGCTATCATCTGTTTGCCTTTTCACTTGGTTAAATTCATCTTTTTAGATTGATGGAATCTACCTTGCTGATTGCTAGTGCGTTTCCGATTACTTTTAAAGAATCTATGCTTTCGTTTTTTGTGTGTTGAGGTAAGCCTCGATAACATCACCTGTCACCTGTCGTTCGCCTGTCCAGAAAATAGGGTTTTCTGATGAGGTGAAGCTCTCCGTCAGTTTCATTAAAGCTGGAGTGAATCAGCTCTTGCCTGTGCATTAGATTTGAACATTCTGGCTTTGTGGTAGGCTTTTAGGAAAACTTTTTCATTCTGCTGGAATCCGCTTTTTGGTAAGCGATGATTCTTTTCGGCAGAGAAAAATAGTGAATCGTTTTTAAAGATTTTTCACAGCATAAGGGCTTTCCTGTAATCATCGCAGAATCTTTATTTTCAAATATCTCGCCATAAGAGCCCTCTTACAAAGCGGTTTTTCCCTGGGGTCGTCCAGCAGTACATTTCCTTTTCGCAGTTCCGAAGCCTGTGTTTTGGTTGTAATACATGGCATCACCTTTCAGGGTTTTTCCATTGTAGTAGATTCGTGAATTTTTGCTGAGAACGACCTCCTTGCTGTTCATTTTTATAGTATCCTTTCTCTGTGTATACCGAGTTGGACGGATTACTTTTTGTTGATAATCGTAGTAGGGCTCGTAGAACTCTGCAGTATTGGTGTTTTGGTTTTGTTTGATTTTAGTTCCTTGTACTTGGTATTGGCTGTTGTCTATATTTACATTTCCTGTGACATCTACCACTCGGCTGGTGATGTTGTAGGTGGCTAGTTTTGGTTCTGATGGTGTTGCTGCCATTGTAGATAGTTCCTCCCGTGTTGAAATAGGCAGTGTTCGGAATTCGGTCATAGTAGAGAATATCCGTTTTTATGGTCTGTTTAGGGTCGGTGAGGACTACATCTCTCCTTGCGATTCCACGCTGGGAGTTACCGTCATACTGGATTTCTCCCGCGGTGATTAGGTTGCCATCAGAGGTCTGCAGCTGGGTGTTTCCTATTGCCTTGGCGAAGTTCGCTTCGGAATAGAAAAATCACAGTGTCGGCTTTTTAGTGTAGAGCCTTTATGTTCCAGATGTACATTTCCTGTCATGAAGGTATTTCCGTCGAACAAATCTTTGCCTTTTTGGGTAAGGTCTGCGTGGATGATTTCTTTACCTTTACAGGTTCATCTTTTTCCTTCTTGTTTTTGTTCAAAAAGGGTCTTTTTCCAAATTGCCGTTTATGGAAGTAATCTGCCCAAAGACAAACAAAAGTGGACAGCAGGAAAAAAAGATATAAAACAGTTTTTTGTCATAAATAGGGTGTTTTTATGGAGTGGTCTCCTTCTTGTGTCCGTAGAAATAGAGCGTGTGGCTGTCTATGGATACACCTGAAAGCGCTTTCTATAGACTCCTTTATCGCTTGGATTCTTGGGTCACAAAATTCTATGATTTCCTCTATTTCTTTCTGCGAACTATCTTTGTAAAGAACGATGTGGTCGTGCTGGCGGTCGAAAATAGGATTTTTCATAGGTGGAACTTTCGCCGAACTGATGTTTTCTGACCAGTCCCGGCATCTAGAAAAACCTCTATCGTGTTGTAGATAGTTGCCTTTACTGATGTGGTATTTTTTTCTGCAGCATTAGTAAATAGAGGTCATCTACATTAAAAGTGCTTGTCGTAATTGTATATTTCCTCCAAGATAGTGTATCTCTCAGGAGTGTTCCTTAGTCCCTTTTCTTTCAAGTAATTCCGCAGAACCTCCTTGATGGCTTCTATACTTTTACTATTCACTTTGTTTTCCATAGTGGGCAAATTTAATTATTTTTTTACTGAAGTAACAATTTAATTATATCAAAAACCAAAATCTAGCGTTTTTGTATACTCAATAAAAAACCGCAGAAGGCTCTGCGGTTTTCTTGCTAATGATTTTTATCGTGCGATTTCCTTTGAAATCTGTTTTTAGTAGTATAGATTTCTCTGTGCAGTTAGATTTTTAGTTTTTCCTTTTATAGAAACTTCTATCTCATTTTTGTTTGATGGTGATGTCATTACATACTGGTATTCAAACGCTTCATCATCTTTGTGTTTCTTCCAAGCATCATCGATTACTTTTTCAAAGTTTCAAGTGTTACTTCTTTGAAGTCAAACAGCTCATCTTCTAGACGGAACTTGTCTGCGTTAGGCCTGATTACATTGATTTCTTTAGTCTCTGTGCGCTTCCCATCCGTTATGGTTAGAGTGGTAATTGATTTCTGAACTCTTCTTTTGTCTACATTGTCTTGGTAAACGATAGAAATCATAAGATTGTCTGGGTCATCTTTTCTTTTTTAATCATTCCCTCTACGCTTGGTCTGCTTATGAAATCTCACTTCATCAGTTACTTTTGCGTTTTTCACCAAGTTTTTCCACTACAGATCATACCATTTTTGGGTTTGTGCTGGATCAGAAAATAGTTTGTAATCGATGCTTTTCTTTTCCTAGAAGCCTCATTTGCGACTTCCTGTGCTGCACTTACCCTTCTTGTGCTTTTTCTTTTTGCTTTTGTCACAAGATTGTAATCCCAGTAGTGATGCTGCTAAAACACCCGCAGCGATGAATGTTTTCTATTTTATATATAAAGTTTAAAAAAATTTAAAATTTCTTACAAAGGTCGTGAATTTAGCAGAAAAATAAAAATAAATAAACCGATTTTTAGTATAAAAACTTTGATTATTAAATCTTTAATTCAAAAAGATTATCTTTGCAGCGTTTCTGTGGGAAATTTTTGGCGGAAACAAAAAGAATTTAAACCTAACTATCTTCCTGATTTTTCAGTCCCACACGCCGCCGATACTGAGAAAGAAGAATACAAAGTGATATTTTTATGTCAAAACAAGAAGAGGTTCTTATAGAACTAAAAATGTGGCTCCAGAGCAGTTTGACTGGGATTCTTTCGAGTCTGGTCTTAACGCTGAGGACAGAAAAGAAAAATGAATTAGAAGAAATCTACAAAGGTTCTTTGAACGACCTTTCCGAGATCTGATGTGATCATCGGGAAAGTAAAGTAAGACTTACAGACAAAGAAGCGATCGTAGATATCAACTTCAAGTCTGAGGGGAGTAATTTTCTCTCAACGAATTCCGTTACAACTCTGGCCTAAAAAGTAGGGTGATGAAGTGGAAGTAATGGTAGACAGAAGAGAAGACAAAACAGGTCAGCTTCAGCTTTCTCACAAAAGCAAGAACGCTGAAAGCTTGGGATAAAAGTAAATGAATACCACCAGTCTGGTGAAATCGTAAATGGTTTCGTGAAGTCCTAGAACAAAAAGGTGGTATGATTGTAGATGTTTTTCGGTATCGAAGCATTCTTACCAGGTTCTCAGATCGATGTGAAGCCTATCAAAAGACTACGACCAGTTCGTAGGAAAAACGATGGAGTTCAAAGTAGTGAAAATCAACCCAGAGTTCAAAAATGTGGTAGTTTCTCACAAAGCTCTTATCGAGGGCTGATATCGAAGGACAGAAAAAAAGAAATCATTTCTCAATTAGAGAAAGGACAAGTTCTAGAAGGAACTGTTAAAAACATTACTTCTTACGGAGTATTCATCGACCTTGGTGGTGTAGATGGACTTATCCCACATCACAGACCTTTCTTGGTCAAGAGTAAACCACCCATCAGAATTCCTTTCTGAAGGACAAACTGTAAAAAGTGGTAATCCTTGATTTTCGATGATGAGAAACAAGAATCCAACTTGGTATGAAACAGCTAGAACCACATCCGTGGGAAGCTCTTTCTGCTGACCTGAAAAGTAGGAGACAAAGTAAAAGGAAAAAGTAGTAGTTCTTGCTGACTACGGTGCATTCAGTAGAAATCGCTCCAGGTGTAGAAGGACTTATCCATGTTTCTGAAATGTCTTGGTCTACTCACCTTAGAAGTGCAGGAAGTTTCGTGAAAATCGGTGATGAGGTAGAAGCGGTAGTTCTTACTTTGGATAAAGATGAAAGAAAAATTTCATTGGGTATCAAAGCAATTGACTCCAGATCCATGGGCTGACATCCAATCTAAATATCCAGTAGGTTCTAAGCACACAGGAACTGTTAGAAACTTTACTAACTTCGGTGTGTTTGTAGAATTGGAAGAAGGAATAGATGGACTTATCTACATCTCTGATCTTTCTTGGACTAAGAAAATCAAGCATCCATCTGAGTTCTGCGCTGTAGGTGACAAACTAGATGTAGTAGTTCTAGAACTTGATACAGAAGCTAGAAGACTTTCTCTTGGACACAAACAATTGACTGAAAACCCTTGGGATAAATACGAATCTAAATACGTTGAAGGAACTGTACATACAGGAACTGCAGTAGATGTTTTCGATAAAAGGGAGCTCAAGTTCAGTTCGAAGATGCAGAAGTAGAAGCATTCTGCCCTTCAAGATTGTTAGAGAAAAGAAGATGGTTCTAAAAATCAAGAAAGGAGAGGAAGCTCAGTTTAAAGTAATTGAGTTCAACAAAGAATTCAAGAGAGTAGTAGTTTCTCACACTGGTCTTTTTCAGAGATGAAGAAAAGAAAAATGTAAAAAGAAGCTGCAGCTAAATCTTCTTCAAACGAAGAGAGAACAACTCTTGGAGACATTGATGCTCTTGCAGAATTGAAAAAGAAAATGGAAGGAGGTAAATAATCCATCCCATTTCTAAATAAAAAATCCCTGCTGTAAACACAGCGGGATTTTATTTTCATATATAAAGATATTACTCTAAAATTTCTTGTAATTCCAGCCAGCGCATTTCGTGGGCTTCTAATTTGGCTGGTGGTTTCTTCCAGCTGTTGCGAAAGTTCAGAAATAATGTTGTGAGTCCGTTTCGTTATTCAGTTTTTCTAAAATTTCATCTCTGTTTTTCCTTTCAAAACAGGCATTTCTTTTCTATGTTTTCCAATTCTTTTTGCTCCTTGAAGCTGAGTTTTTCTTTTAGAATTGGTATTTTTAGTTTGTTTTTCTTCTGCAGGTTTAGCAGGTTCGCTTTTTTGAGTGTTTTTGCTTTGCGTTTGTTGGTCTCTGTATTCTGTGAAAGAGCCAATGAAAATCCTTTGATTTTTTCCTTCGCCTTCGAAGACTAATAGATGGTCTACAATTTTTATCCATAAAATACCTGTCGTGCGAAACAATGATAAGACAGCCCTGAAACTGCGAGAGGAAACTCTCCAGAACGGTAAGCGTAGGCAGGTCTAAATCATTAGTCAGCTCAGTCAAAGATGAGAAAATTTGGGTTTGGAATAGGACGGAAATCAGATACAGCCTTCTTCTTTCGCCGCCGCTTAGGTTAGAAATGGTGGTGTATTGTGTCTGTTCATTGAAAAGAAACATTTTTAAAACTGTGATGCCGAGATACTTTTTCCATTTGCGAGAGGATAATATTCACGCATGTCTTTCATGAAATCTATCACTCGCTGGTCTTCCTTGTAGGTGAGTCCTTTTTGCGAAAAATACCCGATTTAATGGTTTCTCCTACTTCTATTTCTCCGCTGTCGCTAGGTTTCTAATCCTTGAATGATGTTCAGCAGGGTAGATTTTTCCTACGCCGTTTTTCCTATGATGCCGACTTTTCGCCTCGCTGAAACTGGTAACTGAAATTATCCAAAGATGATTTTTATCTCAAATTTTTATTGATGTTTCTCAGCTCCAAAATCTTTTTGCCCAGCCTTTTCATCCCAAAATCTAGTTCAGTTCCTGTTTTTGGTATCCATTTTAGCAGTTTCTCTGTTTCGTAGAAGGCTTCTATACAGCTTTTTGGACTTTGGTAGTTCTGGCTTTTCGCTGTCTGCGCATCCATTCCAACTCCTTGCAGTAGAGATTGTTGGCTTTGTCTATGGTGGCGTTTAGGTTTGTCTTCTCTTATACTTTTTGTTTTTCCAAATATTGGGCATAGGCACCATGATGGACATAGAGTTTTTGTCTTCTATTTCCCAGATGATATCACACACGCTATCAGGAAATAGCGGTCGTGCGTTACAAGAAGCAGGGTGACCATAGCTCTGGATAGGTATTGTTCCCAGCCATTCTACCCATATCTACATCTAGGTGGTTGGTAGGCTCGTCCATGATGAGCAGCGTGTGCTTTGTGTTCCACTCTTGTTTCTATCAGAGTTTGGCAAAGGGCTACGCGCTTTTTATCTGTCCACGAGAGATTGTCCATTTTGGCGTTTAGGTCGGTTATTTTCAGCTGAGGAGGATTTGTTTCATTTCGTTTTCCAGCCCCCATGCTTTTTGGTTTTCCATTTCTATGAACGCTCTTTCTATGAATTCTGGTATCATCAGAGTCAGCGACTTTTTGGTAATTTCTCAATGCCTGCATAGGCGGTGAATCTAGACTCATGATAAATTCTGTGATGGTCTGTCCGCTCTCAAAGTGTATTTCTTGGTCAAATAAAAACCATCTGAATATCTTTATTAATGATAACTGTCCCGCTGTCTGCAAAGTCTTTGCCCATTAGGATATTGAGCAAAGTAGTTTTTCCGCTTCCGTTTTTGGCAACGATGGCGATTTTGTCCCTTCATTGATATTAAAAGAAATATCCTCAAATAAAAGTATCGATGCCATAAGTTTTGGTAAGATTTTTCTACGCTGATGTAATTCATTTTCCTGAAAAAGTTAATTTAAAGTCTGCTTCCACCTATTTCACTTGCACAAATATCGGAAAAATAGAGCATAATAAAAGTGAAACACATTCTAAAAATGAAAATAAATTTATTAATATAATTTGGTAATCAGTGAGTTTTATGGAGTGAGGAAAAATATTTATTAATATTTTGATTAAATAAAAACTTTTACTACTTTTACCATTCAAAAATGGTTTCCGTGGCCGAGTGGCTAGGCAGTGGTCTGCAAAACCATCTACAGCGGTTCGAGATCCGCTCGGAACCTCTAATGATAGCTCTAAGGATTTTCCTTGGAGCTATTTATTTTAATAAAAATTAAGCTTTTCCCTAAAAATATGATTTTTATCATATAATTAAATACAATATTTTCATAAAAACCGCAGTTATATCTCTAATGGTTAAAGGAAACTGGTCAAAAGACAAAGAGGTTTCTTTATATTTAAAACTAAAAGCAATTAAAAATTCAATTTATAACATTATGAGAAAGATTCTTTTTATAGTGGAGAGCTCTTTTAGCTCTAGCTGCGTGTTCAAGGGATGAGGAAGTTCAAATTTCAGATTCTACCCAAGCTCATTGGGATTATGAAAAACCTAATTGGCATAATCAAAGGGTATTCTGAGTGTGCGGGATTGGTTCAGTCACCGATTGACATTGTAACTACTGCGACTACAAAGGCTACACTTCCTGCAATTACTTTTTAATTATTCATCTTTTTCCGTGAAGGCTGTGAACAATGGGCATACTGTACAGGTTAATACAGATGGAAATAGCAGTCATTTACTAACGGTGTTGCCTACAAACTTAAGCAATTCCATTATCACGGACATAGTGAGCACTCTGTAGATGGGCAGATTTCTCTCCGCTTGAAGTGCATTTTCGTTCACCAAAAACGAAACTACTGGAGCTATCGTTATTTTAGGATTATTGATTAAAGGAGGAGGGCAGATAATGCTCAGTTCGCACAGTATATCAATTCTTTCCCTAGCGTTAAGAATCAAAGAAGTTGCTACGACTAATACAATAGATCCTTTGGCGATGCTTCCTAGTAACAAAAATATTATAACTACACAGGATCACTTACAACTCCCTGCCATGTTCACAAGGGATGAACTGGATAGTGTTCCAAAGATGTTGTTACAATTTCTGATGCACAGCTTAAAAAGTTCACAGATTTATATAATCATAATTACAGACCAATTCAAAAACAGGAAGTAGAACTGTTCTTGAATCTTTGTAATTAGGAAGAATAAAAATCTCAAAGAATTTTTCTTTGAGATTTTTCATATATGAAGATAGAAAAAAATATATATATTTTTCATCTTGATATTCAAAAATGATTATATTTGCACACTGAGATTGAAAAATAGTTTAAACATAAAATAATTTAAATCATGGCAAAGGAAACGTTTAATCGTAGTAAAACCGCATTTGAACATTGGTACAATTGGTCACGTTGACCACGGTAAGACTACTTTGACTGCTGCAATATCTAAAGTATTGTCAGACAAAGGGTTGGCTGAAAAAGAGAGACTTCTCTGCTATTGACTCAGCTCAGAGGAAAAAGAAAGAGGTAATACAATTAATACTTCACATATTAGACTACGAAACAGAAAACAGACACTACGCTCACTGTGGACTGTCCTGGTCACGCTGACTATGTAAAAACATGGTAACTGGTGCTGCTCAGATGGATGGGGCTATCCTTGTGTGTGCTGCAACTGATGGGCCTATGCCACAAACGAGAGAGCACATCTTGCTTTGTCGTCAGGTAAATATTCCAAGAATCGTTGTATTCATGAACAAAGTGGATATGGTTGATGATCCCAGAGTGTTAGAATTGGTAGAGCTTGAGTTGAGAGATCTTCTTTCTTCTTATGAATACGATGGAGATAACTCTCCAGTAATCAAAGGTTCTGCTCTTGGTGCTCTTAATGGTGAGCCTAAGTGGGTTGCTACAGTTGAAGAATTAATGGATGCTGTAGATAACTGGATCGAACAACCAGTAAGAGATCAAGATGAAACTCATTCTTGATGCCGATAGAAGATGTGTTCTCTATTACAGGTAGAGGTACTGCTGGCTACGAGGTAGAATCTGAGTCTGGTGTTATCAATACAGGTGATCCTGTTGATATCATTGGTATGGGTGCTGAAAAATGACTTCTACTGTAACAGGGGGTAGAGATGTTTAGAAAAATCCTTGATAGAGGGAGGCTGGAGATAATGTTGGTCTATTGTTGAGAGGTATCGAGAAAAGCTGATATCAGAAGAGGTATGGTTATCGCTAAACAAGGATCTGTAACTCCACACAAAAATTCAAAGCAGAGTTTATATCCTTTCTAAAGAAGAAGGAGGAAGACATACTCCATTCCACAACAAATATCGTCCTCAGTTTCTATGTAAGAACAACGGATGTTACAGGTGAGATCTTCTTACCAGATGGTGTAGAAATGGTAATGCCTGGTGATAACTTTGACTATTACAGTAGAGTTGTTACAACCAATCGCTCTTAATGCTGGGTCTTAGATTTGCAATCTGAGAAGGATGGTAGAACAGTAGGTGCTGGTCAGGTAACTGAAATTTTAGACTAATCATTTAGTATAATAAAGTTTTTCCCGAGAGGGAACTTTCAGGAAAACTTTTAAATTTAAATTAAACTACGGGCATCGTCCAATGGTAGGATACCGGTCTCCAAAACCGTTGATCTGGGTTCGAATCCTGAGTGCCCAGTGCAAATTTAAAACTAAGGTATATTTTGTTTATTGTGTGATCATAGATGGGATTTTCCTTAGTTTTTCTTTTATTGAGATATATTATGAGTTTTATAAGTTTTGTTAAAGATTCTTTTTTAGAGTTTAGAGAAAAGGTTGAGTGGTTGAAATGGAAAGATTACAGTCTTCTACAATTATTGTCGCTGTATCTACATTGGTATTAGCATTATTTACATTTTGGAGTAGATAGTCTTTTTAGTATATCAATCAAGAACTTGTATTCATTATTTATAGGATTTTTTAACTAAAATATTTCTCATGGAAGATTTAAAATGGTATGTGCTGAAAGCTGTTGGCGGTCAGGAAAATAAAGTAAAATCCTATATAGAAACAGAGGTTAGAAGATTAGGGTACTGAATCTTTTTGTTACTCAAGTAGTGATTCCCTACAGAGAAGGTAGCACAGATGAAAAATGGAAAAAGATCTTAAGGAAAGACCATATTATCCAGGATATCTTATGGTGGAAGCTAATCTATATGGGAAATTCCACGCATGATTGAGAATATACCTAGGTGTGATTTCTTTTTGAGTTTGACAAAAGGAGGAGATCCTGTTCCTATGAGGGACATACAGAGGTTAATAGGATGCTAGGGTAAAATGGATGAACTTTCTGAATTTGCTGTGGATGTAGAGATTCCTTTCATAGTGGGAGAAAATGTAGAAGTTATAGATGGGCCATTTAACGGATTTAATGGTTCTATTGAGAAAAATCCATGAAGATAAGAAGAAATTAGAAGTTAAAGTTAGAATATTTGGAAGAAACACCATTGGAACTAGCTATATGCAAGTAGAAAAACTTTAATTAAAAATATGACCCACTCTTTTTTCAGAGTGGTTTTTATTGATATTTAGAATAAAAAGTAAATTTATTTTTTGTAGATAAGAAATAAATTTATAATTTTTAGAATCCGTAAATGGAGTTGAAATGTTCAGGTGGAAGGATATTTCCTCTATTCATTTACAGATTTATAAAATGCTTCCACATTTTTATATTTTTAATTTATTTTTAATAAAGAAACATGGCAAAAGAAAGTCTTTAAAAATGGTAAAACTTCAAGTGAAAGGAGGGCAGCAAAACCCTTTCTCCACCCAGTAGGTCCAGCATTGGGTTCTGCAGGGGTGAACATTATGGAGTTTTGTAAACAATTTAATGGAAGAACGCAAGATAAGCCAGGTCAAATCCTTCCTGTAGTAATTACAGTTTATGAGGATAAGTCTTTCGAATTTATCATTAAAAACACCTCCAGCAGCGGTTCAGCTTTTAGAGGCGTCTAAAGTAAAGAAAGGATCTGGGGAGCCTAACAGAAACAAAGTAGGTTCTGTAACTTGGGAGCGAAAAGTACAAAAATAGCTGAAAGATAAAATGGCAGATCTTAACTGCTTTACACTAGATTCAGCTTTGAGTATGGTTGCTGGTACAGCAAGATCAATGGGATTAAAAGTAACAGGAACGAAACCTAACGCTTAAAAATTAAAGGAATGGCAAAATTAACTAAAAAGCAAAAGGAAGCTAGCTAAGCTAGAAAAAAATAAGGACATATAGCCTTGAAGAAAGCTTCAACCTTAGTAAAAAGAGTAAATACAGCAAAAATTTGATGCTTCTGTAGATATCGCTGTGAGATTAGGTGTAGATCCTCGTAAAGCTAATAATCAAATGGTGAGAGGGTAGTTTCTCTTCCTCATGGAACAGGTAAAGATATTCGTGTATTGGCTTTAGTCCTCCTGATAAAAAGCAGAAGCAAAAGCTGCTGGTGCTGACCATGTAGGTCTAGATAGTGCTTAGAAAAATCAAAAACGGTTGGACAGATGTAGATGTTATTGTTTACTATACCCAGCTGTAATGGGTAAACTAGGTCCATTGGGTAGAGTGTGGGTCCAAGGGGTCTAATGCCGAACCTAAATCTGGAACAGTTACTATGGAGTAGGTACAAAAACATGTAGCAGAGGTGAAATCAGAGTAAAATTGATTTCAAAGTGGATAAATATGGTATTGTACATGCAGGTATTGGTAAAGTATCTTTTCGATGCTGATAAGATTAGAGAATGCACAAGAGCTTATTCAGGCTTTAATCAGAAATTAAAACCAACTGCAGCAAAAAGGAACTTATGTGAAAGTATTTACCTTTTCTTCTACGTGAGTCCAGGTATTTGCTATCGATACTAAATCTATAAACTAAAATCTGAAAGACAGACAAAAGAAGAAAAAGTATTAGTAATACAAAATTAAAAGAATTGTTACAAGATGCCAAAGTGGTTTTATGTAGCAAATCTTGAAGGAATGAATGCTACTGCTACTTCAGATTTTAGAGACAAGCATTTAAAAAGTAATGCTTTCAGCTTAGAGTTGTAAAAATACATTGCTTCAAAAAGCGATGGAACAAAGTGGAGAGTAGATTACTCAGAAATGTTCCCTACATTCGAAAACTCTGCATTGATTGAGTAGCAGAGTAGCAAATGCTCCTGCAAAACTTATCAAGATTTCAGAAAGAATGGAGCATTCCCTGCTTTGAAATCAGCTTATTTGCAGAAACTTTCTATATTGGTGATGACCAATTAGATACTCTAGCAAACATCAAGTCTAGAAAGAGATGATCGGAGAAATCATAGGATTAGCTTCAGTCTCCAATCGAAAACTTGATTTCTGCATTGCAAAACAAACAGAGGTTGCAGAAGCGAAAAGCAAGCTCCTGTGGCAGAAGAACCAAAACAAAGAGAGGCCTACATCTGAAGAAGGGCAGAGTAATCTTTGGTCTTCACTGAGTAAAAATAGACACTCAATAAAATTTAAATAAATCGTTCAACAATTAAAACATTAGATGTCAGATTTATTAGCGGAAACCTTGATTAACAACAGTAAAAGATGTAAATGAATTAGCTACTATGCTTAAAAGAAGAGTACGGAATCAGACCAGCTGCTGCTTGCAGTAGTAGTATCTGGTGCTGCTGGTTGCAGGTGCTGCAGCTGAGGAAAAATCAGAATTTGATGTAATCACTTAAAAATGCAGGTGCTTCTAAAATTAGCTGTAGATTAAGTTGAGTTAAAGACTTAACAGGTGCTGGTCTTAAAGAAGCTAAAGACATCGTAGATGGTGCTCCAACTCCAGTAAAAACAGGAGTTCCAAAGACAGAAACAGAAGCTCTTAAAAGCAATTAGAAGAAGCTGGTGCTAGGTAGAATTGAAATGAGTATTAAATTACAATAGACTAAAAAGCTGTTTCATTTTGAAACAGCTTTTATTTACCGAGAATAAAATTTTAAAAATTAATGAAAAGTTTTATTTTTTTAAAGGCTTTGATTAGAACAGGAGCTGTAGTTACTACAATCAGCCCGATGATGATGTATTCAAATGTTTTCAAATCAATTCCGAACTGGTCGATAAAAAGTTTATCAAATAATGTCCAGCAAAAATCAGTGAGAAAAAGACCATAAAATCCACCTATAATATTATATAAAAAGAATTTTTGCTGTCCATTTCACATATACCACTTACAATAGGGGCGAAGGTTCTAATCATGACAAAAATCTTGTGAGTATGTAGCCATTGCTCCATTTTCTTCCTAAAATTGTTGTACTTTCAGCAGATACTTCTTTTAAGAGAAAAAGATTCTTTCTTTATGATAAAGGTTTTTGACCACTTTTGTAAGAAGCAAAGTATCCTACTGAATCTCAGAATGGCAGCAATACCGACAGTAGCAGCTAAAATAGTAGTATTGAGAAGGTCGCTCCTGTTTCTCAAAAGGTTTCACTGATAATCATTGGTGGAATAAATTCCAGAAATAAACAATAAGCTGTCCCAGGCAGGAAGAATCCGAAGAACAATCCTGATTCTGCAAATACAATGAGGGAGCACCAGCCAAAAACCATCGAATTTGATGTAAAAATTCGAGGTTTACTAAATCTTTCAACTTTCAAGATATTTCCATAAAATACTAATAATCAACAGAATGAAATTTATTTAAGAATATCAGCGATAAAATTTCATATCCGTTAAATCCTGAGGTTTCGTCACATCTGATCCTTCTGCCATTAGGAAAGATTTCAGGAAAGAGTGATGTTACCATTCATCACACATCTACATCAGGAGTCTCATAGCCAGATCAGACATCTTTACCAATTTGTAGGATGCATCAGCAGGTTTCTAATCCATGCTTCTATTCTATTTTTCATTTTTCCTGCTTCTATCTCGTTTCGCCTTGTTTCTTTCTTCCAATTCTATTTCGTAAAGCCTTGATTTTTAAAAGGCTGCGTGGCTTTTCTTTGTTTTGAGAGCTGAGGCAACGGCATCAGGTTTTCAGTGAGTGATTCCCATGGAGAGTGGTGGCGAAGTCGCACGGCGGTTTCTACTTTGTTTACATTCTGTCCTCCTGCCGCATGGCTCTCATGGTTTCAAGAAGTAATGTCAGGAGGATTGAGTATTAATCTCAATAGTGTCATCCACCAGGATAAACATAAACGCGAGAACAAAGCTGGTATGGCGTTTCGCATTGACTATCAAAGGAGAAATTCTCACCAAACGATGCACGCCGTTTTTCGCCTTTTTAGATATCCGAAGGCAGATTCTCATCTATTTCTAATGTCACGGTTTTCACCCAGCTACATCCTCCTTCTTGGAGTTGAGGCTCTCGCACGCTGTATCCCTGCTTTTCTGCCCACATGATGTACATTCTCATCAGCATAGATGCCCCAGTCGTAGCTCTCCGTTCCTCCTGCTCCAGCTGTGATTTGGAGGACGGCAGAAAGACTCATCTCCTTCGCTGCAGAAGCATATTTTGATTCAGTTTTCTATTTTTCAAAGAAGTTTTGGGAAGTGTCTTCTACTTCTTTTTCGCTGTCAGAGGTCTTCTTTGGAAAAACTCTACCAATACTTAAATCTTCAGATTCTTTATAGTTTCTTCTTATTCTTCCACCCATTTCTTTCTTGGAGCAGACTGTTTCGAAATCTTCGGCTTCTTTTCGGGTTGTCCCAAAATTCTGCGAAAGCAGATTTTCTCATCATCATTGGATATTTCTACCTCGCTCCTATTTGAAGGGTATTTGTATAAATCTTCTATTCGAGTCTGTGCGTCTTTTTATTTGCTCATTACTAATCACAAATTCAAATTTTTACAAAGGATAATAGTTTTTGGTGATTTTAGTAATAAAATTTATTTTTCCGTTAAAAGTATTCATCATGTGGTAATTCCTGCGAAACAGAGGACAGAGCAGGCATCTGCGGAATTTTCGATTCTTTCTGGGAGTTTTTCTTTTTCTTCCTCGACTCCATTCACCGATGACATAGTCTATCTGCTACTTTCTCGAAATCGGAAGAAATCCCAAATCTCAGGCGGGCGTAGTTCTGGGTTTTATCCATTTCCTGAATGTTTTTCAGACATTCTTGCAGCATCAGAACCCTTTGATTTTAGGCGTAAAGCACCGAAAGGCAGCGCCAAATCATCTGTCACGACGAGATGTTTTCCAAAGATATTTTCTGCTATCCAGAATTTCAGGGCGTTTCAGAGATTCATAAGTCATCTGGTTTTAAAAGAATTATTTTTCTGCCTTGTATTTTTCTTCAGTCTGTCCATCCGTGGTTTGCAGAGCTGAGATTTAGCATCTATTTTTCAGCAACTCTCTACAATTTTAAAACCGATGTTATACCTTGTTTCGTATTTTCCCTTTGTTTCTAAATTAAAATATTTCATTAATTAAATATTAATTCTCATATCAACAAAGTATCATATTTAATTATTTCATTTGAATAGTGATTTAATTTTGTGTTTAAATTTCAATAAACTCATATGACAGTTTAAATATCATTCCTTTTAGATTTGGGTTTTGACTGATAGTTTCTAACTTTGAATTCAGCTCTGACCATTATAATATTTGGGTCTATAACTAATGAGCTCAGTTTTCATTTTTCTTTACTATGGAAAATTCATTTATCAGATAGTAGTAGTATATTGTCACAAAGATCAGGCTCATATATTTTGGATTCTTTATTGGTTTCCTCATTATTCAAAATAAAGGGTTTGCTAGATAGTTAGTATTCAAATGTATTTCTCCTCTGCTGTTTTTTGAAGAAAATTTGGTTACAATGGTTTGGGTTTGTATTATTGATATTGTTTGAAAAGTAAGTGGTCTTTTCTTCTTTTCCCTTTGTTCAATGCTGATGATAACTTTTCCTAGAGAACTAATAGAAATGAGAATAAATACGTATTTTAAAAATCTTTTGTAGTTATTTTTGCAGATAAATAAAATTATCTGGTTTATCTAATAATGTATTCTCGGTTGTTTTTTGCAACTGGGTTTTGTTACAGATGATTACCAGGTGTTCCAATTTTCACTTTGATAAATTTATCCGTGGATTATCTAGAATACCCAAATACCTTTTTATCTTCTTTTCTTTAAAACCGACACTCATACTGTGGATTCATAATATTTAATCATTAATGGATAATGGGTTTGTATCTTTAGAAATTTAAAAAAGTGTGCTTTTAACAGTGTTCAGATAATTTCCAAAATGTGATCATTAGCTAAAAATCCCTCGCTTTGTGTTTGTTCATCTAATGTTGGGCTTGTGGAAAATAAACCTATAAAACAATTTTTATTTATGTTATTTGCTTTTGTATTAAGCACAAAACACAAGAAACTTTTATATGGGAAAAGATCAAGTATTGAAACAGTTTTATCTAACATTTGGGGAATCGGAAAACCAGGTTTAATATTATTTTAACATGGTTTTGAGACAATTCTGTTTCTAAAGTATCAATGTGCAAATATTATATGAAGAAGACAAAAACACAGTGTTGTAGGTTATTAATCTAATAAAGCAGATTATGTGTTTTCCTTATATTCAAAATGATAATATATACTATTATAAGTACAGATGAATATTTCAGATTAAGGAAGAGTCAGTACCTCCCTGGTTCTGCACAGAATACGTCCAGTGGCATGCATGATAAAATAATACAGTGAAAACCAAAATAAATAAACTTAGCTTCTGACAAAATACCCAAACTGAGAGCTGGTTGGTGCCTCATTAACCCATGCATATTTTCACATGAGCAGCTGGTTGTTTTTCTTTAAACTGGGCAGCTGGGGTTTTGTCGAATAGCATTCAGCAGGTGTTTGAATTTTCTTTGATAAAATTTGTCCCTGTGGATTGTCTGAAATATCCCAAACACGCACTTTTTTCATCACTATTTTCTCAAAACCTATCTCCACTTCTGAGCCATTTCAACTCTACCGATTTTATAAAATTCACTGCTTCTTCTGATGGTTCCAGTGGTCTTCCAGCTCGTTTTAGATTTTCCAGCTCTTTTTATTTTTCTTTAGTAATCTCTGGTGAGAGGGGTCTCTCCGGGAGGTGGAATACTGTAAAAATAGGTCAGGCTGACATCGGCTCAAAATCAGGTATCAAAACATTACTTACACTTACCGATTTGAAAAAGTTTTCCTGTCCTCTATTAAAATAATTCTATCAAACGACTCATCAATCCTGAGCTCTTCCAAAACCTCCTACATAAGTTTTGGCGTTTCAAGCTCACTTTCGTTAGTAAATCGCTCTGCTCTGCATGATAAATCCCCACGGTTTCCAAGTCTTTCGTCGTCTGGAATCCCTTTAGGTCCAAAAGGCTTCTCTATCGCTGGGTCGTTTTCTAGCATCAGAGGTTATCCTTATCTCGTGGCGGTAAGATGTAAAGGCCTTTCCTTGCCTGCCTTGCGACGCATCTGATCAGTCCAGTGAATACCACGCATAGGCCCAGTGAAATAGTGACTACATTTCAGACATCACCGCTTTCTACGGTCGTAGAGGTAGAACATCATATTTCCCATCCATAAGAGTCAGAGGCTGCTGTTTAATTCCTTCCCATCTAGTTTACGTGTCAGTGATGATTCATCAGAACTGAGCCTTTGAATAAGACTAGCATTCCTTAAATTGTCATTATTATTAATGAAAATGCACCTACCTTATCTCTTGGGTTCATGGAATGGCATCTCAAGTGTTTCCTTTCATGAAGCCTATCAACTGGGTTTTGACTGCTCGGTTCGGCGACGTTATTTTTATTACGGACAAATCCCTTGCTGCCATTAGCGAAAACTATAGCGTTCTGGATGGCCTTAACTGAGTCAGAATTAAGTATGTCTATATTGGTTTTCAGGGTTTTAAGTTTGTCTTTTACATTTTACTCCAATTATATATTCATCAATGATTAAAGTCCTAAATCCTTAGTTTCACACTGTCGAAACCAGCTGATGCGTTTCCCTATCCACGATGTCTATTTTACCGCTTTCCAAACTTTCCAGCGTTTCTTTTTTCTGCTGCCGTTCGGAAACGATTGAGATAAAAACAATGGGAAAAATCTTTCCAGTCTTTCTATAAAACTCTAAAGTAACAAAACCTTCTAAAATGGTGGTGAACCAGCACAGCCACCCCTGTTTGCCATCGGTAGCCCTTTGAGGCAACACGGATAGCGACTTCTGTCTTCAAAACTGTCGCCGCAGATGAGCCTGTCCATAATGGTTTCCGCCTCATGTCTTTTCACATCATAGTCCCTTTTCTTGGTCTGGCGTGTCTTCGTAGATGAAAACTCGCTTAACTCATCTTGCCATTAGGTGTGTCTGGCCGAGAAGACAAAACCTTTGGAGGGTTTTCTCTGTGCGTAGAGTTTATTGGGTCAAAAAGCTATTTGTTTTACTTTCTTTGGTCTTTGTTTAAGGTTTTGCAAACAGGAAATTGGTTGGAAAAGACGATTCTGCCTAGACGTTGTATTTTAAAGTTTGTGCAGAGGTGAGTGCTCACACATACAGCAAGTCGCGTTTTATAAGAAAGTTTGAAACGTTCCTGCGACATCGTTATTTACTGACCAGTCCATGAATTTACCGATTCCGTGGTCTATGTGCGTGATGTAATCGCCGACTTGAAGCTACGTAAAACCTTTCAAGGTCAAATGCTCAGACTTGGCAGAAAGAATCTTTGGTTTAAATCTTTGGTAACGGTCCAAAATCTGATGGTCGGTATAAACCACCAATTTTATGATGACTATCACAAAGCCCCTCATAGAAACTCACAACTGAAACGCCGAGAAAAGATGATTAACCGCATCTGCTGATGTTCAGTAGCTAAAGGTCTCGATGATTTCTGTCAGTCTGTCTTTGTTTCTCTGAAGAAAAGGAAGTCAGACCTCATGTATATTTCTTTTTGGTGATTAAATCCTCATAAAGTTCAAAATTCTTGTGAAAACTCGGCTGTGGAGTTTGGCTCAACTGAATGATTTTTGATGAAGACTATTTGAAAATCAATGGTTCTAATTTCTGAAAACATCTTGAAAACTCATCACTGGAAGAAACAGTTCGTGAAGACTCTCGGTGTTTGATAGTTTTACTCAGTTTATCAAGTGATTTTTGAAGGCCTTTTTGGTAAAGGTTTCAATTTGTCCAAACAGAATAAGCGTTTTTTAGTCATAATCAAGCTGTCCGAAGGCAACAAGTCAAAAAACAGACTTTCTCGCCACTTGTGTGTGGAAAGATTGATATTAGAAACTAATTGAAACTCATCTACTTTCTCCTGAGAAAACTGAATTTCTATTGTCAAAGGATTTTGATGCTTTTCCTTCGTTTCCAAAAATGTGATTCGGAAGGTTTTCATTTTTGAATAAGAAAAACATCTACAATTCCGCCTCGAACCGCAATTCACAGACTCCAGGAAACAAATCTGTTAAATTAGTAAGAACTGATTAAGCAGTTCTTCCGTAAAATCAAAATCAGTTTTCATACGCGTTTTGTACGGTGAGAAATCATTTTGAAATCCCCTCTTTTTTCAAAACTTTCATTCAGAGCAGAATATGAGCTACGATTATTTTGTTTGTTGTTGAGATTCAGCTGGTTAATTACTTCTGTTCTCAAACCAAATTGGTGTTTTAGTCCGCTCCTCTAGTAAGGCTCTGTGTGGGAGTTGAGCAGGTGCAGGACATTTCTTCTTAACCAAGTTCCTCCCATTTCGGTGGTCGTAGTGGGAATCTTCCTTGTCATCGGTAATCAAAGAATGGTTTTGCTAGCTCAGAAAAGTCTCAGCAGCAGGAATGCTACGGCCAGAGCCTACCAACTCCTTTCACGGAAAGATGCTCAGTTTTTCCCAGTGTTGAAAAAATCTATTCTCCAGTACGGTTTAAAGTTTGGTTAATAGTGATTGTCTATCGTTTGTAAACTCCTTTTTTTGGTATAAGGCAATGACAAGAAACGATTTCGGAATAGCTCCAAATCGTTTCTCTATGGTCTGAGTAAAGATTATTTAGCAAGAAAAAAATCCCTATCTCATGTAATTGTGCAAAAGTACAAACAGCTTGTCTGTAAGTCTTTTACAGTTTGGGTTCGTTTGTAATGTTTTTCAGTTTCTACGAAGTAAGTTCAGATTTTCTCTTTTGTAAGATTCATTTGAGCTTCAAAACTTTTACTTTCTGAATAATCTAGATTCAAGAATAGTCGATATAGAAATTCCTGATTGGCTTCCCATTGATAAATTTCCTGCTCTACCCTTTTACCATTTGGAAAAAGAATTCTAGCTTTTTGCTCTTTGTCTTTGGAGTGTTTTAAGGCTTTTTCATGTCGATAGCCAAGGTCAAAATTATCAGCTCTGAATCCCGCTGTCGTAAAGGTTTGTAAGAGAAATCATATTTCTCTTTGCCCTGTTATGAAATGGAATTTACGATTTCTTGCTGTTCTTCATGTCAAAGTGAAAAGTTCAAATACCAAAACAGAGGTGTTGTAGAGTAGGTTGCCGATGACTGATTGGCTTTTCGCGCGCCTTTCACAGATTTTTCTTTTTCCTATTTCTTTGAGCTGAATCAGAACTGTGCAAAGTTCTAACTTGTTCATTTTCTGTTTAGTGAAAGGGAAAAGCTGGAGGTCTTCGGCTTTCATGGATACTTCCTGCGGACTGTCAAAACTTTCCCAGACTTATTGCCCGAAAACAAAGGGCTTGAAATACGGTTTAGCCATCGTATTTTATCTTTGAAATAGTCTTTGCTTTCTCTTTTCATCATCGCCATAATAATAGGCATTATTAATATAAATATCCTCAAAACTTCCTGCTTTCTCGTAGTGAGTTTTAGCCTCGAAAATCAGCCATACGCATCGCATGGTCACTTGAATTAGCTCAGCTTCTGCGTTAATGCTTTTTATAGACCGCTCGATGATGAATTTTTCAAACTCGTCTTGTTTGGCTTTTTGTGCAAAGCTTCTATTTTCTTTTGTCAAAGCGAGATTTGGGTAATATTGCAGGGCGTGGATGCTGTTATTTAGAAGGAATGATTTTGCATCTTGCTGTTCTCAAATAGCGGTTGGCAATGATGTCAATAATAAAATCTCTGGTGCCGAGATAGTTATACCAGCCGTTTTCATTTTTGCTGGGTTCTTCTCGCAGGGATTTTCGCCGTATTTTTCATTAGAATTTCCTCAAACTCTGGCGTTATTTTGGTTTTGGGAAACGATCGTTCAACATTTTCATTTTTCTATCTGCTGGATGTGGTCGGAATTGGTGGTTTTATTTTATTTTAAAAACCAAATTGCTTCCCTTGAAATCTTTATTCAGAAAAACGGAGATGAGGCATCGCTGAGTTCCCAGAAAACATCTTTGGAGGTTGCCTTTATTTCAGTAATTGTCTTTCGATAAATCTTCAGAAAATCAGCTGTTTCTACATCATAGTTTGTCCTTACAGGAAGGAGTTTGTGCTCGCATTGTCGCTGTATTATTACAAGATGGATAAGTCGTGAGGTGAGTTCTCTCCCAGCTCGTTGATAGCTCTGGCAGCGAGGACTTTTACAAGTTTAGAATCAGCATTGTTTTCAGCATGTCTGCATCAGCAGCTTTTGCAGGATTGCTGTAGCCGTTGTAAAGCCAGAGAGGAAATACGCCATAATATCTTCGGCAGTTTAGCCTTGCTGAGCAGTCCTTCAAGAAATCGCGGAGAATTGAGAATTTCGCATGAGAAGTGTAGAACTGTTTCAGATCTACTGTGGATGAAAACTTTGAAAGGAAATTTCAATTTGCAGCTTCTTACCTAAACATTCTGTGCGCCACGCCATTTGCTGTAAAGGCATAATAATAAATGGGCGACTTTAAATTGAAGGGAACGACCAAAGTGTCAAAAATAATGGATCGCCCTTTTGGTGGTTCTCTTGTGTAATGGTTGAACAACTTACGATTTGATAAAGCGTACCAAGTTCATTTCCTTATTGGTGAGATGTTTGGTGAGACGTTCAGCAGGCTTTCCATGGTTTGGAATAGTTGAGCTGGTGGCATCTATTTTATCAACATCGAAATAAAACGCAGTCTTCATCCGCAACAAAACTGATCATATATAAGGTTCCCAGTTCTTTAGCTTTGATGAGGGTAGGTCGGTACTTGTTTGTAGTTTATTAAAAACCCGAGACACGAGGTTTTTGCTTAAAACATGTAGCCGAGTTTCCACATGAGGACCAGTCTTGAGGTGTGGACTGATAGTCTGCAGAGTGCCAAAGTTTCATCATGGGAGGCTTGATTTCGTCAAAATATGCAAGATTCTATATTTTCGTCGGAATTTATTTTTGGCTTTCATAAAAGGCGTATCATAGGCCAATAGGTTCGTATTCAGGGCATATATCATTTCCCTGAGCGAACGGGTTTGAGATATTCATAATCCAAATTGACATCCTGCGCAGGCGTTTGCCTTGTGAACGAACGAACAAAGCGAGAGGAAACCAACAAAGTTTTTCATAATTCTATAAAGTATGTCTACAAATTTACTATCCAGATGATAGTATACCAATGTTATAATGGTCTAATATCATGTGCTTCGTCTAGCATTGGTTTTGGAAATTTCTTCAATTTTGATTTTAAATCCTTTGCTGAGGTACACGCACAAAATAAAAATCATCTTTTCAGCACTTCAAAATTCTGTTTCAGAAATTTTTCTTAAAGTTTTTGTTTTGAGATAAATCGTTTATCGTCCAGCGCATTGATGAGTTTCTCCCGACATGATTGCTCACGATTCAAGAGTGTCAAAGGAAGACAGACGTGTCCATTTTACATGGGATATTCCTCAATGTTCATTAGATAATTTTGAGTGTGGGAACATCTAAAATCAGAATTTTTCGGCTGGTTTTCTAGTGGCGAATAAGTGGCATAGCACATTAGATAAACCTTTTTCCACGGGCGGAAATCCTGTTTTTCTTTTTGTCTTTCACTTGGTGAAGCCGAAGGGTGCAGGTGATTTTTGTTTTGAAATATTTTTAGTTCCTCTAAAACAGGGAAATAATCTTCTCTCGTTTGTTCCGTCCAGTCGCAGTCTATTTGTATTTCGGAGTCAGAGGTTTGTTTTCGTTTTTATATTTTCTATAAAGAGAAAGAGTATTTTTCGCAAGGGAATGGATTTCTTCTTTTTGATTTCCGAAAAAGTTCGATTCGTTATGAAAATCACAGGCGTGAGAGGAAGGTCGCTTTTTGCGAAAAATGAATTTTTCCCAACAGAGTAAATCTGCCTTCTTTTTATCAATATCAAAAATCTGGCATATATGGTCTGTGACTTAAGATCAGGTTTTCTGCTCTTTCTTATCAAATTCCACTCTGTTCGCCAGTAATAGAAAGAGTAAGAATGTTTCCTTCAGATTAGAACAATTGATAGAGTAGTAAAATAAAAATATGGAATAATTTCATAGATTTTCAAAGTTAGATAATAAAATACAGACAACTTTAGTTTGTGGTTTCATAAAACCTTGATTGCACACTTATTGAGTGGGAAGATTGGTGACTTGTTACATAAGTGCAAATCTGCATAAACAGCAACTGAACATGAGTGTTGATATATATTTAAATAAATTTTTAATTATACAATGTCAGGTATTATTGGTATCAGTACTGACCTCTGTGTTGACTGAAAGAAGGACATTCGCATGATTATTCCAGGCTGGTCCATGCTCGGTTTTACAGGTCAGAACCGAAAGTGATGGTTATTCGGCTGTTCGAGGTGAGGTTTTCGATGACAAGAGTGAAAAAGAATGTCGGAAGAGGCATTAGCTGTCATTTTAAAAAGGCTGGCTCTGCTCCTAAAGAAAGCGAAAATCATTAAATTCCACAATGGATTCGAAGATGTGAAGGGAGTGGAGATAAGAGTGAATGTGAGATATCTTCGTAGAAGGAGGTATGTGGATGTTACAGGAACTTCAAAGGTAAAGGTTTTCGAGGTGTTGTTAAAGGCATGGTTTTGGTGGTGTGATGCAGCAGACTCATGGTCAGCACAATAGATTGAGAGCTCCGGGTTCTATCGGTGCAGGGTTCAGATCCATCAAAGAGTTTTCAAAGGCTTGAGAATGGCTGGTAGAATGGGAGGTAGAGCAGGTTACTGTTCAAAACCTTCAAGTGTTAAAAGTAGATAAAAGAAACAAAATAACTGATAGCCCAAAGCGCTTGTTCCGCTAAAAATTCTTATGTAATTATCAGAGATATGGAATTAGTAGTATTAAATACATCGGGAAAAGAAACCGGAAGAAAAGTACAGTTGGAACGATACTATCTTTGGTGTCGGAAAGCCTAACCAGCACGCGGTTTACTTAGAGGTGAAACAATATCTTGCGGCTCAAAGACAAAAGTACGCTATGGGGTCTAAAGAAGAAGTAGAAATCACTGCTTCTCTTATTGAGAGAAACAGAAAAGGTTCTGGTTCTGCAAAGATATGGGAATATCAAATCACATGTATTCGAGGAGGTGGTTTTTCGGACCTAAGCCAGAGATTATGATTTAAATTAAATAAAGCATTAAAAGATTAGCAAAATCTGTTCTTTCTCATGAGAGAGAAAGTCTGTCAAAGTTTTAGAAAGAGTTTAATTTCTCTGCTCCTAAAACAAAAGATTTTGTTAATATGGTGAATGCTAGGTTTGGAAAGAGTGAGATCATTGCTGACTCTTGCTGAAAAGCAAACAAGAATGTAGTCATCTTCAAAAGAAACTCACAAAGCATAAGTGATGAATTATAACAGATTTCTGCTTACTGATTTAATCAACGCATAGTCAGTGAGTATTCTTCAGGGTGCAGTAGAGAGTTTCAAGAAAGATTCAAGAAGAATAAATCATGTCCAATCATTGTAAACCAGTCATTTCCAGAGCGACTTATCTTCACAGTTTGAAAGGCAGTAGTCTAGTGATACCTAAAACGAGATAAAATCCAAATTAAAATGCTGTGACGTATACATGGTAACAAGGTATGGCAAATGTTAGGACTATGATTTATGCTCCTAAAGTTTCTATGAGAATACTCTCAAAGAGGTCTTCAGGTTGAAAGTAAAGGCTAGCAGATTGGAAGAAAGACGGTTATAGAACTGGGCGAAACGGGTGAAGTTATCTGATGTTTTTGCATAGATTAATAATTAGTATAAATAATAAGTAGTGTCTGTTAGAAAATTGAGACCTATCACCCGGGACAGAGATTCAGAGTGTAGGCTGATTTTGGTGGGAAATTACTATAACAAGCCAGAGAATCTTTTGACACTTGGTAATTAAGAAATCAGAAATTAGGCACTAACAACACAGGTAAAATGTGCGCATACGTTACGGAGGTGGCACTAGAGTACAGAATCATTGGCTTTAAAAGAGACAAATTTAATGTTGAGTGCTACTGTAAAACTGTGGAAGTATGATCCAAAACAGAACAGCTTTTTGATCGACATTGCGAGAATACGCGATGGAGAGAGATGTATCGTGGCTCCAGCTAGTATCATCAGGACAAAAGTGGTTTCTGGAGAAATGGCAAAGCTCCTGAAATAGGAGCAGTGTGAGGTGAAGGAGACATTCCTTTGGGTTCGGTAATTTCCTGTATAGAAATGAGAACCAGGACAGGGGGCGATTCTTGCGAGGAAGTGTGCAGGTTCTTAGCTTGATTGGCTTCGAGAGATGAGAAAATGCGCTATCGATTCGTTGCCTTCAGGAGAATCAGAGAATGATCTTGAGCAGAGTGTACTTAATGCAGTAGGTTCAGTATCAAACTCGGATCGTCAGCTTACTGTTTCCTGGTAAAAGCTGGGTAGAAAGCTAGATGGTTGGGTAGAAGACCAAGAACTAGAGCGAGTAGTTACAAGACAGTAGATCACCCAATGAGTGGTGGTGAGTAGATCATCTAAGGTGGTCACTGGATCTAGAGAGCAGTAAAACCAGCTCGAGTTACAAGACTAGAAAGAGAAAACAGTGTCTAACCATTACACTCATATCTAAAAGAAAATAAATTATGGCAAAGATCACTTAAGAAAAGGACCTTTTAGTCACCATTCAGTAGAGAAAAGAGGTTCAAACAAATATAGAGAGTCTGGTAAAAAGACAGTAAAATTAAAACTTTATGGTCCTGAGGCATCACCAGTTTCTCAGACATAGTAGGATCAAAACTATAGCAGTGCCTGAGTGAGAATCTTTTATCCCTGCTTATATATCACCAGAAAATATGGTGGGTCATAAGTTAGGCGAATTTTTCTCCAAACAGAGTCTCAGAGGTCACGGGTAGTAAAATGAGGTGTGGATGATGGTCACTTGAGTACAGAAAACAAAACAGGTGCATTAGCTAGAAAGCAGCGGGCGAGAGATGCTGGTAAAGCGTGTCTAAATGAGTTGTCCTTCTTCTCAAGAAAAGGCTGATTGGTTGCTGATATCATCCGTAGGGAAAATGTAGATTAAAAGCGTATATACTAAAATACTCTAGGGCTTTGCTAATAAGTTAGAAAAATTGTTTGCTGCTCGAGCAATTGCTAGCACTAGCAGGTGACCTAACGCCTGTCTGATGTACCGACGCAACAAATCTTATGTAAAGAGAGATTTATGTATAGATGATGCTAGACAATTAAAAGATTGGGACCAGCACCCACAAAGGTAGAGGTTACGTGAAAAAGATCTAACCCATGTGACTCAATTTTGAGGTAATGCGATCAGAAAATCAATGATCAAAAGGTGTGGGACAGAGATAGAAATCCAATTGGTAATTAGGAATCGGTAGGGATTGAGTTCTATTGGTTTTTGGAGAGAGAGAACCAGATTATGAGAATCGAATCATGAGCCTATAGAGATCGGAAAGAATACCCCGAAATGCTAGATTCTAAAAGGTGGAATCTCTAGAAATCTTTATAGAAAGAACTGACTAAGGGTGGTTACAGTTACAATCCACTGCAGCAAGACAGGTTTAATCATTTTGGTAAAGAGGTGGTCAAGAGGTTGATCATTAAAGAAAGATTAAAGAAAAGTCACTGATACAGAGGATGTATCAATTAACATCTTTTGAGAAATTAGAGAGACCGAATTAGACGCTGTGAATAGTTGCCAGATAGCGATCCTTCAAATAGCAAGTGAAAACAAGAATTTCTTACAGAAGAGCTGTTAAAATGGCTATCGCTGGTCCTATGAGGCTGGGAGGCAGAGGAGATAAAAGTTGATTTCTGAGAGATTGGACATGGAGCTGAGATGGCGAGATCAGAGTCTTTCCAAAGAAGGAAGAAATTCACCTCTATCTACATTGGTGCAGATACGAGATTGTCATATCACTGAGAAGCACACACTACTATGGTAGGCCGATTGGGTGGCTAGGGTGTGGATTATGAAAGGGTGAAGTATATGGTAGAGAGGCTTTCTCCCTATGAATAGCCACAACCAGAAAGGGCCACACCATCAGGAGAGTAAAAAGAAAGAAATATAATTAATGAAATTTTGGGTTTAGGAGTGAGAAATTTTAAAATGCCGTTACCTTTTACAAATCTACAAATTTGAATCTAAGATCTAAAATTCTAAAAATTATATGTACAGCCAAAAGAACCATAGTTTCCGTCGTGTTCATAAAATGAAAATGAGAAAATTAATGCTTAACAAGAGAGGGCTCAGAGTTAGACTCGGAACATTGGGTCTAAAATATGGAAGATTCTTGCTTGGATCACTGCAGAGACAGATTGAAGGGCGGCTCGTATCAACTTTCGTACAAGATATATGAAGAGAGGACGACTATGGATTGAAATATTTCCCAGATAAAGCAATTACTAAAAACCAATGAAAGTAAGGATGGGTGAGAGGTAAAGGTGCTATGACAGAATGCTAGGTGGCTGTGAAGTAAGGCTCAGGAAGGTAATGTTTGAAATCAGGTACCACGGAAGTAGCAAAAGAGGCGATCAAGACTTGCTGCACAAGAGCTTCCAGTGTGCGAGTTTCACAGTAGCTAATGATTTTGTTCAGCTCACAATAAATCTCAAATTATGAGAGCAAAGCTGGGAGTTAAGAGTTTGCACCACGCGTAATGGGGATGTCAAGGCGGGAAATTAGTAGGGGTTGAGCTGCTAGAGCAAGAACAAGTTGGCTCACAAAATTGGCTGATAGATCCTGCTCAGATCAGAGATGGAAGAGAACAATCACTTGAGACTTGAAACCAGGTTAACTAACAGGCTAATGATAATTTTCGTAAAGCATGGAAGAAATTTAAGAAAAGAAAGGAGTCAGGAATAGTTTACGAAAGCAATAAAATTAGGACCATTGTTGTTGGTGAGAACTACGAGAATGAGAACATCCTATATGACGGTAAATTCGTATTAAAAACGAAAATGCTACGCTCGCAGTGAGGAGCAACAGGTGCAACTTGAAGTGGTACTGAGTTTCAGTCAGAGAACTAGACCTTTGGGTAAAGGAATAGAGAGATGGAAGTTAGCGGGAATTACGAAAAGGCTAAAGTAGTATGCTCCGACTAGATCAAGAGTTAAAGAGTAGCACTGTAACTCTAGTTGCCTAGAGTGCTATAGTGAGAGGTTCTGGGTGGTACTAGAAGAAGATATGCTTCTGGTGTGTGGTAAAATCGCGTTACTGTAAAGAGATGCTACTCCAATGGAGGTACAAAAGAAAAGGACAAGTGCTCTAAAGCTGTTGTAGTAAGAACTAAAAAGAAACTAGTTTCCTAGAAAAGATGTTTCATACATCAGTTTCGGTGAGCAACGCTTTTGTGTGTGTGCTCAGCTGCGCAGGAAATCGAGAGAGGAACTCGTGTTTTCATGGACCTGTTACCTAGAAGTTGAGAGATAAAGAATATATGAAAGTAATTTCATGCCTAAGAAGTTTTATAAATTCTAGAAAGACGACAAGTTACAAAATCAAAAAGGAGATAATGTAATTGTTACAGCGGAGGTAACAAAACTGATTACAAAAGGTAAAACAGAGTGAAGTTATTGCTGTGATTAAAGATAAAAATAGAACATGTGCAGATGTCTGCATCGTAAAGAAGCATGTAAAAGCCATCTGCGTCTAATCCACAAGGAGGGAATTGCTGAAAAGGCTTCAATCCATGTGGCACTAACAGCATTAGTAGATCCTAAAACAGGAAAAAGCTACAAGGGTTGGATACGAGATGGGAGGAGATAAAAAGATAAGATTTGCAAAATCTGGTGAGAGTACAAAGACTCAAAGATGGAATACATAAACTAGACCCAAAAGTTATATAAAGATTAGTTTCCCAGCTAATGATGAGAGAAATTTGGGTATAAATCTATAATACAAGTACCAAAGATTAGAGAAAATCTCGCACTTTCTCAAGGGTTTGCGAGATGGTACAAGATAAGAAAGAATTATGAGATTATGCGGTAGAAGAGCTTTGGCAATTACTGGACAAAAGCACGGTAAGGAACAATCTCTAAAAAGATGGAAGCTATCCTTCAAATTGAGAGAGGTGACTTTCCAATTGGACATAGAAAGTAACACTAAAACTGAACAGAGAGAGATGCTGCATGAGTTTTTAGAATGGGCTTGCATCTTCTGCACCTACAAGAATCCAGAAGATTTCAGCGGAATCCAAAAACTGAGTGGTTTTGATAGAGAGAGGTAACTATAGCCAGGTATTACCGAGCAGATTCTCTTCCCTGAGATCATGTGATTGATAAAGTAGATCCATCGCATGGGTACTGCTGTGACTTTGTAGTCTAACAAACGGATCGAGAAGCTAAGTTTTGATAACTCATTTCAGATTACCGTTTAAAAGAACTAATCATGGCAGTAGATCAGTAGGCGCGTGAGGCTGAAAAGGGAAAGCACTGGTTGCTAAAGTATGCCCGCTGAAAGAAAGCTTTAGAAAGAGCGCGAGTTACGAAGCTCTACAAAAGATTGCCTCAAAGGCATGCTACTCAGTGATACACGACGATGCAAACTTACAGGAAGACCAAGAGGAGTATTTGGGAAATTTTCGGAATTTCAGTTATGGAGGGCCAGACCCAGACTTGTCACATGGTGTTAAAAAGCAGAGTTGGTAATGATGACAAGTCAGAGAGATGAATTAAAAGATTTATAAGGGTTGCAAAACTAGTGTCATTTAATAATAATGTTAAAAAGAAAATGGTATCGAGATCCAATTTCAGATCCTAACTGAGGTGAGAACACTAGAAGCTGGGTACACCTAGTGGTGGAGATTCCTGCATCAGTGAAAGGAGTTAGAGAAATCCCTGGCAGTCGGTACATCTGGAGACTATAAGTTTGAAGATAATGCGTTTCAAGGGACTATCAAAAGAAATCCTTTTGTAGTAGCCCAGCTGAGCCTAACTAGATTCCAGCTATCAAGTCATTCAGAGGCTTCTAGACCACAGGTTGGGAAAATGCTGCATGGTTCAGATGAACTTTCAAGAGTATTGAACGGCTTTGGGAATAGCTATCATCTCTACTTCGAGGAGTGATGGCTGATAGCCAAGATCAGGAGAAGTAGGAGGTGAAGTAATGTCTGCTATATTGTATTAGTTATAAATGGGAATAAATAGCCTGAGATTGGTAAATCAATTATAACAATCCTTGGGGTTACGATATGTCATTTTCTAATAATGTATAGCAACTGTGAAGACAAAGTAAAGGTAGGCTTCTACAAGAAATCACTAAAAGGGATTACGATTAGCACAAGAGAAGGTGTTGAACTAGCAGTAAAACAGACCATCTGATTTCTAAAGAACATAGAGCTCTTCATGAGTGCTTTTATGAGCACTAATCAACTCTTCATGGTAGTTGGTGGCTTTCAGAGGAGGTTTACTAGGCAGTTAGGTAGTCGAGTGTATGGTTATGAGGCATCTCACTCAAGGACAAAAACTGGAGTTGGCTCTGGGTTTCTCTCCTGGTATTTTTAATGGAACTTCCAAAGAAATTACATTTAAATGCTGAGGACTGAAAAAGGTGAGAGCCCAATCAGTCACTTTATCATCATCGCAATAAACCAGTTGTGCGAGATGGTGGTTGCAAAATCAGATCTGACTTTTGAGAAGCCCTGGACCTGTACAAAGGAAAGGTGCTAGGGATGCCATGGAAAGATGTTGGAGAAGAAAGAGCTGGTAGATCTGCTTGAAATTTGAATACGCGTGTAACAAGAGTGAAAAGAGAAACTAGAATAAAGAGAGCGAGAGAGTAGAGGAGATCTCCGGTGCTCAGGCATACTTAGGAGTTATCCTGTCCTCTAAGAGTAAATAAAATTTATGCTCAGTTGATCGGTGATGTGAAAGAGATACAGGCTTTGGTATTCGCTTCTTCTAGAGAAAAGAAGTAGACACTTCAAAGGAACAAAAACTAAAGTGGCAGCGCTCGTAGAGGTAAAAGGAACTGCTGAGCAAAAAGCCAGCAGGCATGAAAATGGTAGTTTGGTAGAAGTAGTTCTATAATATCATGGAAGAATAAAAAGCTCTTGCTGATGGTGCTAGAGAAGGAGGTCTTCAATTCTAATTTTAAAAGTATCAGAAAACATGTTAGGAATGAGATAATATAGAAAGAGTAAAAACCTGGAGGATTAGAATTAGTAGATCGTCTAGTTGCTGTGAACAGAGTAACCAAGGTAACCAAAGGAGGTCGTGCTCGGATTTTCTACTATCGTTGTGTAGAAACGAAGATGGAGTGATTGGTCATGGTCTTGGTAAAGTCTAAAGAAGTTGCATCTGCAATTTCTAAAGCAGATAGAAGAAGCTAAGAAAACTTAGTGAGAGTACCTGTAATCAATCATACATTCCTCATCAAACATCTGCAAGATACGGAGGAGCTGATATCTCCTAAGACCTGCATCTCACGGTACAGGGCTTACTCGCAGGGGACGGTGAGAGCGTTCTAGAATCTGCGGAGTGCATGATGTATTGTCAAAAGTCTCAGGTTCTTCACCTCACAATGTGGTAGCTAGCATTCAAGGCGTTGTTAGATATCAGAAGACGAGGAAATCGCAAAGAATGAGAGGATTTCTTTAAATAAAAGTGTTCAACGGTTAATTTTAAAGAAAAATGGCAACAATTAAAGTAAAACAAGTAAGAAGTGCTATTGTAGAACTAAAACTCAAAAATTAACACTTGAGGCGTTAGGTCTTAGAAAATTGAACCAAGTAGTAGAGCACGAAGCTACACCATCAATTTTTAGGAATGGTAGGCAGTAAAACATTTAGTAGAGTTCAAAAATAAAAATAATCTAAAAGGTTTAATGCCGAGAGATTGACATTAAATCTTTGATTTGAATTTTAAATTTAAGACAATTATGAATTTAAGTAATATTAAACCAGCATCAGGAGCTACTCACAACTCTAAAAGATTGGGTAGAGGACAAAGGGTGGTGGTAAAAGGAGGAACTTCACAAGAGGTCACAAAGGTGCTAAATCAAGATCTAGTAACTCTCTACCAAAATAGGTTTTGAAGGAGGACAAATGCCTTTTCAAAGAAGACTTCAAAGTTTGGTTTCAGTAATGTGAATAGAAAAGAGTATAGAGCAAATAAACTTGGATACTATTCAAGCATTAATTGATGCTAAAATTTAACTGAAATTACTAAAAGAAGTTTTTGGTTGAAAACGGATTGTCTTCTAAAAATGAATTAGTAAAAATTATGGGAAGAGGGAACTAAAATCAGGAGTTTCTATCTCTGCAAAATAAATTTACTAAATCTGCTGAAGAAGCAATAAACAAAGTAGGAGGTAAAGCAATCACTCTATATATATGAAGAAAGGATTTATACAAAACACTCAAAAACATTTGAGTCTCTGATGAATTAAGAGATATTATTTACTTTTTCTCTTGTATTGGTGTATAGATTCGCATCATATATTTCCCCTGCCTGCCATTAACTTGGACGAGGTAGGGAATCTTTTGCAGCATTACCAAAATCAAGGAGGCAGCAAACAAGGAACAGGTTTTTGAGTTTGTATATCATCTTTTTACAGGAGGTGCTTTTGTGAGGGCTTCTATATTGGCTTTAGGTATTGTGCCATATATCTCGCATCAATTATAGTTCAGTTGATGGGATGCTTGTTCCATATTTTCAAAAACTACAGAAAGATGGAGAAAGTGGAAGAAATACTCAAACCAAATAACAAGATGACTTACAATAGGAGTGTGTCTAGTTCAGGCTCCATTTTATCTAGGTACTATAACGAATCAGTTTTTACCTTACGCACAGTTCAGAACAGCTTATTATGTAGAACCTGAATCTGTGATGTTCATGTTACCTAGTATCGTAACTTTGTAACAGGATCCTTGTTTTTCTATGTGGCTGGGTGAGAAGATAACTGATAGAGGTATCGATAATGGTATATCTATATTGATAATGGTGGGGATACTAGCGGATCTTCCTATGGCTTTTGTAGATGAAGTTACTCAACAGACTAGCAAAAGGAGGATTAGGTTCTATCATTATTTTAGTAGAAGTTCTATTCTGGTATTAGTTATTGTTTTAGCGATATTGCTATCGGTTGCTGTAAGAGAAGATACCAGTACAATATGTGAGCAGAGCTCATGCAAGGGAGGAGCTACAGCGCTTTGACAGAGGGAGCTAGACAATGGATCTTTGAAAAAGTAAATGCAGCTGGTGTGATGCCTATCATCTTTTGCACGAGGCGATCATGTTCATTCCTAGGTTATTGACTAAAGTAGATGAGACAAATACATTTTTAGTCAGGCTTTAAAAATGCTTTTTAGCTGCAGTATAATGTTCTGTTTGCTTTTATTGATTATAATATTTTCTTTTCTTCTATACAGCCATCTCATTCCTACCCCATCAAATGGCGGAGGAGCTGAAAAAGAAATGGTGGTTTGATCCCTCAAAAATAAAAACCAGGGAAAGAGACAGCAGATTATATAGATGATATTTTATCAAAAATAACTTTTGCCAGGTTCGATTTTTAGCTATCTTTTGCAGTCCTTCCAGCAATAGTTCATGGTACTTTTGTACAAACAGATAGATTTTCACTGTTTTCGGTGGAACATCATTGTTGATTATGGTGAGTGTAATATTGGATACTGTACAACAAGTAAACACTTATCTTTTAAATCATCACTATGATGGTTTGATGCAGTCGAAATTATCAAGAACAATGAAAAAGGTAATCAGATGGCAGGCAAAAGCAAAAAGCATATAGGAACAGGATGGAGTAATAGTGGAGGCATTATCAAATGCCATGTTCCGTGTTGAATTAGAGAATGGGTCATGTTCTCACAGCACATATCTCTGGGAAGATGAGAATGCACTATATAAAGCTCTTACCAGGTGATAAGGTGAAATTAGAACTTTCTCCATATGACTTTGACTAAGGAAGGATTACTTTTTAGATACTAGAAGTATATTAGTAGAATAAAATTAAGAATATAAGATGAAAGTTAGAGCATCAATTAAGAAAAGAAGTGCAGACTGCAAAATCGTAAGAAGAAAAAGGCAGATTGTACATTATTAACAAAAAGAACCCTAAATTTAAACAACAAAGACAAGGCTAATTAAAAATAGCATACACCAAATTATGGCGAGAATTGCAGGTATAGATTTACAAAAACAAAAAGAGGCGTGATAGGACTTCACTTTATATTTATGGAGTAGGAGAAGTACTGCGTCTGAGATTTTTGAAAAACGCTGGAATCAGCGAAGATAAGAAAGTCAACGAATGGAATGACGACGAATTGGCTGCTATCAGAAATTACATCTCTGAAAACGTAAAAGTGGAAGGAGAGCTAAGATCTGAAGTTCAATTAAACATCAAGAGATTGATGGATATTGGTCCAAAGAGGATTCGTCATAGACTGGGATTACCAAGAGGCCAAAGAACGAAAAATAACTCTAGAACTCGTAAAGGAAAGAGAAAACTGTTGCTAACAAGAAAAAAAGCAGTAAAAATAATCGTTAGGAATTATGGCAAAACAAGCAGAAAAGTAGTTAAAAAGAAAAGTAAAAGTAGAAGCGATTGGAGAAGCGCATATTCAAGCTTTCTTTCAATAATATCATTATTTCTTTGACCAATAAAAACGGAGAAGTGATATCTTGGGCTTCTGCAGGTGAAAATGGGTTTTAGAGGATCTAAGAAAAATACTCCGTTTGCAGCACAGGTGGAGCAGAAAACTGTTCTCAGGTAGCTTATGAAGCAGGTTTGAGAAGAGTAAGGAGTGTTTGTGAAAGGACCTAGCAGGTAGGAGATCTGCAATTAGATCTATTCATAATTCAGGAATAGAAGTAAGTGAAATAGTAGATGTAACACCTATTCCACACAACGGATGTAGACCACCAAAAACGAAGAAGAGTATAATAATAAAAATTTGATGTTTCATTTTTAATATATAGAGAAAAATGGAAGTCTCAAATGTCAAATCTAAAAATCATATGGCAAGATATATTGGACCTAAAACAAAAAATTGCGAGAAAATTTGGTGTAGCAATTTATGGAGATGATAAAAGTTTTGAAAAAGAAGAAATCAACCTCCAGGTCAGCACGGACCAAATAAAAAGAAGAGGCGCTAAAAAAATCTGAATACGCAGTTCAGTTAGTCGAAAAAACAAAAAGTTAAAATATATCTATGGTATCTTAGAAAAACAGTTTGAATATGTTTGATAAGGCTCTATGAAGTAAAGGGTAACAGGTGAAGTTTTGTTACAGCTTTGTGAATCTAGATTGGATAATGTTGTTTATAGATTAGGTTTTGCTAAAACTAGAGCAGCTGCAAGACAATTAGTTTCACACAGACACATCACTGTAAATGGGAGAGTTGGTAAATATTCCATCATATTCTCTATCAGCAGGAGATGTTGCAGTAAGAGTTAAAGTCTAAATCACTTGAAGTTGTAGCAGATGCATTAGCTTCTAAATCAAACTACGAGTGGTTACAATATAACGACGAGAAAGAGAGAAGGATATTTATCTCGCTCCTGAAAGATTACAGATTCCTGAAGATATTAAGGAACAGTTAATCGTCGAGTTATATTCTAAATAATTTTTAATCAAATTCTTGCTCAACCCAATTTTATATGGCAATTTTACAAACTATAAAAACCCGATAAAGTAATACTCTAAACTCTACAGAAACTAGAGGTCAATTTGAATTTAGACCACTAGAACCTGGATTTGGAACAACTATCGGTAATGCTTTTGAGGAGAGTCTTGTTATCTTCTCTCAGAAGGATATGCTATTACATCTATTAAGATAGAAGGAGTAGAGCATGAGTTTTTCAACAATTCCAGGAGTAATAGAAGATGTAACTGAAATAATTCTTAACCTTAAACAGTTGAGATTAAAAGGCTACAACTGAAAATGCTCCTGCTGAACAAGTAAGTGTTAAAGTTTCTAATCAAACAACAGTAACTGCTGGAGATTTCTAAATTCATCAAAGGATTTGAAGTATTGAATCCAGATTTAGTTATCTGTAACATGGCAAAAGATGTTTCGTTTGATATTAAATTTAATATAGATAAAGGTAGAGGGTATGTTCCTTCTGAGCAGAATAAATTGAATAATGCTCCTATTGGGACTATCGCTATTGACTCTATTTATACACCTATTAAGAAGGTTCAGTATAGTGTTGAAAAACTATCGTGTGAGCAGAAAACAGACTACGAAAACTAGTTTTGGACATAGAGACAGACGGTTCTATCTCTCCTCAAAATGCTTTGACAGAAGCTTTCTAAGATATTGATTTATCACTTTATGTTATTCTCTGATGAAAGAATAACATTAGAAACAGAGGCAGTGAAAGCATCTATCCAATACGATGAAGAAACACTTCATATAAGACAATTATTGAAATCCAAGTTAGTAGATATGGATCTGTCTGTAAGAGCAATCAATTGCTTGAAAGAGCAGAAGTAGAAACGCTTGGAGAATTGGTTTCATTCAGTAAGTCTGATTTGATGAAATTTAGAAATTTTGGTAAAAATCGCTAACAGAACTAGAAGAGTTAGTTCATTCTAAAAGGTTTGAACTTCGGATTTGATGTTAGCAAATATAAATTAGACGCTGATAAATAATTTTTATATCATGAGACACGGAAAGAAATTTAATCATTTTAGGAAGAACTGCCTCTCATAGAAAAGCATTATTTCCAATATGGCATGTCTCTTATAGAACATAAAAAGAATAAACACTACTGTAGCTAAAGCTAAAGCTCTTTAGAGGTATATAGAACCTCTTTTGACTAAATCAAAAGAAGATACTACACACAGTAGAAGAACAGTATTCTCTTACCTTCAGAATAAAGAAGCAGTTACTGAATTATTCAGAACAATTGCTCCAAAAATCGCTGAGAGAAATGGAGGATATTGCAGAATCATCAAAAACAGGATTCAGACTTGGAGATGGTGCTGATACAGCTAGGATAGAGCTAGTTGATTTCAATGAACTATACAGTGCAAAATCAGATGCTAAGAAGACTACAAGAAGAAGCAGAAGATCTTCTTTCTAAAAAGAAACTTCTGAAGCTACTGAAGTAAAAGCAGAGAATCAGCTGAAAAAGCAGGAGAATAAGTTTTTTTAACTAATTATAAAAAATAGTCCTTATCAATTATTGGTAAGGACTATTTTTAGTTTTTGGAAGATATACAAGGAGACTTTATAAAGTCTCCCTTTAACCAACTAAAGAACTCTTTGCCATACTAAGGCATTCTGAGGTTTTTAGCACCCAGTGGTTTTCATCTGGGAAGTATAAGAATTTAGATTTGATGTTTTTAAGCCTGCCACCCTGAATGCTCTGTTGTCCCTGCTCATACGGGAACCTGAAACCATATTTCCTTGGATAATCATTATCGGTGTATTCCAGTTGTTCACATAGCTGCTGGATTGAATTTAGTGTAAGATTTTTGAAGAAGGATTGTCCCAAGGAGAACCTCCCATATCCCAATTTGCAAAACCAAAAGCTCTTCAGTAGTGCCATACCAAGATTTAGTATCAAAAAGCCCATTGTGAGAAATGAAAGTTTTGAAATCTATTTTTGGTGGACTCCAGCCAGCATCAGTACAGAATAACCTCCGTAGCTAGCTCCCACAGCACCCATTCTGTCTTTTGTCTATGTATGGAAGTTCTTTCGCAAAGTCCGTCGCAGACAGATAGTCTTGGATGGATTGTCCTCCCAGTCTTGGCTGATTTGTTCATTCCATTTTGTTCCCCATCCTGGCATACCTCTACGGTTAGGAGCGATTACGATATAGTCATTAGCAGTCATCAGTGAGAAATTCCATCTTAGGCTGAAAATATGGCGTAAGAGCAGACTGCGGCCCTCCTTGGCAGTATAGAAGTGCAGGATACTTTTTGTTTGGGTCAAAATTTGGTGGGATAGTGGAACCATACGCCCATTTCCTTGCCGTCGGTAGTTTTTACCATTTTTAGTTCGGAATGACCTAATTTAGTTTTTGGTAAAAATCAGCATTGACATCCGTTACCTGCTTCATTTTTTTCCATTTTTAAATCAACAGAATAGAGCTCTGGGCTGTGGAAAGCATCATTTCTACTTACTAAAAGTGAATTTTTATTTTGTGCAAAAACAGCATTTACATCAAAAATTACCTTTTGTAACTTGTTTTATGGTTTTGTTTTTGATTAACAGTAAATAACTGCTTAGTTCCTCTGAAAGCAGCTGTGAAATAGATATTTCTGAGAGTCATTAGCCCAGAAGACATCTCCCTGTTACGCTGTCGTCCCAGTTTTTAGTAAGGTTGGTTTTTACTTCTATTTCCCCAATCCATCACATAGATATCGTTTTTTATCGGCTTCGTATCCATCCCTTGCCATACTTTTTGCCAAAGAAGATATTTTCCATTTGGGCTGAATTTAGGGTTCATATCGTACCCCATCATTCCCTTCTGTCAGGTTGCTGGTTTTTCCTGTTTCCAACTCGTATAGGAATATGTCTGTATTGGTGCTGACAGCATATTCTTTTTCCTAGTTTTTGCCTTAGTAACATAGATAATGTGTTTAGCATCAGCGTGACCAAATGAAATCTTCCTCCACCAGAAAGGCTTTTGAGGCGAGTCATAGGCTTTTTCCTTCTAGTAAATCTTTGGCAGCGTTAGGATTTTCTTTTGACACTGACTACGAAAATATGATTGTATTTCCCTGCATACCAAGTGTCCCAGTGGCGGTGGTTTAGGTCTGTGTAGACTTGTGCAGAGGAGTTAGGGAACATCGCTGTATTTTGTCTTTGCTGTAGATTTTTCTAGTTGAACTTCTCTACCGAAAGTCACTTTCTGCCCATCGGGAGAAACCTTGATATTCTGGGCATCTTTCCCAATGAGTATAAAACTTTTCCAAGATTTTCCATTGTCATTGAACGGTAGATTTTTCCCATCTTCAAGGGGCATAAATTCCGCTATCCCATTGATAAAAGGATTTTTTCCCTAAATCAAACGGAACACTCTGTGAGGAAGATGTGTTTAGCAAATAGGTTTTATGAACATCTGTTTCCAAATCAGTCTGGCTGGTTCTATAAACCACTAAAGAATGATCTGAGATGCCCCCTCGAACGCTTATTTTTCTCAGCTTCCCAGAGAGTTTCTAAGACATCACTTCCGTGCATTTATCAGAAAAGGACTTCACAAGACAAGCATGGTTTGTTTTTAATTTCATAATTATAGATTTAAAATTAGGCTTAAAGATAAGAATAATCTTAACCAGAAAAGAAAAAGGCGGCAGGCGAAAGGGAAATGTTTTTCTCGTAGGGAAGAAAGTGTATTTTACATTAAAAGTTCGCCAACATAAAAATGTTAAGGAACTTTTTAACAAAAATAATATGATTGATTGAATAACCATTTTTAGTTAGCAGGGACAGCATAGAAGTAGTTTTCTACCCAATTTGTTCCCCGAAGCCTTTCTCCATTTGGATATTCGAAAGCGCTTCTGTTTGATGGTTTCTACATCAGACTGTAAGTTTAGATAGATTGTTTGATTGCCACCACTTGCGTTGTTGTATATAAACGAAGTCTGCATCTCAAAGTCTTTTCCTGTATATGAATAAATAGCGTAGAACCACCCATCGGAGTTTCATCTGTGTTAGAATTATTGGTACCAATATCTTTTGTCCTACATAGGCCTCGTATATCCTGTATTGACACTGGCCCTCTAAGATGGATTTTTACTATATCATACTTGCCCCAGGAGGAACTGTTAGTGTAGCTTTATTTTATTGAAACTTGTATTTCCTAATTCAGCAGCAGCAGCCCATGAGAAAGTACCAGCTATTGGTGCTTTTTAAAAAGAGATACATTTATTTCCTGCCAAGTTCCTAGCACCATTATAATCACTGGTAAGGACTTCTCCCCTGCGTGCTGCCATCTACGATTCTGATAGCCTTTCCGTAAGAACCGTTACTGTTGATATCTAATTTGGTTACAGGCAGATAGGTTCCTATCCCTACTTTAGGAGCATTATTAGTGTCGTTTCCCAGCAGGATTACATTACTATTTGCATTAGAAGTATCAAAAGTATCATTTAAACTATCAAGGTGTCCTATAAATATTACTTTATTTAATTGACCACTGACAGTAGGCATGTATTTAGACTGATCAGAATCTATCCCTATGTGCATGTTTCCATTCCCTTTTATCCATTGTCCAGCAGAGTATCCTATACCTGCATTGTAGTCTCCTGTGGAGTTTTCAAGAAGAGTACTTTTGTCCTAAAGCTGAAAATTATAACTTCCTGTGGAGTTTTGATTAAGAGCATATTGTCCTATACCAAAGTTATAACTTCCTGTGGAATTATTCTGAAGAATACTTCGACCCAATAGCTATATTTTCGCTTCCTGAAGTGTTATTATAAAGAGAAGAAGTTCCTATAACCACACTATTATATCCAGTAGTGTTGCTCTTGAGGGCTGCTTTTTCCCATAGCTATGTTACTTTGTTCCAGTTCCCACGCTGGTTCCGTTCTCGCCTACTCCTCGCGTCTTGGTAATATAGCATCATTTCCTATCATTCTGAGGTCTTGTGCTGCACCACCATTACCACCGAGTCCATTTTACTCCCGTAGTATTGTCATAGTAGTAATAGCCAGGCTCATCCACATCTACTAATCCTTTCACAGTGCACGGTCTATGCTTGGTATAGGAATTTTTAGGTAAGTGATGATAGCATGCTGGTCTCTCTCCCTAAAGTGAGGAAGGTTGCCTGCGTTAACCATTCTGCTGCCGTGATGCGTGGGATGATTAACTTTGCTTTCAGCTCGCTCCTGGTTCTATATGTAGGGTAGCACTGAGGCTCATTAGTGTTTATCCCTACCATTCCTACTTGTGCGTAAAAGCATTACAGAGAGCAGTAATAATGCTGTAAATAATACTCTGTCTATAAATTAAAATATTAAATGAATTAAACAAAAACATTACTTTTCTTTTTAAAAATGGTATCTTTTTGTAATTATAATTATTTTTGATATACTTTTTATTAAAAATTAAGGTGCAAAATAATAAAAATCTTTGAAGTTTGCAAAACAGGGTATATATTACGGAAAATCAGTGATAGTAGCAGAGTGTATATTTTATAGTATTCTTTGCAGGAATTTATCCTAAATACTTATGTTTGAAAAATAAAAATCAAGAACTTACACCTATTTCTACATTAGGCGAATTTGACTTATAAAACATCTGACGCAGTTTTTCCCCTGTTGAGAATACTTCTACAGAATTGGGCGTGGGAGATGATGCAGCGATTATCAATGCCGAAGGGAAAAAGGTTTTAGTCAGCACAGATATGTTTACCGAAGGGGTTCATTTCAATTTAGGTTACACACCTCTGAAACATTTGGGCTACAAGGTGGTAGTGGCAGGCATCAGTGAGTATCGCTGCGATGAACGCTGTTCCCTACTCAGATTATGATTTCAGTAGCCGTTTCTAATCGTTCCCCTGTAGAGGCTTTGGAGGAAATTTATGCAGGAGTTCAGCTGGCATGCCGACGATATAAGGTAGATTTAGTAGGTGGCGACACTACCAGTTCACAAACAGGGCTGGTGATAAATGTTACTACGGTAGGACTGGAAAGTTCCGAAAAATCATCAGACGAAATGGAGCGAAACCAAATGATTTACTGGTAATTACTGGTGATTTGGAGAGAGAGAAGGGCTTGCAGATTTTGGAGAGGGAGCATTCCTGTCTATCTCAAAAATCCTAATATGCAGCCAGAGATGGAAGGGTATGACTATATTTTTGGAGCGCCAGCCAAAAGTCCAGAGGCGCGAACAGATACTAAAGCGAATTTTTAGAAGAATTGGGCGTGAAACCTACTTCATGATAGATGTTTCGATGGATTGGCATCAGAAGTTCTACATCTTTCTGATAGGTCAAAGGTTGGTTTTAGGACGTAGGAGGAAAAATCCCGATGGATGAGCTTTACCATAAGCACTAGCGGGATGAGTTTAATCTCAACCTGTGATGACAGCACTGAATGGGGAGAGGACTATGAACTGCTGTTTACCATATCTCAAAGTGATTTTTGATAAAATTAAAACAATCCAGATTTTACCATCATCGGGCATGCTGTGGAGGAAGAGCAGGGGAATTGGTCGGTTCTCAGAGGGTCTAATGAACTTTGCTGAACTTACAGCGCAGGCTGATGCTTATTTAAAGAGTAAAAGAAAAAACCGAATAATCAGAATTAAAAATAAGACTTATGCACAACAAATATGATGTTGCCTACCTAAAAATGGCTCTGGAATGGGCGAGACTTTCCTATTGTAAGAGAAAGCAGGTAGGGGGCGCTCATCGTGAAGGACAGAACCATCATTTCTGATGGGTATAACGGCACGCCTTCTGGTTTTGAAAACTGCTGCGAAGATGAGAATAATAAAACCAAATGGTATGTTCTCCATGCAGAGGCAAACGCCATCCTGAAAATATCCCGAAGCACACAGTCCTGCGAAGGGGCGACATTATATCTCACCCTTTCGCCGTGTAAAGAGTGCAGCAAACTGATTTTCCAGTCTGGGATAAAAAGAGTGGTTTATATACAGGATTACCCTGATAATGAAGGACTTGTGTTTCTAGAAAGTGCAGGTGAGAAACACTGAAAAATATCTCAAGAAGAATTAGAAAAATGACATGGAGTGAAGCTATTGAAAAACTATGCTAACTATCTGAGGTTTGAGAAAACGCTTCAGAAAACACTCATAGAAGCATAGTTTCAGACCTGCAAAAATTACAGGATTTTGCGGAGCAGAACCTCGATGAAAATTACGCCCATAATGATTTCTGCAGTGAGCATTTGCAGGAGTTTCTTTTACTCAAGTATCAAAAAATCAATTACAGCGAAAAGAACACAGGCAAGGTGGATTTCTTCCCATTAGAGGATTTTTAGTTTTTTTGCTGGAAGATGAACTTCGCGAGGATAATCCTTCCGCTCTTTTTAGAAACGCCTAAATTAGGGCTTTATCTGCCTGATACATTGTCTTTGGAAGAAATAGAAAAACTAATTTCTGCAACGGAAGAAAATACCGATTTAGCAAAGAGAAACCGCTGTATGATAGAGGTTTTGTATGGCTGCGGGTTGCGTGTTTCGGAGCTTACGGAGCTTCAGATTTCAAATATCAATTTTAAAGAAAAATTACCCTCAAGATACAAGGGAAAAGGCGACAAGGTTCGCTTTGTTCCGTTGGCTGATTATACAGCAGATTTCATTAAAAACTACATCAATAACATCCGAAGCAAAACAAAAATAAATCCCAAACATTCCGATATTTTTATTCTTAAACAGCAGAGGAACACAGATTTCTCGGCAGATGGCTCTCCTTATCATAAAGGGAAAGATAGTGAGAAAAGCAGGCATTCAGAAAAATATTTCGCCACACACTTTTCGTCACTCTTTGTGACTCATCTTCTTCAGAATGGTGTCGATTTACTTTGGTTTATACAGGAGATGCTCGGGCATTCCAGTCATTACCACTACGGAGATTTATACCCATCTGAATACGGAAGAACCCATAAAACGATTTTAAAATATCACCCAAGAAATCACAGAAAAATGAATGAATTCAAATTTTTGCCCAAAATGTGGATCACCTGTTGGGAACAAGGAAAAGATGGAGCTGCCCAGAGTGTGATTTCGTTTTGTATCATAATCAGCAGCGGCGGTGGCTGTAGTTGTCATCTGTGGCGATGAAATTTTACTGACCAAGAGAAACCAAGAACCAGCCAAAGGAAAAACTAGATCGGCAGGAGGTTTTACAGATCCTCATCGAGAGTGCAGAATTTACCTGTTTTCGGAACTGAAAGAGGAGCTGGATATAGAAATAGACACTGGAAAATCTTAGGGTTTTTGATGAGTCTGCCGAATATATACCATTACAAAAGGAATAGACTATAATACGCTGATTTGTTTTTGAATATCGTGGAAGAAAAATTTTCTGTCAATTTAGAAAAATCAGAAATAGCTGAAACTGTTTGTTAAGAAAGAAAAACATCTCAGCTGGAAGATATTGCTTTTCCTTCGCAGAGATTGTTTTTGAAAGATTCTTAAATAAAAATTAAGAAAAATTTGTTAAAAATCAAAAATATATAAATTGTATCGTTGCATTTCATTTGCAAAATATACGGTCTATAATTTTATAAATAGATTTTTACGATGAGTTCAAACAAGATTCCTGCTGATGGCTTTGGCAGGTCTTAAAGAGAATTTTTACCAAAGACGCACCTGCTGGGTTTTTGGTATTTTTGTTAGCATTACCATTGAGTATGGGAGTTGCCAAAGCGGCAGATTTCCTCCGATTTTTGTGGGTGGTTTCTGACGATTATTGGCAGGAATAGTGGTTAGTTTTTGCTGGTTCTAGACTTCTGTCAAAGGGCCTGCGGCAGGACTCTATTTCCATAGGTGCAGGAGCAGTGGCGGCGTTTGGTGGTGGAGAAACTGGCTGAAAAATGGCAGTGGCGACTATTGCGGTGGCTGGTGTTATCCAGATTGTGATGGGACTACTGAAACTGGGTAAATATGCGGACTTGTTCCCTTCTGCGGCGGTGCATGGAATGCTGGCAGCGATAGGAATTATCATCATGTCTAAACAGTTACACCTGCTTTTGGGGATTAAAACCTGATGATTTGGCAGGAATGGGCGTGATAGATTTGCTGAAAACATTTACCAAACAGCATAATGGAACGCTGATAGAGAAAATACGATTTTGGGGCTGACTTGTTTAGTGATTCTCTTTGGAATGGGAAATGATTAAAAACCCAATAGTGAAGAAAATTCCTGCTCCGTTAGTAGTTCTTTTGTGAAAGCGATTCCGATGGGAATTTATTTTGAAATGAGTGCCAACGAAAACAGGTGAAATCGGCAGTATTTTTGATACTTTCAAAGATGGAGTTTTCGTTGCTGATTTTTCAGGAATGTGGACTCATACAGGCGTTTTTGTGCAGTATGTTATTTTTGTTTTTACTGATTGGTTCTATCGAATCTCTTTTGACAGCCAAAGCCATAGATTTAGTAGATCCACAGAAGAAAAATCAGACTTTTAATAAAGACCTTTCTGCGGTAGGTTTCTGGAAATGTGCTTTCTGGACTGGTGGGCGGGACAGCTACGATATCAGAGGTAGCGAGAAGTTCTGCCAATGTTTCTAATGGAGCGGTGACAAGATGGGCGAATTTCTTCCATGGATTGTTTATGCTTTGGCGGTGATTTTTTCGCGGTTCCGCTTATTGAGATGATACCAAACACGGCACTTTCTGCGATGCTGGTTTTTGTAGGGTTTAATCTGGCTCACCCAAGAGAATTTATACACATTTTTCCACATTTGGAAAAGGGCAGTTTGTTATCTTTGTTTCACGGTGATAGTTACGCTTTTGACAGACCTTTTGGCAGGGTGTGGCTTTTTGGTATTGTACTGAAAAATCATTATCAATATGATGAACGGAGCTAAAGTTCAGGATTTCCTTCATTTGAATATGAATATGCAAAATAATGACCCTGAAATAGCAGAAGTAGAAGCGAAGGGAAGCCTTCTGTTTAGTAAACAATATGAAGCTGGGAGAGTTTTAGATTCATTAAATAAATACAAGGAAGTGAGATTTAATCTCGAGAATTGGAATTATTAGACCATACTTCTCTGGCTACTATCCAATGGATTCAAGAGGATGTTTCTGGAATGAAAATCAGCCTCGATGGATTAGAAAAATCACTCTAAATCAGGAGATTCTGAAGATTCTGTACTGAGAAAAAGGAAAAAGACATCCATTTTTAAATATAAAAATGCTGCAAAAATTTTGCAGCATTTTTTGTTTTATGCATTTTTGATGTTTTATTGTGCTTTCGGCTCATTACCCATTCAGAATCAGTGAGATTGTAGATTTCTGAATATCTTTTCAAAAATGTTTTTAAAATCTAAATTCAGGTCTTTTAGTTTCCTGTGGAAATATCAAAAACCCATCCGTGAACGATAGGTATTCATCTACGATATATCGCCCTGCACGCAGGCAAGTTTGATGACATTGATGCATTGTTCCTGAACATTTAGTTCTACCAACCTATTGTTTCGTTCTTTTCATCGGCTATGGCATCTAGTTCTATGCGGTGAAGTCTGTAAATATCTCGGATATTTCGAGCCAAAGGATTCAGTAGTCCCAAATCTTCTGGGCTCATTGCTGCTTTATTCCTCCACAGTCATGAGTGCCCGCAGACAATGATGTGTTTTACTTTTTAGGTGCTCTACGGCGTATTGTATAGCGGATATTGCATTCAGATCCAGCTGTATTTCACTAGATTAGCAATATTTCTATGCACGAAAAACCTCACCAGGTTTTAGTCCCATGAGTTCTTCCGTAGTTACTCGGCTGTCTGAGCAGCCTATGTATAGGTATTCTGGGTTCTGTTCTTTTGGCTAGGTTTTGAAAAATCAGCATCTTCACCGAGTTTTTCTTCCACCCATATTATTTTTCAAAAATAACTTTATAAGATAGTGCCATTTAAAAATCAAATTTTATTGTTAATGTATCCATCTGTAGCATTTTTCGTTAGGGATGATTTGGGCAGGATTTCCACGACTACAGAATTAGAAGGAACATCCATATTCACATACGCATTTGGCTGCGATGAGGACATTGTCCCCGATGGTAATTCCACCGACTATCACGGCATTGGCGCCTATCCAGACTTCGTTGCCTATTTTAGGGACACCTATGGATTTTCCTCTGTTCGTCTGTCCGATGGTTACGCCCCTGTGCGATGTTACAATTTTTCCAATGATGGTTTTGGGATTGATAACCAATGCTCCCCAATGCCCTAAATAAAAGCCTTCGCTGATTTCCGTTTCTGGATAAATCTGGAAACCGTATTTTATCTGATAATGTCTTAGGATAAAACCGATAGATTTTCCCTATTAAAGAAGATTTCGGGTATTTCTGCATTACGAAAACCAATAGATGTAGTCAGATTGGGACTGGAGGCATTTTTAGCATTTGAAAATGAGAAAGCCACTGCCCGCAGGCACGGTAAAAATCTTTTGTATGATAGTGTATTTCATCTAGTTCAATGATATCCATTATTCTTTTTACAGAGTTTTCAAGGTTGAAAAGGCATGGTGTAGTTTTTAGTTTTTCTCGATACTTGTTGGCTATCTGTATTACTAGGGTCTTTCATTCCTTGATAAATTCCTTCTTCGGAATTTTCACAATCAGTCCCAGTTCGCCATCATTCAGCATTTCCTACTCCAGAAACATCTGTGGCGATGATGTCTTGCGTAATAGCTTCAAACAGCACCGCAGGATAGCCTTCTGTATCTGGAACTGAGGATCATAGAAACACGCTAAAATAAGGATACGGATTGTCCGTAAAACCAAGTATTTCGAGCGGTGTTTTTACGCCGAGTTCTGCTTTTAGCTTTTTGATATTTTCAAAAATCATATTCCATCGCCCACGATTAAAATCTGATGAGAAAATCCCTCATCCAAAAGCTCTTGTGGCTTTCAGTAGTCGGTCAAATCCTTTTTAGGAAAAACTGTCCCAACGGACAAAACAGCAAAGGATGTCTGATAATCGCCAGTCGAGAGGGCTCAGCTTTCTTCTAAAATTTCATCTGTGTCCAGCGGGTTGTAAATTCGGACACCTGCTGTTTTTCATCTTCATTTTAGCTAAGCTTTCAAAATCTTTTGATATGTCTCGGAAATCACCATGATTTATCAAACTTACTTTCTGATTTCATCATCTGTATAGTTGTGAAATTGGGTTTTTCGCAAGTCAGTGAATCCAAACAATGAAGAGGTGATGGAGAGTTCAGAATTTCTGTCTCTCACTCCCATGAATTGCATGCAAATTTCTACATCATATGTCTTTGAGAATGAACTTGTAGAGTAGTTTTGGGAAATCAATAAAAATAGATAACTCACACGAAGCGCTTTTTGATTGAATATCCTGCGGTCTGTTGGTAGGAATCATCTCCTTTGATGAGATAGAGGATGTTTATCCAGCTGGGAATTTCAGAAAGATATTTCCAGAATAGAGATTCAGCAGGAGATCCACTCGTATTTATCGGATGGGATATTTTTGATGAGAGTAGCTAAAACCTTTCTCTGCTCAGGCGTGGCGAGAGCCGATACGAATAAGTATCTTTTGCATGGGTTTTACTCGTGTCTTATTCTTTCTTCCAAATCTATATGATGGATGAATTTTCGGATGATATCCTCATTGATTTTTGATATTTATTATTAATTTCGAAAGAATATTTTCTGCAGAGAACATCGATGTAGATTTCTTTTGATGTGTCAGGATTTTCAGCCCCTCTTCTGTTACTAATCGTTGTTCCTATCGGCTTACTATAGCCTTAGCTTAAAGTTGTTTTTCATCTTCTTTGTAATTGGTCGTTAGATAGTCTATCGAGCTTTTGTAGCCACCTTTCTCAGAATAAATCTCTCAGTCTCGTGCTCAGGGAAATGGTCATTGAACTTTAGGGAGTTTTAATCTTTGATAATGAAAGGTGTAAGTAAAGTCCCTGAAATACCAAAGTCACGAAAATAGCCACGAAAGTGATGTATAATATAAGGCTTTCTGTTTGGGAAAGGAGCGCTCATCCAATGTTAGCGGAATAGAAAAGAGCCGCTGCCAAGGAAACCACTCCATCGCATCCCAGACCATCCGATGATGAAAGGTACTTTTAGATTAATATTGGATCTGCCACTGTGATGAAATTGTTTATATACTTTGGTTACAATGACTGCGCCATACGAAGCAGACGCAGCGCAACAATCAGTACTCGTCACTAAAAACCCCATAAATAGAAGGTCATATGTTTATTCCGTCTTAGCCCTTCTACAATGTCAGAAGTCCCAAAACCAATTACAGAATACCAAACCATTCAGCAAGAAAGTGAAACTATGCCAAACATTAATACTTAATTTGGATGAACTGCTCAAAATATGAATATTGACATGATAAGCTAACACAGCCCTCCACATACAACCGCCATTACCCCAGAAGCATGAACCTCTTCGCGATTATGTACATGATGTAAGGTGTTACAGAGAGAGGATTACATCAATATCTTCATTGGTAGGAAGCAATCTGTGAATTCGCATAACGACGAACGCTACAAAAAGCCCAATGCCTGTTCCTCCGAAAATCATCCAAGCGAAACTTCCCGCTGCATCCTGCCATATGAACTGCCCAGTAGCCACTGCTGCCATAGAGAAATCTTAGGATTATAAGAGAGGAAGCATCATTGAATAAACTTTCCTTCCAAAATAGTAGGATTCTAGGGACTTTCACGAATTTTAGAATAGCCCAGACCACCGCATCAGGAGGAGAAAACTATCCCCCAAGAAGAAAGCCCAGCGCCAGTGAAAACCCAGGAATAGTACGATTGACAAACAATGCGACAGAAATTGCGGTCAAGAAAACCACAATAAACGCAAAACTGAAAATAACTCTTCTCCAGCGCCAAATCTCTTTCCATGAGTTAGCCAGTGCCGCTTCGTATAAAAGCGGAGGTAGAAAACAATAAAATCAGATGTGGATCTATTTTTATATTAGGTGCAGGGCTGAAGCCTCACACCCAGCCCCTGCGATGAGCAGAAGGATAGGGTATGTGACTTTATTTTATTGCTCAGCATCACGATTCCCATAATGATGATAGACAGCAATATAAAAATGAAAAATATTCTACCATATATTAAGTTTAAGTTTTCAACATACCAAATTTTCGTCATTTATAGGTGTGTCAAATTTCTCATTCATAAAGTGAGGAAAACTGACAAAAATGTCACAATTTGATTTTGGTATAAATTTAGAGAGTATCATTCAAAAATTAAATCATTTAATAATTTAATAAAAAGAAATAATTATGGCAGTAAATTCTAAACCATTAGCAGACAGAGATATTGGCAGAAACTGCTCCAGCAGAGTGGACAAAACAGCATCAGGATTGATCATTCCAGATACAGCAAAAAGAAAAACCACAAGAAGGCGTAGTAGTAGCTGCAGGAAATGGTAAAAAGACGAGCCGCTTACGGTGAAAGTAGGAGACAAAAGTCCTTATGGAAAAATATGCTGGGCAAGAATTTAAAAACTAGATGGTATGGATTTTCTTATCATAAGAGAGTCCGATTTATTAGAATTTTGGGATATTAAAATATCATGTTCTATACACTACAGCTAAATGCTAAAATTACAGCCTTTCTTTGATAGGTACGATCTGGAAGATTTGATGGATGAATTTCTATCAGAAGGAAATGAGGAGCGATCTGAGGCGGCACTCGATGATGGATAAGATGAGGTGAGTATTGCGATATTGAGCTGGAACTCAATATCCTGAAGCCGTGAAGGAGTTACCACACAAAATCTAGAAGAAATCGGTATTCCGAAAGGTTCTAAATTATATGGCGAAGATTTTTTCCCAAGAAGCAGGGAACAGCAGAAGGATTGCACATTTATATTAACGGAACAGACCTGCCAGAGGAGGTGTGTATCAGAACCGGATATCAACGAAGTTTATAAAAATATTGAAGAAATTCTAAACGATGCGATAGGGTGACTTTCTATTTTGAGGGAAGCACCGAGACAGCTCTATATTTCTACATTAATGGAAGTTTTCGCAGAAGCTGAAGGAAAAATCAAAAACTTTGTGAATCCTCATCCACCTAAGGAAAAATGTAGAATTGTCCAAAATTGCATAAAAGATTATAATTTAAAAACAAAATTCAAAAATAAAAATATGAAAAATAATTTTAAATAATGGTGTAGAAATGCCACAGTTAGGATATGGGGTGTTTCGAGGTTTCGCCAGAAGAATGAGCGATGTGTTTTGATGCTATTTCAGCAGGATATCGTTCCATTGATACGGCCCAAATCTACCAAAATGAAGAAGGGGTAGGAAATGCAGTCTAGTGGTATTGATAGAAAAGCACTTCTCACCACAAAGATATGGCCAAGTAATTTTCGGGTATGAAAAGGAAATTATCCATTGACAAAATCTTTGGAAAAATTACAAACGGACTACATAGATTTATTACTTATTCATCATCAGCCTATAAATGACTATTACGGAGCATAGTAAATGGAAGAAGCCTTATAAAGAAGGAAAAATCCAAAAGGATAGGTGTAAGTAATTTTTATGCAGACAGATATTTGATTTTAGCCTATTTCGCTGAGGTAAAACCAGCTGTTAATCAGGTAGAAACTCATGTTTTTCCACCAGCAGAGAGAGTTGCAGGAAATTATGAAAACACGATACCAAACTGATGTCTTGGGGGCCTCTTGCAGAGGGAAAAATGATTTTTCAATAATCCCAGTACTGATTGGTGAGAAATATGGAAAATCAGTAGCGCAGTAGCACTTCGCTATCTATTTGAAAACGATGTGATTCTTATTCCGAAATCCGCCAACAAAGACAGAATGGCACAAAATATTGATATTTTTGATTTTCAGCTTTCAGCCGAAGATAGAGAAATAATCAGCCAGATGGATGAGAGAAAACCACTTATTTTTGACCACAGAACCAGAGATGATAGAATTTTTTGTTAAGTATTGTTTAATAAATTAGCTTTTAAAATATAATTTATGGCAAAAAGAAATTAAATTTGATATTGAATCAAGAGACGCATTAAAAAGAGGTGTGGATGCATTGACGAATGCAGTAAAAGTGACATTGGGGCCTAAAGGGCGAAATGTAGTGATTGAGAAATCTTCGGCGCTCCGCATGTGACTAAAGATGGAGTTTCGTAGCGAAAGAAATAGAGCTGGAAGACAAAGTAGAAAACATGGGTGCTCAGATGGTAAAAAGAAGTAGCTTCTAAAACCAATGACATCGCAGGAGATGGAACAAACTACAGCTACTGTTTTGGCTCAGGCTATCGTAAGAGAAGGGTTGAAAATGTAGCAGCAGGAGCAAACCCAATGGACCTAAAAAGAGGAATTGACAAGGCTGTTTCTGCAGTGGTAGAAAAACCCTAAAATCTCAGTCTCAGCAAGTAGGAGATAATAATGACAAAATCAAGCAAGTAGCTTCTGTTTCTGTGAATAATGATGAAACCATCGGTGGGCTTATCGCTGATGCTTTCGCGAAAGTTGGAAAAGAAGGTGTAATCACTGTGGAAGAAGCGAAAGGAATAGACACTACAGTAGATGTAGTTGAAGGTATGCAGTTTGACAGAGGTTACCAGTCGCCATATTTCGTGACTAATCCAGACAAAATGGTGGCAGAATTGACAACCCATACATTCTTTTTAGTAGAGAAAAATCTCTTCATGAAGGAGCTGCTTCCAGTTTTAGAGCCTGTGGCTCAGCAGGGAAAAATCTTTATTGATTATTTCCGAAGAAGCAGAAGGCGAGGCTTTGGCAACTTTGGTGGTGAACAAACTAAGAGGTTCGCTTAAAAATCGCAGCTGTGAAAGCGCCAGGTTTCGGTGACAGAAGAAAAGCTATGTTAGAAGATATCGCTATCCTTACAGGCGGACAAGTGATTTCTGAAGAAAGAGGTTTCACTATGGAGAACGCTTCTATCGAGCTTCTTGGTAAGGCTGAAAAAGTAGTAATTGACAAAGATAATACGACTATCGTAAACGGAGCTGAGATGATGCCCAAATCAAAGCGAGAGTAAACCAAATCAAAGCGCAGTTAGAATCTACAACTTCGACTATGACAAAGAAAAACTTCAAGAAAGATTGGCCAAATTGGCAGGTGGTGTAGCTGTGCTCTGGGTAGGTGCTGCTTCTGAAGTGGAGATGAAAGAGAAAAAGACCGAGTAGATGATGCCCCTGCATGCGACGAGAGCCGCTGTAGAAGAAGGTATCGTAGCAGGTGGAGGAGTTGCCCTTGTAAGAGCGATAGAATCTCTGAACAATCTTCACGGCGTGAACCAAGATGAAAACACAGGTATCAAAATCGTGAAAAAGAGCGACAGAAGAGCCACTCAAGACAAATCGTAGCCAATGCAGGCGGCGAAGGTTCTGTAATCGTAGCGAAAGTATCAGAAGGTAAGGCAGATTTCGGGACACAATGCAAAAACGGATGAGTTTGTAAACATGCTGGAAGCAGGAATCATAGACCCTACGAAGGTAAACCCGTGTAGCCCTAGAAAAACGCGGCATCTGTAGCAGGTATGCTTCTTACTACCGAGTGTGTCATCACAGAAATCCCAAAACCTGAACCACCAATGCCACCAATGGGAGGCGGTATGCCAGTGAATGATGTAATCATATTACATAGATAATAAAAACCATCTGAATCTAGATGGTTTTTATTATTTTTGTTCTGTATTATATTTATATATCATGAAAAGGGATATTATTTTTGCCTTATTGGGTTTGATGTTAGTATCGTGTACGCCTTTCTACTTTATTTTGCTAAAATAGAGGATTTGAGCAGGCTTGATGGCAGGTATTATGCCAAGTCTGATTTGGAGCAGGGAAGAGATACTATCGGCGAAAAGCACATTTGCTAAGATTGTTTAATATGGATGAAGATATACAGGCTACCTACTATGTAGATGTGAAATTTGAAGAACCGAATAAGGTGCATCTCACTTATCCTATTTTAAAAGAATGACAGCCTTGTCATTGAAAAATAAGACTTTACTAGGAAAAACGAAAGAAAAAGTTTAGAAATTACTTTTATGAACCAAGATATTTATATTCCTTTAGTTTATTCTAGTTCTAATATTGATAAGCTGAGAATAGGTTTAGACATAACAGTCTTTTTATTAGAAAAATACACTCTATTTTGGTGGGGAATATTCTTATTTTTGGGTCAAGTTTCGGAGGAAAAAGATATTTCCTTTCTATAAATATGATAAGTATAAAGCTGCCAAACCTTTCTATAAAAATGGGAAGTTTGGGATTTTCAAGAGCAAACGAAACAATAGAAACTCGATTTTATGATTATGCATATGATTTTGAAAAATAATTATATCATAGCTGGTTACAACGGAAAGGAAGAACTTCTGGATATCGATGGAAAGCAGATTATCTCTCCCAGATATGATAAAATAGCAGGTATTCTCCCTTTGTATGGCAGAGGAGGCTTATTGGAACCTTCTTTAAGGTAATGAATAATGGCAAAAATAGGTTTGGTAAAATGACAGAGGTAAAGAAATTATTCCTGTAAAATATGATGATATAGAATCTTATGATGGTTATTTTTCACTTAAACTAAATAATAAATATGGCTATGCCACAACTGAAGGCGTGCTGTATCCTGCAATATATGATATGTTTGATGATAATCTTGCTGGATTGTAGAAACCGAGTATATCATGCAGCTAAACGAGATGGAGAAGAATATATTTTGGATAATGAAGGGAATGAGTATAAATCCCAAAAAGTTTCCTAAGGTATGGATAAGACAAATTACACAAGTCTGCTCCTGATCGAAAACCAAAAGAAAAGTCCTCCCGATGAGGACGAGAAATAAATTTCCTTTGCCGCTCTTATTGAGTGGCTTTTTGTTTTATTTCGGTTTAAAATAAAAAGCCTATCTTTACGGGCTTTTTGAAAAATCTGAAAAATATGTCACAAAAACAATACTTTAAAGGGAGTTCTCTTGGTGGGACTCGGAGCGACCAGCTACGGAATGCTGGCAACTTTCGTGAAACTCTGCTTATTCAGAAAATTATACCACAGCGGAGGTGACTGCTTCGCAGTTTGTTTTTGGGATTTTGGGAATGTTTTTCATCGGTCTTTATTACAAATTTAAAAATAAAGAAGCCACCGAAAACCCTTCTAAATCAGATATTGTCAAACTCATGCTGGCAGGGACTTCTCTGGGATGACCAGCGTTTTTCTATTGTCTCGCGGTGCGGTATATCAATGTTTCCATTGCCATAGTTCTGCTGATGCAGACAGTGTGGATGGGCGTGATTTTGGAATACTTTTTGGATAAAGTAGTTCCATCCATGCAGAAAATCATTTCTGTGGCGGTGGTGCTTACAGGGACTGTCTTGGCGACCAATCTTGCTTCACTCAGACCTGAATATAGACTGGCGAGGATTGTTTGGGGGCATACTTGCGGCTTCATCTTTTTACTACTACGATGTTTACTGCCAATCGTATAGCTCCTCACATTGCACCGCACAAAAGAAGCCTCTATATGCTTTTTGGTGGGGCTGTCATAGTGGCTGTTTTTGGCTTTATCACTCAGTTTGGGACCAAATAATTTCCAATGGGCAAAAGAGCTTTTTCTGGAATAAATGAAAATAATGTTATCCAAGATTTTAATTTTTGGGATTTTCACCAAATGGGAAATTGTCATTGCTGTTTTTGGGACGATTATTCCGCCGCTGCTTATGAATGCAGGATTTCCCTCATACAGGGTTGGGGCTGGGGAGTATCATCAGTTCTGTGGAGCTTCCCTGTTTCGGTGATGATGGCTTTTTCATCTTAGGCGAGACTGTTATTTTCAGCCAATGGGTAGGGATTGTCCTTATTCTGATAGCGATAGTTATCATGAATATTCAGTTTAAAAAGAAATAAAATTTATATTAAAAGAAAAATAAACAATCAAAACCAAAGCTAAAATACAGTAGCTTTTTTTAAACCTCAAAAATATATTTATGATTTCAAAAATTGTTTCTCTGGCGTTGGGAGGTTTAGGAATTGGTACTACGGAATTTTGTGATTATGGGACTGCTTCCAGATGTCGCAGATTCGCTGAGCGTGTCCATTCCGCAGGCAGGATATCTTATCTCTTCCTATGCGCTGGGCGTGGTTATAGGGGCGCCTATTTTGGTGGCGTTTCTCATCCAAATATCCTCCAAAGAAAAACCCTCATCGCACTGATGATTTTTATTTCACTGTGTTCAATGGACTTTCTGCCATCGCACCAGAATATTATACGCTTCTCGCTTTAGATTTTTGTCGGGGGCTGCCTCATGGGGCATTTTTCGGGGTGGGAGCAGTGGTAGCGACCAGATTAGCACAAGAGGGCAAACAGGCTCAGGCGATAGCCGCAATGTTCTCAGGGCTTACGGTGGCCAATCTTGCGATGGTTCCGCTGGTGAACTACATCGGACAGATGGTCAGTTGGCGAGTGGCTTTTGGGATTGTGGCGGTGGGACTGCTCACTGGTTTTTTATTTTTAAAATTATGGCTTCCTCAAATGGGAAATCTCCGCAATGTGGGGCTTCGCCAAGAGTTAGAATTCTTCAAAACACCCAAGGCATGGCATATCATAGGGATTGCAGCGATTGGTTTCGGAGGGCTTTTTCTCTTGGTTTAGTTATATTGCTCCTTTGCTTACGGATGTCTCTGGTTTTCCAGCAGAAAATATTTCTTATCTGATGGTTTTTGGCGGGTGCTGGAATGGTGGTAGGGAACTATCTCGGTGGAAAACTCGCGGATAAAATCATGCCCTGTGAAAGCTACAGCATTGCTGCTGCTTATGATGGTGGTATCCTTGTTTTTGGTGTTTATGTTTTCGGAAAACCAAATGGCATCGCTGGTATTAACTTTCATCTGTGGGGCGCTGTCTCATGGCGGCAGGTTCTCCGCTTAATATCCTGATGCTTCGCGCAGCTAAAACTCGGAAATGATGGCGGCAGCGTTTATGCAGGCGGCGTTTAACATTGCGAAACCTCTGGGGGCGTTCTTGGGCGGTATTCCTCTCAGTTTGGGCATTGGCTTACAATTACCCTTCGCTTTGTAGGAGTTTTACTGTGCAGGATTTAGGCTTTCGGACTGATCGTATTATATTTGATAAAACTGGAATAGAACATATCCCCTTTAAAAAGGATTTTATTTCGTTATAATCTATACTAACTCTCAGCTGTGTGTGGTTATTTTCTGAATAATATCTTATTGTTTTTGTAGGATAATTATCTTTATTAAAAGTATTTCTGCTATATCGATTTATGAGTAGGAAGAAGATACACCACATTTTGGAAAGAATTTCTCTTGAGTGATTTCTTCAGAAACACTATTTCCCGATAAACTCAAACCAATCAAAAACTTGAATAGACAATATTTTTAAATCCTGCTATATTTTTGAAAGAAGGGTGGATGGTGAATAGCTATATATGGTTGTTGTTTTTGTATGTGCCAGGATTGCTGTGCTCACTTTTTAGAGGTTCTAACTTTAGAGATGATTTTCTTTCATCACCATCTCAGTGTGAAAACTGTTGTAGAAGAATCCTTCCATTGAAACTATCAATAATAGTATAGTATTTAGCTGTTTCGTGTGGTAATTGTAGAAGAATTATGCGTATGTTATATCAGTTGCAATCTTTTTAGTGTTTGTGCCTATAACCTCTTCTTCTACACTTATTTCTTTAATTAAGTTTCCGTTATTATCATAAGTGAAATTAATTTCTCTTGATTATCACTCCAAAAATTTGATACTGCTTTATCAAACTGGCTATTGTAATTGGAAGATAGTTTTAGAGTATTTATCTGTTATATTAAGCTAATTTGACTACCTGTATAATTGAAATTTCTTACAATAATTTCTCCTGTTTTGTTCTCCAGAAAAATCTTATAGGAAGAATTTTTCTGTTCTTCAGAAATAGAGGCATAGTTGCGTCAGCTGCCTCTATTATTACAAGCCGTGAATAACATAGAGCAGATAAACAATGTGCAGTGTCTCATGCATTATTAACTTAGACTGGGAAACAAAAATAAGATAAATTGATGAAATTTACCTTTATTTTTATAAACACTTCAAACTTATACTCAAACGCTCTTTTTAGAAGGTTTTCACTTTGGTGTCTGCTGCCTCAGAAGGCTTTGTAGAGTTCCATCGGGCTCAGGTTCCGCCTAATGAAAGCAGGGTTTTGTATTTTCCTTGCAATTTCAGAGTTGAAAAATCTCCATTTCCTTGAAATACTGGAACGCATCGGCATCTGGACTTCCGCCCATTTGTAGGAATAATATCCTGCCGAATATCCTCCTTGGAAAAATATGCGAAAAACTTGGAGAAATCGCAGTTTCTACATTTACAGGAGTAGAGATTGCATTTTTCGGTTTGTTTAGTTTCAAAAGTTTTGATGTCCTGCACGGCTTTCGGGCTGTGTGTGGTGAGCCATATCAAAAGCCCAAATCCCCAGCTGTCTCAGTGTTTGATAGCCTTCCATGAAGTTTTTAGACTCATTGATTTTTCTTGATTTTTCATCCGAAAGCACTTCGCCCGTTTGGTAATGTTTCGCGAAAGTTTTCAAAAATTCTGGCTCATAGCAGTAGTTTTTCCAAGAATTGGGAAGGAAGCTCCACGAAATCCCATTTCACCGAAGTCCCAGAGATTAGGATATTGGGTATCAGCCAAAATCCCATGGAGTGCGTGCCCAAATTCATGGAATAATGTCGTTACCTCTTGGAAAGTCAGCAGACTTGGCGTGTCTGCGGTCGGTTTGAAGAGAAATTACACACTACGGAAAATATGCGGTCGCGAGTCTGCGCTGTCTTTTTCCATTGATTTTTGAAGCTGGTCATCCATGCGCCTGCTCTCTTGCCTTTTCGAGGGAAATAATCTACATAAAAAGCACCGCTTTTGAGGTCGTTGTTCTCAAAGACCTCATAAACACGCACTTCGAGTGATATTTTGAATGTCCGCAACTTCTTTTAAAATCAAGGTTAAAGAGTTTTCCTGCCAAATCAAAAACAGCATCCTGCACTTTTTCCAATGGGAAAAATGGTTTTAGCTCCTCATCATTGAGGTCAAATTTCTGTTTTCTTAGTTTTTCTGCATAGTAGGCGTGGTCATAAGCCTCCATTTTATCTATTCCATCGGCTTTTGCTAGTTCTTTTAGTTGGGCAATTTCCTTCTCTGCGTAAGGCGTAGCCGCTGTAGAAGCTGATTTAGAAAATCAAAAACTTTCTTTGGGCTTTCTGCCATTCTCTCCTCCAAAACATATTCCGCAAAGTTTTTGTAGCCGAGAAGTTCCGCTTTTGTTGTCTTAGATTGATGATTTCTTTGATGAGGTTCTGGTTGTCAAACTCGCCTCCGTCAAATGCTTTTTGCCATTTGCCAAAGCCAGTTCTTGTCGCAGATTTCTATTGTCTGCGTAGGTCATCGCTGGGATGTAGCTCGGATATTGCAGCGTGATGGCATAGCCTTCCAGCCCTCGCTCTTTGGCTTCTTCGGCGTATTGTGCTAAAATAGGCTCTGGAATTCCAGCCAAATCCTCTTTATTGGTAATGTGTTTGAAATAAGCATTAGTCGCTGCCAGTACATTTTTGCCCAAAGTTCAGCGATTTTTACAGACAAATCAATATCTATTTTTCTAATTTCTTTTTGTCTTCCTCGTTTAGCAGGGCACCATTTCGGACAAAACCTTTGTAAGTTTCGTTCAGCAGGGTTTTCTGCTCTTCGTTTAGGTTAAGATTTTCCTTTTCATCAAAACCTTATTCTTTGGAAAAGTTTTTCGTTTTGAAAATTTTAGATGAAAATTCCGTCAAAATAGGCGAAACTTCCTGTGCGATTTTCTGAATTTCATCATTGGTTTCAGCAGAATTTAGATTGATACTAGAAACTCTGTCCAGCTGTTCGCCAGAATACGCCAGCGCCTCTATGGTGTTTTTCAAAAAGTGGCTTCGGCAGGGTTGTTTGCTATTGCGTCAATTTCTTTTTCTGACTGAGTGATGAGTTCCTGAAAAGGCAGGGTAAATAGTTTTCTTCTTAATCTCCTGAAAAGGAGCTGTTTCGTATTTTGTATTGAAATTTTTGGGTAAGGATATTCATTGTTTTGATTTTTAAATTTTACAAATTTAGCGAGATAATCTCCATGAAAATAAATTTTTGTAATTTTATCCAAAATAAAATATTTGGAATGAATCGAAATTTTAAGAAATCTGCACCACAAAAATGCCGTTTGGAAAGTATAAGGACAGAATCCTTTGCCGACCTGCCCATTTCCTATTTGGAATGGTTCCAGCGAAATGGCGGTTTCCCAAAAGGAAAACTCGGCATGCAGCTCGCCACCGTTTATGAAATCAAAAACTAAACGGACTGGAAGACCTGCTGAAAACGATAAGAAAATTTTTGAATAATTATTCCTGCAGAGCTTTTGATTTCATCTCTCAGCCTTGCCGCCGTGATGAAAGTCAAGATTTTTCGTCATCGTTTCCATTTCTTTCTGCTTTTCAGCGATTATTTTTCTATTTCTTCCGTGCTGTGTTTTGCTTTCTGTTCAGTAGCTTGTTTCAAAATTTCTTTTTGAGTGTATTTGGCATCTGGGAAAATCTTTACTTCTACCGACTAATGTTTCAGAAATCTTTTTATTAAGGGCTTTTGGAACGATTCCAGTGCCGTTCATTGTATGGATTTGTTTTTTTCGCGGCGGTAGTTGGTCTCATCTATGGTTGCCTGCATGGATTTGGTGATTTTGTCGGCGTACATTGTGGCTTTACCATTGATGTTTCTCGCTGCCCGTCCCACAGTCTGAATCATAGAACGGCAGAGCGGAGCATTCCTTCTTTGTCAGCATCCAAAATAGCAACCAGCGAAACCTCTGGTAAATCAAGCCCTTCTCTGAGGAGATTTAACTCCGACTAAAAACATCAAACAAAGACCAACGCGCAAATCCTGCATAATCTGGATACGCTCCAAAGTCTCTCACATCCGAGTGGATATAACGAGTTCTAACTCCCGAATAGTGAAATATTTGGTGAGTTCCTCCGCCATAGTTAAAGTCGTTACCAAAACCCGCTCATCTTCTTTCGGCTCTTTTTTTGGATTTCTTCCATCAGGGTCATCTATCTGGTTTTCAGTCGGTCGCACTTCTATTATTGGGTCACAGAAGTCCTGTCGGACGGATAATCTGCTCGATGTATTCTCCGCCTGTTTTTCCAGCTCATAGTCGGCAGGAGTGGCAGAAACATAAATTACTTGATTCTGCATTTCTTCAAATTCCTCAAATTTCAATGGTCGGTTGTCCATCGCTGCTGGAAGCCCGAAACCATATTCTACCAAAGCTTCTTTTCTGCTTCGGTCTCCGCCATACATGGCGTGAATCTGCGGAATGGTAACATGGCTTTCATCGATAACCATCAGAAAATCCTTTTGGGAAATAGTCCAAAAAGGCAGAAAAGGGCGTGTTCAGCGCTCTTCCATCGATATACCGAGAATAATTCTCAATCCCCAGAGCAGTAGCCGAGTTCTTTTATCATTTCTAAATCCAGCTCGGTTCGCTCTTGTAATCGTTGGCTTCTAATGGTTTTGTCTATTTCTTTGAAGAAATCAACCTGCTTTACCAAATCATCTTGAATGTCCGAATGGCAGAATTGAGCGTTTCTTTTGGAAGTTGCAAAAAGATTGGCAGGATAGATATTGATTTTTATCAAAATTAGAAATAATATTCCCTGAAACAGGGTCAAAACTTTGGATTTTTTCTATTTCATCACCGAAAAACTGTATCCTCACCGCACTGTCAGCATAGGCAGGAAAACATCCACCACATCGCCTTTTTACACGAAATGTCCCTCGTGAAAACTCGTTTAGCGTTCTAGAATAGAGTGCATTTACCAATTTAGTGGAAGGAGCTGTGTTCGGGAAATTTTAGAATTAAGTTCCAGTTCTATCAAAGATTTATTGAATTCCGTAGGGTTTCCAATCCCATAAATACACGAAACAGAGGCTACTATCAGCACATCTGCCTGCTGAAAGCAGGCTTGCCGTAGCAGAAAGCCTGAGTTTTTCTACTTCCTCATTGATACTCAAATCCTTTTCTATGTAAGTCCCTGTGCTGGCAATATACGCCTCGGGCTGGTAGTAGTCGTAATAACTGACAAAATACTCCACAGCGTTCTCAGGGAAAAACTCTTTGAATTCCATAAAAAGCTGTGCCGCCAGAGTTTTATTATGAGCCAAAACCAGAGTAGGTCTTTGGATTTCATTGACCACAGTAGCGATGGTGAAAGTCTTTCCAGAGCCTAGTTATCTCGAGCAGAGTTTGGTATTTTTCGCCGTTTTTCTAAAGCCGTGGACTAGTTTCTTGATGGCCTGCGGCTGGTCGCCTGTGGGCTGGTATTCTGATTGGAGTTTGAAATTCATTAAAACTTAATTTTTACAAAAATACTTATTTTTTGATTTTGGAAAGGGTAGAGAGTTAATAATATATTAAAAAATGACAAAAGTCTTTTTGTATATTATATTTGCATATATTATTAATTATTTAAAATTTAGAACACAATGATCGGTTTTAGTTTAGGTTGCTTATTAGCAATAGGATTTTTTCTAGTATCTGTGTAATCAGAGATGATGGTATGTACCAGAAACTGCAGCTAGCAGATACCAACAATCCACAGAGATCTGATCTTCCTAAAAATGCAGATCACTTGAGTCGCATCTATGTTAGAGAGAACCTATTTTGATGATGCAACTTTCACCAGTAAGAATGTTACAAAATCCTTTTAGTGCATCAGAAGCTTGAGTACTGGAGTAACCAGTTGCATCTGTAACAAAAGTTTAGCTGCAGCAAACGCTGACAATGGAGCTGTTTGTATCAAGTAGTTTTTATCAAAACGAATCGAACTGGATTCAAAACAGATGGTAAATGGGCATATGTTGATGGAAAAGGAGTGTTATTGAAAGAATCAGCATGGAGCTCACTTGCCATTACCTGTTCAAACATCTGTTAGAGGTATCTCTGCAACAGCAATTACTGAAATTGTTAAAATGGAAGTATCAACAGCTGGTGTTTATACAGTAACACTTCCAAGATGGAACTGTTAAGAAGTATAACGCAAAGATGGTACAGCTGCGCTAATTTTTCAGTAAAAAGAAAGTATTATGAAAAAATCGTTTAGAGTTTATTCAAGCTGATTTTTATTTTAGTGTAAAATAAAAATCCCCATAAGAATGAGGACTTTTATTTTAATATGTAATTAGTATTTTTCTCAACCAAAACTCTCCATCCGAAAGGATCTTTCAGCTAGATGTTTTGTATGTTGATGAGGTCTCTTTTTGAGTAAGAGCAAAACTTTCTCTCCTCGCTTAGTTTTAGGTAATTCAAGTCTTTCGTCATTGTAGCCAATAGCTTCGAAAGAGCTGGTAACCACAGCAGTTCCCCACGCCCATACTTCTTTAAGGGTTCCCGTTTTCATGGGCATTTACTACATCTTCCACGGCGATGTCGACGTCTACGACTACATTGATATCTCTTCTGTGCCAGCTGGATGATGCTGTCTCTAGTAACTCCATCTAGGATTCTGTCAGAAGTTTTTAGGAGGTAGATAGTGTCGCCTATTCTGACTCATTACATTCATCGTTCCACTTTCCTCAAAGTATTTGTGAGTAGCATCATCTGTCCAGATAATCTGCTGATAACCTTCCTCGTTTGCTAATTGCGTAGGGTAGAATCGCTCCAGCGTAGCTACCTGCCGCTTTAGCAAATCCAACTCCACCATTCGCAGTCTCTAGAGTAGTAGTCAGAGATTTTCGCAGAAACAGGCGCTGTGTAGTAGCTTTTAGCAACGGTAGCCAAGATAGCAAACATATATTTGTTAGCTGGTCTCAGCCATAAGCGCTTCTTCAGTAGCGAAGATTACAGGTCAAGGTATAGTGAAAACCCTTTCTCCGAAAGGCACCCAGTTTCTCTCACATCTACTAGGGCTTTTAGTCCTTCCATGAAAACTTCTTCTGGAATGGCAGGCATAGTAAGACGCTTAGTAGATTTGTTAATTCTTGCGAAGTTCTTTTTCTGGACGGAATAAGAAAACATTGTCATCTTTTGTCCTTGTAGGCTTTTCATTCCTTCGAAACAAGCCTGGACCATAATGTACCCCATCATAGCAGGAGAAAACTCCATTTTCCCATAAGGCATAGTCTAGGCTCGCCCCATTTTTCCGTTTTCGTATTCACAAACCATCATGTGGTCTGCAAAACCACTCCGAAAGTTAAATTGTCCTTGTCAATAGTCTCTAAGCGAGATTTTTCTACTTTTGAATAATCATAGTAATAAAACTTTAACTGATGAACTACAAAGGTAATCATTTATTTTGTATTTAAAAAGGTTCATCTTTGTAAGGTTATAAGGTAGATTAATAATAAAAATGTAAAAGTAATTTTTAATAATAATCATTAGTTATGGAGAAGTCAAAGTTATGGAGAGACCAAACATTTTGAAATTGCGAGATAAAAGAATTCACAAGATGCTTGCCATTTGGCTTTCAAATGGCAGATTCTTATAAAGCCACAGATGATTTCAGATCAATGTGGAAAGAATTGTTTCTACATTGATAAAGAATCAATACCCAAATTTTTCTGAATCATAAATAAAGTTAAGGAAGCGGGTAGACATGAAAAGATAGATGTATAAAAAGTAAATGATAAATATCTTATCATTATAGAAGATAAAACAAAAGAGTAGGATCATTCTGAACAATTAAAAGATATAAGGAGTTTGCGGAAGAAAATGGGAAGGAATATTTGCAAATTATTCACAGAACATAAAGCAAACCAAAAATATTATATATGAAAGATTTTATTAATTTACTTATTGTTTGGGGTAAACAAAAAATAATATTTGATTTTAGAGATAGAATGTCACAATAGATACCGTGAACGAATGGGTATATGTGTAAAATTAGTGATTGGAAAGGGGAAAGACTCTAATGTGATGAATGTAAATATTATGCATGGTAGGTTTATATAAAGATTGAAACAAAAGATAGAAAATGGGCTAAGGGTTGATAATCGTGCGGTGGTTTTGGTTTTATTGGCCTGTTTAAAATGTGGCGATCCTATTTTATTCAAAGGAGCAAGAAACCTTGTATTTTAAAAGTCAAACAAACCCTAAAGATGTAGAGAGCTCCAGAAGAGGAAATAAAAAGATAAGAAAACAGGTGAGAAATGAAATTCCCATCTAATTATTATGAAAAGAAACAAAAAAGGATATAATGAAATGGTCAAAGCATCTAGACAGGGTGGCTATGTTTATATGGCTAGCTGTTATTGTAGAGCAAAAATTGTTAGAGCAGATGAAGATATTGTAATGATAGTAGTAGAAAATCTGAAAAAATATTTAGAATTTCTTAAAAGAATTCGTGAAGAGTAATGGAAAGGAGTAAAATGAAAAGAAGGGAAAGACCACAGTGACAACAGCAGGACGCTTTATATAGAAGAACTGGACAGAGTGCTACTCACTCGCACCATGGGAGCATTGCAGGAAGCGGAGCATGTTTTCATAAAAACGGATTAGAAAAACTGGATAAAAAGAAATCAATATTTTGGAAATGGGCTTTGGGACAGGGGCTGAATGTCTGGTGACGATAGAGAACCTTCCTTCAATCAGCAGGGATCAAAAATCAACTATTTTTCATTGGAGAAATATCCCATCAGTTTGGAGAGAAGTCCCAAAATCTGGATTGATGGAAAATTGTTCGAAAATCCAGCTGATAAAAGGAAGCTATAGTGAAATTCACGAGATGTGAATGGGAGAGCTGGTTCAGATATCTAGCCCAATTTCTTCTTTGAAAAAGATAAAACTGATTTTCTTTTGAATTGGATAAAAATAGAACTCTGCCCTGAGATAGATTTGGTGTATTATGATTGTTTTCGAGCGAGGGTTCAGCCAGATTTATGGGAAAAGCCTATTGTTTGAATTAGTTAAAACTAAAATGAAAAAGGAGGGCTTTTGACGACATATTCTTCCAAAGGAAGCGTCAGAAGGGCTCTACAGAGTTGAGCTTTGAGGTTCAAAAATTAGAAGGCCCAAAAGGAAAACGCGAAATGCTCAATGCTATTTTATTATAAAACAAAATCCCTTAGAAATTTTCCTAGGGATAACACTTTTCAAATTTTTAGAAAGTAAACTCTCTATACCAAGTCCGAATCTTGCAGCATCAAAATCAGAGTCTCCTGAATAGAACCAAAATCTCTAGGTCTCCAGTCGAAAAATATCCCTAGTGGAGCTCCTGGGATCTTTGAAATCTATCCCAGCAACAGGAGCGAGAGAGAATACTGTGTTTCCACCTTTGGGAAAGAGAAACCAGGTCCCATACCGATATACTGCTAATCCTTTGCACCACCACCAAAACGGTTGTCTCGTAATGATACATAAAAGCTAAGGTGAGTGGCTCTACCACCGAATAATACAGCAAAATTCTCCTGCAGTGATTTTGAACAAAGAAATGCTTAACATGAGGACCAACTATTGTTCCGTCATCCTACATCAGCAAGGATACTGGATTCCTGTGTTATAGGTTGAACCTCTCTGTGCATTCATTTTTGATAATCCAAAAAGAAAGCACCATGAAAAACGCTTAATAATTTTACCACATTTCTCATAATTAAAAATTTAATCAAAACTTCAAAATAGATAACGAGAAAAACGAAGTTTATTATGCTTTTATAAAAATCCCTGAATTTTGGGGAATATTTTTAGCGTGTAATTTATAGCTTATAACTATGGCAGAGAAATTTATTTATCCCAGAAAATGGAACGAAAAACAGAAAATACGAAGCGCTATTGCCTGCAGCTGGAAGCTCTTTGTAGAGGGCGAAACGGATCTGACGGCTAATTTAGCCAATGTTTCTTCGGCGCTGCATCAGGTTTTTCTTGGTGGTGGGTAGGATTTTATTGGGTGAAAAATGAAGAACTGGTTTTGGCTCCATTTCAAGGGCCGATAGCTTGTACTAGAATAAAGTTTGGCAAGGGCGTTTGTGGAACAGCTTGGAAGGAGGAAAAATCCCAGCTGGTTCCCGATGTGGAAAAATTCCCTGGTCATATCGCTTGTAGTTCTGCAGACCAAATCAGAAATCGTAGTTCCTATTTTTGATAAGAATAGGAAAGTAGTAGGTGTTCTCGATGTGGATAGCGAGCAGTACGGACTTTAGATGAAACGGATGTATTTTATTTAGAAAAAGGTAGCAGAGATAGTTTCTGCGAAAAATTTAAACACAGGTTTTAGACTTTTACTCTTTTCCTTTAATAGTAGAATTTTCTCGTAGCCGGCGTAGGGTTTTAGGTGTCCCTGCTGCCAGTTGGATATCAGTAGGCTTTCCAGATATTCGTCATCTCTGTATTTGTGTGTGATTGTATTCCTTTTGAGGTCTATGTCAGCCACATTTCCTGTACATTCCATAGAAAAAGCATTAAAACCACCTTTGAGTTCTTTTTATCAGTTCATAGACCGTTTTTCCCTGTCAGAGCGGTTCATAAGTTTTGCGAAAAATCTGTCCCTTCAGAGGTGGTCAAATCTCTTAGTTTGGTTTCGTATTGTGAAGCCAGTTCTTTTGTTTTTTCTCTTATGTGTTTTCTTTTTTTCTCCTCCTTTCATATCTTTGTATATCGACCCGCAAACTGCGGTATTGTTCTAATGCAGTGAGGAAACAGAGGATACACACGGGTGAGTTTTTATTGAGGAAAAAGTAATAATTTCGGTCAAGCTGGTTGTTGAATTTTCGGTTTTGAACTCAAGGTATAGTTCATCCATGATGACTATCCGTTCTCCATCGATTTCATAAACTTTGGCTTTCAGACATTGTCATAATAATATTCTTTCCATATTCATCTATCAATATTTCTGTATTGGGTTTTTCCTGAGCATTTAGAATAAGCCCGAAACAAATAAGAAATAAATAGTGTAGTTTATAAAAAAATCATTACTTTTTACATCAATTTTTAATTTGTTCAACAATACAAAAATCATTCCTTTTATGGCTAAATTTAAAAAGAATCGTTAGAATTTTTTAGAAAAATATTTAAATACAGCATCTCCCACAGGGTTTTGAACAAAACGGACAGCAGCTTTGGTGTGACTATATCAGCCCTTTTGTGGATAAAATAGAGGTAGATTATTACGGAACGGCATACGGAATTATCAATCCTAAAGCTGAGTTCAAAGTCGTAATAGAAGCTCACGCCGACGAAATTTCTTGGTATGTGAACTATATCACGGATGATGGATTGATTTATGTTATCAGAAATGGTGGTTCAGACCAAGTCATCGCACCATCCAAAGTGGTGAATATTCATGGTAAAAAGGCGTAGTGTAAAGGGAGTTTTCGGCTGGCCTGCTATTCACACAAGAGCTAATCAGAACGAGCCGACACCGAAATTGGACAATATTTTTCATAGATTGTGGTGCGACTACCAAGGAAGAAGTAGAAGAGCTGGGCATCCATGTAGGTTGTATGATTACCTATCCCAGATGAGTTTTTGAGCTGAATGACAGATATTTTTGTTTGCAGAGCATTGGACAATAGAATGGGAGGTTTTCATGATTGCTGAGGTGGCTCGTATGCTGAAAGAAAACAAGGAAAAACTGCCGTTTGGGTTTGTATCATTACCAATTCTGTTCAGGAAGAAATCAGGCTTCGTGGAGCGGAAATGATAGCAGAGCGCATAAAAACCAAATATTGCGATAGTTACAGATGTTACCCATGATACTACCACTCCAATGATTGAGAAAAAGAAAGAAGGCGACCAAAAATGTGGAGCAGGGCCTGTAATCGCCTATGCGCCAGCAGTGCATCACAAAGTAAGAGATTTGATAATAGAAACTGCTGAGAGAAATAAACATTCCATTCCAAAGAGCAGCATGCAGCAGGGCTACAGGAACAGATACAGATGCCTTTTGCTTATTCTAATGGAGGAATTCCATCAGCATCTGATTTCTTTGCCGCTTAGATACATGCACACCACGGTAGAAATGGTGATAAGAAAGATGTGAGCTGATATTATAAAAGTTGATTTACAATACTTTATTACAAATTAAAACCTAAAATAGAACTAAAATATTTTTTTAGTAAAAATTAAAAAGATTTTGAAAATCAATCTTCCAGATAAACTGTATTATTCCATAGGAGAGGTGGCGCTGGCTTTCAGTCAATGCATCACTGTTCGCTATTGGGAGAAAAGAATTTCCTATTCTCAATCCTAAAAAGAAAAGAAAGGAACCCGCTATTTTACGCCAGAGGACATTAAAAACTTGAAGATTATTTTATCATTTGGTCAAAGAAAAAGGCTATACGCTGGATGGAGCTCGTATTGCACTGGTAACCAATGATAAAAATAGAAGAAAAGTGTAAATATCATAGAGCGGCTTGAATTTGTTAAAAAGTGAACTAAATAAGCTAAAAAAATTCACTAATTGATAAAGAATAGGCATAAATATATTGTTTAATTAATAAAAAAATAGTTTTATATTTGCTATCCAAAAAAATATAATAAATCATTATGGAAGTAGTTCAACAGAAGAAGGGACATCCCTAAAGGACTTTACCTCTTGTTTTTACTGAGATGTGGGAGCGTTTCAGTTATTATGGAATGCGTGCGATACTTATTCTTTACCTTACTAAAAAGTTCATAGAGGAGGCTTAGGAATGGATGAAAAATATGCAATGCTGTTGTATGGATACTTTACGGGCTTCGTATATTTTACACCTTTGATTGGTGGTTGGTTGGCTGATAGATATTTGGGGAAAAAGACTAGCTGTAACGATAGGAGGTATTACGATGATGCTGGGGCAGTTCACTTATTTGGATTGAATAGTACGACAGGGCTTTTATATTGGTTTGTTATTACTAATTATAGGAAATGGATTCTTTAAACCGAATATTTCTACTTTGGTAGGAGGTCTGTATAAAGATGGTGATAGCAGAAGAGATGCTGCATTTACGATTTTCTATATGGGGATAAACCTTGGGGCAATGATTGCACCACTAGTAATAGGTGTTGTTACAGATAATATGTTTGCTACAAACCAATGAGGATGGTTCTATTTCCTATGGATATAGATATGGATTCTTGGTGTCTGGGATAGGTATGCTGTTAGGACAGGTGATATTTAATTTGTTAGGGACTAAGTATTTAGGTGATTTAGGAACAAAACCTGTTGGAGCAGTTTCAGATACTGAAGTTGTAAAAAGTTCAAAAATCTATAAAACCCAGAAACTGGAAAAAGAATTAGATGAAAAAGATGAAAAACAGCGTATTTCTGTAATCTTTATTTTATTGATTTTTGCAGTATTCTTCTGGGCAGGATTTGAGCAAGCAGGTTCTTCATTATCATTATATACAGATAAATATATTGACAGAAGTATCGGTTCTTTTGAAATTCCTACTTCTTGGTTCCAGTCTGTGAATCCGCTGTTTATAGTAACTTTAGCTCCATTATTTACTTTGTTTTGGGCTTCTCCGATTGGGCGAAGACTAACAACTCCTGTGAAAAATGGGTGTGGGATGATTATTCTTGGTGTTGGATTTTTATTTATGATAGGAGCGGTAGCAGAAAGAAGTGCTAATGGAGATGTGGATGATGTGAATAACAAAGCTGCTCTTATGTGGTTGATAATGACTTATTTACTTCATACTATTGGAGAACTTTGTATTTCACCAGTGGGACTTTCAGTGGTGACTAAACTTTCGCCTCCTAAATTGGCCTCTGTGCTTATGGCGGTATGGATGTTGTCATCATTCTTTGCTAATATCGTAGGAGGATATATTGCTTCTTATGTAGAAACTATGGGCGCAGGAGAGGTGTTTACCTACATCGCAGGATTTGTGAGTGTATGTGGAGTTTTTACTGATATTACTTAATAAAGTAATTCTGAAACTGATGCACGGAGTGAAATAAATGAAATATGTTAAATAAAGTATAAAAAGACCGTTAAATTTCGGTCTTTTTATTTTTTTCAAAAGAAAAAGTTTTTTTATATTTGTTGCTTATAAATTTTAGTATTCGAATGAAAAAAATAGCAATTGTATTTTTCTGTGTTTTCATCAATGTTTATGATGGCGCAGGTGAATTGGATGAGTATGGATCAGGCGCTGGAAGCACAGAAAAAAACACCAAAAAGATAATGATTAAAGTTCTACACAGACTGGTGTTCTATGTGTAAGATGATGGATAAAAATACATTTTTCCAATCCTGTGATTACAGAATACATCAATGATAATTACTACGCAGTGAAGTTCAATTCCGAAGGAAATGAAAGATGTAACTTTCAAGGAAAAATTCAACAATCCAGACTTTAACCCAAAAAGAAAACCTACTTATGGAGGTGGGCCTCAGCACCAGTTTGTAACTTATTTTCGGTGTGAAAGGATATCCTACCACGGTTTTTCCTAGACGAAGACCAAAAAGCTTTTGACAGGGCTTGTGGGTTATTTTAATCCGAGAGACATGGAAGCCTATTTAGCTCTTTTTTTGCGACCAATGAATTTAAAAATAAAAAAACTCAGCAAGAGTGGCAGTCTTACAGAGAGAAATTTAAACATAAAATTAAAAGGTTAATCTTATGAAAAACTAATTTTCTTGATGGGAATTTTTGGAATGAGCCTTCTTCATGCTCAGAGTAATATCCCTGAAGCTCAGAAAAGGAGTGGAGTACGGCACGGGCGTTCCTGAAAATATTACCTATAATGTGCAGTCTATAGACCAAGTGATAAAGTCTCTGAAAGAAGAAAAACTGAGATAGACAGAGTAACCATCAAAGGAAAGAGTAACAGCAGTTTGTCCTAAAAAGGATGCTGGGTTACATTAGAAAACACTCAGAAATGTAGAGGTTTTCGTGAAGATGAAAAGATTACGCTTTTTTTCCTTCCGCAGAATATCGCTGGTAAAACTATCCTGCTGGATGCGAAAGTAACTAAACAAGAAACTTCTGTGAAAGAACTTCGTCATTATGCTGAGGATGCAGGAAAATCAAAAGAAGAAATAGCAAAAATCACAAAACCAAAAGTAGAAATACGAGTTTTAGCAAACGGAATCAAAGTCATAGATTGATAATTTTTTAGTTAAACAAAAAAAGCACTCCAAAAAAGGAGTGCTTTTTTTATTAAATATCTTTGGGTTTCTTCTTCACGAATAATGTGAGTAAAAAAATCCCAAACATAGCAGAACCAGCCCGATAATGTAGGAATAAACTCCTGCCTGCTCTTGGAAATAATCTTTCATATAAGCCGTAATCTGCGGGCCGATAAGTCCGCCTATTCCCCAGCCGACCATCATAATTCCGTAGAGAGAGGCCATCAGATTAGGGTTGTATTGTTCCTTTACCAAAGAAGGCATTACCCCAAGGCTTCCCGCCATAGCACAATAAAAACCAAGCAAACGCCCAAGAAAAAAATACGATAGGATTTTGAGTAAAAATGAGGACAATGAAAAATGCAGATTTCTATCAAAAAAATCATTCTGAAAAGTCTGGATTCTTCCCTACTTTATCAGAAATGCCTCCCCACATAAATCTTCCAAAACCATTGCACAGAGAGCTTATCCCTATCAGCGTAGCGCCGTGCTGCTCCAGCTCTGTGGCATCTGTCATTCCCTCAGCTCTCAGGTAATCTTGTAATAAAAGGCGACTGGAACGCGATGAAAATCATCCCAGCAATCACACTGAACATGAAAAAAACAACCAAGATGCAATGTATTCACGCTGGATAATGGTTTTATAAATTGCTGAAAATGAGATTTCTGCTGTGTTTTGGGAAGTGGTGTTTTTATGCTTAATTGATAAGTAAATATCGGTAAAACAATCAGCAGCATACAGCCAATCGCAAGGAAAGTAATGGCCAGATTTTCCTCAAATAAATTTCAAGAAAAAAAGGTGCTAATATTTTAGACATGATTAAAGCGCTCAGCCCAAACCCTGTGACCACCATGCCCAGTGGCAAGACCTTGTTTGTCTGGAAACCAGCTCGATACGGCCACCACGGTGTCACATATGCCATTCCTAAACCTATCCCGCCGATAAAAACCGAAACCGATGTATAGTAAAGGTAAAATCTCTAATTTTAGAGCAAAATAAGAAACGATATATCCCAGCCCATAGAGCACAGCTCCCATAGTAGCGAGGTTTTTTTAGTTTGAACTGATGAGTTTTGCTCCACACCATGCCGATGTCAATCCCATCATCAGATTAGAAATACTGAATGCCCATGCTGTTTCTCCCTGTGTCCAGCTATAGGCTTCGCTGACAGGCTTCTGAAAGAAACTCCACGCATAGACCGTTCCCAAAAAAATAAATGGGTAAGAATAGCTGCAACAGCTATGAACCAACGATTTTTATTCTCCATATAAAAATAATTAGGGCACAAAAATATATAAATAAATTGAAAACGAAAAAGTATGTAATTCTTTTCAGAGACTTAGAAATAAAAATTGCCCTCTACTAATGAAGGGTAATTCGCAATTTTAAATTTATAAATGAAAAAAACTAAACTTTTATTCTGCTATCATTTCAAAGTCTCCTTTTATTTGAACTTTGTCGCTGATCATCGCTTCTGGATATCCTCCACCGACACCAAAAATCAGAACGCTTGATAATTCCTACCACTTGGTATCCGTAAGTTTTTTTCTTACTCATAGGATTTACCACCATTCCTTTGTACAGCATATTTACGGTAACAGGCTTAGTTACACCATGAAGCGTAAGGTTTCCAGTTACTTGGTACAGGTTTTTCTTTATCGCTTTGATGCTGGTTCCTTGGAACAGTCATTTCTGAAATTTTTAACATCGAAGAAATCTTCGTTTCTGAGATGGTTGTCCCTTGCCTCTATATGCGTGTTGATAGAATTCACATCCACCACGAAATTGATTTTAGAGTTTGTGAAATTCTTTTTCATCAACATTTCATATTTAGAGTAGCTTTCTCAAAATTTCCTGTAATTTCGCTAATTCCCAAGTGAGTTACCGAAAACTGTATTCTGCTGTGCGCAGGGTCTGATTTTAAAGCATTTTGGGCAAATGAATTTACAGCCATTAAACCCATAAATAATAATGATGCTATCTTTTTCATATTTTCTAATTTTATTGATACAAAGATATGGTTAATAACTATCCAAAAAAATTGATTTATGATAAGATTTTTCAAAAATATTTATACCTAAAATTAGCCAATCTCTATTCCGTTTTCTACCTTTTCATCAGGCGTCACGAAAGATAGTTTGCCATCTGGCTTAGTCGTAAGCAGAAGCATTCCTTGGGATTCTATTCCTCGGATTTTTCTTGGAGCGAGGTTTAGAAGAATCATCACTTGTTTGCCGATGATTTCCTCAGGGCTGAAACTTTCTGCAATTCCCGAAACCACGATGCAGAACATCTACGCCGGTATCTACTTTTAGTTTTAGTAATTTGTCGGCTTTTCTACTTTTTCAGCTTCTAAATATTGTAGCTGTTCTAAGGTCTATTTTTCGTAAAAGTCATCAAATGAAATTTGTTCTTTCATAGGGTTTGCGTTAGGATTGGTTTTTTGATTGTTTATTTTTGTGTTTTCCAGCTTTTTGATTTGAGCCTCTATCACATCATCTTCTATTTTAGAGAAGAGTAGCGGCATTTCATTGATTTGGTGCCCTGTCGGGATAGGCGGCGTGTTTAGAACTTCATACCAGTTTTTTGTCTTTCGAGATTTAGTCCAGACTTCATTTTTGGGAAGTGAAAAGGCAGGAACGGCTCACACAAATACGCCAGCGCTCCAGCAACTTGTAATGCGCAGAACATCTGTGTTTTTCACGCGTTCAGGATTGTCCTTTATCACTTTCAAGGTTCTTCATCTGCAAGGTATTTATTTCCTAATCTTGCTAAATTCATCATTTCGGTAAGGGCGTCACGGAAGCGGAATTCATCCAGGTTTTTACCGATTTTTTTCTGGAATTTGCTGCATTTCGTGGTAGAGGTCTTTATCCACTTGCTCAAATTTCATTAGGCTGAGGAACGATTCCGTTGTAATATTTTCTGGGTAAGAACCGTCACACGATTGATAAAAATTTCCCAAAAATCCCTACCAATTCCGAGTTGTTTTTGGTCTGAAAATCTTTCCAAGTAAAATTATTATCCTTTGTTTCTGGCGCCGAAGAAAGCAGTGCGTAGCGCAGTGCATCCTGTTGGTCAGGGAAATCCTCTACATATTCATGAGCCCATACAGCCCAGTTTCTCGAAGTAGAAATTTTATCATTTTCAAGGTTAAGGAATTCAAACGCAGGGACATTTTTCGGCATGATGTAGTCTCCGTGAGCTTTCATCATTGATGGAAAAATGATGCAGTGGAAGACAATGTTGTCCTTCCCAATGAAGTGAATAAGGTCTGTTTCTTCATTTTGCCAAAAAAATCTTTCCAGTTTTTTTGCCGTTTTTCTCTGCCCATTCCTGCGTGAAAAGAAATATAGCCGATAGGCGCATCAAACCAAACATAAAGCACCTTGCCTTCCGCATTTGGAAGTGGAACAGGAACGCCCCAGTTTAGGGTCACGAGTCATGGCTCTTGGTTTTTAGTCCGTCATTGAGCCAAGATTTTACTTGTCCGTATACATTAGGGTTTCCAGTCGTCCTGATGTCCTTTGATAATCCATTCGTTCAGGAAGTTTTCATACTCATTTAGAGGAAGATACCAGTTTTTGGTTTCCTTTAAAACAGGCGTGTTACCGCTGAGCATGGATTTTGGGTTGATAAGTTCCGTAGGCGAAAGAGTAGAGCCGCATTTTTCGCACTGGTCGCCATAGGCATTTTCATTGCTGCATTTTTGGGCATGTACCTACGATATATCTATCGGCAAGGAATTCTCCTGCCTGTTCATCAAAAATTGTTCAGAAATTTCTTCCTCGAATTTACCTTTTGTTATAAAGGTTTAGAAAGAATTCTTGGCTTACTTCATAGTGTTTTTGGAAGTCGTTCTGGAATATTCATCAAAGGAAACCCTAAATCAGCAAAAAGATTTTTTTGATGATTTCATGATATTTGTCCACCACATCCTGCGGAGTGATGCCTTCTTTTTTTGCTCTAATGGTGATGGGAATTCCGTGCTCATCAGAACCACAGATAAAGGCAACTTCCTGTCCCATATTTCTCTGAAATCTTGCATAAACATCAGCAGGGATATATACACCCTGCCAAAATGCCCGATATGCACAGGTCCATTGGCATAAGGCAGGGCAGCGGTAATCATTTTTCTCTTTGACATATAATTCCTTATTTTTTTGCAAATATAAGGATAATTGACCCTATTTTTGGTAGTTTTTATTTATGAGAAATAACAGTTTTTTGTGCATAAAAAGATGAAAAGGCGACAGGTTTTTGTCGTTAAAAATGCAAAAATAGTGCGCCTAAAATCTTGATTATCTTTTTGAAAAATTACCTTTTGTACTCATAAAAATCAAATAATTATATGAAAAAGAGCAATTGTGTATTTGGGAATGATTTTTGATGAGTCAAAATCTATTTTCTCAGGAAGGAGAAGAAAAGGAGCAGCTACAAAGTGGAAGAGCCAAAAACAAGAGGTTTCCAAGCAAAGTCGTCAAACTTTCACTATTTCTGGATATACGGAGGTTTTTCTACTCGTATGATTTTAATCAGAGAGCAGACCATATCAGACAGCCGTTTTTATACATTTAACCGACACAACGAGGTGAAATGTAAACATAGCAAGGCTGAAAAGCAGAATACGCAACAGACAATATGCGTGCTAATATAGCCCCTGATGGCAGGAACTTACCCAGAGGACAACTTGTCAGCAGAACAAGGAATGCTGAAACTGGTTCAGGAAGCGAACATCGGGTTTAGAATTTCTAAAACCAAAAACCTCTGGATAGATGCTGGGGTGATGCCGTCTTACATCGGTTCAGAAGGGGAAATCAGCAAAGACAATCTTGCTTTTGACTAGAACCATCGCTGTGGCACAAGAGCCTTTCTTCATGACAGGGGCGCAGATTACCTATATTACAGATAATAATAAATGGACTTTCATGGGAGGAGTCTATAACGGATGGCAGATAATCAAAAAGACAGAAATAGTAACACGAAAACCTGCCTGCATTTGGGGCAAGAGTAGCATACCAACCGAATGAAAAAAATGGTTCTTTCAATTCTTCTGCTTATATAGGAAAAGACCCAGCTACGGAGACTAAAATGAGATATTTCAATAATTTCTACACGAACTACAAGGCGAGTGACAAGTTAGAATTCCAGTTCGTGTTTCGATGTGGGAGCGGAGCAGTCTGCGGAAGGTTCTAACAAAGCACTACTTTCTGGTGGTCTCCTAACATTTTTAGCGAAATATTATTTTCACGCCTAAATTTCTACAGCGGGAAGAGTGGAGTATTTTGATGATTCTAAAGATATTATGACTTTCGGAGGAGGACAAAGATTCCAAATCTGGGGATCATCAGTAAACTTTGATTATTTAATCAATAAAAACTATGATGTGGCGTCTAGAATTTAGAAACTTACAATCTAAAGATCCCTATTTTTCCAAAAGATAGACCAGTCTCATCCAAATGTTAAGAATAACTTCTTCATTACCACGATGTTGGCTGCTTGGTTCTAATAAAATCAAAAATGATATAACGAAAAATTCCACTCGTGATAGAGTGGAATTTTTTATTTTACGAAGTGATGCAGAACATGGTTTCTCCTTTGTTTACGGGAGGAGTTCCTATTTTGTAAAGAATCATTCCGCTTTCTGGCGCGGATATTTTTTTGAAGTAAATTTCCGAACTCATCCGTAATGTAGCCCAAATCATCGCCTTTTTCACATGCTCGCCTGCCTTGTGTTTTGCTGTAAAAATCCCGCTTACAGGCACTTTTTTATATAAGTTTGTTTTGTGAAAGTTTTTACGAGAGGCAGGTTTTTGTACGGCGCCGAAGAATACATTTTCATCATTCCTATCATGTATAGACAGATTCTTTCAGCATTTTTTTATTTCATCGGTTCCGTTTACTCCGAGTTTTCCTGCTTCAAGGCTTAGCGCGACAACATCATTCTGAACCGCTTGTTTAAAGGCATAAAGTGCAGGTTCGGTTTTAGAGATATTATAAGGATAACTCACGATATAGGGCAGTACAGATGCTCTGAGAGTTTTAGGGCTGTTTTGGTTTTTCAGCTGAATCTTTGTTGTCATAGTAGCAGACAAAAAGGAACCAAATCCTCATTGGCATCGCCTCCGTGAATATCCAGAAAAACATCTGAAATAGGGATAATGCTTTTTAGTGATGTAATTTGCTATCTGCTCCGTGATGGTGCCATTTTCTTTCCCTGGGAAAAGCAGTGTTTAGGTTTTTTTCTTGTCCGTTGGGTTGAGGTAAGGGAACACGCTCATAAAAAGCACCAATATTCGTTATGGGTAAAATTATCAGTGTTCCTTTTAGTTTGGCTGGGTCTATCTCTTTCATTAGTTCCTGAACTGCCATTATAGGAGGGTATTCGTATCCGTGAACGCCCGCCAAAATGGTGAATACAGGTCCTTTTTTCCTTTCCATTGATGACGGAAATGGGAATGTAGTGATGAGGATTTTCTTTGTTTAAATTTGATTTTTTTAAATCAGTTCTTTTAGAAGGATTATTTTTAATGATAGAAACGATGTCTTGTGATTTCATAAAACAAATGAAGAGAGTAAAGAAAACTCAAAAATAATTTTTTTCATGCAGATAGATTTATTTGATTCTGTCAGGATTTTGTTTTGATAAAAACTATCCCAGCTGGAATATGAAGCGCTTTTTCCGCTTTTATTAGAATTAAAAATAATGACAAACCGCCACCGCGAGCCCATCAGATGCATCTAAATATTTGGTCGGAAATTCTTTGAGACCAAGCAGGTTTTTTCAGCATAGCAGCTACCTGCTCCTTGCTGGCATTTCCATTTCCTGTTATCGCCATTTTTACTTTTCTTGGGCGAATATTCTGTGATGGGAATATCGCGGTATAGGCTGGCTGCCATGGCTACTCCTGCGCTCTCCCGAGTTTCAGCATACTCTGCACATTTTTTCCCATAAAAAGGCGCTTCTAGAGCGACTTCATCAGGATGATATTCATCGATGAGCGCTAGGGTTTTTCTCAAAAATGTATTTTTAGTTTTGTTTCGTGGTTTGGGTATTTTTAGCACAAGTTCGTGGATGGAGACCAGCTCCATTTTTACTGCCCTTTGTAGAAATGATACCAAATCCCCATCACAGTGGTTCCCTGGGTCTATGCCTAAAAATGATTTTTTTCTGTTGTCATATCTAGAGTAGTAATTTTTGAACTTGTAAATATATGACAATCAGTTTTTATTTAATTCTGAAATTTAATGTAAGTGATTGGTTTTCCCTTTGAAGAGAAAAGCTCCTCGTAGTAGGTTCTCACCTCTCTAAGCAGCGGTGTTTCTGGGTCGTATTCAGGCGCACCATAGATGTCGTGGTGAGCAGATAAAATCTCGTGTCCGAGCCCTTGCAGTAGTCCCAGAGTGTATCCATGCAGAAATTCAGAATCCGTTTTTAGGTGAATTACAGCGTTTTTCTTTAGGATTTTTGTATCGTTCTAGAAAACTCAGGATTTGTGAGCCTGTGTTTGGTTCTGCGGTATTTTATCTGTGGGTCAGGGAAAGTGATCCAGATTTCATCTATTTCTTCCTCGCCGAAAGAAAATGCTCTATCAGCTCTATTTGTGTTCTCAGAAAAGCCACATTTTTCATTCCCAAAGTATGGGCTTCCTTTGCACCAAACCAAAATCTTGCGCCCTTTATATCTATCCCGATGAAGTTTTTATCAGGGAATGCTTTTTGCCATGTTTACAGAGTATTCTCCTTTTCCACAGCCGAGTTCTAGGACGATGGGTTTATCATTTTTAAAGAAATCCTGTCTCCATTTTTCCTTTTAGATAAAATCCATTCAGAGCCTCTTCTCGTGTGGGCTGAATTACATTCGGAAGTGTCTTGTTTTCGGCAAAACGAGCCAATTTATTTTTTTCCCCATTTTATTACAATTAAAGACCGCAAAAGTAGAAAAATACAGATGAGAAAAAAAGAAAAAAACGATAAAATACTGACTAGTGTCATGTATTTTTGCAAAAAGATGATATTTTATTTGTAATGATAAGTTTTTAAATGTTACTTTTGCTGGGATTTTTAACAAGAATTGAAATGAAAGTATTGAAGTTGGTTTTTATCATCGAGTGATTTTATTAGCTCAGTTATCTTGCTCCAAAAGGTGCAGGAGAGGCTTCTTCAAAAAGAAACAAAAGAAGAGGAGGCGTATTTTTTTCATATGAATTTAATGACGGAGCGGATACTTTGGTCGTGAATGTGAATAAAGACGCCAGAGAAGGCAGTTTTGTTTTCGCATTTTATGACGGAGATGTTTTTGGCTTTAGGTTTAGGAGACAAAATAGTAGTGGCGACAGAGGAAGGGCCTATTTTACCAGAGTTTAAAGAGGCGTATGATAAGATTCCTGTAAGACTTAAAGGGCATCACGCTATTTACTCTCAAGGAAGAGTTTTTAGCTTTCAGGAGTAGATTTCGTTTCTGGATGGGATGGCGCAATCAAAGCAGAGGCTACGGGAACACCACAGGAGCTTATCGATAAGGGAATTTATCCATTTATCGCAAAAAGCAGTGAGGGATAATGAAACTCTTGAAACGGTTTATGAAGACTTCTATACTTTAGGAAAGATTTTTTTAAAGTAGAAAAATGCAGAAAAAGTAGTTTTCTGAGATGAAAGGCTAAACTGGAAAAACGCACAGAAAAAATTTTTGTGAGAAAAAGAAAAACAAACCAAAAGTTTTGGTTTTTCAGTTATTGAAAACGGACTGTATATTTCCGCGGGACTTACTACGGATTTGATAAATAAAGCAGGAGGTCAGAATGTTTATGCAGACCAGTCGGCAGACCATGTATTCGTATCATACGAAAGTTTAGTAGATAGAAATCCTGATATCATTATAATAGCAGATATGGAGGGAGAAGGGACGCTCATCTTATGAAGAAAAGAAAAAGGCGCTGAAAGACCATCCAGCACTGAAAAAAATCTACCAGCAGTGAAGAATGATAATATCCATAAAATAGCTTTTGGAGGATATTTCGCCAGGAGTTAGGAATATAGACTTTTATAATTAAATTAAATAAATTGTTGTATGAAAAGTAGATATCGATTTGGAGTCGTATTTTCGATATTGTGTGTGGTTTTATTTGTACTGTTTGTAATGGCGATAGGGGTGGTAACCTCTAATCTAGATGCAGAAACAGCGTATAAAATAGCAGCAAATAAAATAACAGGAACAGAAATCTATGAGCCATACTGGCCACTGACGCATGAAACTATAATCTGGGAGGTGAGACTTCCAAGGGTTTTTATTGTCAATAATTTGCGGTGCGGGACTTGCTGTCTGCGGTGTGCTGATGCAGTGTGTGACCAAAAACCCTATCGCAGACCCATATGTGCTTGGTTTAGCATCAGGGGCATCTACAGGAGCAGTGTTTGTCATTGTTTTGGGAGGAGGTGCTATGGGGCTGGCATCTGTATCTACAGGGGCTTTCATAGGACTTTTGATATGTAGTGTGCTGGTTTTTCGTGATAGGAACAGAATACGGAAGAAATACATCTACTACGAGGCTGATTCTCTCTGGATTGGCTATATCTACAATATTTACAGCGCTTACGGATTTGATAATTTCTTTAGCGAAAAAAATGCGAGCCAAGTGAAAAGCGCATTGTTCTGGACTATGGGAAGTTTGGGAGGTGCTACTTGGGAACTGCTTCCTATTCCTTTTGTGGTGCTTATTTTGGTGATTTTCGTAGTTTTAGGATTATCTAAATCATTGGACTTATTGCTTTTCGGAGATGAAAACGCTACGATGCTGGGGAATGAATGTTAATTTGATGAAAACCTTTTATAGTTATCATCGCATCATTACTAACCTCTGTTTTAGTATCGGCAACAGGGGCGATAGGATTTATGGGACTGATGGTACCGCATATAGCGAGAATGCTCTGTGGGAATAAACACGCGAGGCTGGTTCCTATGGCAGCTGTGATAGGAGCAATTTTCCTGCTTTGCTGTGACCTTTTTGCTAAGAAATGCTTTCTATCCGAAGGACTTACTCGATAGGTATCCTTACATCACTTATAGGAGGGCCGTTCTTCCTTTGGATGCTGATGGACAAGAATTACTCATTTAAATCAGGAAAATAATGGAGAAGCTAAGAGTAGAAAATTTGAATTTTTAAAGTAGGTAAAGTTGAAATCCTAAAAAGATGTATCATTCAGCGTAAAGGAAAAACTCTTTTCGTAGGGGTGATAGGGCATAATGGTTCAGGGAAATCAACGATGCTGAAAACTATATATGGAGTAAATAAGCCCACAGGCGGTAAAATCTTTTTGATGAACATGATTTGTTTCCAGCTGTCAGGAAGAGAAAGAGCGATAGCAGTTTTTGGCTCAGGAGTCTGGTGGTCAGTTTGATTTTAGCGTTCAGCAGGTGGTAGAAATGGGGACGTTATCCGCACAAAGATACACTAGAAAAACTATTCCAAAGAAGACCTGGAAAAAGTAGATAAAGTACTGCACGAAATGAAACTGGAGGACTATAGAGACCGTAGTTTTAATACTCTTTCGGGAGGAGAGAAGCAAAGGGTTTTGATAGCAAGGCTTCTGGTGCAGGAGAGTAAATTCATTATTCTAGATGAGCCTACGAACCATTTGGACATCGGGCATCAGATAGAGATTATGAATATCATTAAGAACATGGGAGTTACAGTTCTTTCGGCAATTCACGATATGAATATTGCATCTATATACTGTGATGAGCTGGTTGCAATGAAAAAAGGAGAAGTCCTATTGCAGGGGCCTACAGATGAGGTGCTTACACCAGAGCTGTTAAAGGAATTATTTGATGTGGAATCTGAAATACATAATATCAACGGACGCAGACATATAATATACAATCCATAGAGTACTAGTTTAAATCAAAAAATAACTTTTTAAAAATTATTAAAGAAATGGTTAGAAAAATTCTAAGCGCAGGTTTTTGTATTGGCTTCTATCGGCTATATGCGCAGGCTGTGATTACAGGGGAGGTACATGATACCTCGGGAAATGCTATCCCAAATGTGAAGGTAAGTTTTGAGGGGTCTACTACAGAAACAGTTACCGATGACAAAGGGAAATTTGTTATCAATATCCCATCCTCAAAAAGGGACGCTGACTTTCTCAGCAGAAAATTTTCATCCATTCAGTAGAAGTGTAGGAGCGAATACTCCTGTAGTCTATGTGGTGATGAAGGAGGCTCCTAAAGAAATACCAGAAGTGGTGATTTCTACACAGAAAAAAATTAGAAGTTAATAAATTAAACATAAAGAACCTAGACGCTCCGATGACTGTAAATGTGCTCAACCGTGCAGTATTACAGAAATGGAATATTAACAATATAGAGGAAGCATCTAAGATGGTTGCTGGGGTAAAATCCAGTGAAACAATTTGCTGGTTTCAGTTCTTTAATATTAGAGGGTTTGATAACTTTGTGGTTCTATATGATGGAATCAGAGACGAAAGACATACAATTACTCAGAGTGCTCCTGTTGCCAGCTTTGCCAATGTGGAGAGAGTAGAGTTCTTGAAAGGGCCTTCTGGTGATATGTTTGGGCACTCTGCATTAGGGGAATTATCAATATTATTAGAAAAAGCCAACTTACACTACACAAGGAGAGGCTAAATTTTACCATCGGAAGTTACAATACATATAATGTAGAAATGGGGATAGGAGGGCCTATTTCTAACAAGCTGAAAGATACCGTGTAGATGCAGGATTGATGAATACAGATGGCTTTCAAAGGGATAAAAAGAAAAAGAATTTTAACTCTTCTGTCATGTTACAATATACGCCAGACCACCAAAATACATTGGAGTTCTTTTGCACAGTATAACAATGACTACTATGGAGCAGATGCTGGTGTTCCTGCAACAAATGACGGAAAGCCTTACGACTGGATAAATCCGATGATAAACTTTATCTGATAAGCGTGACTATCTAAAGAACGAGGAATTTTATCTGAAATATAAACATAGATTTGATTTCGGTGGAGCTCTTGACTATAAACTTTCCTATTTTGATGATTCATTGGATTATTTGATGGATGAAGTTCTTTTTACAGACAAAAGCAACGAAAACTTTATCTAGATGGACCATACCACTTTAAACATGTTACAAGACCATTGATGAATCAGCTAGATTTTTAGTTTTGGATTTAAAACATGGGACTTTAAAGCATAAGATGATTGTAGGAAATACTTTCTCTTATTTGGATAGAAAAACTTGGAAAGGAACTGTTACAGAGGAACAAGTGGTCAGAATATTCTATCGTAGATCCCTGTTCTTGGGATGGGAGAGAGAAGAGTGGATATAGATAGGGTGGTTTCTATGAAAAGAAGTGGTTACAGGATTTTTATCTTTCAAGATTGGATAGAATTTGCAGATAGATTCAAAATTTTTATTAGAGGAAGATATGATTATTTTTGATGGAATGTATGATGGGGAAAGATTAATAACGGCACAACCCAACCCTAGTAATAGCTCTCATCATAATTTCACTTATAGAGCTGCGCTTTCATTCCAGCCGATTAAGAATTTCATGACTATCTACGGATCTTCTTCTAGTTTCTTCAAACCAACTCGTTCTCATGACCATAGAACAGGAAAACTCTTTAAACCAGAGGAAGGAATACAGATAGAAGGGGGTATTAAATTAGAAAGAAAGACAGATTGAATGTTACTATTTCAGATTCTATATAGAAAAGAAAAACCTTATTGTGGGACACTATGAGAAGTCAGGTAGGAAAAGCATATTCTAGAGGTTTTTGAAGTAGATGCAGATGCAGAAATCTTCAAAAGGGCTTTATGCTAAGGTAGGTTATGCATTCACAGATGCGTTCTAGGAATGCAGGAGCCAGAGCCAGGAAAAGCGGATCTATCTCATAACAAAACCCCATGGACGCCTAAACACTCCTTCAATGCATGGGCAAACTATGAGCCTCGTACATTTTATGAAAGGCTTTGGAATTGGTTTAGGAGTGTTCTATACTGATAAAACATATAGAACTGAGCAAAAATGACCAAATTCTTTCCAGCATACACTCTTCTAAATGGAACAATCTATTATCAGACGAAGAATAACATCAGAATAGGGCTGAATGTAGAAAAATATTTTGAACACAAACATACTACACAACGCCCTTTCTAGCAATGATTTGTATTCTAATGATCCTGCGGACGAGCCATATCAGGCTACTTTCCAGATTAACCCAGGTAGAAATAGAAATTATAAACTGACGATATCATATTCATTTTAATAACTAATTTTTATCTAGACAAACAGACTATTTTTTTCGGAATAGTCTGTTTTTAATTGTATATCGTGATACAAAATCAGAGTCATATTAGCGTTATTCAAAGGAAAAACCTTTATCTTTGTCAAAAATTAAAAATATATGGAGAAGGAAATCAAATTTCACTTTGGGAATTGCTCTTTTAGCGGACAGATGGTTACTAGTGTTTTTGTGGTGGCTATGTTTGTCCTTGCAGTGGTCGTTTTGTATTCGTCGAAAATATCTATCACTAAAATCGCTGGATACAGAGGGAGATGATTTATTTGGATAATATAGCAGACTGTCTGTATGACCACCGCCTAGATTCCGCAAAAGGATTTGTGCAAAAGGATTTCTTCTCCAGAAGCTAGAATAATAAGAAAAGGACTAGATAGACAAATCTTCGCTGGAGATGTTCGTCACAATAGTCAATCAGAGAGAGATAGAAACCATCCAGCTGCGAAAAAGACCTTTTTAAATTTAGTCTTTGGGCAAGGGTGGTTTTATTCTTGGGAGTTCTAGGAACGGGTATTTCTATTATATTGTTTTTCAGAAGGTTTTTCAGATTTGTCCGATGAGAGTTTTTATACTTCGTTTTTCCCAGTGAGCATCGGAGCTTTGTTAGGAGGGCTTATTTATATTTAAACTGATTTTTGGGTTCATTGACATATAGAATAGAACTGGCACTGAAAATGGGAGAAAATAAATTTCTGGAAATCATAGAAGAAATCAAAAACGCGAATTAAGATGAATAAGGTAAAAAGCATAGGATTTGACAGCGCTTATCAGCATTCTGTTTTGTAGGAGTGCTGCATTATCCCTATAAATAAAAACAAAGAGAAAAAAAGATGAATTGGCTAAAAATGTTCGATAGAGGAGGATTTAGAATTTCATGATTCTCTGGCTCAAAAACATTTCACTGGATCCGCCTATTATAGAAGAGGTCAAAATGACAGCCACTTCCGCCTCTGCCTTCTGAAACTCCTACAGGAAGTTCCTGTAGAAAACCAGGAAACCCGTGAAAGAAGAAGTGGCTGCACCAAAAAGAACCAGCTGCTAATGAAGAGGTGAAAAAGAAGAGCCTAAGAAAAAGAAACAAAAAGAATATTGCTGACACGAAAACAGCAAAAACTCAAGAAGCAAACGCTAAAAAGAAGCCCGAACGCAAAGAAAGAAGTCGTAAAGGAAAGTAAAATAGGTGTTGACAGAAAACTGATTTCAGGGAATTCCAGGAACTAATAATTATAAAGGAAAAACTCCCTGGTCACAATGTAAAAGAAAAAGGCTCTATCACCATTTCTTATGTAGTGGATGCGAATGGGACATGTGATTTCCGCCCAGAGAGTAGGGAGGGTTGAGGTCTCGTAATACGATAAATAACGCCATCACAATGGTCAAAAAAACATGTAGAAAGCCGAAAAAGGTAAAAACGCAATCCACAGGAACATATACGATTGAATTTAAATAAGCAATGAAAATTGCTTATTTTTTGTAATTATAAAAACAAAATCTTTCTTCATTTAGAAATACCTTTTTATAGAAAAGCGTATTTTTTCTATGAAAGGTTCATATTGAATCAAAAAAAGACAAAAATAGAGTTGTTTTTTTCTTTTTGGCATATTATAGAATATATTGGAATAATAAATTTATTGCAGACACGAATGTTATCTATACATTCAAACATAATTTAAAAATTAGAACTTCATTTTAATACAAATGATGAAGAACAGATTTATTATTCCAATATATTTTTCTGTGCGGCCAATCTATTTATGAAATAAAATACATTCTTTATACTTATATATTATAGTATTATTATATTGGTGAAAATTATTTTTATCAAATTTTAGAAATAATTCCTGCAAATTTTTGGAACAAAAACTATTCATTATCTCATTTTAGAGCCGAGTTTATTACAATTATATTTTATTTTTGCTCCCAAAATCTATCCTAAAAGGAACGAAATAACCAATGAAAAATAAGGTTTTTTTAAATTAAAAGCTAATTTCGTCATAAATTTTTTCGTCTTATAAATCAGCGAGTTAAACAATTAGGTGTAAAAAGATAAAAAAAGTACTTGCGTGGTAAGGATAGGTTTTCTATTTTTTGCAGTCTGAATTACCAACAGAGGTATTCAGGAGAGTAGAAGATTTTGTAATTGATAAATGAGTGATTTAAAAAAATATTTTTCAAAAAGTTTAAAAATATTTTTGTCAGTTCACTTTATACTTTTGCACTCGCAAACGAAAACGGAATGGTTTTTGAGGTTTGTGAACAGAGAAGAGATCATTAAGATAGTAAAAATATAGAACAACCAAGTAAGGAAAGACCAGAGCGAGTCATAACTTTGAGTGAGTCAAGGAAGGACATACAATGGAGAGTTTGATCCTGGCTCAGGATGAACGCTAGCAGGAGGCCTAACACATGCAAGCCGAGCGGGATTTGTTGGTTAGCTTGCTAACTGATGATGAGAGCGGCGTACAGGGTGCGGAACATGTGTGCAATCTGCCCTTATCAAGGGGATAGCCCCGAGAAATCTGGATTAATACCCTATAACATATGGGATGGCATCATTTCATATTAAAAAGCTACGGCGGATAAGGATGAGCACGCACAAGATTAGCTAGTTGGTAAGGTAACGGCTTACCAAGGCGACGATCTTTAGGGGCCTGAGAGGGTGATCCCCACACTGGGACTGAGACACGGCCCAGACTCCTACAGGAGGCAGCAGTGAGGAATATTGGACAATGGGTGGAAGCCTGATCCAGCCATCCCGCGTGCAGGACGACTGCCCTATGGGTTGTAAACTGCTTTTATATAGGGATAAACCTACTCTCGTGAGAGTAGCTGAAGGTACTATATGAATAAGCACCGGCTAACTCCGTGCCAGCAGCCGCGGTAATACGGAGGGTGCAAGCGTTATCCGGATTTATTGGGTTTAAAGGGTCCGTAGGGTGGGCTGATAAGTCAGCGGTGAAATCCTGCAGCTTAACTGTAGAACTGCCGTTGATACTGTTAGTCTTGAGTGTATTTGAAGTGGCTGGAATAAGTAGTGTAGCGGTGAAATGCATAGATATTACTTAGAACACCAATTGCGAAGGCAGGTCACTAAGATACAACTGACGCTGAGGGACGAAAGCGTGGGGAGCGAACAGGATTAGATACCCTGGTAGTCCACGCTGTAAACGATGCTAACTCGTTTTTTGGTTTTTAGGAATCAGAGACTAAGCGAAAGTGATAAGTTAGCCACCTGGGGAGTACGCTCGCAAGAGTGAAACTCAAAAGGAATTGACGGGGGCCCGCACAAGCGGTGGATTATGTGGTTTAATTCGATGATACGCGAGGAACCTTACCAAGACTTAAATGGGAATTGACAGCTGTAGAAATACGGTTTTCTTCGGACAATTTTTCAAGGTGCTGCATGGTTGTCGTCAGCTCGTGCCGTGAGGTGTTAGGTTAAGTCCTGCAACGAGCGCAACCCCTGTCACTAGTTGCCATCATTCAGTTGGGGACTCTGAGTGAGACTGCCTGCGCAAGCAGTGAGGGAAGGTGGGGATGACGTCAAATCATCACGGCCCTTACGTCTTGGGCACACACGTAATACAATGGCCAGTACAGAGGGCAGCTACTATGTGAATAGATGCGAATCTCGAAAGCTGGTCTCAGTTCGGATTGAGTCTGCAACTCGACTCTATGAAGCTGGAATCGCTAGTAATCGCGCATCAGCCATGGCGCGGTGAATACGTTCCCGGGCCTTGTACACACCGCCCGTCAAGCCATGGAAGTTCAGGGGTACCTGAAGTCGGTGACCGTTAAAGGAGCTGCCCTAGGGTAAAACGAGTAACTAGGGCTAAGTCGTAACAAGGTAGCCGTACCGGAAGGTGCGGCTGGAACATCTCATTTTAGAGTATTTTATACTAAAAATCAATTATGATTCATTCATTATTCGCTTTGGTTTTTTTACTTGTTGTTTTTTAGATATTAAAAACCCTTAAAAGTTAGTATCAGGGATTAATAGAGACTAAGATTTTGTAAGATGAATCTTGTGTTTTGATGAAAGTCTCGTAGCTCAGCTGGTTAGAGCGCTACACTGATAATGTAGAGGTCGGCAGTTCGAGCCTGCCCGAGACTACTAATTGAGAAAGGGGAATTAGCTCAGCTGGCTAGAGCGCCTGCCTTGCACGCAGGAGGTCAAGGGTTCGACTCCCTTATTCTCCACGATCTCATGGAGTTTTATACATTTTATAAATTTAAGAGCGTTTTTAAATTACGAGAAGAAGTATCATTGACATTTACGATAAAGACATCACAAAGAGAAAACCGAGCACTTTCGAGTGCCGAGTAAAAAATAGGAAAGAAATCGTTAAGGGCGTATGGCGGATGCCCTAGGGCTTTCAGAGGCGAAGAAGGACGTGGTAAGCTGCGAAAAGCTACGGGGATTGGCACACACGAAATGATCCGTAGATATCCGAGATGGGGCAACCCAGTAAGTTGAAGACTTACTACACCGTAAGGTGAGCGAACCCGGAGAACTGAAACATCTAAGTACCCGGAGGAAAAGAAATCGAAGAGATTCCGTAAGTAGTGGCGAGCGAAAGCGGATTAGCCCAAAAGTTTATATATGTTTAGTGGAATGTTTTGGAAAGAGCAATCATAGAAGGTGAAAATCCTGTACACGAAAGGCATATATGGATGAGGAAAAGAGTAGGGCGGGACACGTGAAATCCTGTCTGAATATGGGGGACCATCCTCCAAGGCTAAATACTCCTGAAAGACCGATAGTGAACAAGTACTGTGAAGGAAAGGTGAAAAGCACTTCGAATAGAAGGGTGAAAGAGAACCTGAAACCGTACGCCTACAAGCGGTCGGAGCAGTTATATACTGTGACGGCGTGCCTTTTGCATAATGAGCCTACGAGTTAATTTTTACTAGCGAGGTTAAGGTATTAAGTACCGGAGCCGGAGCGAAAGCAGAGTCTGAATAGGGCGAATAGTTGAGTGGGATTAGACGCGAAACCTTGTGATCTACCCATGGGCAGGTTGAAGCACTGGTAACACAGTGTGGAGGACCGAACCGGTTGACGTTGAAAAGTCTTCGGATGACCTGTGGGTAGGGGTGAAAGGCCAATCAAACTGGGAGATAGCTCGTACTCCCCGAAATGCATTTAGGGTGCAGCGTTGATTTAGTTTATTAGAGGTAGAGCTACTGATTGGATGCGGGGGTTTCACCGCCTACCAATTCCTGACAAACTCCGAATGCTAATAAATATTGATCAGCAGTGAGGGCATGGGTGCTAAGGTCCATGTCCGAGAGGGAAAGAACAGACCAACAGCTAAGGTCCCTAAATATATGCTAAGTTGAAACAACGCGGTTGAACTGCATTGACAGCTAGGATGTTGGCTTGAAGCAGCCATTCATTTAAAGAGTGCGTAACAGCTCACTAGTCGAGCGGTTTCGGCATGGATAATAATCGGGCATAAGCATATTACCGAAGCTATGGCAACGAAAGTTGGGTAGGGGAGCATTCTATCGGCGCAAGCATTACTGTGAGGTGATGTGGAGCTTATAGAAAAAGAAAATGTAGGCATAAGTAACGATAAAGCAGGCGAGAAACCTGCTCACCGAAAGACAAGGGTTCCTCAGCCATGCTAATCAGCTGAGGGTTAGTCAGGACCCTACGCGAACCCGAGAGGGAAGTGGATGGACAATGGGTTAATATTCCCATACTTGCTCACGAATAAAGGGGACGGTTCAGCTAGACTACTGGAGACTGACGGAATAGTCAAGACCTAGCCTACGGGCGAAGTTGTTGTAGAGTAACTGGATCCAAGAAAGCCGAAGTGAAGCACAACCCGTACCATAAACCGACACAGGTAGTCGAGGAGAGAAATCCTAAGGTGCTCGAGTGAGTCGTGGCTAAGGAACTAGGCAAAAATAGTCTCGTAACTTCGAATAAGAGACGCCAGCAGCGATGCTGGCCGCAGTGAAGAGCCCCAGGCGACTGTTTATCAAAAAAACACAGGACTCTGCTAAATCGAAAGATGCTGGATAGGGTCTGACACCCTGCCCGGTGCTGGAAGGTTAAGGAAGGTGTAGCGTAAGCGAAGGCATTGACTGAAGCCCCAGTAAACGGCGGCCGTAACTATAACGGTCCTAAGGTAGGCGAAATTCCTTGTCGGGTAAGTTCCGACCTGCACGAATGGTGTAACGATCTGGGCACTGTCTCAGCCACGAGCTCGGTGAAATTGTAGTATCGGTGAAGATGCCGATTACCCGCAATGGGACAGAAAAGACCCTGTGAACCTTTACTACTAACTTCGTATTGACTTTGAGTAAGTAATGTGTAGGATAGGTGGGAGGCTATGAAGCTGGCACGCTAGTGTTGGGTGGAGCCGTTGTTGAAATACCACCCTTGCTTACTTTGGAGCCTAACTTGAATAAGAGTAAGAAGGACATTGCGTGGTGGGTAGTTTTGACTGGGTGGTCGCCTCCAAAAGAGTAACGGAGGCTTTTCAAAGGTACCCTCAGCACGCTTGGTAACCGTGCGTAGAGTGTAATGGCATAAGGGTGCTTGACTGTGAGACCAACAAGTCGATCAGGTGCGAAAGCAGGACATAGTGATCCGGTGGTTCCGTATGGGAAGGGCCATCGCTCATAGGATAAAAGGTACTCCGGGGATAACAGGCTGAGTCTCCCAAGAGCTCACATCGACGGGGAGGTTCGGCACCTCGATGTCGGCTCGTCACATCCTGGGGGCTGGAGAAGGTCCCAAGGGTTGGGCTGTTCGCCCATTAAAGTGGCTACAGAGCTGGGTTCAGAACGTCGTGAGACAGTTCGGTCTCTATCTGTGCGGGCGTTGAGATATTTGCGTGGGGTTGACTCTGGTACTGAGAGGACCGAGTTGAACAAACCTCTGGTGTATCAGTTGTACCGTCAGGTGCACCGCTGAGTAGCTAAGTTTGGAAGAGATAAGCACTGAAAGCATATAGAGTGCGAAACTCGCCACAAGATGAGATATCTTTTAGGGTCGTGGGAGATGACCACGTTGATGAGTTACAGGTGTAAAGGTGGTAACATCATAGCCGAGTAATACTAATTACCCGTAGATTTATAGCCTATTAAGGGTACTTGAGAGTGCGGAGAAGGTTTTGTCTTTGTGAAAGTTTTTGTCGCTAAATATAAAGTTATTTAGGGTGGTTTTAGCAGAGGGCTCACCTGTTCCCATTCCGAACACAGAAGTTAAGCCCTCTAGCGCCGATGGTACTGCGAGAGCGGAGAGTAGGTCGCCGCCAGTTTTATTTTTGAACCTCTTTTATCGTTTGATAGAAAAAGAGGTTTTTCGTTACAATGGTTTTGTGTTTTTAATCTTCATTGAATTGCTTGATTATAGGAAAGTTCATTGATTTTGACTTAATATATGATAGTAATTCAACTTTTGGATAAATGTGTGTACTTTTTTGGTTTTTATTTAAATATTCTTTTTATATAAATATCAGAATTTGATATTCCTTCAAAACCATCTTTTAGGAGTTCATAATCAGTTTCAACCAAGTTCCAAAAATCAAAGTCTATATCTAAGAGACTTTTGCTGTTGTAAAAAGAAAAAGTTATACAAAGTTTCTTTTATCTTAATCTTGTTTTTACTTCTATCTAAAAAGGGAGATAATGATGCTATATCTTTAATTCTTCATCAAATATTTTGTAGCATATTTTTGGATAGATTTTTATAAATAGTTTTTCATCTTGATTTTTAGGATATAAAATATCGTAATAATCAATATTTTCAAAGTGTTTTTCTTCTTTTGCTCTATGTAAGATATGATTTCTTCTTTGTTAAGACACAAAGACAGAACATTTCATATAAAAGTTTGCTTTCCATGTTTTTGAAGAACTTTAAAATTAAATATCTCATTTTTTGTGATGAGTTATTAAGCAGAATTTTTCATTTGTTTTATTGAGGGAGTTTTTTAGTTAGAACAATTTTAAAAACTCATTTATACAAATTTATAAAATAAAATGATAGGTGATTTTATAACATAGACTAGAGTAAAAGACAGAATTTGTAAATAATTATTCTTATTTTTGCCCTAATTAAAATTTTAAGCTTATGATGATAATCGACTTTATTTTTCAAGAACTGGAAAGGGTTTATTGATGGCTATACTTTGCTAGTTTAGCATGTAAAACTTGTGCTGGAGACTATATAGAAGGCTCAGATGAGGAAAAAAATTGCACAATATGAAACCATGATAAAAGAAAACACTAAAACTATTGCTGTTTATGATAGTGTTTATACAGAGCATACAGTGAAAAGTTGCTAAAATTACCCATAGACAACATACAGTATTAAATATAAATATGAAGTAAATGGGGTAAAATATGAAGGGGAGCAAAGAGCATTGATGGATCCACCAAATACGCCTGTGGTGGAAGTATATTATCTAAAAGATAATCCATCTGTCAATGAAAATAGATCTAGCATCATCATTGAAATACGAAAAAGAGAAGAAACAAGTAATACTGACCTTTATTTCGCTATATTCTGGGGCGTGCTGGCATTGATACTTGCTATCGGGCTGTGGGGCGAATTTCGTGATTTTAAAAAGAATATAAAAATATAATTAAAGTTAAAATAGAAAAAAAATGGCAAACAAACCAATTACCGAATTTATCGAAAAATATTATCTGCATTTCAATGCAGCATCTTTGAGTGGACGCTTCTAAAGGCTATGTAGCACACCTAAAAAGATGGCGGAAAAATGTTAATCTCTTTGGCGGGGCGATGTCTACTGCCGAGCTGGGTAAAATCTTAGCAGAGATGATTCGTCAGGATAAAGTGGCGATTATCTCTTGTACAGGGGCAAACTTGGAAGAGGATTTGATGAACCTTGTGGCGCACTCTCACTACAAGAGAGTTCCTAACTACAGAGATCTGACTCCACAGGATGAGTGGGAATTGTTAGAAAAAGGACTAAACAGAGTAACTGACACTTGTATTCCAGAAGAAGAGGCTTTCAGAAAGTTACAAAAGCATATCTTTTGAAATCTGGAAAGATGCTGAAAGCAAAGGCGAAAGATATTTCCCGCACGAATATATGTACAAAATGATACTTTCAGGCGTTCTAGAACAGTATCACGAGATTCCGAGAGAAGATTCTTGGATGATAGCAGCAGCGGAGAAAAATCTTCCGATAGTAGTTCCTGGTTGGGAGGATTCTACAATGGGGAATATCTTTGCAAGCTACTGCATCAAGGAGAATTAAAAGCCTTCTACAATGAAATCAGGGATAGAATACATGACTTTCCTTGCTGATTGGTACAGAAACAACAGCGCTGGAAAAGGCATAGGTTTCTTCCAAATAGGTGGTGGTATCGCTGGGGACTTCCCAATCTGCGTGGTACCGATGCTTTACCAAGATTTGGAGATGCATGATGTTCCTTTCTGGTCTTATTTCTGCCAGATTTCTGATTCTACGACTTCTTATGGTTCGTATTCAGGAGCAGTTCGAAATGAGAAAATCACTTGGGGTAAATTAGACATCAATACACCAAAAATACATCATAGAATCCGATGCTACCATCGTAGCGCCATTGGTATTCAGCTATGTTTTGGAGAATGCTTAAATTTTTAATAAAAAAACGAAAAACAGCTCATTTTGAGCTGTTTTTTTATTGAAATACTTCGCAATCTGATGGATATCTCCAATCATAAAAGTATGTTTCCCTTTTTTTCGGCTATTTTTCGTAATAGTTTCCAAGGTTTGGAAGAATCTGATGTTTTCATCATTTTTCATCAGTTTCAGAAGCATTTTTCAAGGCTCTGGCAGTAGCTACCGCCGTTCTGGCGTTTTTCTAAATCAGCTTTTTGCTCTTATTTTCGCTTCCAAATGTCTCGCAAATAATTCCTGAATACTCTTCGGAAAAGTAATATCCCGAATTTGGATATTTTCTATTTCCACGCCGAATTCATCCGTTTTGCTTTGAATTTCTTCAGGTTTTTAAATCCGTCCATTCGGCTCTTTTTCGTTCAAAGCTTCGCTCTCTATTTGGGAAATCATTTTTCTGAAATAAATTTGAACTAAAGCTTTTGAAGTTTATGCTCTGCATCACTCAAAATGTAGTATTCATTTATCATCGTGTTTTCCAGTAGTTTAAGACCATCAGTCACCTTATAGATAATATTAAAAAGAAAATCTAAGGGCGATGTTATCCTTGGTCAAAAATCTCTTGGTTAGTCACCGTGATTAGCTGCGAATTTTGAGGGATTTGATAGAGTTTGGTTCTATCTTTCCAATCATAAACTTTCGTGAAAACCTGCATTTAACTGCTTTTTCAAAAGTATTGTTTCTAAAAAGGAAACCTTGGTAAAAAGGCATCACTTCGTAAGTTTTTGTAAATATTCCCATTTTTTTCTAAATTTTTAAAAGTTAAAAGGAGCGGCTGACAAGAATAAAGGGAAAACAAATTGAGTATCAATATTGTACGGTATCCTTCATTTTGCAGACTTTATCCCTGATGAACCGAAATTCCGCAGCTCCTTTTGTTGTGTTAGGCTGTGTAAAGCAGCTGATTAAGAGGACTCGAACCCCCAAGTCGAAGATTACCAAGAAAATAACCCTGCATCAAAATGCTCCGCAATTCCCTATTGGGCTATTTTCAATTTTTAATAGGTGGCGGTTATTTATAATTCTTTATTTTTCTTCTTTTTCTCCAAGGAGCGTTTTTCTACATCTCCAGCCATGATACATCCGTAAGGGATGACCTCGTCTACTATCTCGCACAGGTTGTATTCTAGAAATTTGTTTTCTCACATTTTGTGCGTTTTTGTAGGCGGATGGCAGTTCCGAAATATCTATTTCATTAGAGAAAAATCTAACATCCAGCCCTGCTGTTTCCTCAGCAAAAACTTCCTCATTTGTCTGGTGGGCTTTGTTTCTTTTTATGCTCATTTCTACTGAAATTTCTCCCTGCTCCATGTGGTGCAAATCCTATGTTTCGCTCGTTGGTAGTTCCTTTTACTATGAGCACAGGCTCTGCCATATTTAGTGGGATGAGTCTTAGCTCATTGTCCTCAGGAAGGAATTTCGCATCTAAAGGCGTAGCACCTTTGGCATGATAAAACGAATCTCCCATCTCGGAAAACAGAAATTATGTTCGTTCCAATATCTATCCAACATCTCTACTCCAAGTTTTTCAAAGTCAAATTATGAATCGCTTCATGATTTTTTCTTTTGTCCATTGTCTTACGATTTGCAGGGCTTCTCAGTAGGCTTGTCCTTCTTCTGTATCAAAAGGAATCACGCATTTTTCCTCCAAAGTATCAGGCGAAATATCTCTACGGAAAGTAGTTGGCTGTTTTTAGTCCCATTTTGTAGAGTTCTGCGCCCACAGCTCTGGAACCGTGGTGGGTGACCATCATCGTATTTCCTGTCTTCATGGAAGTCCCAATGAATAAGAAGTGATTCCCATCTCCCTGCGTTCCCATACAGTCTCTGGCTGTGCTGATGAGTTCAGGGCTTTTTAGGAATAAATTCTTTTCAAAAGCTTCTATAAGTTCTTTGCTCATCGCTATCTGCTGACCTCTTTGGGCCTCCATACCCAAAATGAGTAGAGTCGTGCGCTGCATCCAGAACTAATTTAGGATCTATTTTCCCAAAGTCAGTAAGCATCACAGAACAGCAGATATCCGCCGAATGAAACCCTGGGTGTATGGCGTTTTTAGCGACTACCACGCCTCCCACAGGGATGATTCCTTCTTTACCCTGTAGGGCAGGCATCAGGCATCAAAGCGCCTTTTTCTAGAGTCGGCGTTTTTCATCAGCTTTTTCATGGTAGCGATTACTTTGCTTACATTATCTTCTTCTAATTCATTCTCAGGATGAATATTAACCACAAAATCAGCAGGAATTCTTTTTCAGTGGAATAGGGATCTGGAAGTCTGAACTGCTCTAAATATTCCAAAAATCTCAGCTTCTTCCCATTCGTTTTTCATTGATGGTTTTCAAGGCTTCTCCCGAACCATTTTCCTTGGCGGAATCCCCCAGTTGATAATATTTTTTTCCTGTAACTTTCATGATGTTTCATTTTGATGATGCAAAGTAAATACACAAAAAGCGCAATCTTTTTGCGTAGTTAAAAAGTTTGATAATTTTGTATTAAAATGTCTTCAAATAAAAACGCCCTTATCCGTTACAAAACCATTGACAGATGCCTTAGAAATAAGTATAAAAATATACGCTGGAGGATCTGATAGAGGAGTGTTCCGAGGCTCTTTTTGAGTTTGAAGGAAAGAAGCCTATGTCAGCAAAAAGAACCATTCAGCTTGATATACAGAATATGCGCAGCGAGAAATTTGGCTACGAAGCTCCGATAGAGGTCTATGACAGAAAAATACTACCGATATCAGCGACCCTGAATACAGCATTCATAACATAGCAGTAAACGAAAGTGACCTAAAAGCCATGAACAATGCAGTGCAGATTTTGAAGCAGTTTAAGATTTTTTCTATGTTTATGATTTGAATGGCGTTATTCAGAAAATTGGAAAAACACGGTGCATTCTGCGCAGCAGCAGTCCATTATTCATTTAGATAAAAATGAACAGCTCAAAGGGTTTTGGAATATATTGATATTCTGTACAATGCGATTTTTGAATAAGAAGACACTGGGAGTGGTTTATAAAAGTTTTTAAAGGCAAGGGAAGAGAAAAAAATACATCGTTTTTCCACAGCTATTTGAAAGGAGTATAATAACCGCTGGTTTCCTCATCTGCTGGTATGGAGATGGACTTCTGAACCTTGCACTTGATAGGATAATAAGCGTGCAGATAGAGGAAAATATTCCTTTTTCGGGAGCGGGAATTTAATGCCGATAGATTTTTCTCTGAAGTGATCGGCGTAACGACATCGCCAGAGCAAAGAGGGCAGAATGTGATTTTTCTCAATAAAAGGACTCATGCAGAATATGTGAAAACCAAGCCGTTTCATCACACACAGGAGATTTTTGGAAGAAAAAGATGGCGAAACATATTTCAGGATAAGAGTTCAGCTGAATTTTTGAGTTGGAAAGAGTTATTTTTAGGCTTTGGAGATCATATCACAGTTCATAAACCAAACCGACTGAAAACGAGAATAAAAACATTCTGGAGCGAGCTTTGAAAAATTATGAAGATTCAGAAATAAAACAACTCCCACAGGTTTAAAATCTCTAGGAGAGTTTTTAGATTTAAAAATAAAAGTTATTCTTCTTCCTGCCCAAAAAGTCTAGTTCTAAATCAAAAGTATTCTATAACGATTTCGCAGACTATTGTTGTTTTCATCATATCCGAAATATACAGGATACTGTCCCTTACCGAATCCGCTTTGTATCATCGGTACGCTTAGGTCTGTGTTTGGAATTTTGAAGTTAATCCAGTCGCCACATTCTATTTGAAACAGAGGATTTTTCTTTATAGCTTTTTGCAAATTCTTCAGCGAAAAAGACCATTATAGATATAGACTTCCTCAGGATGTTCTTTATGCCATTTTTCCCGAAAATTACAGTAGGCATCACGGGTTTTTACATCCACTGATTAGTTACCAGCCCTGCATCAGCAAAGAATCCGAAGAAATCTCCTTCTTCCAAATCATCATCCAGGTTCTCATCTCCAACCAAAGCCTCAGTGTAGCTGACAGCTTTTTGTCACTAAATTTCACTCGTGTAGAAACATAATAGAGAGGCCTTTCCTCTGCTTCTACAACCAATGTATTAAGTGGAAAATTTTTCCTGTTGGAACTTTTTGAAAATAAGGAAGCTGGTCGCGATGAAGAAAATACAAAAGGGTCTCTTACCAAAATTTCTCCCGTAGGAAAATGGACTTCACCCTATATTTAGGATAAAAAGTTTTCTTCCCGAAAGCCTCCTTTTTGTGAATAGATTTCTTCAAAAAGAAAACAGGCGGAACGAGAATAGATTTTACTTTTTCGTACTTTTCCAGCCACTCTTGGGATCGGGATTTGGTTTTTCTGTACTCATCATTTTTTGATTTTAAATTTTTATAATCCTCCAAATTCTTTTTCCAAAAATCGCAGAAATTTCCTTTGCTTTTGTGACAGGGCAGAGGTGCGTTCCTCCTTTGATGACATAGTTTCGGGTTTGAGTTTTTGATAGGAAAAACGATGTCTTTATCCGCGGATATCTGTATGATTTCAGGGTTTTCCTTTGCATCCCAGTCAAGAATTTTTCTATGCTCCCATTTGATATAATAAGGATTTCTGACCTTAAAATATTTTTAAAACTTTTGGATAGGGTCAAAAAGATGCCTTTACAAAAGAATAAAAACTGTAGGATTTTTCGTTAAATGCCGAAGTTGGGATTATTTTTGTAAAGCTTTAGAGCGTTTCCCTATTTCCATCAGTCTAGATTTTCCCGAAGCGATTTTATACTGGCAAGAATAATGACTTTTTGCTGGAATTTTTGTGAATTTCCTGCACGATAATTCCACTAAAAGAGTAGCCGAGCAGACAAAAATCCTCATCAGGATTGATGCTTTTTCGCCATTCTATTTACATAATGGTCAAACTCTTCATCCTGCTCTGGGATGAGCCAATCTATGAAATGAAGCTCCATTTCTAGACGGAAAATTAATGTATCTCAAATACGCTTGTCTGCGCCCAGTCCCGCTGATGATGTATAGTTTCATTGCAGTTGTTTTTATATTTTTAGAAAAACTTCCAAAAATTATCATCATAAGGTTTGGTGAATTTTGTAGCAAGATTTAGAAACCACAGTCACAGAAACGGTTACGATTTGGTTGTCTTTAGAATAGCTGAATTGGGTGCTTTTTCTGTGAATATTGTTTCTGTCCATTCTTATAAAGCACCTCCCAAGTATAGCTGAAATCTTTGCTGGAATTACTGAAAAACCTAATCTGTCGTTAGAAATTTTTCTCGTTTCATAGTTTGTCACATCTATATCACAATCTCCTTTTTTTAGCCGTTTCAGATGGTGTTTCTCTCAAATCTTTCCTTTGGCAAGGATGCCTGATATCTTTGCTGCATTTCGTGATATTTCCGTTTTCAGAAATATACTGCACAGACAATGTGGAATTTCCTGCATTTACGGGCATGATTTCTACAGAATCCAGCCTATTATCGCTTTTCCACCACGATGCCTCCCTCTCAGATGTCCCATCGGTAGCATTCTTTGCACTGCGCATCTATGTTATAACTGCTTTTTTTCTCCTACTGCTAATGAGGATTTACCTGTGATTTCGCATTGAGCAGAAACCTAAAGTCGAAACTAAAACTAAAAATAATTGACTCAAACTTCTTCATAATTTAAAAATTTAATTTTTGAACGAGGAACGATGAAAAATCATTCCAAAACCCAATTTTCCACGATTTCACAATTTTCTCACCTCCAGTTTCTTTTCGAAAAACAAAGGCTTCTTCAGCGAATTTTTGCTCAGAGAAATTGGCTTTATCCCAGTATTTGTTACCATTATCATCCGCTAAAAATTCGGGCGTAATAAGTGGCTGGGTCAAGGCTCGTAGAAACGGATTTCGTTCTTGTTTGTATATTGAGAAATATTTTTATATTTCCTTCACTATCAATTAGTTGTATCCAGAAATAAGACTTCGGCTGGTTCGTTAGTTTTAGGGTTAAACTTCCGTAATTTTCGGCTTTATCCGCTTCAAAAATTGAAAATATAAGCCTTTGGATTTTTGGAAATAATATCCTTGAACGCTTCCTTTTGGGAATGCTCAGTGAGTATTTTTCCAGCTTTTAAAGTCCGATGAAATGATGATTTCTTTGATTTTTTCAGAAATTCTTGCCTCAAATTTTTGGCTGATGCTGTCACTTTTCAGCGCCCATAGAGCAGGGTTTATCTCTTTCAAAGCCATATTAGCAGTAATGACAAAATCCTTTTTCAGGAGGAAGCTGTCCGCCTTTTGTTATTGGCCAAGGTCAGTTCATCTTTTTCGTTGGTTTTATAGGAAACAGAAATAGTATCTTCCTTACCATCAGCATTATAGCTTATTTTTTTAGCGGTGTGAGAGTTCTATGTTTAGGGCGTTTTGTTTCCCTACCCATACCATCACAGAATCAGATTTTTTTCGGCGTGAGTTACTTGATAATCAGTAAGTTCATCTGCTGATACTTTTTACATCTACTTTCTTTGATTTCCTTCGAAAACCATCAGCATTCCTCCGCTCACAGGCGTAGTTTCTTTGTATCTGATGTTTTTTCAGAAGGGAAGATTTTTCATTTTCAGACCCTAGATAAATTTTGGCTTAAATCTATTTTTCCTTTAAGAAACCAACTTTTTCTTTACCAGCATCATACACAGAGTTTTCGTTTTCATCTTCAAAAGCGATGATGCTGTATTTCCTTTGCTTAGATAGTTTAGCTCAAAATAGCCGTCTTCATCAGCTTTTGTGATGTAGTTTGGTTTTTGTTTGAAATCAGCACTATCCGCATAGAGTCCCTACTACAATTCCGTGTTTGGAGGTTTTACCAGGGATGAGCAGGGCATCGGTTATCGTTCCGCTGATGTACAGGTTGTCAAGCTCCTTTCCCGTAGAAAAAGCAAAATTGAAATAAGGCAGTACATTTCCCTCAGTTATTATCTACAATGGCATTTCAAAGTTGAAATTATAAGTCGTGTTTTCCTCAAATCTTCATCCCATGTTATGGAAATGTATTTGTTTGCAAGGTTAGAAGGAATGATATCTTTTTAATCGGTGGCGAAATGATGAGATTTTTGTTCGTTCTCTTTAAGTTAATATATTCATCAAAATACAGCCGTAGCTCCCCTAGTGCTGGTAGGGAACATTTACTCTGCTCTGTATCTATATTGGATTTCAGGAAACTTAGGTGGAGTGGTGTCTTTGCGCCGCCTTCGGGAGAGCCTCACTCTTGCGCAGGCACTCAGAAGAACTATAAAAATAGCAACAAAGAAAAATCTTTTCATAGAACAAAAAAATAGTTTTTAAATTTAATCTTCATCATCCGTAGATTCTGCGTTTTCTGTATTCTTTCCTCTGTTTTTCGGTGCTTTTAGGCTGTCCGCAGAGGTTTTCTTTTGGTTTCTTCTTTGGTGTTTTGCTCTTTTCGGTATCTTCTGCAAAAAGCATCTGTGGAATCTGCTGTTTCGGCATCTGGATTTATCAACTTTATCAATATCAAAAAGGAAAATCTTCAAAGAGCGTGAGAGGAGCATCGTTCCGTATATTTTTCTGGGAATATTTGTTGCTTAGAGCGATGATGGTGGGTTTTGGAATCTCTCAGATGGATGAAAACCGTGTTAGAGCCGTGCCACCAGCCGTTGTGATAGGTTAGTTTTTTTCCTTCATCAAATACTTTTTAATCTAAACCAAGACCATAGTTATTCACGCCCTTTTTTCTCATTGCTGTACGGCTCAAAAACTTTTTCCATCAGTTCCTTTGGAGAAAATCTTTTTGAGAATAGCGCTTTTGAGAAGTTGAACAAATCGCGTGGAGTGGTGTAGATGTTTTTATCACCATAAATCAGGTCATACTGATCTAAATGGATATAGTCTAGTGCTTCTTTTGGTAAAAAGACTGCGAAGCGGAATTGATGTGTTTTTCCTCAAAAACAAAAAGTATTTTTCATTTTTAAAGGCGCGAAAACCATTTCTTTCATCGCCTCTGGATAGGTTTTTTCCCTGTGATTTTTTTCGATGATAAGCGCCAGAATAGCGTAGTTGAAAATTATTATACATAAAACCAGTATCGGTCTGTCTGGCAAGTTCTGGCTTTGTGTTTTAGCAACAATATCAAAAATCTCTTGATTGGTGAAGAATATTGATTTTTAGGCTTTTATATCATTTTCTTCCAAGAAATGCTCGTATTTAGGGAAGTCCGCTGCGGTGGGTGAGCAGGTGCTGAATCGTTACATCAGGATACGGGAAAATTTCGGAAAATGGATTTTACTTTTTGTTCAAGGCTGATTTTTCGCTTCCACTAATTTTAAAACCGCCATAGCGTGATGGGTTTGCTTATAGAAGCCAAATGAAGTGGAGTGTCCTTTGTTAATCGGCATTTGGTTGTTCTCCTGCCGAAACCTTTGTATTTTTCTAAAAGAATATTGTCCATGTGCTACTAAAACTCCGCCGCTCATATCGGCGCTGTTCCAGATGTTTTCGTAATATTGGTTAAGAGAATTTACGATTTTTCTGCTGGTTTTCTAGTTTTTAATTTTTTTCTCCCTTGAAGACATTATCTACATCTACATTGCCGAAATTAGGGAAGATTTGAGAGCTGAATAATATCCGTTGGTGGTTGTTGTGGATTCTTTTTGAGCATGAAAAATAGAAAAATGCAAGAAATCCTATGTGAGATAGATTTATTTTTCATCTTTGTTCTGAAATTTTCCGCAAAATAGGATAAAAACAAGAAAAATGAATAATAATTATCGTTAAATCTATGTTAAATGATACTAATTTCCAGCAGTGAAAGCCAATATTTTTATCCACGATGACTTGGGCTAATTTTTATTTTTGCTTTTCGTGAGTCCAGCCTGCGATATGTGGCGTTATGATGGTTTTTCTGAATTTAGAAGATATTCCAAATCTTCGTTTTTTTCGTTTCCAAATTCTCAAAAGAAGTTTTTCATATTCCAAAACATCCAGACAAGCGCCTTTTTATTTTACCAGATTTCAAAGCATTTACCAGCGCCGAAGTTTTTAGATTTTTGCCTCTTGCGGTATTGATGAAAGTAGAAATTTTTTTCTTCATTTTGGAGATAAATTCCTCATCTATCATATAGAGTGTATCCTCTGTAAGCGGCGTGAAGGCTGAGAATATCGGCGTTTTCTTGTAATTCTTGCAGGCTTACCTGCGTGGCAAATTCATCAGAAAGATTAGGTTTGATATCGTAAAAAAATAGTCTTTACAGCCAAATCCCGAAAGTCTTTTGGCTACAGCTTTTTCCCATATTTCCGTAACCGATGATTCCGAAAGTTTTTGCCCAAAATTTCTTCTCCTCGGTTTTCTCTCTGAGCCAAATTCCTTTTTAACTTCATTAGAGGAAATGAAAAAGGCGGTTCATCAGCACAAGAAGTGTTCCTATAACATGCTCTGCTACGGCGTCTTTGTTTCCTTCAGGAGAGTTGATGAGTTTTATGCCGAGTTTTTGGGCTTTGGCGATGTCTATGTTTTTCCATTCCAGCGCCTACTCGTGCGATGAATTTTTAGATTTTTGCTTTTTTTCTAAAAATGAGCATCCAGCGGAATTCGGCTTCGGATGATGACACCTTCATAAAGGTGGATTTTCTCCAAAAACCTGCTCGTAGCTCGATGAAAAATCTTCCTCCAAAACAAAGCCTTTCTCAGAAAGTTGTTCTGTGATGAGTGGATGATTTTTATCTAAAAAGCAGAAATTTTCATTTAGTATTCTAATTTGTAAACTATCAATCGTTATAGAATCTGCTGTGGAAGGTGATACAGCTTGAGGAATTTCAGTTTGTGCAGACTGGATAGAATCTTGTTTTTGCGCTGTCATCAGCTGATTCTCCTGTTTTTCCATAATTATAATATAGGAAATATAGAGTCACCGATAGCAGCAACAATGAATAGTAATACCCACCAAATACCGTTGTTTGATTTTTCCTGTTTTCTGGGCAGTTCTGTTTTTGCAGGTTCTTGCTTTTGGGCTGGTTCTTCTTTTGGTGCAGCAGGAGAGATTGTCAGATAGATTTACTTCTTCCAGTCCAAAGAAACCATAGACTGAGGGTTTTTGGCTTTCTTCCCGTATGATATCTATTTCTTTAGAGAGAGCTCTCCCGAGGTATTTAAGCTTTAATTTTTTTGCAGCATGATTAGTTTTTATCCATTCACGCACAACCTCTCTTATTTGGGATTGTATGATGAATAGATTTTCACCTGTTTTTCTGCTATATAATGAGCAAGACTAGAATCAAAGACAGCAGTATTGTCCTCAAAATAGATATGCTCACTTGGTGGGAAGAATTTTAGAAGACTCTGCATCCACGACAGCGTGTTCTTTTTACAAGTCTAAAAATCCCAAAATCAGGAACTTCTACTATTGGTTTTTTGCTCCTGTAAATAACTGTATATGTAAAAAGCTAAATCCATACTAGTGCAAATTTAGGAAAAATTAAGATAACTTTATCAAAAATTTAATATTTAGTTTTATTATATATGTTACTTTTTGGATATTTTATAACAAAAACTACAAAAAAACAACAAAAAAACATAAAAACATTTGGTTATTAAAAATATTTAACATCTTTGCTACAATGGTTATTAAATTTTGTTAAAAATGAATGTGAAATTAAAAGTTCTAACAGCTGGTGTTTTGTTCTTTCACAGGACAAGCATTAGTTGCGCAAGAAGTTAAAAAGGATCTGCTTCTGGAAAAAGAGAAGCAGATAGATGAGGTAGTTTTTGGTTGGTATACTAGAGTAAAAGAATGATTATGTAGGTACAGCAGCCAAAGTGAATATGAAGTCTATTGAAAACAAAAATGTTTCAACCGTTTCACAAGCATTAGCAGGGAGAATCTGCGGGGGTTAGGGTTATTAATAGCTCTGGGCAGCCTGGTAGTGAACCTACTGTTAGAATTAGAGGGTTTGGTTCTGTGTGGAAATAGAGATCCTTTGTATGTTGTAGATGGAATGCCTTTTTCTGGTAATGTTTCATCTATTAAACCCAGAGGATATTCAGGATATGGTTGTTCTTAAAGATGCAACAGCCACAGCTATTTATGGGGCTAGAGGAGCTGAATGGTGTTGTTGTTATCACAACAAAATCAGGAAGAGGGGCTAAGATTATATACAATTAGAATCTAAAAGTGGGACAATACAAGGTTATTACCTATGTATGATGTTATTTCCTCTCAGAAGAATTTATATCACCAGCATGGTCTGCATTATATCACCAAGGTTTGGCTAATGGTAGTGCAAACCCTTCTCAATATGCAAATAATAATTTATTTGGGAATAATGGTATAGATTCTCGATAATATGTGGAATTGACAGGTGCGAATTTGATAGACCCTGCAACTGGACAAGTGAGAGAAGGTGTAACTAGAAAATATACACCTGAAGATTGGGCGGAAAGAGCATTTAAAGAAGGAGTTAGAACAGAACATAATTTGAGTTTAGGTGGTGGTACTGCAAGAGCCAATTACTATGCTGGGACAGGATATTTGAAAAGATGAAGGATATTCAATTAACACAGGATATGAAAGATATACAGGTAGATTGAATGCAGGATTTAAACCTAAATCTTGGTTGTCAGGAACATTTAATTTAGGGTAAGTGCGTGTACAAAACTCGTAATAATGGGCAAACAGGAGACTCTAGTAATGTTTTTGGTATACAGATAATATTCCATCAATATATCCACTGTATTTAGAGACAATAATGGTAATTTAGTTTCTGATCCTTACTTTGGAGGTTATCAATATGATTATGGTATAGGAAGAGGTTTTGGTGCGTTAACAAATGGTGTAGCTGATGCTGTTTATAATAAGAGAAACTCTGATAGACATGAGGTTAATGCTAACTTTTTCCTTAAAGCAGATTTATTCAAAGGGTTAAAGTTTCGAAACAAGAATAGAGACAATATTATAATAATAGTGTAGATGATCTTAGAAACCCATATTATGGAGTTCTGTAGGGGGTGAGAAAGGAGCTATATATAAGAATAAATATGAAATAGTACATGGAATTTCTTACAAATGCGTATAGTAAGAAATTTAGTGATCATAATATAGATAGCTTTTGCAGCACACGAATCAACAAAATGGGATTATAAAGCTCTTGCTGCAGGAAAAACAGGACTTGTAACTCCTAGTATTCCAGAACTTAATAATGTATAACTCAGAAGTGCTAGATCTTATACGAATAACTATGCATTAGAAAGTTATTTTGGTCAGGTTAATTATGATTTTATGGTAAATACCTTCTTTCTGCATCTATCAGAAGAGATGGTTCTTCTAGATTCTTAAGAAAGAAATGGGATGTTCCCTCTGTAGGTTTAGGGATGGGTTGTATCTAGAGAGAATTTTAAAGATTCAAAAATTGTAAATAACCTGAAATTAAAGGCTAGTTATGGTTTGTTGGGAGACCAAGCGGGGTAGGATATCATCCTTATACTGTTTATAATACAGGGAATGATGGGACAGATAGGGAACACCTTTTTCGATAGAGGAGGATATCCTGATTTAACATGGGAAAAAGCTATGATGTTCCAAACAGGGGTTGATTTTACATTGTTTAATAGAAGATTGAAGGAATGTGAATTAGTAGAAAATTAACAGATCAGTTGATATTTGATAAAAGATTACCACCATCTACAGGAAAATGCACGTTTTCAGATAATGATGGACAACCCTTAAATCAAGGACTCGAAATTTAGTTTTCGCTGGACATCATTAAAAAGATGATTTCTTCCTTGATCTAGGAATTGTGGAGAACTTCCCAAAGAGCAAACTTTACTAGAATCCCTTATGATCCTTCTTTAGGTAGAAGAAAGATAATAGATGTACAGAAGGTGGAATAGGTAGAGCAGAAGGATATTCTATTTATGATTATTACATGGCAGGTGGGTGGAGTAAATTCTGCACGGAGCAGCGCAGTGGTACATGAATTATGTAGATACTAATAATAATGGAGTATATGATGATGGAGTTGATACAGCAATTAAATCTTTATATGAGTATCAAACACTTAATCCTGGAGTTACTGTAAGTGAGGCTGTTACTGAATCTTTTTCAAAGCGACAAGTAGGTTTTGTAGGTAAGTCAGCTATTCCAGATGTGAGAGCAGTAGAACTTAAGCTACAGGTTAGTAAAGGATTTGCTTTAGTACACAGATGCTTTATAGTATAGAGGTGTTTATGATTCTAATTATGCTGGGACTTAATGCACAATAGTAGTAGGAAGTAATAACTGGCATGCGTAGATATAGGACAGCAGATGGCATGGAATCCAGGGATATCACGATGATGTTCCAAGGCTTACTTCAGGTAGAACAGGAGATACAAATTACAACTCTAGATCTACAAGATTTTGACTAAAGCAGACTATTTTATTTGAATAATATAAATCTTAGTTATACTTTTTCTCAAGATCTTTAGAGATACAGGTATAACAGGTTTCATCGATAACTTTATCTGCGGATAACCTTTGGTTAGCGTCAAAAAGAAAAAGGATTTAATCCTTCTGTGTCTGAAACAGGGCAAGGAAGTGTTTATAGATATTCACCATTGACTAATTTTACAGTGGGAGTAAAAAGTTAAATTTTTAATTGAATAAATTATGAAAAATAGTAGTATTATTATCAACAACTATCTTTACTAGGAGGACTTATCTCTTGTAGGAAGAATCTTTTCTGAATACAGAACCAATCGAGACTATTTCACCCTTCTACAGAAGCAAATTATATGGTGCGTATCTTATGATGGCAAAAGTCAGGGACTGGGGGACATCTCAACATAGTGATTTTTGGACAAAGAGGATATGATATATTTACAGACTTACTTTTCGTCTGATATGGCAATGCCAAGAAAACACTTTATGGTCATTATAGAGAAATAGTGAATTTAACGGCTACTACTGATTCATACGGATACATATACAATTATGCCTGGAGATAATATAGATTGATTAATGTGTGAATGATGTTATTAAGGAGACAGGAGGGAATGGAGTTGTTCCAGCTAACCAAAATGATAACATCTAATGGGGCAGGCAAAAGTTTTGAGAGCGCATGCATATTTCTATCTATTGCAGCTTTATACTGCGGAATATAGTCCTTCTTCAGAGGCACCTTTGTATTTAGAGCCCATTATGCAACCTCGTCCAAAGTCTACACAAGCAGTAGTTTATTCAGCAATTATTAGTGATTTGAATGATGCTGTAACTTTATTGATGGGCTTTTATAGACCTAATAAAGGGGTAGTTAATAAGTATGCAGCAAAAAGGAATGTTACCTATACATATGTTGCTGTGATGGGAGATAATGCCAATGCTTCTACATTAGCATTAGAGGTTATGAATAGTAGGACATTCTATCACAACAAAAGAACAAGGAGAGATATCGTCACAATGGAGCTACAGAGTCAGGAGGAGGTTTTAATGATTTAAGAACAGGTAGCTGGATGTGGGGGATAGATATTACCACAAATAGTGATTTAGGATGGATAAAACTGGTGGGGACAAGCTGATGTTTATACATATGGCTATCAGTGTGCAGGAGATACTAAGTCTATAGATGAAGGTTTGTATAATTCCACAAGAACAGATGATATTAGGAAAAATCAGTTTGTGAGTATGACTGCTTAGGAACTATATTAAGTAATATTGCAGATACTAATGCAAGGTATAGTTATATTGCAAGCGAAAATAAGTTCTTTACGCCGGAGGGGTCTTCAAGGGTCTAGAAATACTACTAATGATTATTTCTATATGAGAGTAGATGAGTTCCCATCTTTAAGGCAGAAACCTGGCTAAGCAGGGTAACGATGCTCAGGCAAGAACTATATTGAAAAATTATTTATCAAATAGAATTACGAATGTATCATATATTGATGGTTTGTCAGGGGGCAAGCTCTATGTTGAAATTATATAAGAATACGAGAATAGAATTTGGGGAGAAGGAAATCATATTTAGTCTATGAAGTGATGGAGCTATCATTACTAGAGGAAGTAATCATTTATATGCATGTGAGCAAGTTTCGCATAATGATTTCTAAATTGTCACCGTTACCAACAAGAAGTGTTAAACAATCCTTATATTAATTAGGAAAGTTTTGTTTTCCAAAATTTATTAAATTTGTACCCTCATATTTTATGAGGCACATTTTTATATTAATATTGCTGGGAAGCTTTTTGTAGAAGGCGCAGACAAATGATTTGCCGTGAGTGATTCCGTTGTGGTGGACAATGGAGAGAAGGATTCTATACAGATTTTTAGACCGACGATTGATGATTATCAGTTTTTCACGCAGTTTTCTCAGCGAAAAGCGTTTGATACTGTTTTTCACTATTGGTAAAATCTTATCAATTTACTCAATATAATAACAGAGATAATTTTGGGAAAATCCAGTTTGCGAATATCGGAGAGGGATTTCAGAATTTGGTTTATAAGACTGATGCAGAGCAGGATTTAGCATTACTGCTACAAGAAAATCATTTCTTTATACTGGGAATCAAGGACATAAAATATTACGATGTGAAAAGTCCTACTACGGCATTCTATTATCATAATGGGAATGAGCAGCGGCGGAACTCTGCAAAACAACTTATACTCAGAATATTGGCAAAAGGTTTAATTTTTGCGATAGAGTATATGGGACTGCGTTCGAGGGGCTGTATCAGAGGGAAATAGCATCTTCTAATAATACCATTTTTCTCTGCACATTATCTTTCTAAAAACTCTAAATATGAGGCGTTTGCGCATTTTATTCATCAGAATATTTCTAATGAGGAGAATGGCGGAATTGCGAATTTGGAGAATTTTACAAGTGGAGATTCTCGGTTTCAACAGCAGGAAAAACCTTACGGTGAAATTTGCATAATACCTACACTAGAATGGCAACGAGGAGGTTTCTATTTCAGTCACTATTTTGCGCCTTTCTGATGTGGAGAAATTTCCGTTTAAGCTGAGCCACTACGATTTTTATCAAAACCAATAAATATTTCTACACGCAGGATGGCACGGAGAACTATTATTCCTCTTCATTGATTACAGATTATCCTACTAATAATAAGAGGAAAATCAACTAAATTCAGCAATACGGTAAGCTTGCTTTTTGATAATGAGGCTTTTAGAGCGGAAGCAGGAATTCGCTATCAGAATATCAGTTATAGGTCATTTTTATCCGTTGATAATCAGTGGAGTACAGGAAGATTCTAAATTTCAGGAAAATCGTTTGGGATTGGTAGGAAATCTAAAATAAAACTTTGGGATAAAATCAATCTAAATTCAGATTTGGAAATTTCTAACGGGAAAAGCTTTTTGGAAATTATCTAAATTCAGAAAACTATTTGACTTTTGAGCCTATTGAGGGTTATTCCATCAGCGGGCATGTGAAATTCAAATCGGCAGCTCCATCGTTCAATTACTTGATGAACACTCTTTTTATCAAGATTATAATTTTCAAATATTCTGATTTTTAAGAACCAAAATGTTTTGGAGATAGGAGCGGATTTTAAATCTCAAATGGTTTGATACTAAGTTGTTTGTGAAACTATTTCAGAATAGGGCAGCTGGCGTATTTTAATTCTTCGGCGATGCCCTCAGCAGAGCACTTCATCAGTGAATATATCGAAGATAGGAGGCGAGGCTACATTTACTATCGTAAATTTAATTTTAACGCTAAGGTATTGCTTCAGAATGTTTTTAAATAATAAAGATGTGCTCCATTGCCAGAATTCATAGGAAGGGCGAATGTTTATTATCAGTCCAAAATATTCAAAAAGCGGCGGAAATTCAGACAGGAATTAAAGCTTATTATTTTCTCAAAATTCGCCTCTCAGCAGTATTTTCCCGATACTTAATGAATTTATCCTGCCTTCCACGAGGTTCGCATTCCATCGGAGGCAGACCGATTGGTAGATATTTATTTTAATATGAAAGTAAAACGAATGATGATTTATGCTGAAGCACAGCATCTTAACACTACTTTCATGAAAAATCAGTCCTACGCTGCGCCGTTTTATCCAGTGGCGGATTTTAGCTGAATTTAGGTTTGGTATGGTATTTATTCCACTAAAATAAAGGTAAAATGAACAAAAAGAGATATTTTTAAAAGACATATACAGCATTCCGAGCCTTATTAAGGACTTTTTCGTTGATGAGGAATATGCTTTCGCATAGATTTTCTTTGGGAAATGTCCAGAAAACAGGTGGAATTTAAGGAAAAAGTTATTCAAAGAGCAGAGAAAAATTCTTTTGTGAAGTTTTGGGAAAAACAATTAGGAAAGATTGCAACTGTCTGATAAACAGAAAGAAAAACCTGCAAAGCTCTTTCACAGGAGAATGCTTTTACCATCGTTACGGGACATCAGCTGAACCTGTTTACAGGTCCTGCGTTTTTCGTTTATAAAATTTTTGCAGACAATAAAAACAACAGATTTTCTAGAACAAAATATTCAAGGAAAAAAATTCGTTCCTATATTTTTGATGGCTATGGAAGACCACGATTTTGAGGAAATAAATCATTTTAAAACTCAAAAATCACATTTATAGCATTGATGGAAAATCAGGAGGAGCAGTCGGCAGAATAAAGGTTGAGAAAAACAATTTCATAGAAGAATTTGAAAAAGAATTTAAATATAATGATTTTTGGTAAGGAGTTGATAGACTCGATGAAAGAGGCTTATGCAGAGGGAAATACCCTGGCAGAAGCGACCAAAACGCTGGTGAATAAACTCTTTGCCGACCGAGGGACTGCTGATGATAGATGGAGATGACCCGAGGCTGAAAAGAGCAGATGAAAGGGGTTTTTGCTGATGAATTGAAAAAAATAATTCACTGAAAAAGAAACGCACCAATCCGTAGAAAATCTCACGAAAAATATGGAAAAGTGCAGGTGAACCCAAGAGAAATCAATTTGTTTTATCTCTGAAACTCGCGATAGAATAGAGTTTGACGGAGAAAAATACATGTGCTGGATAGGGATATTTCTTTTCACGAAGAGGAGAGTTTTTAGCGGAATTAGAAAAATTATCCAGAAAAAAATTCAGCCCAAAATGCAGTGATGCGCCCTGTTTATCAGGAGAAAATACTTCCAAATATAGCCTATATAGGCGGAAATGCAGAGGTAATGTATTGGCTGGAACTGAAAGAATATTTCCGACATGTGGAAGTTCCTTTTTCCGATTTTGATTCCGAGAAATTCAATGCTTTTTCTTGACTGAAAAATAGCAAATAAAAATTCAGAAAAATGGGACTTGGGATAGAGGAGTTTTTCATGGATTATGCGGAGATTATCAGGAGAAATTGCTTTTTGAGTCGGAGCTTTTGGAGCTTCTACAGAAAAAGAAGAGGAGCTGAAAAATCTTTTGGGACTGTTGAAAGAAAAAAATCTGCGCTTACGGATAAAACTTTTAGAAATTTGGTAGAAGCGGAGGAAACTCGCCAGCTGAAAATCTTATAACCGAATGAAAAAGAGGCTTTTGCGAGCGGAAAAATAAAACAATACGAAAAATATATGCAGCTGAGACAGTTGTATTTAGATGTTCATCCTAATGCTGTTTTGGCAGGAGAGAGTGCTGAATTTCAGTGTGTTTTATGCACAGAAAGGAAGAGGATGGATAGAGGAATGCTATCAAAAATGGATGTGGAAAACTCTGTGTTAATTATTTCGTGCATTTAATTATAAAGCCGTATTTTTGTGGCCTAATTGTTACATAACAACAATACAAAATCAGATGAAAAAGAATATTTTTTAACCATATTAGGAATAGCGTTTGCGCTATTATCTGGACAACAGAAGAAGCACACAGTGGTGGCTAAAGAAAATCCCACTACTATTGCTAGAAAAATATGGAGTCAGCGTAGATGAACTTATCAAACAAAATCCTAAAATAAAGGATGGGAAAGATAGATATAGGAGATGTTTTGATTATTCCTAATAAACAAAAACACTCAAAAACAGAAGAGAAAGCAGAAGATAAAAAATCTACTGAAAAGAAATCCAATCAGAAAATTGGGTAAAGATTTATCTTCAGCCAAAACAGACTATCTATGGCATTACCAGACAGTATAAAATCTCGGAGGAGGAACTGAGAAAGCTGAATCCCTAATCTGGAAAGTCATATGAAAGTGGGTGAGGCACTTGTACTGCCAGAAGATAAAATCAGAAAAATATGGCGATAAAGACGCTCAGCAGGAGTAGTAGAGACACCTAAAAAGGATAGAGAAGAGGAAGAAAAAAACTCAAAAATTGGTTTCAGAGGATGGAGCGTATGTAGTTCAGCCAAAAGATACATATTACGGAATTACAAGAAGTTTAATATTTCGCAGAGTGAACTGTTTGCATTAAATTCTGGTTTGGAAACAGGAGGACTTAGGTCTGGGAGATGTTATCATAGTGAAGAATGTAGCATCTTCTAAAAAGTGTAGCAACGACAACGAAAAGACACTTCGAGAAAAATACAAAACCTAAAGAGGAGAAAAACACTCCACCAAAAGAGGTGAAAACCAAAACTTATTCTGTGGAGGAATATGTGACTCACGAGGTTAAAAAAAGGCGAAAGCGCATTTGGGATTGTGAATAAATATAACATCACATATGACCAGCTTGCCGAAATGAATGGAGGTCTTCCTAATGGGATAAAAACAAAGGAATGGTGCTGAATATCAAGAAGGTCAATAGACAATATGTAAAAAGCTGATGATGATGTGTTTAGTATTGCTTTGATTTTGCCTTTTTGGGTTTGATACTAATGATACTAAATACAGAAACCTTTCTGCGGACTTTCTTAATCGGTGCTAAATTAGCTAGCAGAACGAGGAATGCGAGATGGTAAAAAGATAAGTATCAATGTGATAGATGCTGAAATGAGAAATTCCTTTAAGAATAATTTGGCTCAGATTAACAAGACCAATACAGATTTGATTATAGGGCCATTCTTTAAGTCAAATGTAATAGAAGTTTTAGAATATGTGAAGAATGAGAAAATTCCTGTGGTGGCTCCGTTTGCCCATACAGAGGATTTGTATAAATACAATAATCTAGTTATCGTAGAGCCAGGAATAGAGTGTATGCAGAGAGAATCGTTCGTGAGGTTAAAAATGCTCATTCAAAAGGAAAAAGTATTTCATTGTAGGTGAAGAAAAAATGATCCAGAAGTTATTTTCCTTAAAGAACAGCTAGCAAAAAGAGTTATCTAAAAACTGAGATAGTGGTCGTTAGTTCTGCCATCTGGAATAGAGCTGGAGCAGAATATGGTAACAGGACAAAGCCTGCCAGCGGTAGTTATTTTAGCAAATGATAATAATGCTGTGGGTGCTGGTTTTGCAGAAAATAATAGAACTAGCCAAACAGACAGATGGAATCAAGGCGTTTAGTATGTATTATCATCCTGATTTTGAGAAGAATGTAGATCCTTTAAGTAAAAGCGAAATTTGGTTTATTTGATGGATAGAAAAATAAATACGGATGGAGATTTTGAGAAGGAGGTTTTGGCTGAGTTTAAAAAGGAATATTGCCGAACACCATCTAAATACACCATTATAGGTTTTGATGTGGTTAGTGATATGCTGGCAAGGGAATCAAAAAGGCGAAGTCCTAAGAAATATGAGCAAGTTCAGACTCAGTTGGCAAACGAAAGTTTGAGTACATCAGAACTAAGAGAAATGGAGCTTTTGTGAATACAGGGTTTAGAGTGGTGAGATTGGTTCCATAGTTTTTAAATAATAAAATTATAGATTTTAGATTTTTCAAAAATATGAAAGCATTAGTGTTTCCGGGACAAGGATCTCAATTTGTGGGGTATGGGTAAGGATCTTTATGACTACCGTAAGGAGATTAGAGATTTGATGAATTCCGCTAATGATATATTGGGGTTTGATATTTTGTCAGTAATGTTTGAAGGACAGAAGAGGATTTAAAGAAAACGAAAATAACCCAACCAGCTATTTTTATCCATTCAGTAGCTATTGTAAAGGCAATCAATACGATAGGTTCTGGAATGGTAGCAGGACACTCTTTGGGTGAGTTTTTCTGCGCTGGTAGCGAATGGTGTTTTGTCGTTTAAAGATGGGCTAGAGCTGGTTTATCAAAGAGCTTTGGCTATGCAGGAAGCTTGTGATATGAATCCTTCTTCTATGGCAGCCGTTTTAGGGTTGGAGATGATGAAAAGTAGAGGAAAATTTGTTCTCAAATAAAAGGACTGTAGTTCCTGCAAACTATAACTGCCCTAGGGCAGCTGGTGATTTCTGGTGAAACAGCAGCAGTAGAAAGAGGCGTGCGAAGCCCTAAAAGCGGCTGGAGCAAAAAGAGCGCTGCTACTACCTGTAATGGTGCTTTCACTCTCCTTTGATGCAGCCAGCACAGGAGAAAATTGGCAAAAGCGATAGAGGAGTTAAAGTTTAATAATCCTATTCTTCCGATCTATCAGAATGTAACCACTACAGCTGTGACAGACCCAGAAGAAATCAAAAAGAATCTGATAGCTCAGCTGACAGGTTCAGTGAAAATGGACACAGACAATACAGAATATGGTGAAAGATGGAGCTAACCACTTTGTGGAAGTAGGGCCAGGAAAACATTACAAGGATTGATAAAGAAAAATATCGCCTAGTATGTATGGTTTCATCAGGGATATAATGGATTTTCGTAATCCGTAGAAAAATATTGCTATTCTTGGATATTCCGAGGATAGCAATTTGTTTATAAATATTATTTACCTTTTGTTTTATGGAAAGTCACACGGTAAACTGCTTCTCACTCAGAATATTTCGTGCTGGATGGAGCCACGGCACTGGCTGTTCCTGACCAAATCTGGACAAAAACCTCTGTGTAGAAGATGACGGCAAGGCTCTCGTTTTTTGGGAGGCTTATCATAGTGGGCAGCTCTGGATGAGTGCAGAAATTGATTATCTTAATTGGAGAATTATAAAAACTAATCTTCCCAAAAATGCTGAATTCATCATGAATGTTCTTAGAAATATTCAAAATCTTTCATCGTCTCATTTACAAGATAAAAATCATATTTCATGAAGACCAATCTGGAATTTCCTGCTAATTTTCGGCTGGGGAGCAGTTCTACGCTGATGGCAAATCTTGCCAAATGGGCTGAGATAGATGCTTTTTGAGCTGAATGAAAATTTCCCTTGGTGGAAGCGGCTATGATATAGCGGTGGCAATGGAGGGAACGCCTATTTTGTACCAATTAAAATCGGATAGCAGAGATATCAAGCGAGGTGAATTTTAATCCCAGGGTTTAAGGATGAATTGTTATTTGTCCATCTCAATCAAAAAACAAGACAGCCGCGAAGGCATAAAAACTCTATAAATCCAAACCCAAAAATCAAAATGAAATAATTGGTGAGTTTTCGGGTTTGACGGAAAAAGTTTTTGAATCTGTAAAAACATCGATGAATTTTTCTGATTTAATGGAAATTCACGAAAAAGTTTCTGCATTTTTGGGTCTGAAAACCGTTAAAGAGTATGTTTCCCTGACTGTCCCTGTTTTTGTGAAAAGCCTTGGGGCGTGGGAGGAGATTTTGTGATGACTAGGAAAATTTCAAGGGTATAGAAGAGTTTTTTTCCATGGACACGGATTTCATACCTTTTTGGATGGAATGAAATAATTAAGTAAAACTGAGCTAAATCATAGGAAATACCTAAAAATATCAATACATTTGCGTATAGTTAATTTATATAAAAATTTTTAACATGGAACAGATTAAAAACTATTTAGAAAAACATGGAATTAAAGGGAGTTAAGGAGATTGTGTATAATCCCTACCTACGAACAACTTTTCCAAGATGAAATGTCGTCAGAAAACGAGGGTTTTGAGAAAGGGATTTTAACAAATTCAGGTGCTGTTGCTGTGAAGACAGGCGTTTTCACGAGGGCGTTCGCCAAAGGATAGATATATCGTAAAAAGACCAAACTACGGAGAATACGATTTGGTGGGATGGTAAAATAAACTTGCTCTACGACGCCCTGAGATTTTTGGTGATTTAAAGAAAATAGTAACTGATTCCTTTGAAAATAAAAAAATCTATGTGGTGGATACTTTCTGCGGAACCAATCCAGACACGAGACTGAAAGTGAGATTTCGTGATGGAGGTGGCTTGGCAGGCGCATTTTCGTTACCAATATGTTTATCCGCCCTTCTCACTATGACCTAGAACATTACGGAGAGCCAGATTTCTGGTAATCAATGGTTCTAAGGTGACTAACCCTGAACTGGAAAGAACAAGGGCTTAATTCAGAGAACTTTGTGATGTTTAACTGCACAGAAAAACTCAGATTATCGGAGGAACTTGGTACGGAGGTGAGATGAAAAAGGAATGTTCTCTATGATGAACTACTACCTTCCACTGAAAGGAATGGCGTCTATGCACTGTTCTGCTAATGTCGGCGAAAAAGGCGATGTAGCGGTGTTCTTCGGGCTTTCTGGAACAGGGAAAACTACGCTTTCTGCCGACCCTAAAAAGATACCTTTATCGGTGATGATGAGCACGGCTGGGATAACAATGGCGTGTTCAACTACGAGGGAGGCTGCTACGCGAAAGTAATAGACCTTTCTGCGGAAAAAGAACCAGATATTTTTGGGGCGATAAAAGAGATGCGCTTCTTGAAAATGTAGTGGTAAAGGACAACGGCGAGGTGGACTACTGCGATGGTTCTATCACGGAAAACACCAGAGTTTCTTACCCTATTTATCACATTAGTAAAATAGTTTTTACCATCAAAAGCAGGACACGCGAAGAAAGTGATTTATCTTTCTGCTGATGCTTTGAGGTACTTCCTCCTGTTTCTATCCTTACAGACGAACAGGCACAATACCACTTCCTATGCGGATACACTTCTAAAAATGGCAGGAACGGAGAGGCGTTACAGAGCCGTTGCCATCTTTCTCACCAGCGTTCGGAGAGGCGTTTTTAGCGCTTCACCCTACGATGTATTCTAAAACTTTGGTTTCTAAAATGAAAGAACACGGAGCAAAAAGCTATTTAGTAAATACAGGCTGGAATGGAACAGGAAAAAGAATTTCGCTGAAAGATACCAGAGCTATCATAGATGCTATTTTTAGATGGTTCTATCGATAAAGCAGAAACGAATAAAATCCCAATTTTAGGACTTACATTTCCCAACGGCGCTGCCGAATGTTCCTTCTGAAAATTCTTGACCCAAGAGACACTTACGCTGATGCTTCTCAGTGGGAAACTAAGGCTAAAGGATTTAGCAGGAAAGTATATCAAATACTTTGAGCAATATACAGACACAGAAGAAGGAAAAAGCATTAGTAAATGCAGGTCCGAAATTATATTAACAAAATAAACCTTCTCAAATTTTGGGAAGGTTGTTTTATTACAACTTAAATATTTATTGGATATGAAAAGAAAAGTATATTTTCAGTAGTGGGAATGCTTTTTGGGATGGGCTTTCTTCCGTTGTAGATGGAGTAGTTCTCATACGATACAGCTTTTATTAGAAGAACCACTCAGCGGAATGATGAGCCAATATTCTATCATCTGAAACTATTCATTAAACACTTCTTAATTCTATTCATTATAGGACTTAGGGCTGGTTTTTGTGGGCTTTTTATGGAGAAAATATTGATGAAAAAATTTTCTAACTTTTCGTTTTGCTGTCCATCACTATCGTTACAGGGCCGTCATTGAGGAGGGAGACTTTCATATCTGCACGGAAAAATCCCGCCTCGGTTTTTAAGCCTGATTTCTTTGATGAGGTCTTTGAATACTCAAACAGAGGAACAGCTTTTTCTGGTCTTTGCGGCTTTTATAAAGATGGGCGATTTCCTTTTTGTAATCGGCAAGCAGCGTAAACTGGCTTACACAGTATTTCTCCATTTATCTTTTACAGAGAGATTCATTTTTACCTTTCTTCATCGACTGAAAATCCTCAAATCAATGATTTTCTTTGCGAGCCGAGTCAGCATCTTCTTGGCTATCTTCTTCTCCACGCCTACAAGGAGCAAAAAGCCCTTTGGAGATTTCGCCCAGTGATTTCGTTATTTACCTTTTACGGAAGCTTCTGATACTCTTTGGATTACGATTTTCATAAGTTTAATAATAGATTGAAATGATACCCGTAGCAGCGTTATAACCATATTCATAAAATTTAGGGAGGCAGTCCAGAGCCTTTTTATAGGTGTTCCATCTTTGTAGAAATCCATTCGGCGCCGTCTTTGGGCAGACGATTTTGATATTGTTCTTGAACTATCAGCGTAGTATTCGCGTCAGGGCAGAGGTGTGGCGTATTTCGGTCATACACCTTGAAGCCGGTTCCTGTCTTTTACTAAAATCAGTCCGCGTGTACCGCTCTGCTGTTCATTGATGTAAATCCAGCCTTTTCGTATTCAAATCATTGGCATAAGCAGGAAAGGTTCAGATTCAGCTGAACATTGATAATCTGACTGGAAAGCAGCTCACGGTCTCGGCTCTACTTTCACAGAAATAACAAGGGATAACAAACTGAAAACTAATAAAATAAAAAGGCTTTTTAATACGCTAAATATTTTCATAATCAGAAAAAAATTTTTATCTTTGTCCAAGTAAAGTTAGTTAAAATTTAGAAAGTATCCGGCAAAGGTCGGATATTTTATTATTTATTTTAACACAAATAAAAAGAAAAATCATGAATTATGTTACAAAAGAGGCTTTAGCAAAAATGAAGGCTGAGCTAGAGCAGTTGGAATCAATAGAGAGACCAAAAATCACTCAACAGATTGCAGAAGCAAGAGACAAAGGAGACCTTTCTGAAAATGCTGAGTATGATGCAGCAAAGGAAGCGCAAGGACTTTTGGAGCTGAAAAATATCCAAATTACAGGATATAATAGCAAATTCTAAAAATCATAGAAGAAACCAGATAGACACATCTAAAGTATCTATCCTTACGACTGTAAGACTAAAAATAATACAACCAAAGCCGAGCAGAAATTCACATTAGTTCCTGATAATGAGAGGATCTGAAGGCTAATAAAATATCTGTAAATACTCCTATTGCTAAAGGGCTTTTTAGGGAAGGCTGTTAGGCGAAGTAGCAGAAATAGTGCTTCCTAACGGAAATAAACTTTCGTTTGAAGTTTTAGAAATTACAATTTAGTCTTTTAGCTAAAATATACAAATAGTAAAACCTTAATAATCAATAAATGGCTTCAATTTTCACCAAAAATAATCAATGGCGAAATTCCGTGTTACAAGATAGCAGAGGACGAGCATCATTTGGCGTTTTTAGATATCATGCCGATAGCCAAAGGGCATACATTGGTAATTCTAAAAAGAAGTGGATTTTATTTTTGATATGGAAGCAGAGGAGCATAAAAGGCTCTGGGCATTTGCATAAAGAAGTAGCCAAAAAGGTAAAAAGCTGCGATTCCGTGTGTGAAAAGTAGGCGTAGCCGTAGTAGGGCTGGAAGTTCCGCACACACATATCCACCTCTGTTCCTATCAATGAAATCAAAGATTTGAATTTTACTAATGAAAAACTGAAATTCACAGAAGAGGAATTCAGAGAAATTCAAAAAGCAATAACAGGGCAATAATCACTAAAATTACAAACTTCAATAAATTCTTATTGGAGTTTATTTATTCATAAAAACAAAAAGAATTAGATGAATCCTAACCAATGTTCCTTTTGTGGAAGAAATAAGAATGAGGTGTCTGTTTTGGTCTCTGGTCAGAATGGGTTTATTTGCAACTACTGATAGAGCAGGCTCACACCATAGTGAAAGAGACTGACGAGCAAGAAAAATAAAAATCATTCATCTGTAAAAACTTCGGCTCAGCTTAAAAGAAACCGAGAGAAATCAAGGAATTTTTTTGGATGAATATGTAATAGGGCAGGACCAAGCGAAAAACAGCTTTCAATAGCGGTTTATAATCATTACAAAAGACTAGCTCACAATGCAGATGAAAATAAATCTGTAGAGATAGAAAAATCTAACATCATCATGGTGGAGAGACAGGAACAGGAAAAACGCTCTTGGCTAAAACTATCGCCAGACAGCTGGAAGTTCCGTTCTGTATCGTAGATGCTACAGTTCTTACAGAGGCGGGCTATGTAGGGGAGGATGTGGAAAGTATTCTGTCCAGACTGCTGATGGTGTCTGACTATGATGTGGAAAAAGCCGAAAGAGGCATCGTTTTTATAGATGAAATAGATAAAATCGTTAGAAAATCGGACAACCCTGAGTTTGACTCGTGATGTGTCTGGGGAAGGCGTTCAGCAGGGGCTTTTGAAACTATTTAGAGGAAGTATCGTAAATGTCCGCCACAAGGAGGGAGAAAGCACCCAGACCAAAAATACATTCAGGTAAATACCCAGAACATCCTATTCATCGCAGGAGGGGCGTTTGATGGTATCAAAGAAATCATCGAACGAAGAATGAATAAGCAGGCGATAGGGTTTCAGCTCGGAGAAGACGAATAAGGTGGAAGATGATTCCTATATTTTAGATAAATTGGATGCTACGGATTTGAGGAATTTTGGTCTTATCCCAGAACTTTGGGCGTTTTCCTATCGTGACTCATTTGGATAAACTAGATGAAGCGACCATGCTGAGAATCCCTAAGCGAGCCTAAAAACCTCTATTATCAACCAGTTTATAGAACTATTCAGACTAGATGGCGTGGAGCTGAGTTTCACCCGAGGCGCTTTTACAAAAATAGTAAAAGAAACGATGGAAAAAGGTTTGGGAGCGAGAGGGCTGAGAGGAACGACCGAAAAAGTTTTGGAAAAATACATGTATGACATAGACCAGCTCGGAGGTTCATTGGTTATAGATGAAAGCAAAATAGAATTTTTAATGTTCAAATATTTAAAAACAAAAAGCAGGATTTATTTCCTGCTTTTTATTATTAAATCTTACTAAGTAAGTTTCGAAATTCACTTTGTTGTCTATGATTTGTCTCAGTTCAGAAACTGCTACACGCTCCTGCTCCATAGTATCGCGGTGTCTTATCGTTACCGTGTGGTCAGTAAGGGTGTCGTGGTCTGATGGTAATACAGAAAGGCGTTCCTATGGCATCTTGTCTTCTGTATCGCTTTCACCGATGCTGTCTTTGTCTTCATAGATAAGATTGAAAATCATATTTCAAAATCATTGAAGATTTTTTCTGCATATTCTCCCATTCCATCTTTTTCATCAGTGGTAAAATAGCAGCCTTTACAGGAGCAAGGGCAGGCGGCAAGGACAATACCGTTCTCTCTGAACCATCTTCTAAAACTTCATCTTTCAGGCAGTGAGAGAATAGAGCTAGGAATAATCGGTCTAATCCTACCGAAGTTTCCACCACATACGGAACATAGCTTGTTTCTTTTCTGGGTCGAAAATATTGTAATCCTGAATATCTTTCGTGAGCAGAAAGGTCAAAATCCGTTCTGGAATGAATTCCTTCCAATTCTTTAAACCCAAATGGAATTTGAATTCTATATCCGCGGCTGCATTAGCATAGTGAGCCAGTTTTTCGTGGTCGTGGAATTTGTAGTTTTCTTCACCAAGACCAAGGGCAAGGTGCCAGTTTAGTCTCTTTTGTTTCCATTCTTCATAGAATTTTAGTTCCGTTCCTGGCGGCACGAAAAACTGCATTTCCATTTGTTCAAATTCTCTCATTCTGAAAAATAAACTGTCTCGCAACAATCTCATTTCTAAATGCTTTTACCAATCTGTAGCAATCCCGAAAGGAAGTTTGTGGCGTGATGTTTTCTGAACATTCAGATAATTCACAAAAATTCCCTTGCGCCGTTTCTGGACGAAGGTAAAGGTCCATCGCGTTCTCGGCAGCAGCACCTAATTTAGTCCCGAACATCAGGTTAAACTGTCTTACTTCCGTCCAGTTTTTAGAGCCTGTGTCTGGGTCCAGCTATTTCCAGCTCTTCTATCAAGGCTTTTACATCGGCAAGGTCGTTATTATCCAGCGATTTAGCCATTCGGGAAAGAATGGTTTTTGTTTTTCGCGGTATTCTAATACTTTTTGGATTAGTGGAAACGAATTGAGCCCTCATCAAAAAGCCTCACCGAAGCGTTTTTAGCCTTTTCTATTTCTTTTGGGCTTTGTCTTCTAGTTTTGCGCAGTAGTCTTCTATTAAGAACATCAGCACGAAAACGCTTTTTGCTATCTTTGTTGTCTATCAGTGGGTCGTTGAAAGGCATCCACATGCCCGCTCGCCTTTCCCAAAATGGTAGGGTGCATAAAGATAGCACTATCCAGCCCTACGATGTTTTTCATTGAGCTGAATCATCGCTTTCCACCAATATTGTTTGATATTGCTAGTTCCTATACCATTTTGTCCGTAGTCGTATATTGCAGAAAGTCCATCATAAATCTCACTGGAAGGGAAAAATAAATCCATATTCCTTGGCGTGAGAAATCACTTTCTTAAAAACATCTTCTTGCTTTTGCCATTGTTATATGAATATTTATGCAAAAATAAGGATTTTAGTTTAATATTTCTATACAAAAACACTCTCTGAATGGAGAGTGTGTATTTTGATTGTTTTATATTCTAATTTTTGTAGGAAGCTTCTAACTTCTGCTTTGTAGGTATTGCTCATTTCTTCCTGTTCCTGTAGATCCTCCACTTTGATTAAAGTTAAGTTCTGTGAAATTAACAGCACTCTTTTACCTACCAATAGAGTAATTACCCAAGCACCATTTACTGGTTGTCCTAGAGCAGTGCTACCTGAAGAAAGCTCGTAAACTCCTATATTAGGATAATCTGCAGATATAGCCCAGCTTTGTCTATGTTGCTGTAATAATACTGTAGCAGGAGCTGTTGTAACACCATACTTACCACCACCTGAAATCTACACTAGGAAACATTATATACCTCCTCTCAGCATTACTAAACCACCACTAGCAGGTGATGGCATTTTGAATGTAGCAGACTCATGATAGCTACAGCATATTTATTGTAATTAATACCTGTATCAAAGTTAGAAATCCAGTCTCCATTTACATTACTAATAGTAGTGGTAAGGATATCATATTATTGATAGGAAGACCTTGGTATACATCTCCACAGCATCCACCAATAGTGGTCTGTAATCTGTGTAATTGGTAGAAGTTACTGTATTCTTAAGTCAGCATCACAGTAGAACCAACATTCTTATATATATAGGTGCATCTACCAACCTAAGAACAGGTTTTCCTTTTGTCAGCAGTAGAGTTTTTTATAGTCAAAGTTCTTGTAGGAATATGTGTATTTTCCCGATTTTTATCTTTGTTTTTGCCAGCGGCATTGGTTTCATTTGATTGTTTTGGGCATTTATAGATAGCCCTCCCTAAAAGGAAACCCAATAGTAAAAATTTATTTATCATAAGTGTATTTTTAGTCAGCAAATGATATTATAAAAATTACATAAAAATATGAATTTATAAATTGTATCAATAGTATGCTATTGACGATTCTAGAGTGCCCTTTATTTCTGCATTCTTTTCATCATTTTCTCTACGAAAGAGATAGGCAGCAGGGCAGATGATGGTGTTTTTAATCGTGAGATGATTGATTTGGTAGATTTTCTTGCGGTCGGTATGTGGGATATTCGCGGCAGGCTTTTGGGCGGATATCGTAGATAAGGCAGGTGTTATCCTCCGCGAGAAAAGGGCAGGGCAGACATTGCTAGAACCTTTGTCATTGTCCCTCATCTACGCGGGAGATATTTTCAAAATCAGCAGGAGAAAGGCGTAGGTGTTTAGAAATCCGTTCAATGTCTTTTCTGTAAAGAGCGGACCCTGTGGTCTTACAGCAGTTGGCACAGCTGAGGCAGTCTATCTCACCGAAAAACCTCTTCGTGAGTTTCCAAAGTGATGTAGTCCAAGTTCTTAGGCGGTTTCTTTTTTCAGGTTGTCTAAGAATTTTTGTGTTCTTTTGTTTGGCTTGTGCCTGTTTTTATAAAAATCTAAATCCAATTTCTGCTCATTATTTCCAAAAAATACATAAAAATCTACGAGAAAATTTCCCGTAGATTTTTATAATTTATCATGAAAAACTATTTCACGATTGTCATTTCATCGATGAGGTGTTTAGCACCAGCGAACTTTATCAATCACCCAAAGCACAAAACGAGCATCCACATTGATGGTTCTTTGTAGAGCAGGTTCGAAAACGATATCTCCACTCAGTGCCTCGCTGTTTCCATCGAAAAGCAAGACCGATAAGGTGTCCTTCAGCATTGATGATAGGCAACCAGAGTTTCTCCTGTGATATCATTATTTAGAAAGGAAGTTCACTGGAAGGTATCCTTTTTGTCTTTGTATTGTCCGTAGTCTTTCTTTTTATAAAGATCAAGAAGTCTTTGCGGAAGGTCAGATTCCTCATCACCTTTTTGTATTTAGCTACCATTCCTGCAAGGTCTGTGTAGTAGTTGTCTTTCACGCCGTGGTATTTTTCTGTCTTTTTCTGAAAGGTAGTTTGTCCACAGAACCATAGGTAAGTCTCATCGTAGAGTTAGCGTCAGGGTAGAATTTCTTGTTAGGGTGAGATTTTCTAAGTCCGTCCAAGAAAAAGTCTAGTGTTTTCTGCAAATTTCTCTTCATCTTGGTTGTGTTTATTTGCACTCATCTGAGCTTCAGCTACTAAAGATAGAAGAGAACTGATATAATGGGTCTTCCTCTAATTTTTGTTTTTTTAGGATTGTTGATAAAGTTCAAAACATTTTCCTTAGAAACAAAAATACCATTAAGAGGAAATTTCATTTGGGATTACTAAATCTGATGACAGGCAGCTGGTGTTTCGCATCTACTTTGTTTTTGTAAAGAGTAAGCAGTGTCACGAAAAAGGTCAGCTTCTACCTTTGGATGTAGGTCTTCGTAGATGCTTTCCACTTCTTTGATTAGTTTTTGCTTTCATAGCAGCCTGTCCGTTCGCATCTTGGTCAGCATAAACAGCCAATTTGTTTCCTAATACATACGGCTATATTTATGTAAGCAGCTCTTCTGCTCATCAGTCTTAGATAGTTCAGCTCTACATTTCTTTCGTTAGTTTTTGCGTAGTATTCTTCTATTTCTTTCAGAACATTACCGTAAGTTGCTTTTGTTTTCTGGCTTATCAGCCCACGCTTGGAATACTTTTTCCAAATCTTGTTTCGCGTTGATAGTTTTATTTTTCAAAACCGCTTCTATCGTTCCAGCTCTGTTTTTCCAGTAGTTAGCTGTGCTGGAATAAGAACTTGCATAGTCCAAACGGATGGCTTGGTCTTTTGTCCATGTATTTTTCATCACATCCATAGTTGCTTTAGAAGCATCTACCCAAGCTGGATAATCTTTGGTAATCAGTTGGTTGATTCCATAAGAAGTCAAATATCTGTTCGTTCTCCTGGGTATCCCTACAATCATCGTGAAATCATTAGGTTTGATACCTTTTTAGAGAAACAGGCAAGTGGTGTTTCGGTTTTAGTGGAACATTGTTTGGAGAATATTCCGCTGGGTTTCCGTTAGCATCTGCATACACTCTGAAAACTGCAAAAGTCTCCTGTATGTCTTGGCCATTCCCAGTTGTCTGTATCTCCACCGAATTTCCCAATAGAGTTGGTAGGCGTTCCTACTAGTCTGATGTCTTTTATAGTCTTGATAAACAAAATAATAGAACTCGTTTTCATTGAAGAAAGAACGAACAACTACAGTGTATTTTCCCGTTTTCGTTATTTTTCTTTTTCAATCGCTTTAAATTCTTGATTGATAATATCTTGTCTCTGGCTTGCAGACATTTGGTTGTTCAGCTTGAGTTTATTCTTTCTGTAGCATCTCCCATTCTTACTAAGAATCTGCATACAGGTCTTTAGCGTGAAGTTCTTCTTTTTGTTCATCGCCCTAGAAACCATTGGTCAAGTGGTCTTTCTTGTGGAGTAGAAAGCGCAGCGATAGAACCATATCCACAGTGGTGGTTAGTAAAGATAAGTCCTTCTTTGGACACGATTTCCAGTACAAAAAACCACCAAAAACTTACTGATGGCGTCTTTCAGACTAGAATTGTTTACTGAATAGATTTCTTCTGGAGTCAGTTTTAGCCCCTGTTTCTGCATATCTACGCCATTCAGCCGTTTTGATAAGCATCATAAGCCACATTCCTTCATCAGCTTTTCGCTGGAATAAAACTCAGAATGAAGGCAGCTAATAAAAATAGTCGTTTCATTTTTAGTAAAAATTAAATTAATGGGCTAAATTTAAGAATTTTAAATGATTTAAAGCGATTATTTTTTCTTTTACATAAATACTAAATCCTATCCCAAATAGTAGGAATTAAATCTACCTTTGTACTATAAATTGTAAATATTAAAATATGGAAAAACTTACATGACAAACGCTAAGTCTATGAGCAGTATGAGCTGCACGACCACGAAGTAAAGGAAAACCCAATGGAACATTTCAAGGAATGGTTTGCAGATGCGGACAAACATCCTGATATTTTTGAAGCTAATGCTATGATGTCTCTCCACGATAGATGAAGACGGCTGTCCTAGAACCAGAGCCATGCTCTTGAAAAGCTACAGCAAAGAAGGATTTTGTGTTTCTATACGAATTACAACAGCAAGAAAAGGAAAGTCCATAGATAAAAACAAGGTGGCTCTGTCTCTATTTCTTGGCCTGCTCTGGAGCGCCAGGTAATGATAAAAAGCAAGACTGGAAAAAGTTTCGCCAGAGATGTCGGATGAATATTTCGCATCGAGACCGAGAGGAAGCAGATTAGGTGCGTGGGCTTCAGAACAAGGCGAAGAAACTCTAACAAAGCCTATTTAGCTCAAAAATTACAAGATTTAGAAAAAGAATTTGAAGGAAAGAAGTGACACGACCTCCACACTGGGAGGATATCTTGCCAAGCCGTATGAAATAGAATTTTGGCAGGGAAGACCTAACCGTCTGCATGACAGGATAGTGTATCAGTTCCAAGATGGTAAAGTGGAAAACATCAAGATTAGCTCCTTAAAAAGGGGCTTTTTAGTTAAGAAAAACATCCATCAGCCCTTCTGGAAGTTCCATTTTGATGAATTTTTCATCTCTGTTTCACTTCTAAAATCCATTCTTTTTACGATAGGAATGATGACTTCTTTTTGTGCCAAGTCCAAAATGAAATAATGTTGTGCGGTCTGGTCATTTACAGAAACGATGCTGCCACAGGTTTTTCCATCTTTTTTCTAAAACTTTCAAAACCTATAACTTCGTGATAATAAAACTGATTTCCACTCAGTTTAGGGAAGTGTAGAAAGCGGAAGAAATATATTTTTACCATAAGTTGTTCTACGAGAGCCTCAGAGGAGTTTTTGAAAAAGAATATTGAGAGAATCTTGTTTACTCCAGATGATTTTTCTCAATAAAAACGGAACCAATGAGTCCGTTGATTTCAACGAATATTGATTCCAATTTTTATAAATTTCCCGGGCTGGTCTGTATCTAATTTTAAAATCAGATTTCCCCGAAAGACCGTGCTTACAGAGTAATTTTGCCTAAAAATAGCAATCTTCTTTCTGCATCGGTAAGTAAGCTTCAGTTTCTTCAGCAGGTGCATCTCCTCTGCTTCTACAGCAGGAGCTTCTTCTACTGGTGCTTCAGCAGCCTCAGCGGCAGCTTTTGCTTCTTCTTCAGCTTGTTTTTTAGCGTTGATTCTTGCTTCGTTAGCTTTGTTTTCAGCTTCTAAAGCAGCTTTTTAGCATCATCTTTAGATTTTAGCTAAATCCATCTTTTTACCTTGATTTTAGCTTCTTTTTCAGCTAACCAAGTGTTAAATCTTTTTCAGCTTCAGCTCACTGAAAGCTCCTTTAGCTACACCACCTTGAAGGTGTTTTGTAAAGAGCACCTTTGTAAGATAGGATAGCTCTAGCAGTATCTGTAGGCTGAGCACCATTGTTCAACCATTTTACTGCAGCATCCACATCTAGTTCGATAGTTGCTGGATTAGTGATAGGATTGTAAGTTCCTAAGTTTTCGCGATGAATCTACCATCTCTTCTGCTCTAGAATCTGCTACTACGATGTGAAAGAAAGGCTTTCCTCCCGTGTCTTTGTAATCTAATTTTTACTGACATAATTAAAATTGATTTAGTGGGAACTCGTCCCTGTTAATATTTTTAAGTCCGCAAATGTAACAAATAAAATTGAAAGTATAAACTTTTTAGCCAAAGAAAGTTTTTATATTTTCTCTTTTCGGTTAATTTAGCTTTATAGTCTGTATAGATAAGTGATAATCAATGTATAACAAATAATTCCACAGCCAAAGACTATCAGCATGCTTTTAGGAAGGCTGTAATTTAGCATGTATAAACAATAATTTGCTGGAACAGCGGTAGAAAGTGCACCAAGAACTCCATATACAGCGCCGTGTACAGCGCTCTTTTTTTCGGGTGCAACCTCCGTCCACAATGAGGACAATTCCATTTGCTAAAATTAGAAAGGAGAAGCAGCTTTTAGTGTTGCTTTTTACCGTAATGAGGGCAAAGCGAAAATTTTTGGTTTTCCGTATTTTTATTTATCTCTTTTCTTTCAACTCTTCTTTGTCTTTTGTCAGAAGGGATTCCAGACTTTTATTTCAGAATTTTTTTGTCAATTCCAGAAAGCACCTGCACATTGATACCATCGCTCGCTCCCTAATTTTACAAAAAGCCTTTTTAAATGAACCATTGCTCTGTTTTACCTCTACAGAAAAGGAACATCTTTTTCCGTTCACTTTTTCGTATTGGATAAAGGGATTCATCCAGAAGAAGGGCATTTTTCTGAAAGCTGAGGATAATTTCTCCATTTGCTGAAAATCCTGCACGAATGTATTCATTATTAGGGTTAAAACACATCGCCTTTATAGGGAATTTTATAGTTCCGCTTTCTGTTCCTTTTGGTGCAATGAGGGTCACTCTCCCAGAGAAAGCCTTATTTCTGGAGGGCGCCTATTATTACATTCATGTTCATGCCTTCTTTTATTTTTCCTGCCTGCGCTTCATCTATTTTTTCCTTCAAAAATGAGTGAGTTTAGGTCTGCGATGGAGCAAATGGTAGTTCCAGCATTGAAGGGAATTAGCCTCTATCACTTGGTTTCCTATTTTCCAGGAACTTCTAGGACAGTGCCGCTTGCTTTGGAACGGATTTGAGTTAGTAGCCATGCTTTGCAGCTCAGGAGTAGCGCCAGTTCTGGCAATCTGCAAAGTTTTTTGTGCAGTGGAAAAATTGCTGTTGGGCATTTTTCACATTTTGTTCAGCGCTGTAGAGCTGCTGCTGGGAGGTTAGAAACTCTTGTTTGGAGATAACGCCTTGTTTATAAAGACTTTCCTGCATCGCAAACTGCTGTTTTTGATTGGCAAGATTAGTTCTTGCATTGTTTATTTGGAGTTGGGCATTGCTTACCTGTTGCTGAGCATTGTTTACATCGGCTACACTGGGAACGATTCTCAGCGTGGCGATGAGCTGTCCTGCTGCCACCTTTGTCGCCTTCTTTTCACGAGAATTTGGTCAACAATCCCAGAAATATTGGGTTTTATTTCTATTTCTTCTTTCGGGAACGATTTTTTTCCCTGTAGCCATCACTTTGTCCTCCATATTCTGCACAGTGGGCTTTCTTGTAAGAAATTCCTTTGCTTTCAGCAGAATTGGATTTTATCAAATACATTACAGTCGATGCCAACACAGCAACAGCAACTAATCCAAGAATGGCATAAATTACCTTTTTCATTATTTTTTTATATTTAAAAATTCAACTTTGTTATTCACTTCTTAATGCATCTATCGGGCGGATGCTTATGGCTCTTTGTGCGGAATCATGCCCTATTATCAGTCCGAGAAAACCATTATCGCCATTGCTCCGAATACATTTCCGTAATTAACAGTAGGATTGTAAAACGGAATGTCATCTTGGTTTTGGGTGGCAAGGCTTAAAAGCATCAAAACCAGCATTCCCCAGTATAAACCAGCCAAACCAGAGGATAAAGTAATGACCACGCTTTCCAGTAAAAATTTGGTTTCTCACCTCGGAGGGTTTTCTGCTCCCAAAGCTCGGCGGATTCCTATTTCTTTGGTTCTTTCTTTCACGGTGATGAGCAGGATGTTGGATATCGCAATGACCCCAGCGATGATGGTAAGCGTCCCCTACGATGATGGTCAGAAAGCTGCATGCCGTCAAGGAAACCTGTGAGTTTCTAAATTCTTTCCCAAGGTTAAAAGCTCCCAAAAAGCATTGGTGTCTTCAGGGCGAAACTCTGTATTTGGTTTTTAGTTCGATTTTCACTTTTTCTTCCACGATGCTCACATCTGCATTGGGTTTAGAAACAATGGCTAAAAACCAACTTTGTCGCCTTCGTTAAACATCTGGGTAAAAGTAGAAAGCGGAATGAAGGCTGTCTGGTCACTCTCTATTCCACTTTTCTTTTTCATGCTGAAAACGCCTATCACATTGAAAAACACGCCTTTTTATGTTGATGGATTTTTCCAATGGATTTTTCACCCGCCTCGAAAAGTGTTTTTGTAAATCTGCTCCCCGATGACCACTACATTTTTGTTTTTCGGAGACATCGGAATCATTCAGGTATCTTCCGTATATCAGCCTTTTTTCAGAAATTTTATTTCCGATAGGGTAGTCGCCGTTTAGGCTGTAAGTGATGCTTTTTCCTCCTCTGCTCATCAGTACACCTGCTGTTCCGAAGTTTCCTTTTGAGTTTTGTGGTGCGATGTAGTCTATTTCAGGGATTTTCTTTTTAAATATTCTATATCCGAAAGGTGCGGGTCTATGGTTCTGCCCTTTTGGAAAGCCGTCATAAGGGATGAGAGGTTTCCTGTCCCCAGAGGAAAAATGGAATTTGTAGCAAAACTTGAAAACAACTTGTTGAAGCCGTTTTTCCATTCCCTTGGCTGCTCCCTAAAAGTGTGACATACAGGAACATTCCCCAGCCCACGCCAATCATAGTGAGGAAAGTCCGAAGTTTATTATTCCTCAGTGAATAATAAATTTCCTGCCAAGTATCTTTTTGAAAATGATATTCATTTTTGCTTCTTTTTAATGGATTAAAATCAGCCTCTCAGCGCTTCTATTGGTTTTATTTTTCGAAGCTCGGTATGCTGGGACAAAAGCCCTGCCACCGCTCCCTGAAATGACTAAACAAACAAATGCTGAAAACTATCGCTCCCCAGCCTACATTTGGGTCTAAAATGAAATATTCCTGTAAATTATTCCCTATGAGCCTCAGCGAAAGAACCCCTAAAAGAACTCCGATAATTCCAGATAAAACCGTAATTACAATGCTTTTCCTGCAAGATAAGCACCACGATGCTTATGGGTCTTGCTCCTATGGCTTTTTTCGTATTCCTATTTCCAGCGTTCGTTCCTTTTCACGATGTAAACCATGATGTTACTAATGCCGATAATCCCTGCGACAAGCGTCCCAATTCCTATAAAAGCCTACGATGATGATGATGACGCTTAGGAACATGGTTCCGTTTTTGGTATTTTTCAGCATTATTGAAAAACCCAAATCGCTTTGTTCATCTTCTGGTGAAACTTTTTTTCGCTCTTGAAGCTGGCTTTTTAGTTCTTCTCCGAAATTGTATCGCTTCATCAGGAGAGATTCCATATTGTAGGTTAGAGAAATTTCGGAAATGGTATCAGAACTTTTTAAGTTGCTGCATGGTGGTGATGGGAATACTGATGCTGCGCTCTGCCCAGTCACCTTGGTTATCAGAAAAACACCGATGACTTTGAATATAGTCCCGTTGATATCTCAGTTCTTTACCGATGGGATTTCCGTTTTTGATGAGGTCGCGATGCACCATTTTACCGATGAACGCTACATTTCTATTTTTCTTTGATATCCGCAGGTGAAAGATACCGCCCATCCAAAACCGTTCTGTTTTTGATATAGACTTCCTCTTCACCAGCTCCGTTTATGCCGTAGCTGCCACTTTCTTTGCCGTATTTTCACTGTCCAAAAGGTGGAATATATCGGTGAGGAATATTCTATGTTTTTATTTTCAGTGGTAACTACCTCTAAATCATCATTATTAAAACTAATGAGCCTATCCGCCTGAAGTCCCGCATAGGCAAGGGAAGTCCGCCCAGAGGAAATGGAAATCAAGTTTTGTGCGCTTCTGAAACCATCGTTAAAGGCGTTTTTAGACCAGTTCCCGATTCCGAAAAAGAACAATGAAAATGTAAAAGTCCCAGCGCCACTGTAAAGCCCAGAAAGCACCGTCCGAAGCATATTGCTCGAATAGAACTAAAAATCTCCTGCCAGCGGTCTAAATCAAACATTTTTGTTGGTTTTTATTTGAAAAAATGTGTTTATAAAACAAATTGTTCTATGACTTCATCGCTCTCTATGATGCCGTCTTTTAGGAAGACATTTCTCTTTTGTCTGCGCTGCTACATCGGGTTCGTGGGTTACGATGATGATGGTTTTTCCTTGATTGTTGATTTCTGCAGAAGTTTCATAATGTCGTGGGTAGTTTTGCTGTCCAAAGCTCCTGTCGGTTCATCGGCAAGGATAATTCTCGGATCAGTGATGAGGCTCTGGCGATGGCTACTCTTTGTTTCTGCCCTCCCTGAAAGCTCGTTTCGGTAGGCGGTTTGCCCAGTCTGCAAGACCCACTTTTTCCAGATAATCTAAGGCTCTTTGGTTTCGTTCTTTTCTGCTTACATTTTGATAATAGAGCGGAAGATGCTACATTTTTCAAAGCAGTTTTTATAACTGATGAGGTTAAACGACTGAAATACAAACCCTAAAAAAACTTAGAGCGGTATTCTGCGGCTTTGGCCTCGTTGAGGTGTTCTATGGGAATGCCGTCCAGCTCGTAGATTCCGCTGTCTTTTTGATCCAAAATCCCGATGATGTTCAGCAGGGTGGATTTTCCAGAACCTGATGAACCCATGATGGATACGAACTCACCCTCTGAAATATCCAGATTGATTCCTTCAAAACATGAAGTTTGATTTTTTCCGATATCGTAGGATTTTTGTAAATCTTTAATAAAAACCATATGAATTTATTTAAACAGCAGCCACATTTTCTGACAAATTTACTAATTTTGTGATAAATATTCATTTAAAGAAATAAAAATCTTAAACAAAAATAGTTTTTACAAGAAAAATTCTGATATTCGCCAAGAAAAAATGATAAAATAATGGAAGCAAACATTTGAGAAACTAATTTCTTATATTAGTAAAAATGACCATCAGCGAAGTTGTAAATAATAGTATTAGTTTTTCTTTTTGTATTTTTGGGATACAAAATAGTGAAAACAATGGCATTGGCTTGATAGATAAAAGTTATAAAATAGAGCTTTTATAGTTTACATAAGAAACAGTATATATACACCAGATATGGGTCTAATTAATGGATTTGGTGGAATTGGAATGACATTGCTTAGTATTATAAAACAAAGATAAAAATGAATGGGATAATATTTTTTTATGTTATAGGACACTAATATTGATATCTATAGGATTTGGTGGAGGATGTAAAAGCTACAAATTATAGAAAAATATAATGTAGAAACTCAAAATAAGGATACTATTAAAAGTTATTCCTGAGGTGGTTATTCATAAATATAAAAATATAGGATTAAGATCTAAATCTCAAAAATAGTTTTTGCTATATACCCAAAACAGAAATAAGGATTCATTATATAAAGAATTCGCTACAAAACTAACAACAAATAAAGAAATAAGAATTAGAAGTATTAATATAAACATAGCACAGTTTGTTACAAAAACCCCAGTAAGAATAGAAGTTAATATATATAATGAAAAATGGCATTCCCAATGAATCCATTTTTAAAAGAAAAATTAATAGTTGTTTTAGATAAAATCAACAATTATTAATAATGAATTAAAATTAATGTAGAGGATAAAGAAATAAACCTAAAGGGAACTTTTTATTGGTTTTAAAATTTTAGATTACTTGATGGACATATATATGTTAGTGGAGGACTTTTAAAGGATGGATTTTTCTAGAAAAAGGGGAATCATGGCAGAAAATATTATTTGTGTCTCCATCAGTAAATTTAGATGTATTTCAAGTAAAATGATAATAGGCTTATTTTTCTTTTAAAATATAATTATTATGAAAATAAAATATATTGTATTAACTGTAATCGTTGTAGCCGTTTCATTTGTAGGTTATTCCTATTATCAATCTAATAAAAATAACGATAAATACATAGAATAGGAAAAACAAGCCCAAAATGATATAAAAACAATAAAAAGAAATATTATCATTTCGGATTCGTTCCTATGAATAAGCAGAATGATTTATACGATGTGCTTAATAAAAATAATGTTCAAATCATCAATATGGACTGTGCTGCTATTCCAGAATTGGTTCATTATAATGATGTGATACTGAGTAGTATAAAATAAAAATATGAGAATTTATAAATATATTTTTCCCTATCCTTTTTCTTTTTCTGTGGTCAATGCTCAGAAAAAGTGGACATTGCAGGAGTGTATACATTATGCTTTTTGAGCATAATCTGCACATTAAGCAGAGCAGACTAGAAAAACAATCAGGAAAAATAATCTAAAACAGCTAAAAAGAGCGTATTCCCGAGCGTTTCGGCAACGGTGAGCAATATGGCTAGTTTTTGGGCAAAACCAAGATGTTTTTCGGTAACCACCGAAGAAATGATAATTTTAATAATTCTGTGAATATTGGTGCAAGTGTTACCCTTTACAACGGAAAGCCGACTCGAAAAACAAATTCAAAAATCTCAGTACGAGGTGGAAGCCAGCGCCTATGATTTGGAAAGGATAAAAAGCGATATTTCCTTCAGATAGCCCAGCAGTATTTGAATATTCTGCTGAATAGAGAAGTGGAAAACATCAATAAATCCGCCTATGAAAACGCACAGAAAAGTCTATGAAAAAGCCCGAAATAACCACTAGAGTAGGAACTACCGCCCAAACGGTTTTAGCGGAAGCAAACGCCTCTATGGCAAGGGAATACCAAAATATGAAATCAGCAGAAGTAAATACCAAAAATGCGCTGTTTTCATTGGCTTTTACTGCTTCAGTTGGAGGATTATAAAAACTTCGATGTAGCAGGCTGGGATGTGGCAGAAAATGTAGAAAAACGGATTTTTTTCGGTAAGTGAGAGTTTTTGGAAAAGGCTTACAGCTGGCATCCTCAGATAAAGGGAGCAGAAGCAAGGATAAAAGCCTCTGAAATGCAGACAAAAATCAGCGAAAACAGGTTTTCCTTCCGTCCATTACAGCTAGTGCAGGTGTTGGGACATTTTATTTTTCAATTCGTTTAATAACGATGGAGGTAGAGGGATTTCGCTCAACAATATAAGGACAATTTTGGTCAGCAGATAGGGACTTACGCGAAACATTCCTATTTTTAACAAAGGAATTACAAAAATACAAGTGGAACAGGCTAAAATAAATGAAGATATAGCCAAAAATAACCTGCAACAGCAGAAACAAGAGCTTTTTACAAAACATTCAAAAAGCAGAATACACGGCAGAAAATAATTTTGAGGTTTATAAATCTGCGGTAGAAGCCGAGAAAAGCTCAAAATTGGCATTGGATTTCATGGAAAAGAGCTATCAGGCAGGGAAATCATCTATCTACGACCTAAATACAGCGAGAAACAATTATGTAAATGCCCAAGGCTCGGCGGCACAGGCGAAAATACAATTATTTATACCAAGTCAAATTGCTGGAATTTTATGCAAAAGGCACTTTGGTCGGACTTTCAGAATAGATTTGAAAGAAAAATATTTGAAAACAAAAATCCATAAAACTAATTGGTTTTATGGATTTTTATAGTCTAATTAAAAAACTTAAATCATATCTTTTAGGATTGACCCAGCTGTCAAATTCTTCGCCAGTCAGCATTCCCGAATTTATAGCCTCTTCTCTTAGGCTTGTTCCGTTGTTATAAGCGGATTTAGCGATTTTTGCGGCATTTTCGTAGCCGATGTGAGGATTTAGCGCTGTGACAAGCATTAGTGAATTTTCTAATAAACTCTTGATTTTTAGTTTGTTAGGGTAGTAATTCCCGATACGCAGTGTTCATCGAAACGAGATACAAGCATCTGCGAGAAGCTCGCCGATTGTAGAAAAATTGTAAGCCATCACAGGTTTGAAAACATTCAGCTCAAAATGTCCCTGCGTTCCTGCAAAAGAGATAGTGGTGTCATTCCCAAGAATTTGGGCGCATACCATAGTAACTGCCTCTGGCTGAGTAGGGATTTACTTTTCCCTGGCATGATGGAAGAGCCTGGTTCGTTTTCTGGGATGAAAATTTCTCCAATGCCGCTCCTAGGGCCCAGAAGCCATCATTCTGATATCTTGGGCTATTTTAAATAATGAAACCGCGATTTGTTTCAGTGCGCTGTGGCTTTCTACGATGGCATCATGGGCAGCAAGCGCCTCAAATTTATTCGGAGCCGTGATGAACGGAAGCCCTGTAAATTCAGAAATGTATTTTGCGACTTTTGTATCGTAGTTTTTGGAGCGTTGAGCCCTGTTCCTACGGCAGTCCTCCCAGCGCCAGCTCTCGAAGGTGTTCCAGTGTGTTTGATAAGGCTTTTAGTCCCATAATCCAGCTGCGCCGTGTACCCAGAAAATTCCTGTCCAAGGGTTAGAGGAGTGGCGTCCATCAGGTGGGTTCTTCCTACTTTGATGATGTCTTTGAAATCTTCAGATTTTTTAGCTAAAGAATCTCTTAGTCGTTCTACAGCAGGAAAAGTTTTTTCTACTAATTTTTTGTACGCCGCGATGTGCATAGCGGTAGGGAAAAGTATCGTTGGAAGATTGGGATTTATTCACATCATCATTGGGATGAATAGAAGATTTTTCACCCAAAGTTCCGCCGTTTAAGACATGAGCTCTGTGGAGATGACTTCGTTTATATTCATGTTTGATTGAGTTCCAGAGCCTGTCTGCCAGATAACCAAAGGAAACTGGTCGGAAAGTTTTCCAGATAGAATTTCGTCACAGACTTGGGCTATCAAATCTCGTTTTTCCAAAGAAAGTACGCCCAAATCGACAGTTGGCATAGGCAGCGGCTTTTTAGGTATGCAAATGCTTCTATGATTTCGCTAGGCATGGAGCCTTCTTCACCGATTTTAAAATTGTTTCTAGAGCGCTCAGTCTGTGCTCCCCAGTATTTCTCGGCTGGGACCTGCACTTCGCCCATAGTGTCTTTTTCTATTCTGAAATTCATGATGATAATTTTTATTTGTCACAAATTTACTTAAAACTTTTTATCTTTGTGGAAATTTAAATTTAACAATGAAGAAAAATTTTATTCATCTGGATTAGTCTTTTTCTAACTTCTTGTAAGAATAATGCGCTGGTAAATAAGCCGTCAGAGAAACAATATGTACTGCTGGTTTCCTTTTGATGGATTCAGGTATGACTATCCTGAGAAATTTAATTTAGAAAACTTTAAAAACTGAAAGAAAAATCATCCTACGCCAAAAGGAATGATTCCCAAGTTTCCCTAGTAAAACCTTTCCTAACCACTATACCATAATTACAGGGATGTATCCCAGGAAGCCACGGACTGGTGGATAATAAATTTTATGCTCCAGCAGAGGACCAAAATCTATTCTATCCCAGATAGACAGGCTGTGCAGAATCCCTAAATTCTATGGAGGCATGCCGCAGTGGCAGTGGCTTCAGAAACATGGAATGAAGACTGCTTCTTATTTTTGGGTGGGTTCAGAAGCGCCTATACAAGGCGAATATCCTACCTACTGGAAACAATATGATTCTAATGTACTTTATACCGAAAGGGTAGAGCAGGTGATGAATTGGTTTGAGGCTGCCAGAGTCAGAAAGACCGCGATTTGTGACACTTTATTTTTGAATTTGTGGATACTGCGGGACATCAGACAGGAACAAACTCTGAAAAACTGAAACAAGAATTACAGCTGGCAGATGAACTTTTGGGGCAAATCATGCAGGGGTGGAAAATCTAGACCTGCCAATCACTACCATCATCACGGCTGACCACGGAATGATAGATATGACAAGCGAAAAAGGGAAAATAATCATCACCGAAAGCCTTGAAAACAAGCTGAAAAGACAAAGCCGATATGATAAACAATGGTATGCACTGCCAAGTTTATCTAAAAAATAAAAAAACCAAAAAGAGGAAGTCTATCAAGAGATAAAACAATATTTCGCAGGGGAACAGCCATGTGAAAGTGTATAAAAAGAGAAACACCAGAAAAATGGCATTATAGAAACCACGAAAAATATAGGCGATATCTTGATTATTACCGATGCGCCGTACTATATGGTAAAAAGCGAGAAAGACTTTTTAGCAAATAGAAAAGGTATCTGGGGAACTCATGGATATGACCCGTATGTGACACCAGAGATGATGGCGATTTTTCTATGCTTTTGGGAATAAAATCAAGGAAAATAACGAGATAAAACCTTTTGAAAAATATACACATTTATCCATTTATCAATTATATTTTTAGGAGTAGAAAATCCTAAAAAAATATAGATGGAAAAAACCAAGGTTCTGACACCAATTCTTAAAAATAATACATGAAAAAGAGATGCTTTTTGGAGCGTCTCTTTTTGTTTTTATTAGATTTTTCTGCACTAAAATTTTATCACAAACCATCTCGCTGAGGGTTTCAGTTTTTCCACTAAACTCTATTTTCATCGATTGGTCAAATTTTTCCACTTCCCAAGATTTTTAGCTCAGAATTTAGACTCAGGTTTCTATGGTTTAGATAAGTCAAAAACTCATCAGAGGAATCTATTACTGCTGAAAAGAATGACAGCCTCTCCGGCTTTGCATTCGCTTAGTTTTTGTCAGGTTTTGCTGGATGATGTTTCCCTGTTTGTCAGGAATGGGTTCGCCGTGTGGGTCTACTTTTTGGGTAGTTCAGGAGTTCATCCATTTTTATCAAAGAAAATCTCGGAATGGATGTGTTCCAGTTGTTCCACGATTTCATGAACGACCTCCCAGCCGAAGCCCATTTTTCTACTAAAAACATTTCGGTTAGCCTGTGTTTTCTCACCACATGAGCGGCTTCTTTTTTCCTAAAAGCTGTGATTTTTATAGGTTTGTAGCTTTCGTAGATGACCCAGTTTTTTCTGAGAAAAATTTTTTTCATCATGCTGTTTTACGCTAGGGCATTTTTATGTTGAGCATTTTGCTTAACTCATTGACTGTGAAAGTGTCATCTTTGTCAATAAGATGGAAAAATAGCTTTTAGATAGTTTTCTTCATTGAGTGATTTCATAATCAGTATAAACCTTGGGCAAATCTAACGATTATTTTTTTAATCACAAATGATTATCTTTACACAAATTTTAGGTGAAAAAGGAAATAAATAAAGATTTATTTTCAGTGATTAAGATATGAAGAAAGGAATATTTATTTGGCTTTCAGGCGGCGCGGTTGAGAACATTGCCACTATCCGTGAGCGGTATTATTATGGGGGCTTTTATTGCCCGCTGGCGATTGGTTCAGGAAGGTGGATTTTTGGGATTATAGGGTTTTTATTTTTGGCTTTGCTTGTTACGATGTTTTTATCAGATTTTGTCCAATTTTTCTAATGATTATGGTGATGGGACAAAGGGAACGGACGATTTCCGTGATGAAAAGCAGAGAGCAGAGCGGTGGCATCAGGGAAAATTTCAGCAGAGCAAATGAAAAAGTAGTGATTTTGTTTGCGGTTTTTGTCTGTGCTGGCGACAGCGGCTATTGCTTTTATTTGGCGTTTTTCCTGATTTTATTACGGAATTTTGGGTTTTTATCGGTTTGGGGATTATGAGTATCTGGGCAGCGATAAGTTATACAATCGGCAAGAAACCTTATGGATACTTAGGTTTGGGGATATTATGGTTTTTATTTTTGGATTGCGTCCGTAGGCGGGAGCTATTTTCTTTTTACTAAAACATGGAATTGGGATATTTTGCTTCCTGCTTCTGCGGTAGGCATGTTGTCCGTATCGGTGCTGAATCTCAATAACATGAGGGATATGGAAAGCGACCAAAAAGGCAGGAAAAAACGGTTGCGCAGTGGCTGGGATTTAGATATGCAATGATTTATCAGATTGTCCTCATGCAGTTACTGCTGATTTTTATTCTTGTTTTCTTAATGAAAAACAATCTGCATGCACAGGGGAAAATATTACGCTTTTTATTGTGATGATTTTTATCCAATGGCTGCACTCCGCCGAAACATCATGAAAGTAAAATCACCTAATGAGCTAGACCCATTCCTGAAACAAGTAGGGATAATTACCCTTATGATGGCGGTTTTGGTAGCTTTGGGATTAAATTATTTTTAGAAAAATTAAAAATATAAGATTATGAAAGTGAAATTTTTAGGACAAAATTGTTTTTTTGTTTTCGTATAAAGGCAAAAAAATATCTTGACAGACCCGTTTTATAATTTCCAAAAAGGAGAAATCAGGATTTGATATTAACTCGCAGAAAATTGATTATGTGCTGATTACCCATGCTCATGGAGATCATACGGCGGATGTGGCTGAGGTTATCAAAAACCATCCAGAGGCACAGATTATCGCTCAGCCAGAGATATGCGGATATTTCGGGCATCCTCGCTCTATCGATATCAATATAGGAGGTTCTACAATGATAGAAGACCTGAAAAATCAGTATGGTTCCAGCATCTCATACTTCTAGTTTTTCCAGATGGGACATATGGAGGGCATCCGGCAGGGATATGTTTTAAAAATTTGATGGAAAAATACGTGTATTTTTGCTGGCGATACAGGAGTTATCTCTGAAATGGGAATTCTGCCGCAGCTTTTTGGTAAGATAGATTGTGCTATTCTGCCAGTTGGCGGGCATTATACGATGGATGCAGAGCAGGCTGCTTTTTGCTCTTCAGAGCTGATAAAAACACCAAAAAGTGATAGGTTGTCATTTTGATACTTTTCCGCCGATTAAGATAAATCACGAACAGGCAAGGAAGTTTTTCAACAGCATAAAATAGAGCTTTCCCTCCTGAACTAGGAGAAGAGTTTGAACTTTAAAAACAAAAATATCTTTACAAAGCGTAAAGATATTTTTTTATTAAATTTATTCCCATTCTATGGTTGCAGGCGGCTTGCTGGAAATATCGTAAGCCACACGATTGATGCCTTTTACTTCGTTTATGATGCGGTTGGATATCAATTCCAAAAACTCGTAAGGAAGTTTGCTCCATGTCGCAGTCATAAAGTCTATGGTATTCGCAGAGCGGACTACTGCGGTGTATTCGTAAGTTCTCTCATCGCCCATTACGCCCACAGATTTCACAGGAAGAAGCACCACGAAAGCTTGGCTGACTTTTGTCATAAAGCTCGTGTTTGTAGAGTTCTTCGATGAAAATATCATCAGCCTCCTGAAGAATTCTCACTTTTCTCTGCATCTACTTCACCTAAAAACTCTGATTCCCAGCCCTGGACCAGGGAACGGATGGCGATGGACAAGGTGGCTAGGGATACCCAATTCTTCACCTACTTTTTCTCACTTCATCCTTTGAAAAAGTTCGCGTAGAGGTTCTAAGAGTTCAAATTTCATATCCTCTGGAAGTCCGCCCACATTGTGGTGGGATTTTATCACTGCCGAAGGGCCTTTGATGGACTGAGATTCTATCACATCAGGATAGATAGTCCCTTGTGCCAAGAATTTCGCGCCTTCTATTTTTGAAGATTCTTCATTGAAAACTTCTATAAATTCATTTCCAATGATTTTTTTCTTTTTCTGCTCTGGGTCAGACACGCCTTTTAATTTAGTCAAAAATCTCTCAGAAGCGTCTATGCATTTGATATTCATATGGAAATGCTCTCCATAGTTCTGCATTACTTTTTTTCGCTTCATCTTTTTCTGAGAAGTCCTGTATCCACGAAGATACAAGTCAGCTGGTCGCCTATCGCTTTATGGATAAGCACTGCCGCTACGGAAGAATCCACACCGCCAGAAAGCCCTAAAATCACTTTTTGATTTCCGACTTTTTTTCTTTGATTTCGCTGACAGTTTTTTTCTATGTAATTGGTTAATTTCCAGTTTCTTTCTGCCTTACAAATTTTAAACACAAAATTCTCCAGCATTTTTTTCCGCCTTCCTCACTGTGAGTCACTTCTGGGTGGAACTGCACGGCGTAGAAGTTTTTAGCCCTCGTTGGAAATAGCTGCAATCACGCCTGATTTAGCATTGATTTCAAAATCCTTCTGAAGTTCCTTTACTTCGTCAAAAGTGGCTCATCCAAACGATAGAATTTTTGGCTCACTCCCTCGAAAAAGAGCGCAAGGTTTTATAATCTCCAAATGAGATTTTCCGTATTCTCCTTTGGTGCCTTTTTCTACCTTTCCGCCGAGGAGATGCGCCGTAAGTTGCATTCCATAGCAGATTCCTAAAATAGGAATTCCGAGATTAAAAAAATTTCTTTATCTACCAAATGTGCATCTTCTGCATTTACGGAAGATGTCCCGCCCTGAAAGTATGATTCCAGCAGGTTTTTTTAGCCTTGATTTCGTCGATGGGAGTGTTATAAAGGAATAATTTCCGAATACACCTGCATTTCTCGTACTCTTCGGCTAATCAGCTGATTGTACTGAGACCCGAAATCAAGGACAATGATTCCATTATTCATATTGATATAGTTTTTGCTGAAAAATTATTTAACTAAACCAATATCTTCTCTGTGATATGCATAGTCAAAATTGACAGCATCAGCATCTTCATAAACCTTTTTGTCTAGCCTCTTCGTAAGTGTCGCCAGTAGCAACTAAATTCAGCACTCTTCCGCCATCTGTTACGATTCTGCTTCCTTGGTATGTAGCTCCAGCAAAGAAAACTTCACTGTTTTTTTAACTTTGTCTATTCCTTTGATTTCCAGTCCTTTTTCGAAATCACGAGGATATCCGCCAGAAGCTAACACAAGACAAACCGATTTTTTTATCTGAAAACTTAAGTTCTATGTCTTTTTCCATCGATACAATCATTGATAGCATCCAAAAGATTGTTTTCTAAAAAGCGGCATAATAGCCTGAGTTTCAGGGTCGCCCTAGACGCATGTTGTATTCTAATAGGTAGCATTCGTTATTAGAAACCAAAAGACCAAAGAAAGATAAATCCTTTGAATTTCAGCATGTTATCGTGAATTCCTTTGATGGTAGGATTCATAATATTTTGAACGAAATCTTCCATGTGTGCAGCTGTGAACTCTGGATTTGGAGCAACTGTTCCCATTCCGCCTGTGTTAGGGGCCTTTGTCGCCGTTTCCTAATTTTTTTATAATCTTTCACCGCGATGCAAGGGAAGAATTTTTTTCTCCATTAGAGAAAGCAATCACAGAAGCCTCAAAACCTCTCAAGAATTCTTCTACAATGATTCTGATTCCTGCATCTCCATGGATTTTTTTCTAATCATGAAATCGTGAATGGTAGTTTCTGCTTCAGCCAAATCTTTACAGATCACCACGCCTTTTTCCACTTGCCAGACCGCTCGCTTTTTATCTACCAATGGGAAAGCCTGAGTTTTCACATAAGCAACTGCATCATTGTAAGAATCAAAAATCTTCGCTTTAGCAGTTCTGATGCCGTAGTCCTGCATGAATTTTCTTTAGAATAAGCCTTGCTGCCTTCTAGTAATGCAGCCGCTTTTTTTAGCTCCGAAAATTCTCAATCCTTCTTTGTTAAATTCATCCACGATTCCCTCTACTAGTGGAGCCTCTGGCCCCTACGATAGTAAGTTCTATATCTTCTTTTTAGCAAAACTTCACTAGGTCTGCTATTTCCGTTTCATAAACTGTTTTTTTCCTAATTTCTCTGTAGAGGCGTTTCCTTTTGCAAAAGTAGAATTGGGTAATTCTTGGGTCATTTTTTTAGTTTCCATGCGATGGCAGATTCCCTTCCACCATTTCCGATTATCAATACTTTCATAATTTGAAAATGTTATAATTAAAATATATAGTTCTACAAAAATACGCAAATTATTCTTAGAATAAAAGAATAATAAACTAAATTTTATCAGGAAAAATAAATGGCTAAAAATAGGGATATTTTTCTAAAGCGAAAAATTTTTTTATATTTGCCGAAAAAAATTTAAATAAGTATAATTTGATAAAAAAATTATTTTTGTCACAAAAACATTAGAAAAATAATATGTATTGTTCAGCAGAAGAAGCTCTGTCATTGATAAAAAAAGTAATGATAGAATTTTTTTACAAGGAAGTGCTTGTACGCCCTAATTATTTAGTAAATGAGTTAGCAAAACGAGCAAATGAATTAAAAAAATGTAGAAGTTACCTGTATCACGATACAAGGCGATGTAGAAATCACAAAACCAGAATACGAAGATAGTTTCCGTTTTAATGTGATGTTCGTCTCTACAGCAGTTAGAGAGAATGTAAACAGCGGAAGAGGAAGTTTTATTCCTATTTTTCCTAGGAGATATTCCAGATTTGTTTAGAAACAATAGAATGCCGCTAGATGTAGCAATTATCCAAGTTTCTCCGCCAGATGAGCACGGATATTGTACGCTTGGGCTTTCTGTGGATGTTACCAGAGCAGCAGTAGATACAGCGAAATATGTAATCGCTCAGGTAAACCCTAAAATGCCGAGAACTCACGGAGACAGCGTAATCCACACGAGCCAGATTGACAAAATGGTATGGCACGAAACAGAACTGCTTACAGTAGATTACGGCGCGAAGATAGAAGAGGAAGAATTGCAGATTGGTAGAAATATTGCTGAAATCATCGAAGACCGTTCTGTATTGCAAATGGGAATTGGGACTATTCCAGATGCTGTTTTGAAGTGTCTTAATAATCATAAAGACTTGGGTATTCATACAGAGATGCTCAGTGATGGAGTAGTGGATTTGATAAAATCTGGTGTGGTGAATAACAAGTATAAAACAACTCACCCGCATAAATCAGTAACGAGCTTTTGCTTTTCGGGACAAAGAAATTATATGATTTTCGTGAATGATAACCCAGCTTTTGCTTTCCTTGATGTGGATTATACTAACGACCCGCGTGTTATCCGTAGAAACCCTAAAGCTGTGTCTATCAATAGTGCGATAGAATTAGACCTTACAGGGCAGGCTTGTTCAGATAGTATAGGTTCTTACCAATACAGCGGTATCGGTGGACAGGTGGATTTCATGAGAGGAGCAGCGCTGAGTGATGGTGGAAAAACCCTATCTTGGCGATTACTGCCAGAACTAAAAAAAGGCGTGCCGAGAATCGTTCCTTTCCTAAAAAGAAGGAGCAGGAGTGGTTACTACCAGAGGGCACATGCACTATGTAGCTACAGAATACGGTGTGGTGGATCTGCATGGGAAAAAAACTTTCCAGCAGAGAGCAAAAGCGCTTATTTCCATAGCTCACCCAGATGACAGAGAAATGCTGGAAAGAGCTGCTTTTGAGAGATTTAAAAATTTGAAATTCTAAAATTAAGATAGAATATGTTTCATTTATTCCCTTTCGGAGTTTTCTGGGAGGAATTTTTTTGATGAATAAGAGAAAAAAACTTGTTCAGTTTTTTTATCTTTAACGAAAAATTTTTAATCATGAATTTAGAACAAATTCTCAATTATAGACGCTCTATACGCTATTACAGCGATACGAAATTAGTCGATACAGAAAAAGTGGCTCATTGCCTGAGGCTGGCACAGCTGGCGCCTACAAGTTCCAACATGCAGCTCTATGAAATGTACCATATCACGGACAAAGATGTGCTCAAAAATTGGCCTCTGCGTGTTTGGAGCAGAATTCGGCAGATACAGCGCAGGAGATGGTGGTTTTTCGTGACTCGGCAGGATCTGCATCGTAAGCGGGAAAAAGAAGTTTTTCGTTTAGAAATAGAAAACATCAGGAGAACCAGCCCAGTGGAAAAACAAGAAAAAAACGCATAAAAAGTGGAGAATGTATTACGAAAAAGCTTCTTCGATTCTTTACACTCGTTTTTGGAATTTTAGGAATAGCCCGAAAAAAATAACAGCGCTGGGAGTTGGGCTTTTTTCGCCCTATGATGAGACAGGTTTTCCGAGGCGGATATGCGTGTAGTGGTGCATAAGAGTTGTGGTCTGGTTGCTCAGACTTTTATGCTGGCAATGGCAGAGCAGGGCTATGATACCTGTGCGCTGGAAGGTTTTGACAGTTTAAGAGTGAAAAACTGCTTAAACTGCCCCTATGGTGCAGAAATCAATATGGTCGTAACCTGTGGAATCCGCGAAGAAAAAGGGCGTTTGGGGAGATAGGACCAGACTTCCTTTTGAAGAAGTGTATAGAAAAATATAAGTCAAAAATTATTTTGATTCAAAAGTTGAATTTATACTAAAAATTCTTTCTATTTTTACACCAAATTTTTACTGAATGTACCTCATTTTTTTGACACCGAAAACTACGGGATTGCCCCAGAATTTTAATGCTCCTTTATCAGATTCTGACAACTGGCCTAGGATGGTGCAGATTGCTTGGCAGCTGCATGATGAAAAACGGCGAACTGATAGAGAATCAGGACTATATCATAAAAGCCAGAGGGCTATGATATTCCCTTCAATGCGACCAGAATTCACGGGATTTCCACTAAAATGGCACAGGAGCAGGGAAGGGACTTTGCAGGAAGTTTTGGAGGAGTTCACCGAAGTGCTCAAGAAAACCAAAGTGGTGGCAGGGCACAATATAGATTTTGACTATAAAATCGTAGGTGCAGAGCTTTTTCCGAAAAAGGGATAGAGAATACATTAGAAAAAAACGCCTTCCGCCGATACTATGGAGCTGGGGACAGATTTCTGTCAGCTGAGCGGAGGGAAAAAAACGGAAGATACAAATCACCAAAATTAGAGGAACTTTACGAAAAAAACTCTACGGTAAAAATTTGATGAAGCCCATAATGCTGCTGCCGATGTGAATGCTACGGCTCAGGGTTTTTCTTTGAGATGATGCGTATCGGCATAATCCCAGCAGAAAATCTTAAAAATTTCCCAAGAGCAGCTGGAAGCCTACCAAAACCTTCACCCTAATCCCATCAAGCCTTTTTGCAATCGTTATCAGACGGCAGGTAGAGGATTTTAATAAGAAGAAAAACGGTAGATTTCGGGGATACAGATGAGGGTGGAAATTGGAGATTACTTTTAATTTTCATAATCATAGTATTTTTCGTCTTTACAATCGACCACTTCCATAGAAGATTTGATAAATAAAGCCAAATCCGATAATTTCCCAGCTGTGGGAATGGTGGATTTGGGGAATATGATGGGGGCTTTTAAGTTTATTTCCGAAGTGGAAAAATTATAATTCTAAGGTCAAAAAGCCCATCAAGAATACATTGACCAAAAACAAAAAAAGCCGAGAAAAGAAGGCGTAGAATTTTCTGAAACGGAACCACAGCAGAAAACGATAATTCCTGTTTTGGGGTGTGAGTTTTATATCTCAGACAGACCTGAGCAGAAGCAGTTTACCAAAGATGACCCAGACAGAAGGACAAATATGGTGCTGCTGGCGAAGAATTTTACAGAGTTATAAAAACTTGGCGAAACTCTCAAGTATAGGTTTTTGTTAAAGGGTTTTTATTTCGGTGTTCCATGGATTTCCAGACAGATGATTTCGCAGTATAAAGAGGGCTTATCGCAGTTACTTCTGGGATTTCTGGTGATATTCCAGATGCGATTTTTGAATTTTTAGGGGAGCAGAAAGGGGAAGAACTCTTTCAAGTGGTGGAAAGAGGAATTTGAGAGGATTTCTATGTGCAGATTCAGAATCATGGTCTGTACGAGGAGGAGCATGTGAACCAAACTTTGCTCCAGTTTGCAGAAAAAAATACGATGTCAAAATTTTTAGCCCAAAAATGAAACCTTTTTATACAGAAAAAAATCCGATGCTGATATTCAGGATATCGTAAGCTGTATAAAAGATGGGGAAAAAAACTATCAACGCCCATTGGTAGAGGTTTTTGGGAAGAGGAGAGGACTGACTTCGCAGGAGTTTTTATAAAAAAATACGGAAGAAATCAAACAGGCTTTTTCGCCAGTATCCAGATGCATTTGAGGCATATACGGAGCTGTTGCAGAAATTTGAGCCTTATACCTTGAAAGCGAGATGTTTTGCTGCCTGAATTTGATATTCCGCAGGAGTTTCAGCACGAAGATGACTTGAAAGATGGCGGGAAAACGCGGAGAAAAACGCCTACCTACGGCATTTGACCTATGAAGGAGCAAAGAAAAAAATATGGAGAAATCACGGATGAAATAGCAGAGCGTTTGGATTTTGAACTGGAGTAATCGCTAAAACGGGCTATCCAGGGTATTTCCTTATCGTTCAGGATTTTTTTGTAATGAGGCAAAAGATATGGGCGTTTCTGTGGGACCTGGGCGTGGTTCTGCGGCAGGTTCTGCGGTGGCGTACTGCATCGGAATTACCAATGTAGACCCTATAAAATACGACCTCCTTTTTGAGCGTTTTCTGAATCCAGAGCGTATTTCCATGCCCGATATTGATATAGATTTTGATGATGAGGGAAGGGATAGAATCATCAAATGGGTGATTGATAAATATGGGCAAAAGCAATGTAGCTCAGATTATTACCTATTCTGTTTTGGGTGGAAAATCTGCGATAAAAGATGCAGGAAGGGTCTTGGATGTGCCGATTTTTGAAACGAATAACATCGCAAAACTCGTTCCGTCTGTGCCAGGGATGAACATTGCAAAGGCCCTTTCGAAATACGATAAATTAAAGGATGAGGACAAAGTTTTTGGTGGATGAGATGAAGACTATCTTGGACAACCCGAAAGACAGCCGCTATCGTGTTTTGGATTCTGCAAGGAAAATGGAAGGCTGTATCAGAAACACAGGGAATTCACGCCTGCGGGTGATTATCACGCCTGAGGATATTTCCAATCTTGTACCTATTTCCATCGCAGCGAAAGATGCCGATATTTTTGGTCTCTCAGTTTGATAACTCGGTGGCGGAGAGTGCAGGACTGCTGAAAATGGACTTCCTCGGTTTGAGGACTTTGACCATTATCAAAGATGCTTTGAAACTCATTAAACAAAGATATAATATTGATATAAATCCAGATGAAATTCCGCTGGATGATGCGAAGACTTATCAGCTCTTCAAGGAAGGAAGGACAGTTGGGATTTTTCAATACGAAAAGTGCTGGAATGCAGAAATATATGAGGGATCTGAAACCAACGGTTTTTCGCTGACCTTATCGCGATGAACGCACTGTACAGACCAGGGCCGATAAAAATACATTCCGAACTTTCATCAACCGAAAAGCACGGCGTAGAAGAAATAGTCTATGACCTTCCCAGAAACAGAGGAATATCTGAAAGAAACTTACGGAATTACCGTTTATCAGGAGCAGGTGATGCTTTTTGTCACAGAAATTGGCCAACTTTACTAAAGGTGAAGCCGATACCCTGCGTAAAAGCCATGGGTAAAAAGCAGAGAAATGTCTTGGATAAAATGTATCCGAAATTCATAGAAGGAGGAAAGGCGAATAATCTGGATGAAACCAAATTACAGAAAAATCTGGAAAGACTGGGAGGCATTTGCAGAGTATGCTTTTTAACAAGTCGCATTCCACATGTTACGCCCTGATAGCCTATCATACAGCTTACCTAAAAGCCAACTACCCAGCCGAATATATGGCGAGTGTGATGAGTAATAACATTAACAACACTGCCCAAATCACCATGTTTATGGAAGACTGTAAGTCTATGGGCGTGGATGTTCTGGGGCCTGATGTGAATGAAAGCCAATACAAATTCTCGGTGAACGAGAAAGGGCAGATTCGTTTCGGACTTGGGGCGATAAAGGGAATAGGCGAGGGGCCGAGCGAAGCCATAGACCAAGAAAGGCAAAAAGGGCAAATTCAAGGATGTTTTTGATTTTTTTGAGCGGGTTTCTTCATCGCAGGTGAAATAAGCGAGTGGTGGAAGGGCTGGTAATGGCAGGGGCTTTTTGATGAATTAGACACTTACCACAGAGCCCAGTATTTAGAACCAGACAGCTCAGGAAAGACGGCTGTTGAAAAACTCCTCAGATACGGACAAAACTATAATGAAAGTAAGTCCTCTGTGGAAAATTCCCTCTTTGCGGATATGATGGAAGAGGTTCAGATAGAGCGCTTTAAAATCGATCCTCAGCCAGAATGGTCTAATATGTATAAACTTAATAAAGAAAAAGGAAACCATTGGGTTTTATCTTTCTGCCCATCCGATAGATGAGTTTAAGTATCAATACAAGTTCATGCAAGGCTCTTTTGAGTAAAAAAAGTATCTTGGAAAAAGAGAGAAAGAATGAGCCAGAAGAGCATCTGGATGTGGCGGACAGTGGTATAGACGCAGACATTTTAGAGGATGAAAATATAGATTTCGGTATGGATGCCGAGTCAGAAGAAATGGTGGAAGAAACGACCAAAAAAATAGAGCCGAGAGGTTTTCATAACTTCTGAATCTGGATGAGGTGGAAAAATTATAAATCTACAATCATAGCGAATAATGTCCCAGAGACCAATCTCAGTTGGAAAGACCGCCAAAAATAATATGAATAAAGGCAAAAGAATACACCGTGGCAGGAATGATTACGGAATATACCGTTCGGGATGGGAAGCGTGGCGGCGAAAAGGTGGCTTTTTGACCTTGGAGGACTACGCAGGTTCGTGCTCTTTCCGTCTGGGAGACAGGGATTATATGAGGCTGAAAGACAAGATAGCTCCACAGAGATTTGTGATTTTTAAAGATAAAATATTCCGTTTCGCAGGATGGAAGATGTTTCGTGAATGTGAATGATGTTTTGGAACTAAAGGGATGCATTTGATAAATTTGCAAAAATCTCTGACCGTTGTAATGCCAGTTCAGGATTTGAAAAAGAAGATATAGAGTTTTTTCAGAAATGAAATACTTACCAATAAAAGGCGAGCATAAACTTAGCTTTTATATCAAAAATCCTGAGGATAACAGCATCATAGAGCTGGTATCTATGCAGCATAAAATAAGGATTGATGATAATGTATTGAAGATGATACACAAGGTCGGTAGATACGATGTGTTTTTGAACTAAATAAATTTTTGGATAAAATAAATATAAAATGATAGCAGTTTTTAAAAAGAACTTTGAGCTTATTTTTGGGAATTGGAGTGCGTGGGTCATCATCGCATCTTTCAGCCTTTTAGGAAGCTTGTTCTTGTTTTTCTTTGAGAATAATTTTAACTTTTTGATATAGGTGCGGCTTCTATGCAGACTTATTTTGTGCTGGTTCCGTGGCTTTTTATGTTCATCATTCCTGCGCTTAGTATGAAAAACTCTGGCAGAAGAGCAGCAGTCAGGAACGCTTGGTTGGCTTTTTCTCAACCCCTTGAAAATTGACAGAGATTATCGGTGGTAAATTCCTGTCTGTGTGGTTGATAGGTGTTTTTGTGCCTGTTGCCTTCCATCGTGTATTTTAATACGATTTCTACGCTCAGCATTCCAGAAGGAAATATAGATTTCGGGATGACTTTGGGCGGATATGTGGGATTGTTGCTGCTTATAGAGCATTCACAGCGGTTGGGATTTTGGCATCAGCCTTATCATCTAACCAAGTGATGGCGTACCTTATAGGCGTTTTTATGTTTCTTCATGTTTTTGGAATAGAGCAGTTGGCTTCGTATAAATTGCTGGGCGGCGGAGATTATATCCTCCAGAATCTTGGTTTTTATCATCATTATATCGCCTTTACGAGAGGTTTGATAGACACTAAAAGATGTGTTTTATTTCGGATTGATAATATTTTTAGGGCTAAAAGCAGCCATCCTTTTTTTGTTGAAAGAAAAATAAAATATTCAAAAATAAGAAGAAAGGAAAAGAAAGTAGGCGATTTTGAAAAAAATGTATAAAATAATATGAAAAAAATAAGAAAATAATAATATCTATTGGGATTGTTTTTAGTCCTGCTTGTTGGGATTTTTTTGGTTTCTCCACAAGGATAGACCTTACCCAAGAAAAAGATACACCCTTACAGACTCCACGATAAAAACCCTGAAAGCGGTAAAAACCGATGATGATAGAGGTTTATCTCGATGGTGATTTCCCAGCGAGTTTTAAGCAGTTACAAAACGAAACCAAATTCATGCTGGAAGAATTCCGAAAAATCAATCCAAAGATAGACTATAAATTCATAGACCCTATTAAGGAAAAATATCGAGAGATACGCTGGAAGCTATGGGCATGGAGCCGTCTATTTTACCTAATATGAAAGATGGTAAAATCTCTGAAATCGTCCTTTTTCCCATATGCAGCGGTGAAGTATAATACCTATGGGACGGCTATTCCTCTGATTATCCAGCAGACAGGGATAGATGCATCAGAACAGCTGAATAAATCTATTGAGAATTTGGAGTACAATTTTTGTTTCCACCATTAAAACCATGATTACCGAAAAGAGAAAAATGTAGGGATTTTTGGTGAATCATGATGAGTTGAGACCAGACCAGTTTCAGGGCTTCCTGCAGTTGGCTTTGGATAACTATAATGTAGGGCCGATTATTCCGCACACCAGAGGAGAACTCACCATGGAAGATGTTCCTACACTTCAGAAAAATGGACGCCATAGTAATCGCTCAAACCGAGAAAAGCCTTTTTACTAATCAAGAAAAAAAGTGATTCTTGACCAATACATTATGAATGGCGGTAAAACTCTATGGATGCTGGATGCTGTGAATGCAGATATGGACACGCTCTACCATTCCAAAAATAATGGCCTATCCGCAAGACCTTAACCTAACGGATTTTTATGTTCAATTACGGTCTGAGAATCAATTCTGCCTTGGTTAAAGATTTCAAAAAGCAGCTCTTAGGAGAATAGTGGTGGGAGAGATAGCAGGTAACCCTCAGTATGCTAGTCTATTGTGGCCGTATTTCCCGCTTGGGATTAACGAGACAGGAAATCCTATCACTAGAAACATAAATCCTTTGAAATTTGAGTTTCCAACAGCGATAGATACTTTGGGAAGACCAGGAATTAAAACCCAAGTTCTCTACGAATCTAGTAACAGAACGACCCTGAAATCTACGCCTAATTATGTAGAACTGGAGTGAGTTGCAGAATATAGACAGCCTTAGTGTGATGGAAAAACCATCTACGCCGAAGATTTTTGCAGTGGCTTTGGAAGGAAATTTAATTCGCTTATGCCAACAGAAGCGAGAAAAATGAATATCCAAAGTTCAAAGCAAAAGAGTGGAGAGAATAAAATGATAGTCATCTCCGATGGAGATGTCGCTAGAAACCAAGTCATCAGAGGAGAGCCGCTTCCTTTGGGCGAAGACCTGATGACTAACCAGCTCTATGGTAATGAGCAGTTTCTGAGAAATGCGCTGGAATATCTTCTGGATGATGATAATCTCATCGAGCTGCGCAGCCGAAGCATAGAAGTCCGCCTCTTGGATGGGAAGAGAATCAATGATGAAAAAAATCTTACTGGCAGTGGCTGAATTTATTATTACCACTGGGAATTATCGGAGGAATGGAGCATTGTTCTTCTGGCTGAGAAAGAGAAAATTTGCATAAAATAAAAATCTACTTCGTTTAGAAGTAGATTTTTGAGGGATTATCAATTTAATAAAAATTTTTACTCTGAAATGGTAATTTCTATTTGTTCTTTATTGTTGTAACCATTGATTGTTTTTGTTTCAGAATCAAAAATCTAACCAAAAAAAGTCTTTGATGTCAGCCAAAACCGTGATTTTTCCCTGTCTTTTTATCGAAAGATATCAGTTGGTTTTTAAGCTGGTTATCCTCCAAAAATAAGATTTTGTAATAAAAATATAATTACCAATATCTTCCTGAAATTCACTTATAATCGCTCCGTTTAGGTCTGTTGCTGATTTTTTTCATCTGTTAGTTTGTAGAATATATAGCTCATCATCAAGGTATTCGTTTGATTTGGCACAAAAATCATTGAAAAATTTTTATATTCTTGGCTGTTTTCATCAGGGAGATAGTCTTCTTTTTAGTTTAAATTGTTCGTTTTTCAAATAGAATATTTTTGCTGGTTTTTAATATTTGTTTTGTCTTTAATTCCGAAAAAAATCCTCTTTGACAGCCGAAATAATGGAACTAATGCCTGAATATATTCCCCCATCCTATCAATAAAAGTATTGCAAATATTAAAAGAAAAGGAATGCACAGATAAAGAAGAAGTTTCATCCAAAAAAAGAATTATTTTCTGGAGGTAATGCAGAAAATTTTAATATTTAAGACTTTCAATTTTTATATTTTTGATGAGGTTCAGAATGGTGTTTTCAGTCTCTTTTAGTTTTTAGGAAATAAAAAAATTTATAATTTCTTTATCTTCCCAGAAAATATGGTCAGTAATATGGAAAACCTCTTCTTTATAAGGGTGATTTTGAGGGCTTTCTCTCGGTCAAAGGATTTCCCCTTTTAGTATGTTCTCCCAAGGAACTTCATTTTTATCCAATAATGAAACATTTGCCTGCTGATTTTTCCATCAACCCAAAAGCACCATTGGGAATCCTGTTGCTTTTTGTATATTCTTCACTTTCAGGGTTTTTCCCATTCGCATATGCCTACTAAACATTTTTACTTCTTTTTCATCCGCGTGTTCTGTAAAAGTGGCGTAGTAAAAAAAGCAATAGCTTCGTTATCCTTATAAACAAAATCTTGTGAGCCAAAGTTACCTAGATTACCACAACATTCGCAGGTGGTGTAATTAGGGTTTTTCAAAATTCTATTTCTATCATTTTTATCTATTGTTTTTATGTTCTAAAAATTCTTTTTGGCATTTTCTGTTGTTATTTTATCAATTTCCTCAAAACTTACTCCATAGATATCCACCAGCTTCCCGCGATGAGGTTCAGATAAGCGCTTTCATTGCGTTTTTCCTCTAGTGTGGCACGGGCGCCAGATAAGGGCTGTCGGTCTCCAAAACTATTTTTCTCCAAAGGTATTTCGCCCAAGAACTGGTCTATTTTTCCATTTTTAAAAGTCACCACGCCGCCGATGCCCTAAATAGAAATCCCAGCTCTATCGCTCGTAGAGCCTGAGCCTTGTCACCACTGAAACAATGGAAAAATTCCGCGCAGGCGAGGGTGTTTTTCTTTCCAAAACCTCAAAAGTCTCATCAAAAACTGTTTCGGGTGTGGATTACGATGGGCAGGTCTCTCTCCACAGCCCAGTCTATCTGCTTTTTCGAGGCATTTATTTGTATGTCAAGGGTAGACTGTTCCCAATATAAATCTATCCCGATTTCGCCCACAGCACAGAAATCCCTTTGGTTCAGGTATTTTTCTATAATTTTCTAATTCTTTTTCCCCAAGTGTCAGGCTTTTACCGAGCAGGGATGAAGTCCCATCATCGCGAAAGATTTTTCTGCGGATAGGCAGCCTCTAAATCCAGCATTTTTGGTGAGTTTCAGAGTCTATGGCAGGGCAGGAATATTTGGCTTACTCCGTTTGCGAAAGCTCTGGAAACGGCTTCTTGTCTGTCTTGGTCGAAATTCCTCTGAATAGAGGTGGGTGTGGGTATCTATCATGATTTTAAATAAAATTAAAGAAATAATTATTCAGAATCTTCTTTTATATTTTGCACTTTTGATAAAGATAATGAATGGATAGTATATCGATTTTAAAAACCGCTGGTACACTATTTTTCTACATTTTGGTTTTTCCGTTTTTATAGCCTATATATAAAGAAACTTGGAAAAACTTATTGCATTCTTTTTGGCGACCATGCTGGTGGATTTGGATCATCTTTTGGCAACTCCTATTTTTGACCCAGACAGATGCAGTGTAGGGTTTTCATCTGCTGCATTCTTATTATGCCGTTGCGGCATACGCTTTGGGATGTATTTTTCTGAAAGGAAATTACCGTGTAGTATCCATCGGACTGCTTTTTCATATGTTCACAGACTGGCAGGATTACTGGCTGTGGCGCTAGAAAACAGAGCTACATTCTCACTTGTCTCATTTTTGAAAGCCATCATTTTTGCGATGTTTTTGTCCTTTGTTTTTTGGCATCTTCGGCTGTTTCTCCCTCGAAAAGTTCATCCACGGTTTCTTTCAAAGTCCTACCCAGTGGTCAAAAGTGGTGTTCCTCCATCGGCACTTGCAGATTTATCGGAATGTGAGCTACCTACGGGATTTCCATCAATTTAATGTCCATAAAGAGTAAATGCCCTCCAGAAATAGATACATTTTGGGAAGATGCTCCTCCCAGTTTGTTTTTCGCTATATCATTGAAGAAAAATCCTATGACATCATCTTTTTACCTTGTTGTAAAAATGTATTTACAAAGCAGTTCTATATCTTCTATCGTTTCTATATCCTTCATTTAGGGTTTAGTTTTTCATAAGCTCTTCGGCTTGTTGTAGTGCAGCATCTGTGATGGTGCTTTCCAGAGAGGATTTGGGCGATTTCATGAAGTCTTTCTTTCTCGCCGAGCGGAATGATGTTTGACTGAGTTTTTCCATCACATCTTGTTTCACTACTTTTGTAGTGGGAGTTTCCTTTGGCTGCCACTTGTGCATGTGTGTGATGACGATTAGCTGCATGTTTTTAGCCATATCCTGCATTACTTTTCCTATTTCATCGGCTGTTTTTTCCAGAAACTCCAGAGTCTATTTCATCTAAAAATCAGAGTAGGAAGTTCTGCATTTTCGGCCATTATTTTCTTGATGAAAAGCATCACACGGGAGCGCTCACCACCAGAAATAGCGCTTTGTATTGGTTTTAGAGGGAAGCCAGAGTTTGCTTGGAATAAAAGCTGAATATGCTCTTTTCCCAAACTTATTAAAGTCTTGACTTTTCTGTAAATTCTACCTCTATTTTTAGCTTTTTTCTAATCCCAATCTGGCAAGAAGCTCCTCGGTTTTTTTCTTTAAAAAAATAGGAATAGTCTTTTGTCTATTTTCAAAATAAGATTTTAGCTAAATTATCTAAATCCTGCTGAATTATATTCAGTTGATTTTTTTAGTATCTTCTATATCTTTTTCTAAATTCTCTGAATTTTTTCTGCTGTGTAGAGAGTTGTTCTCGGATAGTTATAAGTTCTTCAATACCAGAAACTTGGTGTTTTTAGCAGAGAGAATTTATTTTATTGAGTTGGCTCGTGAAAACAGCTAGTTCTTCAGGATTGATTTCCGTGCTTTCTATCTCGTTTTCAATGCTGTCTGCGATGTCTTTTAGTTCCAGATAACTTTTCCTCTATTCTTTTGGCTTAGCTGTTCTAGATGAGGTCGAATTTTTCAGAGATTTTTGAATTTTGTTTTTGATATCGTTCAGACTATCCAAAATTCCCAATTTCTTCCTGCTGAAGCACCCTGAGATTTGTCCCAGATTTTCCAAAAATCAGCTCGGCGTGTTCGCCTACATTTACCTTGTTTTTAGTTCTTCTAAATTGATATTATCTAGGTTAAACTCTTGCAGTTCAGATAATAAAAAACTTTGATAATCAGATTCTTTGTTCTCTTTCGGCTAGTTGGTTTTCAAGCGAAAGAAGTTCTTTTTAGGTTTTGATAAGAGACAAATTTCTTTTGATAATCGCTTTATAATTTCTTTGTTTTTCGGATAATCCATCGATGATTTTGAAACTGATATTCTTCCGAGAAAAAGATTGGAAGTTTCGAACTGAGAATGAATGTCAATCAGTTTTAGAAGACAATTCCTTCAAAACATCCAGCGTTACAGGAATATCATTGATGAAAGCCCTAGATTTTCCGCTGGGCAGGATTTCTCTTCTGATGATGGTGTTTTTCCTCAAAAATCAAGGTCGCTTTTCTTCAAAAAGGAAGATAAGAAGAAGTGATTTTTAAATTCTGCTTCTACAACGCTCTTTTTCTCAGGGTCGGAGATTGATTTAGAATCTGCTCTTTCTCCCAAGAATCAGTCGTAAAGCGCCTAAAATAATGGATTTTCCAGCGCCCGTCTCTCCCGTGATGACTTGTAGTCCGTTTTTCCAGAGAAACGCTGAGATGCTGGATTAGAGCAAAATTTTTGTATTGTAATTTTTGAAAGCATTTTTCTTAAATATTGGTTATAGATTGAAGATTATTTCCACTTATTCCACTTGGATTCTGTATCTCTTGGCGAAAAAGTACTCATCATTATTCTCAGTTCATTGACATTGATTCCGCCATTGTTATTAGAATTAAAAAATATTGAAAATTTCATCTCGTGTCAATGAAAATAGAAAGAGGATAGATTCAGCTGGAAAATTTGTTTCGTAAGTTTTTAGTTTTCAGCAGTTCTTCTGCAATGGTCTGTTTTGCAGCGAATTGGTTTTGGCTGCTGAGATTATCCAGCCCTATTCTGTGATAGGAATAATAAATATTTCTTAGAGGAATGCTTTCTTTCGTTTAATAAAGCTATTGACCAGCAGGCTTCTACTTTTTAGTTTTCTCCATGATTTCCCATCCGTCATAGTTGTGATTTTTGAGCATTTTTGAGAAATTTTTGCGCCTTTTTCGAAATGAGTTTTTCCGCTCAGTCAGCTGGAAGCTGTCCGCATCATATCCTAAAATAGTATAGATGTAAAAACTAATCACATCCGTAAAGGTTTTTCCCAGAAAATTGTCTGTCATTGAATATAAGATTTTTCATTTTCAGTATATTCGAAAAAGAAAAACGGAGTGTCATTGATATTGATAAGAGGCGTTTCATAGATAGTCCCATAAACAGGGCGAACTGCCTGAACAATGAGGCTTCCTTTAAAAGGAGTTTTTGGCTCGGTCTTTCCTTGATAACGATAGCAAAATTAGCTTTTGATTTTTCAAAGTTTTTGCAGTTTTGCCTGTCCAGTTTTGTATTATTGATAAAATCCTCAAAGCTTTTTTCTAATGTTTTGAAAACCTGAGTGTTACTGCCTCCCTATCTGATCTGTGATTTACCTGCACATTGGCATAGATTTCCTGTGCATAGGTTAGGGCAATTAATGGATAGAACGACTAAAAAAAGCAAATATTTTTCTATGCTGTTTCCTAAAAATTAAAGGTGCTAATTTAAAATTAAAAATCATTACTACCCAAACAAAAATCTCAATAATGCCTTTTTTATTTTTGTGCATTTCAAAAATACTATCTTTTGCGCCCATAAATGAGATGTAAGATATGTTAATAGTTCAAGTAAAAAGACGGAGAATCAATTGATAGAGCACTTAAAAGATACAAAAGAAAGTATGATAAAACAGGTGTTGTTAAACAATTGAGATCTAGACAGCAGTTTTACTAAACCTTCTGTAATACTTAGACAAGGAAATTGAGAGCTGCTCACGAAACAAAGACTGCTTTAGCAAAGAAGAGCAAGCATAAGGTTTTTGTTTTTGAAAATATTTTTTGAGTCCATTCTTTATTGAGAATGGACTTTTATTTTTAAATTGATTAACTTTGGACTATGATAGACAAGTTTTTGGAATATATTCAGCAAGAAAAAACGCTACTCTCCCAATACGATTACCAGCTACCGAAAAGGATTTGGAGGATTTCTTGTCTTTCCTATGGATAGGGAAGGCTTGGAAGAGCTGCAGAAAGGCAGAAAAAGAAAAATGGTGCGTAATTTCATTGTTTTTTTCTGAGCGAGAAAGGATTGACCAAAAGAAGTATCAATAGAAAAATATCTACTCTGAAGAGCTTTTTATGCTTTTTACAGAGAATATCACTGATAGGTGTTTCGCCTGTGGAGGGCATCTCGACACTAAAATTTTATCCCGAAAAACAAATTCCCTTTTCCAAAGAAGAAATGCAGGAATTGACCGTTATTTTTAGAAAATGGAGAAGTAGAGCTGCTGGATAGGCTCATTATAGAGGTTCTGTATCAAACGGGAATGCGTAGGGCAGAGCTTTGTGATTTGCTTTTTAGAGAATGTTCATTTTTATAGAAATGAAATTACGGTGATAGGTAAAGGGAATAAACAGAGAATAGTTCCTGTTTCTCCTATTTTTGATGAAGGAGCTCAAGGTTTATAATGATGAGCATAGAAGCCTAATCCTGATGCGGAATTATATTTTTGTAACATCGAAAGGGAAAAATTACGGAAAAATTTGTTTATTTGCTCGTAACTCACTACCTTAGTGCTGTGTCTTCAAAGAGAAAGAAGTCCGCATATCCTAGGCATAGTTTCACGACACATATACTGAATAATGGTGCCAGAAATTTCTAAGGTTAAGAAGATGATGGGGACACGCTAGTTTATCTTCTACGCAAGTATATACCAATGCGGATATTGAACAACTGAAAAATATTTTTAATAAAACTCATCCAGAGGTAATGCAAACACACAATCATTATCTGATGATGAGATAATCTAAGTTTAACTACATAAAAATATATCATTATGGAAAATTAGAGTTCAAGCGATGGGGATGACTCCTCATGTTTCACTAGAAGAGTTTATGGAAAAGAAAAATAGCTAAACTAGATACCTTCTATGATAAGATCCAAGCATGTGAAGTTTTTCCTGAAATTAGAAAAATATAAGTGGTAAAGAAAACAAAACAGCAGAGATTATTCTAAATATACCAGGGATGATATCGTAGTAAAAGAAGACTACAAGCTCTTTTTGAGGAGAGTATAGACCTCTGTGTGGATGTTGCTAAAAAGCTGTTAATCAAGAAGAAAGAAAATAATTAAAAATATTAAATTTTTAGCAATAAAAATTTGTGGTTTCAAAAACTTTTTCTATATTTTGCAAACGCAAAAAGAAATAAAGAAGTTCTTTTGAAATCAATGCCTCCATAGCTCAGTTGGCCAGAGCACGTGATTTGTAATCTCGGGGTCGTGGGTCTCGAATCCCTCTGGAGGCTCATTTTATAAGGTAGGGGAGATACCAGAGCGGTCAAATGGGACGGACTGTAACTCCCGTTGCTTCGGCTTCGCAGGTTCGAATCCTGCTCTCCCACATTTATAAAAACTTTAAAAAAATATTTGTGGGTTTAAGAAAAGTTCTTACATTTGCAAAGTAAAAATTACCAACAATAAAAAAATGCGGAAGTAGCTCAGTTGGTAGAGCGTCAGCCTTCAAGCTGAATGTCGCGGGTTCGACCCCGTCTTCCGTCTCACAGAAATCACAATCTCTTTTTGATTGTGATTTTTATAAGCCGTTATAGCTCAGCGGTAGAGCGCTTCCTTGGTAAGGAAGAGGTCTCAGGGTTCAAGTCCCGATAATGGCTCAATCAAGTAAGATATTGTTTTTCAGTATCTTACTTTTATTATGAATGGGAAAAATGTTTCTTTTAATTTTTATAGAAAGATAAGAAATATCCAAAAAGACTAATAGAGAAAATAAATTTTTCATAATTTCTATATTTATAAAAATATCCTAATGAATTATTCATTGGGATATTTTTGTTTTTAAGATGATTTGAATGGATGTATTTTGTCAAGAGAAAAGTATGTTCATCACATATCTGAAACATTGCGTAAATAATGTTTAAACTCACTTGTTAATTTTTCTCTTTGAGCAAGAATATCATTTCAAATTGGGCTTTAATCTCATTTTGAACCAAAAGCATCTTGAAATCCTTCCTTTGATAAAATATCCTTATCTTCATCTTGTAGCATTATATCAATTACATTTGATAATTGATTGAGAAATATTATCTTCAAAACCTCTTACACCTGACTGACAATATCTTAAAATATCATCTAAAGAAACTATCAACTCATATATCTCTTCTTGTTGATAATCTGTTGCATCTAAATCTGTTTCATCTATGTCGTTAGCTTTCGTACAACGAATTAATTTTACTCATATCCATTTGTTCCTTTTCATCAACAAGATTCCATAAATAACTTATGATTTCATTTATCAATGAAACCTCTTCATCAGTCAAAAACTTGAATTTGATTTTTTACATCTTTTGAAATAAACCCTTCACAAAACCAACTACCCCAAAAAAGTAAATTATTTTTCGGGTATTTCTGAGGTTTTTCTTCTATTTCTTTTAGAAATACGATCTAAAAATCTTCCATTTTATTACTTGAATCTTTCATATTAGTGATATTTATTCTCCGCTAGTGTGAGCTTGCTCGCTCGTGCCTTATCAATGAGGATTTAACTATATGTGATACATTACCTAACTAACAGTCTTCTTTCCAGTTTTCATATCCAACTATTAAAGGTATCTCTAATCTCTTCATTAGGACAAGAATTTATAAAGGTTCTCATAGCTCTTCATCTGCTCTTCATTATTTAATTCTATAGTTTCTATCTTTTGATGATTTCAAATTCTAAACCATAAAAATCTTTTAGAAGGTAAAGATAAAAGAGCATAACCTGTTTTCTACGTAGACATAGGTTCTTCTATTTCCATTAATAACTCTCTGTATTTATTAGATAAATCAAGTACATCTTGAGAGTCATTATCCAAATCTTCATTTGGCATTTTGCCCTAAAAGTTTAAGTCCTGTGAATTTTCTCATTTTTAAAATTCTTTTGAGATGGACATAGGTTATTTTGCTCGTCTATATTTTTATTATAATATTTTAATCAAAAATGAGCCTATCTCCTCTCATCATTATATTTTTCTATTATTCTTTTTCTATCATTTAAATCTTCTGTAGAATAGTTTTTGGAGTATTTCTTTTGCAATTCTTTTTGAATTTATCTAAATTATTAGTTATCAAATACGATAAAAATAATTCAAATGCTCTTTTCTTTATAGACTGGATTTAAATCGGGTGAATATTGTTTCAATAATAACTTATAATCTTCAATAGGGATTTTTATTTTTCATCTAATTCTCGGCAAAGTGTAGAAAATAATGACATTTGGAAATACATATCCTGTTTTTACAATTTCTTTATCCACTGTTTTTAAGAAAACTACTAGTGTCCTTTAGTTTTTCCTGCTAGATAAAGTTGCTTCATTTTGTATAGATATAGCATTTCATTTTTGGATTTTGTTTTTATCGCACAATCCAACATAATTTGGAGACTATCGTTAGTTTGTTTTTATAAGTTCATCATATTCTATTGATTCATTAGAATTTCAGGTTTTATTTCAAGATGATTTTTCAGAACCAAACCAGAGAGTATATCGCTTTAAATAAAGGTCTTGAAATTTTTCATAGCAATCTTTTATCTCTCTTATTACAGCTTATAAAAATAAAGAACACACTACATGTAAATACATGTTTTTTATCATGTTGTAAAATTGATTTTTGCGCTCTTTTCCATTTATATTTAGTATCAGATATCCTCGTTATTGTATACCCTTTTTCCAAAAGAATCTTGTTTTTATTAGTGAATGTTATAGCAATAAAAGAAACATCACATTCTTCTAATAACTGACCATTATCACAACAAGAATTAATATAATACATAAATACTATCTCTTCTTTATCCTTAAATCTTCTAGTAGTTCCGAGATATTCTTTTAGCAAAATACTATCATTTTATTACTTTTTAAAGGTATTATATAATTCTTCTCCCATCTCAATAGTTCTTTCTGTGTTTACACTAAACTATCATTATTCCATAAGGAAAATGTATGATTTTTTCTAATACCATTGTATTTGTCTGCTTCTTTTCTTTTGGAACAGCTTATAATGCATAATAGAGGCAATATTATTCTACAAAAACATTCATTTTTTAGAGTTTTTAAAAACACCCTAATAAAGAGACAGAAGATTCACGATAAGATATATGCTTACTCGATTCTTTTCTGTCTTATAATTAAAAATTTCTGATTATTTTAAATTTAAAAAGAATATTAAAGTGCCTTTTTCCAGCTCCACACTTACGCCTTTCATTTCGCCCCTGCATAGGTGGGTTGGTTTTGGTGAGTTTTTATTTTTGATGTAGGTGATTTGTGGGAATTTTTCTTCTAATTTTTGGATAATTCTCCGATTACCCGCTCCAAAAAGCAGCGATGGAATTTCCATTCTCTATGGATGATATCGTTGATTTCGGCGTAGTTTATCGTGTCTTCCAAGTGGTCACTCTGTGCCGCTTTCCATAGGTCTGCGTGAATTTCAGCATTCACGAGATAATAAGTCCCAATTGTTTTTCTCCTCTGGCAAAACTCCGTGATAAGCATAAATTTTTCAAATCCTCGATAAGAATTCTGCTTCTTAGATTTTCATTTTTAATATCAAAATCTTCGGCTGTCAGCCCTATGTTTTGGAGTTTTGTGAAACTTGGAACAGGGAGATTGGCGTTGTCTTCTTTTTCATTTTTCTGTAAAATTAGAGATGATGTTTTCTATTTCTTTTTGCAGTTTCCCAAATCATCATTTATCAAAACTTGGTCAAATAAATGCTGATAGCCAAGCTCTTCTTGAGCCTTGCTCACGCGGGTTTTATGGTTTCTAAACTGTCTGTATTTCTTTTGATTAGGCGTTTTTCAAGTTCTTCTATGGATGGCGGAGCGATGAAAAATACTCATTGCTTGGTCTCCGAAAATCTTTTTAGATTAACTCCACCGACCACATCCACATCGAAAATCACTGTTTTTCCGTTCTTCCAGATGCGCTCTATTTCAGATTTCAGCGTTCCATAGAATTTGTCAGCATAGACCTCCTCATGCTCCACAAAGGCATCTTCGGATATCTAAACTCATCAGGCGTTAGGAAATAGTAGTCTTTTTCCGTGCGCTTCGCCTTCTCTTGGCGCTCTTGTAGTAGCAGAAATGGAAAACTCTAAATGAGGGAAATTCTCTAAACTATGCTTTACTAAAGTGGTTTTTCCGCTTCCAGATGGAGCCGAAAAATAGTGATGACTTTGTTCATTTTATATTTGAATTTGAGTTTTTAAAATAGAATCAATGTTCTGATGAAAATTTTCTATAAAAACATTGAGTGTCTGTTCTTTTATCTTTTCTAAATTATCTTTCATCATGACTACTATTTTTGGATTTCATGATGATTGGCCTTGAGCCCTAGAGTATTGATTTCTCTTCCGATTTCTTTGGCTGATGAGAACCTAATTTTTCCGTTAAAATCCTCATTATTAAGGACTTCCAAGAAATATTTCAAATGCTGTGTAAGACGGACTTTTTCTTCAGAAATGTCCAGTTTTTCTACAAAAATACGCCACTTCTGGTAAAATCTGGTTTCGTCCAGCTGCTCAAAATCCTTTAAAGAAGAGATAGCGCTCTTTTTATAGTAGAAATTGCCCTCCTCATCAAAAGGCTGAACCTGTCCCAGCAGTTCTTCGATGTTTTTGATGTTCTTGGTGAGTTCTTCTCCTAAAATTTCTCCCTCGGTTTTTCTAAAATTAGAAAATTCTATAACTGCCTTATTTATAGTTTCTTGCAGGAGATTCCATTCGTTGTCAGAGAGTTCTTCCGTTTTGCACTGGATGGTTTCAGGCATTCTTATTGCCATTTTAAGATATTCAAAATCAGGAGCTTCTGGCGAACATTGTCGAAGCTGCTCCATGTAGGATTTTTATAATTTCTTGGTTGATTTTTCACATCATTCGCGCCGTCCAAAGATTCATCAAGTGATGAAACAATCTACTTTTCCTCGTAAAAGCTTGTCATTCAGTGACTTTCTGATTTCAAGTTCTTTTTCTTTAAAACGGAGAGGGAGTTTTATACTGAGGTCGAACGATTTGCTGTTGAGAGATTTTGATATCAACATTTATTTTTACCTTCAAAAAGTGGCTTCAGCTCTTCCGAAAACCAGTCATTGACAATATCATAAACATCTTATTTTATGCACAAATATAAACTATTTAAGAGAAATATTTTTAAAAATCTACGAAATAGAATTAATTTTGCGGATATATTTAAGGATAATGCTTTATATTTTTGTATCGGTTTTAATAATTTTCCCTGTATTGATGGGCTTTTGGGCGCCTTTTCTCAAAAAGATATTTGGAGCGTTTTGGGAAGGAGCTTTCCGCACAGCTGGTCTTAGGGATATTATTTTTGATGACGGTATGGAGCGTTTTGTCTTTTTGTTCCGTTAAATATTGATTTAGAGCGAATTACTGTCGGTTGTGGTTTTCTCTTGTATTTTTCAGTCGTATAAAGATTTTTAAAAATAGACCGAAAAACTGGCTTTTGTGGGGAGGTTTTTAGTTTGGTTTCTTTGGTTGTGGGTAGTGGATTTCCTTTTTATTTTTAGACCATTTTTGGGTATTATGTTCCACTGATTAAGTGGCTTTCTGAGTATGGGCTGGTAAAAGGAATTACGAATTTGGACTGGGTGCTGGGGCAGATGTCGCCGTGGCATGTTTTTTCAGGCAGGATTTTTCGCATTTTTCAGATGAATTTCTGAGGATAAATGTGCTTCTTCTGATGATATTTTTCTTGTACATTATTGAGAAAAAAATCATGGGTAATGCTTTGTTTTTCGCCAGTTTTGTTCTTTTTTGTGCAGTCGCTCGAGTCCAGATTTGCTCAGCGATAGTTTTTCTTTAATTATCTTAAATGAAATTTTAACTAAAAATAAAGAATTTGCCCCTGCTTTTTTGCCTTTTTCGGTTTTGGTTTTCAGTATCAAACCCTACGATGCTTTGGCTGCCGATTTTGGCTTTCTTATCCGATTTTAATTTTTAGAAAAGGCTTGAAATTTATTTGGTTAGGAAGTTTAGTTTTGGTGTTTTGTACTGTGTGAAAAATATTTGGACTTTCAGGGTTATCCTCCGATTCAGTTTTTGGATTTGGGTTTTAGCTGGAAACCATATGGCGGATTATTCATTTCATCGAGCAGAAGTTGCTGTTTTAAAACCTTTGATTTACAATATTCATTGGAGGAAATTTCCCAATTTTCAGCTATGGAATATTTTGTAAACTGGCTTTTTCTTGGATGGGATAAAGGGCGTTATCAATGTTGGTTTGATATTGGTTTTTTGCTGTTTTTGGGATTTTTCATGGAAACAAAAGGATAAAATCACAGGGAATAATCTTTCTCTGCATCTTGGTTAAAAAGTATTTTTGTGATCTGTTTTTCAGCGCAGTATAGATTTTTATCGATGTATTTTTCGTGTTTTTGTGGTGGTTTTTAGAGAGATTTTTGTTCTAAAAATGGTGTTTGGGAATTTTCTCTGGTTTGAGTGTTTTGGTTGTCAGTATTTTGGCGTTTCCACAGATTTTTACAGGAAAAGTTCCAAGTTTTAATTTGGGATTTGTGATGAGAAATTATGAAGCAAAACAAGTTTATAAACCACTGTATTACTCTCTAAATAAGCACGATACATTTACGGTTGGTAATCTGAATTTAATGTTCCAAGGGATTATGTCTTTTGGGTTTGATACGGTTCTGCCAGTTCTTACGCCTCATCAGTTGGAGGAATTTTTACAAATTGGGAATTTTTCCTCAGAAAATAGGCGAAAATCTTGAACAAGGTTTTGTTTGGAAAAACTAAATTTTCAGGAAAAAGCACTTGAAAAAGTATCATTGAAAAATTAAAAAAATAAAATTCTCATTTCTTAGAATTTGTATATTTGTAGGATGTTTGGGACATTGGTAATTATCTGACTTTTTCTTCCTTTGGTGAGAGCCATGGGGAGGCTTATGGCGGAATTTTGACTAATTTTCCAGCAGGCGTGAAAATCGATTTTTGATGAGATTCAGCATCAGCTAAAGTAGAAGAAAAACCAGGGCAGTCGGCTATCGTCACACAGAGAAAGGAGGCGGACGAAGTGAGGTTTTCTTTCAGGGATTTTTGAAGGAAAACCACAGGAATGCTGATAGGTTTTTGGTTGAAAATGAGAATCAAAACAAAAGATTATGAGCATTTGGCTCGTGCCTATCGCCCATCTCATGCAGATTATACATATGACCAAAAATTTGGTTTTAGAGATTACCGAGGCGGAGGACGTTCTTCTGAGGGAAACTCTGAACTGCAGTGGCAGGGACTTTGTCGAAACACCTGCTGCCAGAAGTTGAGATTTATTCTTATGTGTCATCGGTGGGGGAAGTATCCTGCACAAAGCCATATCAGGAGCTTAATTTTTCAAAAATAGATGAAAATGAAGTGAGATGCCCAGATGAACCTACAGCAAAGCTCATGATAGAGCGGATAGAACAAGCAAGAGGCGATACAGTAGGCGGAACGATAACCTGTGTAATAAAAACGCACCGAAAGGCTAGGGAGAGCCTGTTTTTAATAAACTTCACGCAGAGCTGGGAAAGGCGATGCTTGACATCAATGCTTGTAAAGGTTTTGAGTATGGGACAGGATTTGAGGGAGCAAAAATGTCTGGCTCGGCACAAAATGATATTTTCAATGCTGATGGAACTACCAAAACCAACCATTCAGGGCGGGATACAAGGAGGAATTTCTAATGGAATGGACATATATTTCGAGTGGCGTTTAAGCCTGTTTCTACGCTGATGATGCCGCAGGAAAGCATAGATAATGTAGGGAATATCATGCAAAACTGGAAGGAAAGGGAAGGCGACCCATGCGTGCTGCCGAGAGCGGTTCCTGTCGTGGATGCCCTTTCAGTGTTCGTTTTAGCGGATATGTATCTTATTGATAAACAGAGAAAAAATTTAATAAAAACAAAATGAAAAATATTGGGAAAAAGGATTTCTTTTTGAGGAATATTTCAAGAAAACAGAAGAAATTTGTCAATAAAGACGAAGAAAACTAACTTCAGCAGAAAAAGAAATGCTGGAATATTATAAACTGGGAGTGCAGAGAATGAGCAGAATGAGTGAAGGTCTATAAACCCGATGAAGAGCAGGTGAAAAACCCTTGAAAAATAAGAATTTCAAAAGGAAAAATTTGATTATTTCTGAAGGCTGGTGCGGAGATGCAGGGCGAGACAGTGCCAGCGGTTTCTCTATTTCTCGAAGGAGAAACGAGGTGAGAATTGTCTATCGTGATGAAAATCCAGATTTGATAGACCAATTCTTGACCAACGGAACGCGCTCTATTCCTATCGTGGTTATTTTAGACGAAAACGATGGAGTGATAGCGCACTGGGGGTCGAGACCAGCCTATGGAACAGAACTATTGAAAAATACAAAAAGCAGACCCAGAAAACTACCCTAAAACTCAGTTTTACAATGATTTACAGGTCTATTATGCGAAAAATAGAGGGTATGATGTAATTACGGAAATATTAGAATTAATTTAAAAATAAAGAAAAATTATGGCAAATACACCTTTCAAATATGCTGGAATTAGGAACAAAAAGCTCCGTTTTTGAGCTGCCTAATCCTGCGAAAACAACGAGTTACAGCGTTTAGAAGATTTAAAGGGAAGCAAAGGAACTTTGGTTATTTTCATGTAACCACTGTCCGTTTGTGATTCATGTAATAGAAAAACTGGCTGAACTTTACGAAGATTATAAAGGGAAAGGAATAGAGTTTATCGCGATAAATTCTAATGATGTGATAAATTATCCAGCAGATTCGCCAGAGCTTATGGTGGATTTTTGCGGAGGAAAAAGGTTTCACTTTTTCCGTATTTGTATGATGAGAGCCAAGCTGTGGCAAAGGCTTATGATGCGGCATGTACGCCAGATTTTTATTTCTTTGATGACAAGCTGGATTTTGATTTATCGTGGTCAAATGGATGATTCCAGACCTGGGAATAATAAGGAGATTACGGGCGAGGATTTAGTCATTGCTTTTCGAAAATCTTTTGCAGGTCAGCTCGCAGGAAGAATTGCAGAGACCTAGCCTTGGTTGTAACATAAAATGGAAATAAAGACCGATGAAAATCACTTTAAACAGAATAAATGACGATTTTTCTTTTTCAGAATGTGCGAATGAAAATGGTCAGAAAAATCTTGCTCAATAATATGGCGAGGACAAAACAATGGTGTGAGCCCTATGGAGGCTCTGCATGATGTCTGTGGCGGGCTGCAGCGGAATAGATGTAGTCAAACGATTCTCAAAAACAGAAACAGCATATACCAAGTTTTCGGCAGAGGTAGAGAGAGAGTAGTAGAAGGGAGGCGAAACCATTTAGAAATATAATGGTAAAATTCTATGTAGATGGAGATGTGAATCCTGAAAAAGGCAAGAAAAGCAGCAGACTTATCCTTTTGCGAAATACTGCTCTGTTTCTAAGACACTTGAACCCAATGTAGAGGTGAGGGTATCAAATATATGAATGGTATAAAAGTAGACTAAAGATGTTTAGAATTTCTGAACAGAAACATATTTTTCCAGAGTAACAAACGAAGATTTACAGAAGGAGTTTCCAGAGTGGAGCCCAGAGAAAATTTTTAATAAAGTCGGTGTAAAACAGCGATATACAGCATCAGCAGAGGAAACAGTGCTGGAGCTGGCGGTGAAAGCTTCTGAGAAACTATTAAAAATAGATAAAAACGAGAATAGATTTTATCTTGTTTTGTACGTCAAAGCCCTGATTATCATCTTCCTACTACGGCTTGTATCTTGCAGGACAGATTGGGACTGAGAAAGAATATAGGAGCTTTGGATTTTAATCTCAGGTGTTCTGGCTTTGTCTATGGTCTTAGCATAGCAAAAAGGGCTTATCAGCAACAGGTGTAGCCCAAAAATATTCTATTGGTAACAGCAGAAACTTATACTAAATATCTTATAAAATCAGATAAGTCTAACTGAACTATTTTTGGGATGGAGCGGCGGCTACTTTGATACAAAAGGATGAAACTAAAGAGAATTTCCAATTCATTTTAGGGACAGATGGCAGCGGATATGATAATCTCATTGTGAGAAATGGCGGTGGTAGAAATCGTATAAATAAGGAAGATGAGGCTGGTAACTGTCTGTATATGAATGGACAAAAATATATTTATATTTACGATAGAGAAAAATTCCAGTATTGGTAACGGAAATCTTGGAGAAGAATAATTTAACTAAGAATGAGTGTGGATTATTATATTTTTCACCAAGCAAATGCACATATTCTGAGAAAAACAGCGGGAAATTTTTAGAAATTCCGGAGGAAAAATTCTATATCAATTTAGAGAAATATGGAAATACTGTTTCTTCACTATTCCGATTGCTCTCAAAAAGATGCGTTAGAAACAGGAAAAGTTAAAAAGAGGTCAGAAGATAATGCTGATAGGCTTTGGTGTGGGGCTTTCTGGGGAGCAACGATAGTAGAATTATAAGAAAAAATAGATAAAAGATAAATGGAAAACTGCAGAATATGAATGTACATTTACTGGAAAGAGTAACCTCATCGGGGAAGATTATAAAATATATTGATGGGCTGAGATTTATAGCTGTTGCAAAGTGTTTTTATTTGCCATTTTTGGCTAATCATGAGGTAAACTTTTCCTGAAATAAAAAGGAACATAGTTATATTTATCCTTTTTGGAAATGGGATGGGATCTACGGGAGTTTTTCTATTTTTCGGAATTAGTGGATTCATATTATCACTTCCTTTTCTAAAACAATATGTAGATGGTAAAGGGGAAGTCTCTATAAAGGATTATTTTTGAGGAGGCTCACTCGGCTGGAGCCGCCTTATATTGTTCATTTAGTACTGTTTTTATTTATTTCAACAGTTTTTGGGAAGTAAGAATTTTCAGGATTTATTCCCAAACTTTTTGGCGTCGCTGTTTTATGTGCATAATATTGTTTTTCTGAGGAGCGCTATCCATTGATTAACATTGTTTTATGGACATTAGAAATAGAAGTTCAGTTTTTACATCTTAGCACCGCTTCTTTCACTGGGAATTTTCAAACTGCCCTAAATGGATAAGAAGGGCTTTGATGCTTTGGGATTATTGTCTTGTGGCTGCATTTAGGGATTAACACAGGGTTTCCATAGTATTTTGAATTTTTGCATTTCTTTATCATTGGTTTTTAGTGGCAGATTTATCTCTTGAATATTCAAATAAGATAAAGTCATCTTATGTTTTTGATATTCTGTGTTATTGCATTTGTGATATTTTACAGGGAAATGTTTGGCGTGGAATTTCAGTGGTTGTATATTTTCATTTTGTTGTTTTTACGCAGTTTTCTATTTTTGGAAAAACTGATGGAATTTCGCCCAGTGTATATTATTGGAGGAATGTGTTACACGATTTATATGCTGCATCATAAGATAATATATGTGTTTTTGGGATCTTTTTCAAGGGGAAAGAATTTTTCGGTGATCCGATTTACAACCTTTTACAAGATTTATAATTATATCTATTATAACCTTCCTGATACTCGCCGTATTTTTATATTTGTGAGCGTCCAACGATGAAAAACAATGGTGGAAGTATAGATTTGAAGAAATTATGAATAAAAATATAAAGTAGACTTTTAGAGTCTCTTTATTCTATTTCCAGCCTAGATTTCTATATTGATTTTTGAAACATTCAGCCCATTTTCTAAATTCCTGGATATTGATTTTTCTTTTGATGAAAGTTTCAAAATACTCGGTAGAAAAGTCCTTGGGAAATTTTCTAAGGCATCAAAAATCACCTGCAAGCCAAGCCTCGTTGATAAGGTGATTGAATAGATTCACATCAAAATCAAATCCATACGAATGATAGGGAATTGGTAGCTGAGGACTGGAATGTAGTTTTCATGCTTTTCTTTTTCAGTTGAGCGATGAAATTACGATTGTTTCTATGATTTCAGTAGTATACAGATGCGTTTCTAAGTTGCTGTTTTTTTCATCTACTTTTGCCAAAAGAATCTTTCCAAACATAGAGCCAATATTCTTTTTCCAAAACCCATGAGAATGGAATTTAATGCCCAGTATTTCAAAGGGGTTTCATTATCAACCTTTTTAGTTTAAATAATAATGAGAAGAATTTAAACTTATTGTAGAAAAACCAGTCCATAACGAGGTGGATTAGATAGGAATAATTCTTTTTGGATAAATACTATCCAAAGTATCATTGATAGGTTCTTTATCTACCCATTGCAATTCTTTTGGTGTTGCCCAGCCAGCCTAATTTTTAAAAAGGCTGATGTTGTGACTTTGGGCGTTTTTCTCTTAGTTGGTCTATATCCACATTTTCAGTAAACCAAACATCATCTTCTGTTATGATGAAATATTCTGATGCTTCTTGAACGGCATTTTTCCATAATTTAGTCAGGATTTGGAAGCCATTGATTTCTTTTTCCTTGTTCCAGATTGTCTTTTATGGCTTGTTCTTTATCCTTGTAATTTTCAGATTTTTAGAATGGTGACTCGGGATGGAGTTCTTGTATTTTTATCCAAATATTTCTGTGGTGTACCATCATCAAGAATGGTAACTTTATAATTACCAGTTACATAGGTCTTAATGCTTTTAAGACATCTATCGAGATAAAAGCTCGGTTAAAGGATTTTATGAGGATGTCTGTCATAAGCCAAAGGTTTTTACATAATATAAATATAAAATGAGATAAAGTTTTTATGCGATATTTTCTGAGTTCTTTGTTGTTTTTATCAATTGATTTTAGCCTATTATAGCATTCTTTTAACATTTCATAGTTGTATGTTTTGTCGGCTGCACGCAGAGCTAAAATTTAAAGTATTAACAGATGGTGAGGCTTTTAAAAACAATTAAAATCCTCAGGAGAAAACATATCATAACTGTCAGTTCCCTTTTCTAATCGTTCTTGGTAAAATTCCACAGCTTTCTCAACGAATAGCCATTTTTATAAAAGAGTTGCTACTTCTAGTTATAGAAGTTTCTAATATTCTGTATTTTAACAAAAATATCAGGGAGATTAGAGATCCACTGCTATAAAGTCTCAAATAAAAATCATAATCTTCACATCCTTGCATTTTATCCTGTAGAATAGCCCTTGTTCATTGCGGAACATTATGGTAGGATGGTATACATTATTGTTTATTAGGTTTTTATTTTTAGAGTGTTAATGTTTGTTTCAGCATTGAAAAACACCATTTTTTTATTTTGTCTCCATTCTCGTCGATTAACTCTGCAGAAGTTCCTATTAAGAAGATATCATGATTTTTTTCAAGAAAGTCATATTGTTTTTTTGTAATCTATCAGGAAATGCAATATCATCTGCGTCCATTCTTGCTATATATTTCCTTTTAGCTTCTTTTTAGTCCGATATTTAGGGTTTTCTACAAAGCCTATAAATCCCTTTATCTTTTTAATTAACTTTATACGAGGGTCTTTCTCAGCATAGTCCTCCAAAATTTTTCAGGGAACCATCAGTAGAGCAATCTTCAATAATAATGAATTCAAAATCTCGAAAAACTTTGATTAAGAATAGATTCAATGGCTAAATCTAAATATTTTTCTGCATTATATACAGACATTATTACAGAAACCATTACTGAATTTTTCTTTGTTAAATCCCATAAATAAAGCTTAAATAAAAACAAACATAAAACACCCACAAAGTTAATAAAATTTATGGAACTTACTTGGTTATTTGTGATTTTAGCGGAAAAATCAGCACTGTTTATTCAGGGAAAAACACAGTTTTGCTATAATCGTAGTTTTTAAGAATAACTTTTCTGCCTTCTATATGCAAAGACTCCTTAATCAAGCAATCTAAAATTCTATTAAATAATGTGATTTGCTGGTCTAAAAACGCCATCATATCCATGCTTTTCAAAGAATTCCTGCGTAACGATATTTTGCATAATGATAGGCCCTGTATCTATTCCTTCATCTATGAAGTGAGCTGTATTCCCTAGAAGCTTAGCACCTGCATCAAGAGCTTGGTCTATGGCGTTGAGTCCAGGGAACATTGGCAAAAATGGAAGGATGAAAATTGATAATTTTATTCTTGTAATCTTTTAATAACTGCCCTTTTAGGATGTGTTCTCCAAAACAGAAACAATAATCAATTTCGTTTTCTTTAAAGAGTGAGTTGAGCGTGTCGGATAGCACTTCGCTTCTCTTTTTCTTATCGCTATGGAGAGTTTTATAATCAAAACTAACCATTTTTATATTGTGTTCAGATAGTAACTGATGTAAATCCTCGTTTCTGAGATTATCACACACTACGATTTTTAATCAGTTCTAATGTCGCTTTTGGGAGCTTGTTTTTAGAATTTTTTCTTAATCTGCCTGCGCTTCCAGAGACATAAAATGAAATTCTCATAATCTTTTTATATTAATTTGTGTTTACTGAGCATTTGCTTTATTTCCTCTTTTTCATTAAACATCAGAACATCTATGATGGAAAGCCAGGGCAAAAATTCGTCTCCAAACTGCTTGTATGTAATCTTTTTCAGATTCGATGAAAAATAACTTTATTCCGTTTTTCAGAAAAATATTCTTTTTGTGTATAATTCCTGCCCTCCAATGGCATTGATGTAGATGTCACAATTTTTCTTTTTTTACAGATATCTATCAGTCTATCAGCTCTATCCAAGCCTTTGGATTCATTAAAAATCTTTTGATGAAACGAAAAATTTGGTATCAATGTCAAGGTATCGGCATATTGTAATAACAGAATAAATTGCTAACTCTGAAATATAGGTAGTTTTATGATTTATGATATCTTCAATGATAGGAAAAACCTCTTTAAAAATAAGGCGCTTTCGAATATGCTTGCTGTATTTTTATGAGTTAGTTTTGAATAATCTTTATTTGAGGCATCAAACTCAATTTCATTGATTAGCCTATTTGGACTAGCCTTTATAAGAGGAATGGTGAAATATTGAGGAAGATTGTTGATTAAAATTCTATTCCTGTTTATCCATCCGCCTTTGATATAATTCACATCATCATAAAAACGAATTTATCTACTGCACTAATCATCTGAAAGTAGCCAATATATGGAAAAAAATATAAGGCTGCATTACTGCGATATTACTCATTTCTAATTGTTTTTGAACTCTCAGTATTAGACGACAAATATAATCAATTTCTTCTTCTGTCAAATCAAAAGTACAATGGAAGACAAAGCACTCTTTTTCGAAATATCCTCTGTGATAGGAAATTCCACCTTTGGGAGGTATGGCAGAGAAGATGCCAAGCTCGGATAAAAATATCTTCGGGTAAAGATTTCATTAAGGGTCCAGCTCCGCTTTGATTTTTAATAAAAGCTCCTCCGATTCCAAAACCACAGGATAGTAGGCGTAGTTTTGGGTAGCATCCTTATGCCATACTACTTTTCGTGCTTTTAGGTTTTTTAGATTTTTATCGTAGCATTCGGATAGTTTCTTGCGCTGGTTGTGGATTGCTTCGGTGTGTTTTTAGGTTTGCTAATCCCATAGCGGCGTGAAACTCAGAGTTTTTGCCATTAATTCCCAATTCCGAAAAAGAATCAAAATCCAGAAATTCCAAAATTACGAATAGACGCCAGTTTTTAGCAAATCAGGATTTTTGGGCAATAATCAGTCCGCCTTCCATAGAGTGATAGAGTTTAGTGGAATGAGAGGGAACAAGTGGAGATATCGCCATATTCAAAAACAGATTTTCCGTTTACTTTTACTCCAAAAGCATGGGCTGCATCGTAGATTACTTTTAAATTATGTTTTTTAGCAATCTGCTCTATTTTTTACCACATCACAAGGGTTTCCGTAGACATGCGTAGCCAAGATAGCTTGGGTTTTCTCTGTGATGGCATCTTCTATTTTGTCTGCATCTATGCATAGAGATTCGGGACAAATATCCACAAATACCGGCGTGCAACCTTCCCAGACAATAGAACTTGTAGTCGCCACAAATGAAAAACGGCGTGGTTATAATCTCTCCCGTTATATCCAAAAGCCTTGATAGCCATTTGGATAGCCACAGTTCCATTGGTTACGAATAATAAATGCTGGACATCAAGAAAATCTTTCAGTTCCATTTCCAGCTGACTCGCCAGAGGTCCCATATTAGTAAGCCATTGGCGGTTCCAGATTCCATCAATATATTTTAGATATTCCTCTTTTGGAGGGAGGAAAGGTTTGGTTACAGGTATCATTATCAAAGATTTTTCACAATGTGTTCTTGTTTATTGATTATCATTGAGTTAGATGGAATATCTTTGTGGATAACACAGCCCGCGCCGATGATTACATTATCACCGATGGTTACTCCTTTCAGCACGATTACATTACTTCCGAGCCAGCAGTTTTTTTCCTATTTTGATAGGAGCGGAGTTGAATTTCTGATGTTCCACTTTAAAATCTGGAGAGGCGCTATACTGGTGGTTGTGGTCATATAGTTTCACTCCCTCGCCAAAAAGCGTATTTTTCTCCTATTTCTATTTTTCTAAACAGTTGATAGAGCAATAGTTATTCATAAAAACATTATTACCAATGTGCAGCTCTGCATTGTTACTCACCAAAATATTACAATAGTTTCTTATGCTAAAACCACTGCCGATGCTTATTTTTAGCATTGGGATAAAAAAAGAAAAATTACAAAAATCACCAATTTTTTATATTGCCTCCTATGGCGCTGTTAGAACTGCTGCTCAACTTTTTAAGCTGCTTTTTTCAGTAATTTTAAAATAATTTTGGATAGAAAATGCATTTTTGCTCTATTTATCAGACAAAGATATAACTTTTATGATAAAAAATAATTACTTTTTGTGTGAAAGAAAATAAAGAGAATGTTGCCGTTAGTTACCATATCTATTCCGCTTTTTAAATGTGAGGAGTTTTTAGAGAAATGTCTGTTGTCCGTTGTTAATCAGACATATAAGAATTTAGAAGTCACCTTGATAGATGACAAAACTCCTGATAATTCCGTACAGATAGCAGAAGATTTTTATCCAAAAACACAACCTCCAAAACTGGAAAATATATCATTTGGAGGAGAATTCTGGGCTTTCTGTCGTGAGAAACAAGGAATAGACACTGCGCAGGAAAATATCTTTTTCTTGGATAGTGATGATGTCATTACGCCAGACTGCATCGAAACCCTTAGAAATAGCCGAGAGAACACAGGCTGAGATGACCATATCCCAGCTGGAATGTGAAGAGCTGGAAACAGGCAAGAAATCCATAGCGATAAAAAAATAAATTCGGATAAGGATGTAATCGAAGGAATGATAATATTTTGCGTGAATTTTTCTAAGGGAAATCTGGTGACTTATGCAGTGAATAAGCTGTTTATTGTGGATTATTTACGCCAAAAATAAATTGTATTTCGTGAAGGGACTTTTTGCTCAAGATGAGCTTTGGACTTTTCATTTGGTTTTGAAAATGAACAAAATAGCCCTGCACAAAGGAATAACATACACTTATTTTTCTACATGCAAAATCGGTAATTCATAACAGAACCAAAAGAAATTTTGACAATTGGTTTACCATCGGTCAGCATAGACCAAGAACTGAGAAAAACAAAAAGGCGAGAGGAGAAATTTAATCCTGAAAATATCTCGTGGATTACGAAACGCTGACACTTCAGATGAACTGGAAAGCCCAGCAGAATGAGGAACTCTGGAAAAGAAAGCCACCGTAACTATCAGACCTTGTCTTCCTTAGGGATTATGGATTATTTTTTTCATCCAAATTCTCAAAAGAAACCAAGAAAAAGCCATAAAATTAGCCCTGCCTACTTCATTGGCAATGTGGCTGTTTAAAAAAACAATACTACGGATAACCGCCCATTTATAGGGTGTAGTCCTTACATTCTTTTGTGGAACGAATATAAAAAAATTTAAATTTGTCATTATATTTTTAATTCATGGATTTAATAAAGCAAATCAGCGAAAAGCATCCATTTCTTCGTGAGGGATAATTTTTCCTGATGGAACCATACTTTTTACTCAAATAGCATTAAAGTCTATATTTTTGTCTTAGTTATTTTTGGTGGATTTTGTCATCAGAAAAATAGTGGGCTGGGTGCTGAAATTCATATCAAATAAATACGATAATGCGTGGGTAAAGGCGATGCTGGAGACCGAGGTTCATGTTTCTTTTGTGCATTTTATACCATGGGTTTTTGCAGATTTTTCATTCAGGAAGTTTTTCTGGCGGCATCCCTAAAAGTTATGAGCTCTTAGATTTTTGTCATTGGTGTTTTATGGAACTTATGTTCTGATAAAACTAGTTGATAAAAGTCCTGAAATCTATAGAAAAATACTACATTTTCAAAAGTAATCAGTATCGTGTTACCATGTTTCAGTGCGATATATGGTATTCTCAAATTATTGGGTTATCTGTGTATAGTCCTGATTGTCACTGCCAAACTCATGGGCGTTACCGTTACTGCCATTTTGGGATATATCGGGCTTTTTACGGCATTGATTTTATTGATATTTAGGGATACTATTCTAGAGCTCATCACGGGACTTCATGTTTCGATTTCTAAAAACCTGAAAGTGGGCGACTGGGTAGGAATTAAAAATATGACATCGAAGGTAATGTTCAGAAATCAATCTTTTGACCACTAAGATTAAAAATTTTGATAAGACTGTTTCTACGATTCCGACCTACGACCTGCTCAGCACTCGAGATTAAAAACATTCAGGTGATGTATGAGTGGAAACCAGAAAAGGATAAAAAGGTCTATCTATTTCAATATCAAGTCGTTCAAGTTTATAGACGATGAGTTTTATGAAAGGCTTAGAGACATCAACCTGATTTCCGAATATCTAGAACGAAGATATACTGAGATAAAAAAAGAACGAGAAAAATCCCTAATGGACAGCGGGTAATCAATGGAAAACAGCTTACCAACATCGGTGTTTTTTTAGAACATACACGCTGAACTATCTGAAAAATAATCCAAATATTTCCCAAAATGATTTGCTCTTGGTGCGCTAGATGGAAATCAGTCCAGAGGGAATGCCGCTGGAAATTTATTGTTTCGCTAATAAATCTGGAATGGCAGATTACGAGCAGATACAGGCGGATATTTTTGACCATATTCTCACTGCCGCTGCCAATTTGATTTGGAAGTGATGCAGATGACTTTTATTAAATAAATCTTAGTTAAGATAAAAAGGGCTTAAATTATTTTTAAGCCTTTAATTTTTCTCCGAAATTTATCTCCTGCATACGCTGCAAGTTCCGCCTTCTTTGTGGCAGTGTTTGCATCCAGAGCAGTTTTTACAAGTGGTGCATGTGCCTTTTGGGTTTGCATCTTCCTCCTGCGATATGCTCATAAAATGTATAAATTCCAGCACAAAAAAACTAAACCTAATAAAAACAAGTAGAATTTTATTTCTCATAATTTTTAAAAATTTTAAACGAAATCCAAAATCACGAAAAAGATCGAATATTCTCAATTTGTTTTATCTTTGTTCCATGATTACGAACGAAGACAAAAAGGCTCTATCTGATAGATGCTTATGCAATGATTTTCAGAGGGTATTACGCCTTTATTAAAAACCCAAGGCTGTCCAGCAAAGGGCTGGATACCTCAGCGATATTTGGTTTTACTAACTCACTTATTGAACTCATAAAACGAGAAAACCCACCGCATTTTGGCTGTGGTTTTTGATGTCAGTAAAAACCAATGTCCGCACCGAAAGATTTTTCTGAATATAAAGCCAATAGAGCCAAAAACTCCTGAGGCGATAAAGATTACCGTGCCGTATATCCACCAGATTTTGGAGGCGATGCATATTCCTATTTTGGGAATGGAGGGCTATGAGGGCGGATGATGTGATGGAGACTATCGCTGTGAAGGCAGAAAAACAGGGCTATCAGGTCTTTATGGTTACGCCTGATAAAGGATTTTGCGCAGCTCGTTACCGAGAATATTAAATTTACAAACCAGCCAGCAAAGGCGGCGGCGTGGAGATTTTAGGAATTTCAGAAGTTTTTAGAAAAATACGAGATACAAGACCCTAAACAAGTCATAGATTTCCTTGGAATGATGGGCGATGCAGTGGATAATATACCTGGGCTGGAAGGCGTAGGAGAAAACCGCGAAGAAATTCCTCCAAGAGTTTGGTTCTATGGAAAATCTCTTGGCGAATACCGATAAACTCACAGGGAAACTCCGTGAAAAAGGTAGAAAAATTCGGCAGAGAGGGGTTTTGTCAAAGAAATTGGCGACCATTCTTACAGATGTTCCAATGGAGTTTGAACACGAGAAATATCATTTTAGAAACGCCTGATTTTTCCGAAGCTGAAAGAGATATTTGATGAAATAGAATTCAAACGATTGTACGAAAATCTGTATAGAATTTTTCCATTCTGAGGCGGAAAACCAAGCATTAGAAACAGAAAAAAAGCAACACCGAAGGCAAAAAAATGCTGGTCAGGAGGCCGTTCAGCTGGATCTTTTGCTAATTATGAGGATTCTGCAGGAGGCTTCTCTGTTTTCCTCTTATGCAGGGATAGAAAACACGGATCATCTTTATCAATTCATTGATAATGAAGTCTCAGAGAATATTGGTGCAAAATTTATTGGGACAAAAGGCGGTTTGTTTTGATACGGAAACGACTTCGCTCAATGAATTTGAGGCGGAACTTATCGGGATGAGTTTTTCTTACCGAAAGGGCTTGGCGTATTATGTTCCCATTCCCGAAAATAGAGAGAAGCCCTCGCGGTGCTAGAAATTTTTCAAGCCGTTTTTTGTGAGTGAAGAAATTCTGAAGATAGCGCACAACTTTAAATTTGATTATAAAATCCTTGCCCAGTACGATGTGGAGATTAGAGGAGAGCTTTTTGATACGATGATTGCTCACTATCTTCTAAATCCAGATGGAAGGCACAGAATGGACTATTTATCAGAAATTTACCTAAAAATATCAGCCTATTTCCATAGAAAGTTTGATTGGTAAAAAGGCAAAAACCAAAAACACTGAGGAAGTCAGCCTTGAAACTCAGACCAATTATGCGGCGGAGGATGCGGATGTTACTTTCCAGCTTTATGAGGTTTTTTCTCCACAGCTGAAAAAGGAAAATCTGGAAGAACTGTTCCATAAAGTAGAAATGCCACTGATGAAAAATCCTCGCAAAAGATGGAGCTGGCGGGAATTTCGCTCGATACAGACTGGCTTTCTAGGGAAAGTGTGGATTTAGAAAACGACCTTAGAGAGCTGGAACAGAAGATTTTTGAACTTTCTGGCGAGGAGTTTAATATGAACTCTCCCAAGCAGTTAGGCGAAATTCTTTTCGAAAAATTAAAAATTAGACCCAAAGGCAAAAAAAGACCAAAACAGGGCAGTATTCTACATCGAGGAGGTTTTGCAGAAACTTGCTTATAAACATGAGATTATTCAGCACATTCTGAAATACCGAACTTATCAAAAACTAAAATCTACTTATGTAGATGCGCTTCCGTCTGAAATAGAACCAAAGGATAACAGGGTGCATACCACTTTTTCGCAGACTACAGCGGCTACAGGGAAGGCTCTCCAGCCTAAATCCTAACTTGCAGAATATCCCTATCAGAACAGCCAGAGGGCAGCAGATTCGCGGTGCTTTCGTGGCGGAGGAAGGATAATTTCAGCCGATTATTCGCAGATAGAGCTGAGGCTGATCGCTGAACTTTCTGGCGAGGATAATATGATAAAAAGCCTTCCAAAATGGCGAAGATATCCACGCTTCTACAGCTTCTAAATTGTTCAAAAATTCCCACTTGACCAAGTAGATAAAACCCAGCGAAGCCAAGCAAAACCGTGAATTTCAGGGATTATCTATGGGCGAGGGAGCTTTTTGCATTGGCGGAGCAGACAGGACTTTCGCGAACGGAGGCGAAACAGATGATAGATTCCTACTACGAAAACTATCCAAAACTAAAAATCTTCATGACCGAGCAGGTGGAAAAAGCACGAAAAACGGCTTTGTGGAGACTATTTTGGGAAGAAAAAGGCATTTTGAAAGACATTAATTCTAATAATTTCGTGGTGAGAGGACACGCCGAGAGAAACGCCGTAAAATGCGCCTATCCAAGGGAGTGCAGCGGATGTCATCAAAATAGCGATGATAGACATAGACAAAGCCCTGTCCGAGGGAGGATTTAAAACAAAAATGCTCTTGCAGGTTCATGATGAGCTCTTGTTCGAGGTGCCAGAGGAAGAAATAGAACCGATAAAAGCTCTGATAAAGAAAAATGGAATCCGCAATGAAGACAAAAGTTCCTTTAATCGTGGAGGTGGGCGTAGGAACAACTGGCTGGAGCGCATTAGAAAAGATGAGGTTAGGATTAACTTAAAAAAATTTTATATTTTTGAAGAAATAAAATAGATAGATTATGAAAAGAGTTTTTAATTTTTGTGATGTTTTTCGTGTGGAACTTATTTTTCTGCACAGAAAAATTTTTAGACCAACCCCTACATCGAGTGGCAGCCACAGTAGACACGCTGGTGGTTCCTGATAGGATTTATGTTTCTATTACCCTGAACGAAGCAGATTCTAAAAATAAAAAGTCGGTAGAGGAGCAGGAGAAACAGTTAGAAACGATTTTTAAAGAAATTAAAAATAAATACAGACAAGGATTTATCAGTTTGGGATTATTCTAGTAATTTTTAGAAATACTTTTTAAAAGGGCAGAATATTCTAAAAACTAAAAATATTCTCTTCTTAGTAAGGGACGCCTACACCTTGGCAAATGTCATCATCAGCTTGGAGGAAGAGGATTTCTAATACAGAAGTAGAAAAAGTAGAATATTCTAAATCTAAGGAACTTTTATTAGAATTAAGGATAGAAGCAGTAAAAGATCAAGAATAACAGCGGATAAACTTGTAAAACCTCTTAACCAAAAAGCAGGAAGGCGTTATATATTTCTGATAAATGAATCAGGAGTGAAAAATAACAAGAGCTGTAACAGGATCTTTATATGGAGTTCAGGAGGCATCAAAAATTTATGCTTCAGAAGAATTTTTAAGAAAACTTGATTTTGAGAAGATAAAATTTTTTTGCAGAAGTCAGGTGAAATATCAATTAGACTAAAAATCAAGAATAAAAGGCTGTTCTATAAGGAAACTCTTGGAGCAGTCTTTTTGTATGAATTTTTCATGAAATTTTTAATCATTATTCCACGCATAACGAGGAAGAAAATATTCTCCTCACGCTAAAATTCTCTGAAATCACAAGGGTTTCAGGATTTTACCTGCGTCATCGTGAATGACGGCTCCACGGATAGAACGAGGGAAATGGTAGAGGGATTTATAGATAAGAAGCAGTTTCAGCTCATTAATTTAGAAAAATCTGCTTCATTCGCCTGGTGCAAAAGGTGGTTTCTACATTTTACAAAGGTCTTTCTTCGCAGAATTTAGATGATTTTGATGTAATCTGTAAATTTGATGCCGATATTATCTTTCCTGAGAATTATTTGGAGGAAATCAACAGAATTTATGAAGAAAATCCAAAAGCAGGGATGGTTTCGGGCTTAGTTTATATTAAAAAGATGAAAACTGGGTTTTTGAGAATATTTCCTCTAAAAACCATGTGCGAGGCCCGATAAAAATCATATCGCAAGGAATGTTTTTACAGATGGGAGGTCTTCAGGGAAGTTTTTGGGCTGGGATAATATCGATGTGATGCTCTGTCAGATGCATGGATATCAGGTGATTACAGAATAAATCCCTTTGGGTAAAAACATCTGCGCCCTACGGCATATAAATACAAAAAACATAAAAGCAAAAACTTGTGAATATTTCTATAACATCGAGACTAGATTTTCCTCGCATTCATCTCCTCGGCGAAGTCTTCCTTTAAGAATAGAAGTTTTTCGGAGTTTTTTATCACGATGAAAAACTTTCCTGAGCCAAAAACAAGACAGAAAACTCTCCCGAGGAAATAAAAATACATAAGAAACACTGCGATGAGAGAAATTTTTATTCTGAAAAACTTTGTGAAAAACAAATTGCCCTATCTAGAAAATAGATACTCACGCCGAGATTGCGGAAAAATTTTTGCAGAATTAACCCAAAAATTCAGAGAAATTTTCTGTGGATTTTATTTTTCATCTTGGGCAGGCTAAATTCTTCTGAAATAGAAAACATATAGAAACCGAGCCTGAAAATCTTTTTAGAAAAACTGAAAGGGAAGTCGTATGATTTGGTGATAATAGGAACGGCGCACCGCTATTTTTCATATTTTCAAAAAAATCACGAAAAATTTCCTGCGGCAGTTGTTGTCATAATCTTAATTTTATAGAAGTTCCACGAAAAGGTTTTTGCTGAAAAAATATCGTGGAGAAAGATTTTTACTTTTAGACTGAGAACTGCTTCTGAAAGAAGGGACTTTTGTCCAAATCAAAGTTTATAAAAAAACGCAAAATTGCTTTGGGTTCTTGATGAAAATTTAGAAAAACTTTGAATATAGGGCAATCAAAAGGAAACGCATTTTCTGCCTGTTTTCTTTGGAGAAAAAGCCCAAAACTGCCGAAAAATCAGAGGAAAAAAACTCATCATGAGTTCCTGGGAAGTTTCCCAAAAACGGAGAGATTATTCTAAAATAATGGAACAGCTGAAAGGTTTTAAAAAGATATTCCGTACAAAATCGTTTTCCTCGGAAAGGCAGGCGAGGAGGAACTCGCGAAGATACAGAAATCTGAAAAACAGCTACCACAGAATATAAAAATAGAATATTTCCGAGAGAGAATTCCTAAAAATATTTTTTTGAAAACTATCTGGTAAAGGCGGATTTCCTCTGGTGTCCTTTGAAAATGAAAACTTCTTTTTCGGCGTGGAGAGATTTATGGAGAATCGAAAATCGTCAGGAAATATCGGCGATGCGGTCAGATTTATAGAAACCTGCAGTGTTTCCTGTGGGATACTTATCTCGTTGTCCTTTTTATCATTAAAAGAAAAACGAAAAATATAGAGCAGATTTTTTCTGATTTTCACGAATATTTCTGAAAAATTCTTTTCGAAAACTTCACAAAAAGAAAATAGTTTTACAGTTAGAAAATTATTTTAAATTCGCTAAAATTTAACGAAAAATAATGAAAGATACTCAATCTGGTGTTGCACTACTTCCGTTCTTGGTGTTTGTGATTATATTTTTGGGAAGCGGAGATTATTCTTGATGACTTCTATGTTTTTCCAGCTTCTGTGGCGGCACTCTGCGGGTGATTTCTGCATTTTACTCCCAAAAAGCCAGTTTTGAAGAAAAACTAAAATTCTTCATGAAAGGCTGCGGCGAGAAAGTATCATCACTATGTGCATTATCTATCTTCTTGCAGGAGCTTTTTCGGCGGTGTCCAAGGCGACAGGAGCATAGATGCGAGTGGTTTTCTTCGGGTCGCAGTATTTTTTTCTGCGCAGTATATTCCTTTGGGTGTGTTCCGATGGCATCGTTTTTATCCGTTTCGGCAGGAACTTCTGTAGGGGACGATAGTGGCTCTTACGCCGATAGTTATGGGTTTTTGCAGAAAATACACAAACGGATATCAATGTAGTGGCGGCGAGTCTGCTCTGTGGCGCTATGTTTGGGGACAATCTTTCTTTTATTTCGGATACGACCATTGCGGCTACGCAGAGTCTTGGCTGTCAGATGAAAGATAAATTCCGAACCAATATTGTGATTGCCTTTCCTGCGGCGGTGATTGCGGCGATGATTTTCATCTTTTTGGGCGGAAATTCTTCTTCTTCAGTTTTAGAAAAGCCAAGCTTCTGGAAGTCCTTCCATTTGGCTCATTGTCCCGTATTTATTGGTGATTGTGCTTTCGGTTTTTGGGTGTGAATGTTTTTCTGGTGCTGATTGTGGGAGTTCTTCTCAGCGGAATCATCGGCATTTTCGACTGGAAACCTTTCTTGGTTGGATTTTTGCGAATAAAATCTACGAAGGTTTTTGGGTATGAATGAGATTTTTTCTTTTTGGCATTACTGACTGGCGGACTGGCGGGGTTGCTAGAAAATATGGGCGGAATTACATTTTTGCTAAATAAAGCGAAACAAATGATGCGTGGACAAAAATCGAAAGCTTATTTTTGGAATGGGATTTTTGGTAAGCCTCATAGATGCGGCGATTTGTGAATAACACCATTGCGATAGTTCTTTCTGGGAAAGTAGCACAGAATATTACCGAAAAGTATAATCTAAGTCCCAAGTTTTTCGGCATCAGTACTAGATATTTTTCTTGTATTGTTCAGGGAATTCTTCCTTACGGGCGCAGATTTTTGATTTTAATAAAGCTCAGCGAGAATAAAAGTAAATTATTTAGAAATCCTGCAAAATGCTTGGTATTTGTATTTTCTATTATTCTTTGTGGTGCTTTTCATCATCATTAAAAGCAGAAAGCAAACCCTAAAATTTCATAAACTAAAAAGTCCTCAATTTGAGGACTTTATAATTTAGTTAGTTTTCAGCTTCAGCAGTATTTTTGTCTACGATTTTCACTTGCTGGTTCAGTTGATCTAAACGACCTTGCACTTTAGCGATTTCTTTTTCTAGTTTATGAGTTTTTTCTCACTAGATGCCAAATCTCTGTTTATTTTCTCAGTTTCTTTAGAACCTTCATCGTTTGTTTTGCATCTTTAGCTGTAGCTTTTGCATCTGATGAACTGAAATCTGTAGTTGCCGTGTTTGCTTGTGCGTTTACAGCTGCAGCTTTATTTCTCAAATCATCAGTTGATGCCTTTTCTTTTCGTAATCGATTTTTAATTTAGTAAGTTTTGTTTTTAGCTCTAAAAGCCTCTTTTTGTGCTTCTAATTCACTTACTCTTGCGTTTTGTGTTCCACAAGATACCACTAATCACAGCTGCTAAAGCTGATGTTAATAATGATTTTTCATAAATTTTTAACTTTATTGATTATACTTTACATAAATATAAGATACAAAAAGTAATAAATCATTTTTGAAAATCGGGTAAAAATCAAGTAAAAATCTACTTTTTCATATAAAAGCCACTTCAAAAAGTGGCTTTGAAAATATAGTGAAATAAAATAGTTAATTAACTGTACATTTGTTCTTTCAGTTCTTTTTACTTTTTGTCTTCAAGGTATTCATCGTAAGTCATTTCTCTGTCGATGATTCCTTTTTGGGTGATTTCTATCACACGGTTACACACTGTTTGTAGCAACTCGTGGTCATGAGAAGAAATCAAAATATTTCCTTTGAAGTTCATCAAAGAGTTGTTAAGCGCCGTGATACTCTCCAAATCCAAGTGGTTGGTAGGTTCGTCCATTAGAAGGACATTGGCTTTTTGAAGCATCATTCGGCTGAACATGCATCGCATTTTCCCCTCAGAAAGTACGGTAGAAGATTTTAAGCGCCTCATCACCAGAGAAAAGCATTCTTCCTAAAAATCCTCTGACAAACTCTTCGTGTCTTTCCTCGTCATTTTTGGTAAATTGTCTCAGCCAGTCTACTAGATTTAGGTCTTTTTCTTGGAAATATTCCGTGTTGTCCAGCGGCATGTAGCTTTGGTTAGTAGTTACCCCCATTTGTATTCGCCTTTTGCAGGAGCTGTGCTTCCAGAGATTACTGGAAAAACTCAGTAACGGCTAATGAGTTTTTAGAGATTACAGCTACTTTATCACCTTTTTAAGGTTAAGGTCTCCACTTGAGCAGGGTTTCTCCATCTTTCACGATTTCTAAAACCTTTTATCTCTAAAATCTGGTCTCCCGCTTCTCTTTCCATTTCAAAAATGATGGCAGGATATCTTCTTGAAGAAGGTTTGATTTCTTCGATGTTTAGTTTGTCAATCATTTTCTTTTCTTGCAGTAGCTTGTTTAGCTTTTCGCTACATTGGAACTAAATCTCGAGATGAAGTCCTGCAATTCTTTTTCTTCTCTTCAGCTTTTTGTTGGCTTGTTGTCTTTGTCTCGTTGCCAGCTGGGATGCCTGATACCAGAAAGAATAGTTCCCTGTATAAAGGTTTAGTTTTAGAATAGTCTAAGTCACCGATGTGGGTGCAGACAGCATCCAAGAAGTGACGGTCGTGAGATACCACAATCACCGTGTTTTCATAATCGGCAGGAAATCTTCCAGCCAAGAAATAGTGTCAATATCAAGGTCGTTGGTAGGCTCATCGAGAATCAAAAACATCTGGATTTCCGAATAAAGCCTGAGCCAATAGCACTTTTACTTTGTCCTTGTTTTTCTAGTTCGGACATCATTTGGTAGTGCATATCTTCTTTTATCCCTACATTAGACAGCATGGTCTGTGCATCTGCTTCGGCATTCCAGCCTCCCATCTTCATCATGATTACTCCGAGTTCACCAGCTTTTTATTCCATCTTCATCAGAGAGTCAGGTTTTGCATAGAGAGCATCCATTTCTTCTTTGATTTCAGAATAATTTTTATTCCCACGAAGAACCGTTTCAAAACTGTAAATTGGTCATAAGCAAAGTGGTCCTGCTCCAAAACAGACATTCTCTTACCTGGTTCCAGTGTTACATGCCCTGTGGTAGGCTCTTGTTTTCCTGTCAATATTTTTAGGAAAAGTAGATTTTCCAGCTCCATTTGCTCCGATGATTCCGTAGCAGTTCCTTTGGTAAACATGATATTTACCTCGTCAAAAGTACTCTTTTCCCCAAATTGTAGTGATAAATTAGATACTGTTAGCATTATTTCTGTAAATTTGTCGCAAAAATACAAAAAATAGCAGTAAAATGAGTTATTTGATAAATCCCTCAAACTATAAGTCTATTTTGAATTTACAACAGACAGAATTAGGGATACAAAAAGATAAAAGATTTTCAAGCCAGTTTGTCAGCAGAGCTTAGGCTGCGTAGGGTAACGGCGCCGCTTTTTGTTTTGAGGAGGGATGGGACTAAATGATGATTTGAGCGGGAAGGAGAGGGCTGTAAAGTTCCTATAAAAGATATGGATGAAGCTCGTGCAGAGGTCGTACATTCATTAGCAAAGTGGAAAAGGGTGATGCTTGCAGATTATAATGTAGAGGAGGGATATGAGTATATGACGGATATGAACGCCATTCGTGCAGATGAGGAGCTTGGGAATATGCACTCTATATATAGACCAGTGGGACTGGGAAAGTGGCTATTTCTGAAAAAAGATAGAACGGCAGCATTTCTGAAATCTGTTGTTAAAAGAGATTTATCATCGTTTTTAAGAACAGAATATTTGGTGAATGAGAGCTCTCCAGGCTGAAACCTATGCCTGAGAGAAATACATTTTATACATTCAGAAGAACTTTTACAAAAATATCCTGACCTGTCTCCAAAAGAAAAGAAAGAGAAATCGCTAAAGAATATAAAGCTGTATTTATAATAGGTATGGGCGGCAAACTGCATGTGGAGAAAAAGCACGACTATAGAGCGCCAGACTATGATGACTGGGTGACGGCTAATGAAGATGGATTTTTAGGGCTGAATGGAGATATTCTCCTTTGGAATCAATGCTCAATGTGCCGTTTGAAATTTCATCAATGGGAATTCGTGTTGATAAAAATTCATTAGAAAAACAACTTCAAATAGAAGATAAAGAAGACAGAAAAGAACTTTATTTTCACTAAAAAGATTGCTGAACAATGAGTTGCCTCTTACGATAGGCGGCGGTATAGGGCAGTCTCGTTTGTGTATGTTTTTACTGCAAAAAGCGCATATCGGTGAAATTCAGGCAAGTATATGGCCGAAGAAATGAGAGAAAAATGCAAAGTGCATAATATTCCTCTAATCTAAAAACTCTAAACTATGAGTAAAACTAAAAATATAAATATTCTTAATAAAAGAGCCAGATTTGAATATGAAATCTTGGAAGAATACGAAGCAGGGATAGTGCTTACAGGAACTGAAATAAAGAATCCATCCGCCTTTCCAAAGCTTCTATAACGGAAAGTTTCTGCGAGTTTATAAACCAAGAACTTTTTGTAATCAATATGAGTATAGAAAGAGTATAAATTTGGGACTTTCTATAATCATAAAGTAAAAAGAGAACGAAAAACTTTACTGCATTCCCAAGAGCTTGAAAAACTTGGTAAAAAGTGAAAGATGTGGAAATACGATAGTTCCGCTAAAGCTCTATATCAACTGAAAAAGGCAAAGGTAAAACTCAGGATTGCACTGGCGAGAAAGAAATTATTTGATAAAAAGAGACAATAAAAGAAAGAAAATAAAGAAATTTTAGATAGAATCAAGAAGAATTTTTAATGGCGATGTTGTTTTTGTTAATTTTGTCTGAAATATACAGAATTTAATTATAAAATTTTTCAAATTATATTAATCATTCTAGAAAAATCTAAAATTAGGAATCACTACTTCAGCTCTCTACAGTAACTACTTCTGTCTGCTCAAACAACTGAAAACAAGTGGTTGATAGGAGTAGGGGCTCATGGAGTAAACCATGCTGCGATTAATGGAGAATTTGGTGAATCAGTAAAAATCTTACGTGCAGCATTTACTCTTAACAATTACACAATTACTCCACCATTGCTCTTAAATTGACAGTTGCGAGAAACTTGAACAAGTATTTCGTTGTGAGATTGGCAAACATCTGTAGGTAATGTTGACACAAAAGAATTCGTCAAACTTAAGCGGGTTAGAAGGACAAATTATGGATAAAGAATTTTTCTTGATGACGAGGTCTTGGTCTTCAATTTAAATTCAACGAGTCTTTGGAATGAAAATTCTTGGTTCCGATCATATGTAAAGTTGGTGCTAACTACCTAAGCACGACTACAGCAACTCTGAAGAGCATACAACAAGAGGAGGATTCATGAAAGCTGACCACTTCGCTGCAAACGGAGGTCTTGGTATCAACTTCTGGATTACTAAAAACTTCGAGTATTGGTGTTCAACAAGACTATATAGTAACTCCATTCAGAAAACTACAATCTCTGACTTCTAGCAATCTTCAGCTACATTGAACTTTTAGATTCGGAAATACAGACAGAGATAAAGATGGTATCAAAGATAGAGACGATGCTTGTCGAGATGTTATTCAGTGCTTGCTCAGTTTAACGGATGTCCTGAGTACAGACGGTGACGGAGGTTCAAGATTCAGAAGATAACTGTCCGAAGTAGCTGGTCAATCGAAAATCAAGGATGTCCTTGCCAGCCAGACACAGACGGTGACGGAGTTCTTGACACAAAGATGATGAGTGTCCAGAAGTAGCTGGTCCAGCTGAAAACAAAAAGATGCCCTTGGAAGATACGAGACAATGACGGGTTCTTGATAAAGATGATGCTTGTCCAGAAGTTCCAGGAGTTACCAGGAATCAACGGATGTCCTAAAGCCAGCTGATGTGATCGCTCTTGAAGCAACATGGGTGCATTGAAAGGTATCACATTTGGCTTTGGTAAAAGGCTATGATGTAGAAGCTTCTTACACTAAACTAGATCAAGCTGCTGAGTAATCAAATCTTCTAACGGGTGCATTCTTGATTACAGGTCACATGATAAAAAGGTAGCGCTGCTTAGCAACTTGAAAGCTTTCTAGAGAAAGAGCTGCAGCAGTGAGTTAGAGCTCTTGAGAAAGAGGTGTGGCTGATTCTCAATTTAGAAATCTACAGGTGTAGGATCCAAGAGATGCAGTAGTTCACTGTAACAGCATCAAACAGAAAAGAGAAGCTGATAGAAAAGTAGTTGTAGAAGCTATTAACGGTGCTGCATGGGAGAGCATTACAAAAATCAGATCTTCCAGTAGTTAAAAAGTTGCTGTTAAAAACCAGCTAAAAAGTATGCAAAAAGCAGTAGGTAAAGAAATAATTAAAAATTTCTTAATAGTTAATACTCCTAGATTTTCTAGGTATCATTCATTTTGGAAATTAATTATTATTTTTGTGTTCTGAAAAATCAATAGTTATGGGACGCGCATTTGAATATAGAAAAAGCATCTAGTGGCTCGTTGGGATAAAATGGCAAAACATTCTCTAAAAAATAGGAAAAGACATGCCTTGGCAGTAAAAGCAGGAGGCAGATCAGATTCTAGCAGCTCTGCGCCGTTGCATACAGAGATGCAAAGGGCTAACAGCCGAAGACAATGTGAAAGAGCAATAAAAAGCAGAGTGGAGCAGATGCAGAGAACTATGAAGGTGACATATGAAGGCTATGGACGGGGAGGGTTGCGTTTTTGTGGGATGCTACAGAATAATCACGGCCCGAACAGTGGCGAATAGTAAGAGCTATCTTTAATAGAATTTGAAGGAATTTAGGAAGAATGGAGAATTGGCTTTTTATTTTTGACAGAAAAAGGAATTTTCTCAATAGAAAAACTAAAAATCACCATAGACTGGGATGAGTTTTGAAATGGAAATGATAGATGGAGGAGCAGAGAAATGAGACCAAGATGAGGAAAAGTAATGATTACTACTGCTTTTGAGGATTTTGGGGGCATTATCTCATAAGTTGGATGAAATGGGAATAGAAGCAAAAAGTGCTGAATTACAGAGAATTCCAAATATGACAAAAGAAGTAAATGAAGAGACAGTTCAAAGCAAATATGAAAATGCTGGAGCGCTTTGAGGGAAGATGATGATGTTCAGAATGTTCACATATATGGAGATGACAGATGATTTACTAAGTAAAAATCTAATATTACAATAGAAAGGGATTCAGAATAAAATTTTTGAATCCTTTTTGTCATTTTAGTATAAGATGTTTAATTGTACCTTTTGCTATATGTAGAAAAAGGAGCATATTTACGAAAATGCCGTATTGGTAGGTCTGATAACAAAAGACCAAGATGAGGAAAAACTCTACCGAATATATGGATGAATTGAGGTTTTTGGCTTATACAGCTGGGGCTACAGTGAGATTTTCACAAAAACTTTCTCAGCCTGATTCTAGAACTTTTGTAGGGAAGGGAAAGTAGCAGGAAATCAAACTTTTTTGGAAGAAAATGAAATAGGAACAGTTATTTTTGATGATGAGCTTTCTCCTTCGCAGCTAGAAAAATTTGGAGAGAGAATTAGAAGTTAAGTCTCGACCGAACAAACCTTATTCTTGATATTTTTGCTCAAAGGGCGCAGACTTCTTATGCGAGAACTCAGGGTGGAACTTGCTCAGTATGGTATCTTTTGCCAAGACTTACGAGGATGTGGACCCACCTAGAGAGACAGCGAGGAGGAATCAGGGATGAGAGGGCCTGGGGAGACTGAGATAGGAAACGGATAGGCGTATTATCCGTGATAGGGATTTCACTTTTAAAGGAGAAATTAAAAACCATCGATAATAAACAGATGGCTACGCAGAAGAACAACCGCGGAAAGATGGTGAGGTTGCCTTGGTGAGCTCTGCCAATGTGGGAAAATCACGCTGATGATGCTCTTTTTCTAAATCGAGGTTTTGCGGAAAATAAACTTTTGCTACTTTGGATACCACGGTGAGAAAAGTAGTTATCAGAATTGCCTTTCCTTCTTACGGATGCAGTTGGTTTGTCGAAAACTTCCTACACAACTGGTGGAGTCTTGCAAATCTACTCTTGATGAGGTTCGTGAAACAGATTTGCTGCTGCATGTGGTGGATGTTTCTCACGAAAGTTTTAAGAAGACCATATCAGTTCTGTGAATCAGATTTTGGGAAATCAATGCTCATCAGAAACCGATGGTGATGACTTTCAATAAAATAGATGATTTTCTTATGAGAGAAAGGATGAGAATGACCTGACACCATCTACGAAGAAAAATATTTCTCTTGATGAATGGAAGCGCACATGGATGGCGAAGTCTGAAACACCCAACAGTTTTCATATCTGCGATTACTAAAGAGAATTTTCAGAGATGAAAAAACTGATTTATGATGAGGTGCACAAAATTCCATACTTTCTCGATTTCCTTATATTGATTTTTCTTTTTGAATATTTTTGATGTAGGACGAAAAATAAACCTCAGATTTTTGAAATAAAAATAAAACCTTGCCTATTTTGAGGCAAGAGTTTTTCTATGAATAGAGATATTATTCAGTTAAACATATCTCTCACTCTGTCAAAAGAAACTTTTCTCTTTTCCAGTAGGCTCGGCTTTCATTTCTCCAGAGTGAGCTGACTTTCAAAAGAATTTGCGCTGTTCTTCAGTTGAGTTTTTGAGGTGTCCATACATTTTACATGGACAAACATGTCTCCCCTTGTGGTAGCTGTCTCAAGCTTGGAGTCCTTTTTCCAGCAAGACGAAGGATTTTTCCAGACTGAGTTCCTGCATCTATTTTTATTTTTCACTTTTTCCGTTTACTGTTGGAATTTCTTTAGAACAACCCAATGCAGCTTCAGCAGAAATGAAATATAAAGTTCTTGATGAAGGTTGCTCTCCTTCTCGTTTGATGTTTTGCATCTTCTTCCTCTTCTATAACCACCAAAGGTCTCCTGCCGCTCCACCAGAGGCGCATCATTACCTTTTCCTCGGACATTGAGCTGTAGCCCTTCTTTGCACCAGCAGGAATGTTGATACTCACTTCCTCTTCCTCACGGATTAGTCCGTGTGCATCTGCACCAACGAGATTTTATCAGCGATTTTTCCTAATCCTTGACAAGTGGAACAAGTGGTCTAGACTGCATCTGTCCAAAACAGTGTTCACAATCTTCATCTGAGCACCGCTACTCGTTACAAGTAGGCAAGTCTTGGAAGTCACTCCATCAGCTAATTTCATTCTTTTTACCTTAATGGTTTTTCTGTGTTCCATTAAGCATTTCCTCAAGTTTAGTTTTTGATTCGGATACGAAGGTTAGAACCTCTTACCTGCTGATGGCCTCTTCCTCCTCCGAAGCCTCCAAAAACCACCAAATCCTCCTCCGAAAATATCACCAAACTGAGCAAAAATATCTTCCATATTCATGCCTCCTCCGCCATAGCCGCCACCTGCAGCTCCTTCTACACCTGCGTGCCCGAACTGGTCGTATCTTGCCTTTTTGTCGGCATCACTCAGCACTTCATAGGCCTCAGCGGCTTCCTTGAATTTTTCTTCTGCTTCCCTTATCACCAGGGTTTTTATCTGGGTGGTATTTTATGGCTAATTTTCGGTAGAGCTTTTTGATTTCATCAGCGCTGGCTGATTTGGAAACTCCTAATATCTCGTAATAATCTCTTTTAGACATAAATTTAATTATCTAATTTATTGATTTTTAGTTGTTTTAGAATTAACTTCCTGTAACTACTTTCATGAAACGAATAACTCTGTCATATAGCTGATATCCAGTCTCATCACATCCACTATCTTACCTTTCAGCTCTTCTGATGGCGCAGGAATCTGTGTGATGGCTTCATGGAAATCTACATTAAAAATCATCTCCTGCCTTCACTTCTATTACCTTTTAAACCTTTCTCTATCAGAGCGTTTTTAAATTTATTGTAAAATAAGTTCTACCCTTCAGCTGTTCCTTGGTTTCATCAGATTTTGCGCAATTCTTTCAAAGCTCTTTCGAAATCATCTAAAAATAGCCAGCATAGAAATCATAATGTTTTGATTGGCATATTGTGCAAACTCTGTTTTCTCTTTTAGAGTTCTTTTTGTAGTTTTCAAACTCAGCAAAAAGTCGATGTAGAGGTCTTTTGGTGTGCTAATTGTTCCTCTAATGACATTTCTTCTGTCAAATTTTCAGTTTTTCTGCGTTTTGATTTTCAGTATTTTTGCATATCCTCAGGGTTAGAGGCATTCTTTTTCTCTCTTGTGTATCTTTATTTTTCTTCCATTTTTCTTAAATTTTTCTTCTAATAATTGTCAAAAATATTGCCAGTAATGATATTAGGACAATTTGACAGCATAATAAAAATTTTACATCAGCATTTTTGTGCTTTTTCACTCCTTCGAGTTAGGGAATCTATTTCTTCAAAAGTATTATAAACAGCAAAACTAGCGCGGATAGTCCCAGAAATCCCGAAAAATTCATAATCGGCTGTGTGCAGTGGTGTCCCTGTGCACAGCAATTCCCAATTATCCAAAATCATTTCCTACATCAGAAGCGATGAAATTTCCATTTAGATTAAAAGGAAACTACGCCCGTTCGCGAGCTTTCGCCATAGATTTTTAGGCCGTCTATTTCAGTTAATGAGCATAATCCAAAGTGCCGTTTCATGCTTTTTTGATAGAAGAATGTCCTATGTTTTCCTATGAAATCCACAGCTGTTCCCAGAGCGATATTTCCGCTTACATTGGGCGTTCCTGCCTCGAACCGAAAGGGCAGGTCGGCGCATGGGTGGTTTTTCTCAAAGGTGCAGGTTTTTATCATTTCGCCGCCACCGTGAAAAGAGGGCTGAGCTTATCAGACATTTTCTTTTCCGTAGAGAATTCCTGTGCCCATAGGAGCATACATTTTGTGTCCAGAAAAACATCACAATCCAATTCCTGAACATCTATTTTTAAAATGAGGAACCGATTGGGCGCCGTCGATAACGATGTAGAGCAGGAGAGCTGGCTCTCGTTTTTGCAATGATTTCGTTTATCGGGTTGATGATTCCCAGCGCGTTAGAAACCTGATTTACAGCGACTATTTTAGTTTTTCAGATAAGTTTTTGTCTATCTGGTTGTGGGGTTCCGTTTTCATCCATTGGGATAACCTTCAAAACAGCGCCTGTTCTCTCGCACAGCATCTGCCAAGGAACGATGTTTGAGTGGTGTTCCAGATGAGAAATGATGATTTCATCTCCTGCTTTTTATCAGTGGGGTGATGGGTAGGAGATTAGGTTGATACTCTCGGTAGTTCCACGAGTAGAAAATGATTTCGTGGCTGTGTTTTGCGTTGATGAATTTCTGGATTTTTTGCCAGAAAGTTCCATTTTCTTCGGTTGCTAACTGGCTCAAAGTATGAATTCCACGATGCACATTAGCATTGATAGTTTGATAATATTCCTCCCATTTTTTATGACCGTCAGGGGTTTTTGTGAACTGGCAGCATTATCCAGATATACCAGGGTTTGTCATTTACTTTTTGGGTAAGAATAGGAAATTGCTCCCGTATTTCTTGTATATTCAGCATTATTTTAATTTTTGAAAATAAGCCCCCAAAAAGTACAATTTTAAATAAAAATCATATCAAGATTGATAAGGATTTAGAATAAAAATATGATTTTTTATTTTTCATGACTAAAGCACTACCAAAAACAGGAATAGGAGATAGTTTGGTAAGTTCTTTTTGTTAAACTACCGATGAGATACATCATATATCACTTCTTCCATGAGAGCCCATCACTATATAACCTGCATCGCTCTGCTACGCCGCCAGAATAATATCTTTGGGATTCCTTGTTTCAGAAGATGCTCTGATCTACAGCCAGCAGCCACTGCTGTTTTCTAATCGGTTTGAAGTTCTAATAGATTCCTCACAGATTCAGCAGCATTCTATTTTCTGGAAAATACTGCATACCATTATGCATACAGCAGATCCTAAATCCACTATGAGCAGCGGCATGGATAAGGCAAAAGTCTTCCGTTCCTTCTTTTGCAAATTTTATTGCGGCACTCAAAAAGCACATCTGTGGTCTTACCAAAATCCACAGGTAAAATAATGTTGTCATAATCGCAAGTTTTAGTCCTATAAAGATAAGAAAATTTCTTTATAAAAACCGTTTTTCAGTTGTTTTAATTAAAAGATTTTGCTTCTTAACTGAATGGCTGTCAGGACTTTTTTAGTATAAAGCGGGAAATCAGCATTTTGAATCCATCCGAAAATCAGGCAATGTCTCTGGAAAACCTCTTTCACAGACTGTCCTTTGTATTTCCGAAAGTGAAAATTTCTTCTTTATTTTCATTAAAGGCGATAAATCCAGCCAAATCCACGAATTTATTATGGAATGAAAAGTGCACTCAATCCATTTATATCCTTTGGAAAGTTCTTCGTGTTGTCTACCTGTGCATCTATCACTTCAAAAGTAGCCAAAGGTGTCTGCCTCTGCAGAGTGGGCGCTTCTAAATCTTTCACGCAGTAGAATTTGCCTGCGGCAGTAAGGTTTTCTAGGTTCCATTTGTGGAAGGACCTGAGGCATCAATGAGTTTGAATTTGAATAAAATCAAAATCTACTGTCCAGCTGAAGTTCCTCTGCTAGTAGGAACATCAATCTATTAAATTAAATCCTCCCAAATCCGCTCAGAAAGCATTTCCATGATTTTAGGAGCTACTTCTTCTGGTAGGCGCATTTTCTACATCTTTGTCCTCTAAATTCCATACTGCCTGATGCTTCCACAGAATGGGCATTTCTGGGTTGATCAGGCCAAGTTTTGCTTTCTCTGAGATCATCTGGATTGACTTTTCAGGATGCAGATTTCTACAATCCTGTCTTTGCCGATATTGGTTTCCTGTGGTCTCTAAATCAAGATACCTGATGGTTTATGTAATTTTAAAATTCACAATATTTAAGGTTTGAGTAAATTTACTTCAACTGGTTTTTGGAAACAATGGAAAACCAGCATAGTAATAGATGATGGATAACGGAATGCCTGTCCATCCGAAAAATATTAAAATAGGAATAATACCGATGATCAGGGCTAATTTAGGGTAATTGTCTTCAAGTTTTTGGACTTGAATTTCATGGCAATCATTTTAATCGGACTTACCAAAAGCCAAGAGCTCAAAGCGGTAAGCACTAAAAAGTCCTCGTTTTTCCATTAAAAATGGCTAAAACTGATTTTTCTTTAAAAACTAAAATAAAAGCCCAAAAATCAGGGAAAAGTGTTGCTCGTGTATGATCTAGCCCTTTGAAATGGTAGGTCTGCTCATCATCAGTATTAAAATAGCCAGTCTCATACAAGGACAAAAGCGTGATGAAAAGCCCTAAATGCTGTACTTTGAACGAGTAAGATCAATCCCAAAAGCTGATTCCCAAAGGCTCGCATAACGGGACATCATGTACAACTGACACACCAAAAAGTCACCATGATCCGCAGGAATCAACTGTACGCCAAGTTCAGAATTTGACTTTAAAGCACGAACCTGACCGTCATCTAAAACAGCTGATATTAGGATACATATCGCGGTGGTCTAGTAGTCACCATTTAATCAAAATGAACTGTCTCCACATCCGATAAGTTTCCGAGGTGAAAAATTCGCTAAATTGTTTTCTTAAAAATTCATAGAACAAATATAAAAATTTTATTGGATAAAAGCCGAATTTTTGGTTCATTTTCATTATCCTCGACTTCCTTTGTGCTATTAAGTTAGAAAAAAGTATGAGAAAGAACTCCGTTTGCAGGAAGTAGAATCTTGATATATCGTATATTCCTTGTTTTGTTGTTTTATCAAGCAGCAGGTTTTTATTTTGGTTTTAATCGAGATTTACTGAAATGAACAGTGTTTCACAGTATTTTTCAAAGCTGGCTTATTACGGCACTGCATTTTGATACCACGGCGATACCTTTATGTCAATATCGTTTTTATAAAGTCTTATTCCTTTGACTATCAATACTAAAGGAGGTATCAAAAGTTTTGTTTTGCACTTTATTCTGAGATGGAATCGCCTATGCAATGAATTTCCGGAGATATTGTTTTATTATAGATTTAGCAGTCAGGGAGGCTGACCTCTGCAGTGATAAATGTCGTTGAAAATGAGCAGAATTGCATGGTGAGTTTTTGGAGCTTCTTGGGACAGAATTTTAGGTTTTCTTTTGTTTCGTTGTGTTGATGGAGTCTGGGTTTTACTTTATAAAAGATTGAAAAGTCAAAGAAATAAAGATCGAAAAGATTTGGTATTTTGGAGGTTCTGTGTAAGTCTTTGTCTGGCAGTGCTTATAGTCGAGCGAGATTCCGTGATAGCACAGCACGCGCCTATTAATTTAATGGTGGATGCTAACCGCCATACGGAACAAACCTGCTCAATGACATCGTTCTAAACAGTACTTTTCATTTTTAGAGACCATCAATACGAATAGGCTTTTAAGGAAGTTCATTTTGTGGATGAAAAATACATCACAGAATGTAAAACCCTATAAAACTTACCAAGGAAGTACCAGCCAAGACCTAATATCTGATTCATCATGAGTGGAAAGCCTTGGGAGGAATACAAGGCGTTTAATGAAGAAAAATATAAAAGACTATGTTTCTTACACGTCATTTTTGGATAGTTTGTCAAGAGGAGAGTCTAGTTTTCCTAATACATTTGCTAACGGAGGCAGTCTATTCACGGAATGAGCAGTGTTTTGGCGGGAATTCCGAGTTTTAAAGGATGCTGACAGGTTCGTACATTCTAATCCATAGATACAATCCATCATTTCCGTGGCGAGATAGATTGGGCTACAGAAACTTCTTTTTATCACAGTGCGTGAATGGTTCTATGGACTTTCAGAGTTTGCGAATATCCTCGGTTTTTAAGGGTTATTTTGGAAAACAGGCAGAGTATAATAATGATAAGGATTTTGATGGGATTTGGGCGATTTGGGATGAGCCTTTTCTGCAATATTTTACTAAAAATGCTAGGTAAATCAATGAAGCCATTTATAGCAACGGTTTTACAGTCTTCCCATCATCCATTTAAGAATTCCTGCACAATACGAGGAAATTTAAAAAGGTTTTATGAAATGCAAACCGATACAATATGCAGACTATGCCTTGAAAAAGTATTTTTGAAACAGCACGCTGAAACAGCCTGGTATGAGAATACTATTTTTGTCATCGGGAACCACGAACAAAATCTATCCTGAATACGCCAAAGCGATGAACGGATATACCAGTCCTAATATCTTCTATTCACAAATCAAAATACAATTTGAAAGGTAAAAATATGACCTACATGCAGATGAACATTTATCACTACACTTGCGGATATCATTGGCTATAATAAGCCTTTGCAGAAGCTGGGAAGGGCCTTGTTTCGGATAAAAATGAGGAATACATCGTTGTCAGTTCTGATGCGATACAGGAGCAGTTCATGATAGGAAGTACATCTATCGTTTTGATGGTAAAAGATATTGCGGGCGTTTATGAAATTACAGACCTTGCAGGCTTAAAAATAATCTTCTTGGTAAAATAAACAATGCGAAATTGAACGAGGAAAACTCCTCAGTGAGGCTTGGTATCAGGACCTATGCATAGAGTCGTGGGAAGAATTGAGATTAAATCTAAAAATGAAACATCAAACAACCAGTTTTAAATTTTGATTTTATCATAAAATACCACAGATAAGAATATTTTATTTAAATTTATTTTGTTGTTTAATTTTTATTTCTATCTTCACACCGTAAATATTTTATAGATTTAACCATGAAAAATTCAATCTGGCCTTTTTGCATTATTGTGCAGTTCATGGCTTTTGCCCAGATGGAGGAAAATGGAGGAACGATAGATGACGAAACCAAAACCAAAATCCATTGTAGAAATTTTTAAAAGAAATCAGACAGTAAATACTACGCGAAAGTGATAGAACTACTCCATAAAACTAACCAGATCCTAACTGCTCCTCTTGTAAAGATGACCGAAAAGGAGAAGCTCTATTTTAGGAATGGAGTTGTCGCGGATTGTCTAAAGATGGCGATGAGATACAGCGGAGGAACGATAACAGACCCTAAAACGGAAAATCCTACCGATACGATCAAAAGAAGGAAAATAACCTTATAGTTCGTGGTTATATAGGATTTTCTGCATTTGGTAGAAAACCAGACACTGGCAAAAAGTAAACTAAATATGAATTAATGAAAAATCCTTTCTAAATTTTTGGAAAAGGATATCTGAGAATATTTTGATCAAAAATCAGATGACAAAAAGATTTTTGCAGATTAAAGAGTTTATTTCATAAAATATTCCAACAAAAGAGTATAATGTTTAGCAATACAATCATACAAGAACATCTAAACATACCATTACCATGTGCATGACTATGATGATATGGGTTTTGAGAAGCCGCAGTTTTATGATTGTAAAAATGCGAATAGAAAATTTTATATAAATTATACAAAATTATCTACAAAGGGCTTCGGACAAAAACCCGAAGCTCTTTTATCTTAAGCTAAATCTAAATTAAAAATTAAAAATGTTAATAAATCTAAATCATAAAAGACGAAAATCTAGTTTTTCCCCAAATAGTGGGAATAGCAGTGATGTGAAAACAGCTGTGAAGACCCACGAGTTTTTATGATGGATGGGTTACAAGTTTTCTTCATAATTATCCCAGAGCTATGTAAATATGCGAGGCTCTTTTTATATTTCAAACCAAATTTTAAGTAAAAATTAACAATACTATATATAATATGAAAAGAAAAAGTAGTCAGATTAAGCACTTTGTTTTGCGTTGTTCTCCTTCGTAGGGACATTTCGAACTGCTCAGGAAAGAAGAAGGATTCTATCAAGGAGATTCCATCCAGCGAGGTCGTGATAGTAGCCTTTGGAAAACAGAAAAAGAAGAAATCACAGGGTTCTATCCAAGAACTACCCAGGATATCTCGCATTACAGAACAGAAATGTCTTGCAGGGACTTTGTAGGGGGCGATGTGGCAGGAGTTCAGATTGTGGAAATGGACAGCCAGGGGAGCAGTCCGAGTATGCGAATGAGAGGGATGGGCTCTATCAGCGCCTAGTGAGGCCGCTGATGGTCTTGGATGGGATCCCTTACCCTGATTCGCTCAAGTTCATTCCGTCTTCGGATGTAGAGAGCTTGTCCTTCTTGGAAGATGCTTCATCAAATGCTTTGTATGGCTCACGAGGGCAAACGGAGTAATCATCATCACTACTAAAAAGGGTGCGAGAAAGGGTTCATGTAGATTTTTGATATTAAACAGGGATTAACTTCCGCGCGACTCCAGAATATGACATCATCATGCAGTCCTGCTGAGTATTATTTGGCATATTTTCAACAGAGTTCGCGTGGGCGAGAAGGCAAGAGGAAAAACTGAGTGCCCAAGCTTATACGCCGAGGCGATAAACAAAATGAACGCCACGCTGGGATATATGCTTTACAATCTTCCTTTTAACTCAGCTTATCAATCAGGATGGAAGTTTTAACCCAAGGTGCTAACTGCGTTTATCAGGACAATTGGCAAAAACTATTATTCAGACCAAAATCTCCTAAGAAGCAAACCTCAGCTTCACTGCAAATACCGATAAATTAAAGGCTTTACACTTCACTTGGCTACCTCAATGACCGCAGTTTACCTGCATCGTTTCTGGGTTTAAAAGCTGATTGAGTTTAAGGTCTAATTTGGAATATGCTCTTAACGAAAGAATTGAAATTCGGAGCTAATCTAAATTACAGCAGCAGTGAACAGAATCTGGGCGATGGAGGAAGTTTGCTAGCTCGTTCCAGTTTTCTAGGGAATATCTTACTACCCCAGTGTATGTTGAGGGATAATGACTATAACAGAGTTTATGATATCAAAGGACGAGTCTATGACTACGGAGATGGAAAAGGGCCAAATGGGAGCAGGAAGGTCTTACGTCGTTTTTGAAAATCCTGCTGTGAGAGCCGCCAGTATAGTTGAGATAAGTGACCAATAACACGGTGAATACCAATCTTTTTCGTGCGAGTATAAATTCTGAAGATTTTGAGTTTTACTTATAATTTTGGTGGTGTGATTATCAATTCCCAGAGAGCTTGCTTTATGGCAACTTTGGGAGGACAACAGCTACTGTGGGCGACTTGCAAAATCCAATACTCTGAAATACGCCTTTAACCACCAGCAGTTAGTTATCTTATAATAAACAACTTAGGCGCACAATATCAGCGTTCTTCTGGGGCATGGGCTGAGACCAAGAGAAAGCGAGTTATTTCAGGGGAGGAGAGAAAAATTGTTTTTAGAAGGGCTTGCTGTTTTTGATAGATGTTCTGAAAATAGAACGAAATCACAGGAACCAGTACGACTACGCTGTGGAAGGGGTTTTTCTCCCGAGTTTTGTCTAATTATAAAAACAAATATTTCTTCATGCTGGCCTTAGAAGAGATGGTTCATCGGTATTTTCAAAGAAAATAGATGGGGGACTTTCTATGGACTAGGGCAGCATGGGACATTTTCGAGAAGAAGATTTCTTAAAGATTCAGAAGTTGTTAATGCTCTGAAAGTGAGAGGGCTTCTACGGACAGCAGGGGGAATGATATTTTCTACTTCCCAGGCACAGCGGACAGAGATCTACTACGCCTACAAAAACTTATATAAAGTAGTAACTTCGGGGATGATACGCCTGTGGTTACCTACGGAATATCTCCGAAATAATAAGCTGGGATGGAGAACTCCCAAAAGCCTAAGTGCTGGTTTTGAACGGCTTTTCAGTCAACAGAGATTGTCTATCAATGCTGAATATTTTGAGAGAAAAGTTTCTGATATGATCTATCGTGCGGCGCTTCCTTTCTCTAATGTAGGGTATTATCCTAGGTTAGAAAACATCGGAAACATGAGAAACAGAGGGGTTCAGGTGAGCATCAATGGGATATAATTAAAACAGAGAATTTCACTTGGAATCTCTACGCCAACCTTACTCATTACAAAAATAAAATCACCAGACTCCCTAGATGCACAGAGAAGAGATGGGATAGCGGACGGACTTTTCCTTCTAAAAGAAGGCAGCGACCGATAATATGACACTATCTGAAAAGAGTTCGCGAGGGTGGATCCTCTGAATGGGGATGCGCTTTGGTATAAAAGATGGCGTGGATGCGCATGGAAATGCCGTTAAACAAGTTTACAAACAGCTACGCTGGAAGCAACGCTTACCAAACAGGAAAATCTGCTATACCAAAGGTCTATGGTGGTTTTGGAACCTCAGATAAGATTTAAAAATATTACTCTATCGGCTAAATTTTTGCGTATCAGCTGGGCGGCTGGGGCTATGACCAGAAACTACAGATCGCTCCTGCATTCGGACAACTATGCGTCTAACTACCATGAGATGTTCTACCTTTGTGGACGCCGGAAAACCCTACAGCATCTCTGCCAAGAATAGATATTTCTAATTCTAACCAAAATGCCAATTCTACACTGTTCTTAACGAAATCAGACTATTTAAGTCTTCAAGATTTGACGCTGAGTGTGGGCATACCGCAGAGTTTCCTTGAAAACTACGGAATCCGAGATGCCAATATTTATGTAACGGGGAACAACCTTTTTCCTACTTTTCAAAGAGAAGAGGCTACGACCCAAGGCTTTCTATTTCTGGCGTTTTCGGAGACATACGGATATAATCTGTTGTCAAGTGTTTCATTAGGTCTTAATCTTAAATTTTAATTTTAAAAAGTTATGAAAATCAATAAAAATATTAGTAGGAGCATTCGTTGCTCTATCACTTTTTGAGCTGCAATGAGAGAATTAGAAACAGAATCCATGAAACTGATTTCAGAGGAGCAGATTCCTGATGATGCAACATCTTTGGACAAGTATCTCAATGGGATTTATCTCGGATTTAGAAATCATGGTTCAGGTGGAACTACCACTCACACGGATTTTTGGGATAATGTCCATAAAAGCAGGGGTTGATTTACTTTCCAATGACCTTATTCAGGCGAAACAACAGCATCTTGGGAGATATTACAACTATGAAGCGAGACAAAGCGATAACTTTACCAACGAGAATTGTTTGGAATACATTTTATTCTAAAATCTTTGATATCAATCGTCTGATAGAAGATAGAAAGGCATAGGCGTAAATAATGAAAACCGACACATCTACGGTCAGCTTTTTGGCACTTCGTGCGTATAGTTATTTTAATTTGGTGAGATTCTAGCTTACCACATCGGTCATCAGAGATGAACTGGGGAGTTCCGCTGGTAACTACAGCATCCAGTCCAGAAACACCGAGAGCAAGAGCCACTGTGCGCGAAGTTTATACCCAAATAACCAGCGATATGAAAACGCCATCACTTCGCTGAATGGTTTCACTCAGCGAAACATTGCACAGATAGACCAAAGAGCAGCCAAAAGCCATCGCGGCGGATATTTACCTTGAAATAGGAGATTATACCAAAGCGGCGGCCTATGCTAATGATGCCCGAACAGGCAAAACGCTGATGTCTCAGGCAGACTACACGGGTGCAGGATTTTCTCTAAAAACCAATCCAGAGATTATTTGGGGATTTGATAATTCTTTTACAGATCAAAAACATCGGTAACCACTACGCTTCGTTCTTCTCTATGTATGACAGCTGGATAGAAGGCTATGCAGGAGCAGCAGGAATTTATAAAATCATTGATAAAAAGATTATACGATAAAATCCCAAGCACTGATTATAGAAAACAAGTGTTCAACAGGGGCTGCGGCATCTGCCTATACCTTCAACGGAAAAACCAAAAACTCATCCTGCGTATGTGAGCAGAAAGTTCAAGTTTGACTTTCTTTGAGGATTATATCTACATCAGAGCATCTTCGCTTTACTATATAGAAGCGGAAGCTTTTGGCAGAGACTAGGGCAGATAGCTCCAGGCGAGACAGGTGCTCTATGATATTACTTCTGTGAGAGATACAGGATACACACTTTCCACTGAACTCTGGGCAGAGCCTCATAGATGAAATCATCCTGCAAAGAGAATAGAACTCTGGGGGCTGAAGGCTACGCTTGGTTTGATATGGAAACGCCTTGGGTGGATTTGGTAGAGGGATTATCAGGTTCTAACCATACTTTTGGGAAGTTTAATATCAGTTATTCTACGGATTATATCAATACCGTTTCCAGATTCCACAGAGTGAGTGGTAACAATCCTAATATTGTTTCAAAACCCAGTGAAATGAGCCATGAAAACCACAGCCCGCTGAAGGAGAAATCCCTTTCAGCGGGTTTTGATTTCTTTTTAATTAAAAATAAAGTATTCATTGTCAAGGTTTTTGTAACTGGCAATGATGTAACGATATTTCCTGCACTAATGTGGGTATAAAAATGCATTTTAGAAAGTTAGAGTTTAAATAATTAAAATCAAAATCAAATGAAAACAAGTCAAAATAAAAAGATTTAGCGGAGATGATGACCAAGAGAAAGGATTTACTTTTGGGCTGGTTTTTCTTTGATAAACTTTTAAAAAGCATTTTATGAAAGCAGAACAGCAGCAAGGAGTTTATCAAGCAACTAAATGAAAACCAGAGGGTAATCCATAAGATTTGTAAAATCTACATGGACAATCAGCGACCACGAAGACCTTTTTCAGGAGATTGTAATTCAGCTTTGGAAAGCCCTATCCTAATTTCCGTGGAAGCTAAATTTTTCTACTTGGGCTTACCGCATCGGGCTGAATACTGCACTAGCACTGTCCGAAAGCGGAAAAGAGATGTCCCTGCGGACTCTATGGAGATTCTTCCCGAGATAAAAATAGCAGAAGAAAACGATGACCAGACCACACAAATACAGGCGATGTATGATGCTATACACCAGCTGTCCGATGTGGAAAAAAAGCCCTCATCATGATGTATCTGGATGACAAAACCCTACCGAGAAATTTCTCGAAATACTGGGCGCAACGGAAGGAAACGCCCGTGTGAAAATGAACCGTGCAAAAGAAAAACTAAAAACCCTCATCAAAAATAAGGCTATGGACGAATTAGAGTGTTAAAAAGACTGGAAAGAAAATAAATCTGATGATTTTTAAAAATTATACAGAACAAGAACTTTTCGCAATGACCAAAAAGGTCTGTTTCCATCACTAAAATGGGTGTTTATCATTGCTTTGTTGGAGCTGGGATTTTGGTTTTAATTGTGTATTTTAATGCCTTCTTCTTCGGAAGATAAATATCAAGACATTCCTTTTTGTTGATGTGGTTTTTAATGTTATGGATATAATTTCTATTCTTTTTACCATTTGTTTTTATCAGTTTCGCTTTTGTATTTAAATTTTAAAATCAGAACCGAGGAAAATCTCAAAAACTCATGGAAAAATTCTGCTGATGATGTATCCAATGGTATATCAGGATATTTTTGTAGGAGAGGTTGCTTTGTTTTCATGTATTAGTATGGCATTGTCTTTTTATACAAATTGTATATTTTTGGAGGGGGAAGAATTAGTGGCACTTTTTGTATCTGTAATGCTTATAGTGTTCATTTTCATTTTGGTTTTTATTCCTAAGATTTATTTATCATCTTGTTTATGGAAACCTACTACATAAACTGAAACAAAACTACGAAAGAACTCAGCAGAATGGAAGAGTGAAAAGAGATATATTTTTAACAAAAACGCCCTGATGAAGATTTTCATCAGGGCGTTTTCATATAAAATTAATATAATTATGAAAAAGATTATTTTTCTTTATTTTTAATAGCTTCAGTTATTTTCTGGGTCAAGTTCTTCGAGTAAGCTCTGGATTGTCTTTCAGAGTTTCTTTTCAGCATCCCTACCTTGTCCCTAGTTTAGTGTCTCCGTAGCTGAACCATGAGCCGCTTTTCTTAATTACATCATAATCTACACCAAGGTCTAAGATTTCTCCAATTTTAGAAACTCCCTCGCCGTACATAATGTCAAGAGTTCTGCCTGTCTGAAAGGTGGCGCCACTTTATTTTTCACTACTTTTTACTTTTACTCGAGCTTCCTACGGCTCATCGCCTACCTTTATCGGTGTGCTGGCTTTTCTGATATCTATTCTCACAGTAGCGTAGAATTTAAGGGCGTTTCCACCAGTAGTCGTTTTCTGGGTTACCAAACATTACACCTATTTTCTCTCTCCAGCTGGTTGATGAAAATCACAGTACATTTGGTTTTTGTTGATTGTTCCTCTAAGTTTTCTCAATGCTTGAGACATCAGCCTAGCGTGTAGTCCCATTTTGGAATCTCCCATATCGCCGTCTGTTTCAGCCTTTTGGAGTAAGAGCCGCCACAGAGTCTATTACTACGATATCTATCGCACCAGAGCGGATGAGGTTGTCCGCGATTTCGAAAGAGCACTCCTCCATTGTCTGGCTGGGAAATAATCAGGTTTTCTAAATCAATTCCCAATTTAGCAGCATAACTTCTATCAAAGGCATGCTCTGCATCTATAAAGCAGCTATTCCTCCTGCTTTTTGAGCTTCAGCAATGGCAGTGTAGGGGTAAAGGTGGTTTTCCCTGATGATTCAGGCCCGAAAATCTCTATCACTCTTCCTCGTGGATATCCACCTGCACCGAGGGCGATATCTAGTCCCAAAGAACAGACGGAATCACTTCTATTGTATCATCTACTGCGCTGTCTCCCAGCTTCATTACAGTACCTTTTCCATAGGTCTTGTCCATTTTTCTAGGACTAGACTCCAGTGCTTTTTCTTATCTTCTAAATTACTCATCTTCGATCAAATATTGCCTCAAAGTTACAAATATTTTTAGTAGATAATATCAATTTTGTTTTTAAAATATTTCCATCAAAATAAAATCCCAGAAATCATAATGGAATAAAGATAAAAATTCTTATCTTTGGCAAAAATTCTTTTAAATACAAAAAGTAATGTTAAAAGCAGGTTTAGTAGAGTGCTGGGCATCTTGGAAAAAAATACATTTGAAATTGCTCAACCAATCAGAGAAAAATACGATTTGGTGGGCTTCCATGATAAAGATATAGAAAATTCAAAAAAGCTGGAAGCAGAATTTGGGTACAAATTTTATGAAAACATGGATGAACTCTTGGATAAAATAGAGGTTCTGGACATCGTGACGCCTACATTTTATCATCATGACTATGCTAAAAATAGCCATAGAAAGAGGCTTGGATTTTTCATAGAAAAGCCTGTAACTCAGACCTTGGAGCAGGCAGAAGAGATTATTCAGCTTTGTAACGAAAAGGGAATCAGGGCGCAGGTAGGGCATGTAGAGCGCTACAATCCTGCGTTTATCGCCACCAAGCCGTTTATCAGTGAACCAAAATTCATTGAAATCCACCGTTTGGCTGAGTTTAATCCGAGAGGAACAGATGTTTCTGTGGTTTTGGATTTGATGATACATGATTTGGATATTTTGCTTTCTTTGGTGAAATTTCCTGTGAAAAACATCCACGCAAGTGGCGTCTGTGTGGTCAGTAAATCGCCTGATATGTGCCAATGCCAGAATAGGGAATTTGAGAATGGGTGTGGCGAATCTTACACGAGCCGAATCTCAATGAAATCCATGCGAAAAGAGCCGATTTTTCCAGCGAGATGCCCTATATTTCGGTGGTTCTTGAGAAAAAGCGGAGGTTATCCGTATGAAACCAGCTCCAGAAAATCCATCAGATTTTTGATATGATTATCCAAAATGCAGAGGGCGAGAGAAGTCAAATCATATTCGAATATCCTAATATCCAGCCAAATAATGCGATTTTGGATGAGATTGGAAAGTTTCATAAATTCCATCACCGAGAATAAGCCCGTGGAGGTAAGTCTGGAAGATGGAACAGAAGCGCTGAGTGGCTTTGGAAATTATAAACTAATTGATAAAAATAATTTATATAGAAAACTTTTTAAACTTATATTGTTGTTATTTATTGCTTCTGCATCACTTGTTTTTGGTCAGGAGAAAAGATATTTCTTTAAGTATGAGTATCATCCAAATTCAAAGTATTTAATTAAATATAAAAACAGATATGGATGGAGGTATAAGTTTGTGGAAGTAAGGAAGTGATAGATAAAAATAGGAATGGATGGGGTGAAAATGACTATAAATTCAGATATAGAAAGTACCTTTTCTACACAAAAGAACAAGATAACAAAATTCCATTTGTATTAGAATACACTGATTACATTTTTGAAGCAGAAATTAATGGAGAAAGTGAACAGAAAAATTCCCATTCAAGGAGTTAAAAGTTAGTGGTGATATTATAAATGGTAAGAAAATGGAGGTTAAGAATGTAGAAGGAAACATTGATGAAGACACAAAAGAAGATATTGGTAGAATCTATTAAACAATTTTCTGCAATAGATACGGATTTTTCCTAAAGAAGGTCTAAAAATAGGTGATAGTTTTTGATAGTTTGTTATACCATATAAACAAAAAGCACTCCAAATCGGGCGATATAAAGTAAAAATGAATATAAAATATACCCTCTTAAAAAGTAGAAAAGAGGCCTATTTTGATATGTTGATAGATTTTGTAATGGGAGATAAGAATGTTAAAAAACATGGACTTGTCTGCATCATGGTGATGGAAAAGGTTTTTATTATTTGATATGAAAAATAATTATTTTACCAGTCAGAATATAGACATGACTATTAATTTAAAATTAAAAACAGAATTACTTACACTTGAGAAAATACTTCTAAAAGCAAAATCTGTCGTTACTCAACAAAAATAAAATAAAAATATTTTTGAGAAACTACATTTATCATTTATTAACTTTTTGCAAAACACTATAAGATTATATATTTTTTAGTTAAACAATTTAAATTTAGAAAGTTATGAAATTACCAAAGTTTTGATGGCGAGATAATTCAGAATTTCCAGAGGATTTGTTCGTAGTACATACAGAATATCCAAATTTATCCTAAATGTAGAGGGAGGAAGAAGTAGAATGGCTGGATGATTTGGAAGGAGATGATGAGAAACCGTTTGCAAATGAAGCTACAAAAAGTAGTAGAAGAAGCATTCGCATGGTGTGATGAAGAATTAGCGAAATACGACGATTTGGAAGATTAATTATCTTTAAAACAAAATAAAAACCCACTTTTAGGTGGGTATTTTATAGACCGAAAAGCTTTTGATTTCTTCTACTTTATCCAGTTTCTCCCAAGTGAAAAACTCTAAACCTTTGATAGTGAGTTCGTTTTTAGCACCTTTTGTTAAAGGTTTTTATCCACTACATAATAATTTCTTCCCATGTGTCCATAGGCTGCCCGTTTCGCGGTAGATAGGATTTCTCAGTTTTAGGTTTTGCTCTATCGCATAAGGTCTCAGGTCAAATAATTTGCTGCACTTTTTCTGCGATTTCGCCATCAGTTAGATTTACTTTTGGAAGTTCCATAAGTGTTGATATACAAACCACAAGGCTTGTAACCCCGATGGCATAAGAAATCTGAACCAAAATTTCATCTGCAACTCCCACGCTGCTACAGGTTTTTAGCTGATGTGTCTCATGGCATAGGCTGCACTTCTATCCACTTTAGGAGGTCTTTTTCCAGAGAATGCACCGCCTCCATGGGCACCTTTTCCTCCATAAAGTGTCTACGATTGATTTTTCTTCCTGTAAGTCCTGTATCTCCATGCGGGCCACCGATTACGAATTTCCCTGTAGGATTGATATGGATGATAATATTATCATTGAAAAAGAGCCTGAATTTCAGGTTTTGTTTCGCTTTAACTTTTGGAATTAAATCTCGATGATGTCTTTTCTGATTTTTGCCAACATGTTTTTCTTCTGTGTCAAATTCATCATGCTGAGTAGAAACCACAATGCTGTCTATTCTCACAGGCTTGTGATTATCAGAATATTCTCATCGTAACTGTGATTTTCGCATCAGGACGAAGGTAGGTGATTTCCTTATTTTTCTCTCCTCAATGCGGAAAGTTCTCTCAAAATAGAATGAGCCAAGTCTAATGCCAGCGGCATGTAGTTTTCAGTTTCGTTTGTCGCATATCCGAACATGAGTGCTAGTCACCCAGCGCCTTGTGCGTTTGCTTTGATCTCAAAAGTCAGAACTTTTGAGTAATTCTGTCACGCCTTGGTTGATGTCTGGCGACTGCTCATGGATGGCTGAAATCACTCACTGAGAATCACGATGAAACATATATTTCATAGCCTTTGGTGGCCGATACTCATTGACAAACACTCCCTAGCGATGGTCTGCACATCAAGGTATGCACTCTGATTTCCACCTCTCCTAGCTAGGACTACCTGTCAGTGGTTGCAGGCGTTTCACAAGCTACTTTTGAGTCTCTTATCGCACGAGCCCAAAATGGTCTATCAGCGCGTCAGATATCTGGTCTGCGATTTTGCTCTGGATGCTCCTTCGGATACGGACTCTGATGTAAATAAGTAAACCTTAAAATTTCTCTTATGGGTTATAGATATAAAATTCGAAATATAAAACACGCACCAGGCTAAAATAAAAGGAAACTAAAAAGAGAATTTCTGTTTTAGCATATTGAAGGTTGCAATCAGCACAAATTTTTCCTCTTAAATTTCAAAAGCAAATTTACATAAAAATTTAAACTTCAAAATTAAACTTTTACTGAGGAGATATGGAGAAAGTCCTTTCGGATTTTATTGTAATTAAGCTGTTTTGACAGAGCCTCTTTTATACAGAGTCCCAGATTCATTGGAGCATCTTTGTTTTGTAGGTCGGTTTGTAGTAGAGTAGGCTAATTTTCTCTGGAAGGAAAAGGTTTTTCAAAATGGAAGCTTTTTCTTCTGTTCTTCAGAGCTGCTGCACGGGAAAGTTCTGTGATGACAGTGATGCCTCCTGTTTTATCCACCATTTTATAAAGAGTACTTATGTGGAAGCCGAGAATTCTAAGTTTTAGGTTTCAGAGAGTTTTCCTTTGAGTGGCAGATGGGTTTCCATTTGTTTTCTCACTAGTTTCCTTCTTCCAAAAGCCAGAAATTTATCTGAATTAAAATTCTTCGAGCTTATAAAATGTTCATCTTTATTTTCGTAAAGAAGGAAGTAAATCATCAGCTCTTCATTAAAGAGAAAATCACTAAAAATTTCTTTCTGCTTTCACGATATGGAGTAGAAATGACACCCTGCATCTACTTTCTGGATTTTGCGGGCTTTTATGATGTCGTCGGTTTTTCATTTCGTAGATGTTCATCTCTATTTTTGGGTTTTTGATTTGAAAATCAAAAATTTCATTCGGGATAGAAATCCAGAAACCGTAGGAATAATGCCGAGGTTGATTTTCCCAGCCAATAATCATCATTGAGCGAATGAGCTGTTTTCAGTTCTGTAGATGACTTTCCAGCACTGCTTTTTGCGTAGGAAATAATCTCATCTCCAGCATCTGTGGTGCGGATAGGGTGGGTGTAGTTCTGTCAAGATTTTCAGACTTAGTTCTTCCTCCTAATTTTTGAATCATTGCACTGAGCGTAGGCTGTGTAACATGACAAGCTGAAGCTGCTCCGGAAATGCTTGTATTTATCAACGGCGATTGAGGTATTCTAGACTGCTGGATGTTCATGATTTTCAAATATATATAAAACTCCAGTTTCAATAAAACAAAGTTACAGAAATTACCGAAACCAATCCGAGTTTTATCAAAAACAGAGTGGTTACAGTGAATTTCCTAGTTTATGTATAGATTCCTTTACAATATTTTTGTAGTGTGAGGTTCTATCTTGTGAAGAATTGAAATTTGTACTCCAATCTGACTTCAAGCTTTTGTCCATATTGCCGCTGGTATCAAAACCTCTCATCTCTATACTGAGTTTTCAAAATTACACATAGAGAAAAATAGTTTTAATGACCATTGGGCTGGTTCTTACACGTAAGACTCGGTAGGAGCGCAGGTACAGATTAAGTTTCTGTCTCCATAGGCATCATCTACACGAGAAACAGAAGCGAAGAACTTATTCTCTCTTATCCATTCCAGAGGATATGCTGCTTTTTCTCGGCTGTATGGTTTGTCCCATGCATCAGCGATTACCAGTTGTTCTGTATGAGGTGCATTTTTCAAGACATTGATTTTTCCTTGTCAGCTTTGCCGTTTGCTATTTCATCAATTTCATATTTGATGTTTATCAAAGCTTCCGCAAATCTATCAAGTTCTTCCTTACTTTCGGATTCAGTAGGCTCTATCATAAGAGTTCCTGCCACAGGGAAAGACACCGTAGGCGCGTGGAATCCGTAGTCCATCAGTCGTTTCGCAATATCGCCCACTTTCTATACCATAGGTTTTGAATGGTCGGAAATCTACGATCATTCGTGTGCAACTCTTTCATTTTTCATTGCTATACAAGATAGAATAATGCTCTTTTAGCACATCTTTTAGGTAATTTGCGTTTAGAATAGCGTATTCTGTGGCTTTTTAGTCCTTGAGTTCCCAGCATTTTGATGTAAGCGTAGGAGATATTCACTACAAGGCAGAACCATACGGAGCAGAAGAAATAGCATCGATGGGTGTTCTGAACCGATTTTAACATTTGGATTCGAAGGTAAGAACGGAACCAAATGCTCTGCCACAGATGGGCCCTACACCAGGTCCGCCGCCGCCATGAGGGATAGCAAAGGTTTTATGTAAGTTTAGGTGGCACACATCCACTCGATATGCCCTGGGCTGGTAAAGCCAACCTGAGCGTTCATATTAGCGCCATCCATACACCTGTCCGCCGTTGGCATGGATTAGATTGATAATATCTGTAACATTGTTGTCAAAGAAACCATAAGTAGACGGATATGTCATGAATGCCGCTTGATTTTTCTTTGTGCTGTTCTACTTTGCTTTTAAAATCATCGAAAATCAATCTGTCCGTTCTAGATTTTTACCACAACTACTTTTAGCCCTAGCTACGATAGCCGAAGCGGGATTCGTTCCGTGTGCAGACTGAGAGAATAAGCACGATGTCTCTATGCCTTCGCCTTTGTGTTTAGGGTATTCGCGGATTACCCATCAGTCCTGCATATTCGCCCTGTGCACCAGAGTTTTGGCTGCTAGGGAAGTTCACCGCAAAACCTGTGATTTTCGGCTAAGTCTTTTTCTAATTCTGATTAGTTTTTGATAGCCTTTTGCCTGTTCCATCGGCACGAAAGGGTGGATGATTTCCCATTCAGACCAAGATAGAGGCAGCATTTCGTGGCAGCATTTGTAGCTTCATTGTGCACAAGAACCAGGCGAAATCATAGAGTGTGTAAGAGGAAATGTCTTTTCTCTCCAGTTTTTGATGTATCGCATCAGCTCTGTCTCTGTGTGGTATTTATGGAAAACCTCTTCTCACTAGGACTTCTATCAGTTCTTAGAAGGCTGCTAGGAAGGGTGATTTGTTCTTTTAAATTAATCTTAATGGCATTTTTACCGACAAACTCAGCAAAAAGCATCTGCTAATTTTGTAGTTTTTATTTGTAGTAGCTTCATTGATAGCAACGCTCACAAAACCATTTTCGAAATAATTTAGGTTGATTTTGTGGTTTTCCATCAATGTTTTCAAAGACTGTTTTTGTCTTCGCTAAGTTTAAATCTTACCGTGTCAAAACTTGGATTGTTTTTTCAACCTCGTAGCCTAGTTCAGCTAAAACTATCTCATCAAAAGCATTAGCTTTAAAATGTATCTGCCCTGCAGTATGTTTCAGTCCAGCTTCTCCGTGATGAGACAGCATACATTCCTGCCATCACCGCCAGAAGTGCTGCGCTGTACAGATGTTGGAAGTCGCTTTTTCACGCTTGATGTGCTGTTCTCTGGTCTGCAAAGCCATTCTGAGCGTCTCTTTTCCGTACATATCCTGTGAAACTCTATGATACGGCCAGGGATTTCTCTTTTGTATTCGTCTTTACAAGCGTAGAAAGCGGCGTAGCGGCCCACCCGTATCCATAGAGATACCGAATCTTTGAAGTCCCGACAGCACAGTCAGCACCGAGCTGTGCGGAGATTTTAGCATAACTAAAGCCAATAAATCACACGCTAAAAACGACTTGAATATTTTGTTCTTTCAGAGATTTTTATAATTTCTGTGTAATCTTCTATAACGCCTATTTTAGTAGGATATTGAGTAAAAGCTCCGAAATAAGAATTATCTAAACTTCCATTATGTTCTCCTACAGTAATTTCTATTCCCTAATCCTTCCGCTCTGGTTTTTCAGCACGGCGATTGTTTGTGGAAGAACATCATCAGAAATGAAAAATTTATTTGCTCCTGCGTTTTTGTTCCTTTGTTCTGTTTGAGAAGAACATGTGCATAGCTTCGGCAGCTGCAGTTCCTTCATCCAAAAGGGAAGCGTTTGCTAATGAGAAACCTGTAAGGCTCACTATCATAGTCTGATAGTTCAACAGTGCCTCTAATCTTCCCCTGTGAAATTTCCGCTTGGTAAGGCGTGTAAGCCGTATACCAGCTAGGATTTTCAAAATATTTCGCTGGATGACAGCTGGAAGAATGGCGAGGTGGTATCCTGAGTCCAATGTAAGAATCAAACAGCTGATTTTTCAGAAGCCAGCTCTTTAGAATGAGAAAGCATTTCAAACTCGGACAGAGGTTCTGAAATGCTCATCTTTGTAATCGGATAGAATGTGGAATAGTCTGAGAGACCAGCTCATCAATGCTGGAAACGCCTACTTTTTCAGCATTTCGTTTTTGTTCGTTTTCATTGAGACTGATGTGTCTGTTTACAAATTCTGATGTGTTCATAAAGTTATTATTGGGTATAAGGTTGAAACTTAGTTTGTAGTAAAAGGTAGACAATTTTTGTTTTTGCAAAAAGTTTTTGGTTTGAATTTTTATGTAAATAGAAAAGATGGAGTTTAGTAATATTTTTCCATTTTTCTTTAATTCTTCAAAAATTTTTGTTCTGTGGCGTTTTGTTTTGGCTGGTAAAATTTGGTTCCATATTTCCTCTGGCAAAAATTCTTGCTCACGAAACCTTCTTTTGTAATCATGCGCGTATTGGTAGTTTTTGCCGTAGTTCATGTCACTTCATCAGTTTGGTAGGTGCATTGCGCAGGTGCAGAGGCACAGGCAGATTTCCTGTTTTTCTTTACAAAGGACAAAGCCTCATTTATAGCTAAATAAGAAGAATTACTTTTCAGTGAAACAGCTAAATATACAGCGCATTCGCTCCAGGATAATTCTGGCTTCAGGGATTGCCGATGACATTCACAGCCTGAAAAGCACTGAGTGGCCACTGTGAGGGCATTGGGATTGGCAAGTCCTATATCCTCTGAAGCGGAAATGAGCATCCTGCGGGCGATGAATTTGATGTCTTCTCCTCCTGCCAGCATTCTTGCGAGCCAGTAGACTGCGGCGTTTAGGGTCTGAGCCACGGATAGACTTTTATAAATGCTGAAATAATGTCATAGTGCTGTTCTCCATTCTTGTCATAGAGCACCCATATTTTCTTGTAAAACAGAGAATTTCTTCGCTGGTAATTTCTTTGTTTTTCGTCTTTTTAAAAAAACTGATTGAGAACGATTTCCAGTCCGTTGATGAGTTTTCGCGCATCTCCGCCAGAATATTGTATAAAAAGCCTCGCTTTCTTTGATTTTAAAATTAGACTGAAATTCAGAATTGTACTGATTTAATGCTGATTTTAGCAGTTCTTCCAGTTTTTCGTAAGAAAGAGATTTCAGAGTATAGACTTGGCAGCGCAAAAGCAGTGCCGCAGCAACCTCAAAACTAGGGTTTTCCGTAGTAAGCGCCGATGAGACTACCCAGCCTTTTTCTACAGCATGGGTAGGCTGTCCTGCTGGGTTTTATTGAACCGATGAATTTCATCAATGAAAAGAATAGGGCTTTTTCCACTGAATAGATTTTTGTTTTTGGTTTCTTCTATGATTTCGCGGACATCTTTAACTCGAGAGCTTATGGCATTGAGTTTGAAAAATTTTCGTCCTGACTGCTCTGCGATGATTTCTGCTAGAGTAGTTTTTCTCCCCGTTCCAGGCGGTCCCCAGAAAATGAGCGAATTGAGCGTGTCATTTTCCAGCATTTTTCGGATAGTGCCGTAGGGTTCCCGTTAAGTGTTCCTGTCCGATGACTTCATCAAGGCTTTTGGGACGCATTTTTCTGCAAGTGGTGTCATATCTCAATATTAAAAGGCTATAAGCATACGCTTACAGCCTCAGTTTTTATTCTTCATTTTTCTTTTTCTTAACAAACTTCATGATGTAGTCCCATCCGAAGAAAATACCCCATCAGTATGGCTGCTACCCACCAGTAAGAGGTTTTGTTGGCTTCTGCCAGTGTTAGTTGCTTTGAACATTCTATCCCAGCGTATACGCCAGCCATTGGCTTGGTAAGAAGAGTTGTTGTCTGTAAAAGATCCTCTAAACTCAGCCAAGTGAACATGGGAGACCCCATAATGTAAGTTTCTGGAACAAAATCCGAAATATCTGGAATCTAGTGAAGCATCTCTATTGTCCCCCATCATGGAAATAGTAGTTTTGTTTGACTTCGTATTTGTCGGCAGCTACTTTATTGATGAAAATTTGGTTGCCTTTTACTTCTAAGATATTGTTTTCGTATTCTCTTATCAGTTTGCTGTACATCGGTATCGTTTCGAGGTTGATGTCTATGATATCGCCTTTTTAGGGATTTTGATAGGTCCATACCAGTCCTTATTCCAGTCCTTGTTCATTGGGAAAATGGTATTGGGAAATATCTACTTTGTCGACATAGATGATTCAGTTGTCTCCTCTTGGGATTTTTTAAGTTAAGATGCGCATAGAAATATCCTGAACTCCTTTCGGTTCAATGGCTGCTCTACAGAGATCACGCCAGGGAGTTTCCTTGATTTCTTGCAGCCAAAGTAGGTGTAAGCCCACTGAAATAGTATGAAAAATCCATCAGATGTTTGGAATTCTCTCACAGGGAAGGAAACCTACATTTTGGTATAGATGAGGAATGTCCAGCTGGGTTTTTGCATTGACATTATAGGCCTGCTGAATTTCTGCATCGCCCATTTTTGTTCTGGTTTTCCGTTTATGAAGAGTTCGCCAGCTTTTATTTCTAATACATCTCCAGCCACGGCCACAGCTCGTTTTACATACGGATCTTTTTCTATCGATGGCTGCATGCACGCTGTCGCCAGGGTAGTTGAACACCACAATGTCATTTTCTTTCAACATTGCTAAATGCTGGAAGACGGAAGGTATGGTAATTTGATGCTTTTCTACATAAGATTTTTGGGTCGTTTTAGGGTTGCCGTCTTTTGCTCTGTCAAATAGAGTAGATTGTAAAACAGCACCGCCAAAAGGTCTCATAGGCAGCCTAAGCCCATATTTTAGTTTATTGACAAAGAGAAAATCTCCCACTAAAAGGGTTCTCTCCATAGATCCCTGTAGGGATAGCAAATGGCTGGAAAAGAGAAAGTATGTATCACCGTAGCAAAAACATGGCATAAGTGATAGAACTCCAGAAAAGAATCCTTTTTATTTCCTCTTCATCAATGTCTTCTTCATCTACAAGTTCCAGTAGAGGAGGAATAATTGACAACAGCCAAATAAACAAAAGGCAGTGCAGATTGTCAAAAACTTTTTGTCCAAAAGCTGGTCTTTCCAAATCTTTCCATTAGAAAATAAATGAAAAACAGAAATCATCAGCAGTTCCACGATAGGAAATAAGTCAGAACCACCCACCATTTAGGTCTTTTGGTTTCTTTAAGAATGATGAAATAGTTATAAAACAGGACAAATGCAAACAGTGGATTGTATCCCATTTTCTTGAAATAATTTCCAAGTGGAAATTCCTAGTAATGCACTGAGAATGAGAATGTATAGTGAATAAGTCAGTAAGTATTCCATTTTGAATATTTTATGGATTTAATTAGGGATTGTTTTTCTCTCTTGATTCTATAAGTGAGAATACTTGGTCCATTGATAGGTTGAACATTTCGTTTTCTTGAGTCACAGGCGAGAGTAATATTTTAGTTTTCTCTTCCCCAAATTCAGTGATTAGTTTTCTCCCAATCTTCATTTTTCTATAACTACGAAACCCCAGCGTATCACCGCCCAAAGAGGTTTGAACCAGCAGAGTTTGTATTTATCATCGATGAATTTCTCCGATGGATTTCAGTGTCGTATCTCTATCCCATGCATCTTCAGCCATATGGGATAACCGCTCTTTTTCATCTTTTTAGGGATAGATATCTAGCGCGCCTTCCTTTTCAGAAGGGATGGTTTCTCCATTCTATTTGGTCTGATTCGCTCAGCTCATCATTGACATAGCTCACGATATCTTCGTCATATTCTCTCCAGTCCACCCAGAAAATATTTTCACTATCAAAAAGTTTCAATATTTTCAATGGGATTATCTGATAAAAAGTTCTGAGTTTCTTCGATCATAATTTTTCTATTTACTGCAAATATAGGCTAAATATTTGCCTTTTTCTTATTCTTATAATCCTAAAAACTTCTCTTTTACGCTAAAGTTTCCTTTTCTTCCGATAATCCATTTCAGAGGCGATTACAGCGCCTAATGCAAAAAGCCGTTTCGGTTGAAAGCGGTGTGTTTTATCTCGATTTCGTCCACTTCAGAACGATAAGTTACGATGTAGAGTTCCGAGGACTTCCTCTTCTCTTATGGCTCTTGATGCCCCAGTTCTTTACCTAGGGTTTCATCCAGTTTTCCATTTTTCAAAATCAGAATTAGAGATAATGTCCTGCGCAGAGAAATCGCTGTTCCGCTTGGTTTATCCAGCTTGTGGATGTGGTGAATTTCTTCTAATTGGCAGTCATGCAGTCATTGTTAAAAGGTTTCATCAGCTGAGCCAATTTTTCATTCAAAGCGAAGAATAAATTCACTCCCAGACTAAAAATTAGACCCATACAAAAATGCAGAGTTGTTTTCTATGCAGATCTATTTCAGGTTTTTTCTCAAGCCAGCCTGTGGTTCCGCATACTACGGGAATGCCCTGTTCAAGGCAGAATTTGATGTTTCCAAATGCAGATTCTGGACTAGAAAACTCTATCACTACATCAGGGTTATTTAGGTTTTCCAAAGTGGGAGATTCATTGAGGCCGAGCCACTATTTCGTGTCCTCGTGTTTGGGCTATTTTATCAATAATCTGCCCCATTTCCGTATCCTACTAATGCTATTTTCATTGGTTTAAAATTTATATCTTAGGGCAAGACCTGCCTTTGCTGTATGTATTGGGTCTGTGTAATCGTGCAGAATGGTAGGAGAAATCGCTAAATCTGGGTCTTTACGCCCTTCATCAAGGTGGGCGTCTACCACAGCATCTATGATGTTTAGCAGATATATTCCTGCAGTGATAGCGATGGCGTAGTCGCGGTATCTTCTTCTGGAATCTTGGGTGTTTCCGAGGGCTGTCTTTAAGTCCAGTCCCTGTAATTCCAGAAAAACTCGTGCTGTTGACCATTTAACTCTGCTTCAAAGCATTTTTGTATCTTTTTGTATTGTTTTTGGTTCCAAATGATGAAACCTACCCTGTTCCTATCGCTCCCCAGACAATAGGGATTTTCCAGTATTTGCGATTGTAGTACTGTCCCCAGCCAGGGATGACAGCAGACCGCCAGCCAGCTTTTGGTGAGGTTGAGCCCAGAATAAAGATGTTTTTTTATGGAGTAGTTCTATGTCCGTGACTATTTCAGTTATCTATCTGTACAGAGTCTTTTTCTCTGCTTCTTGTAGCAAAGAAAAAATAAGAAATAAACACGAATATAAAACCGAATAATTTTTCATTTGATTTAGTTAAAAATAAGAGAGGTTTTCTCTAACTCTTCTTCATTGTCAAAGTTAAGGACTATTTTCCTTTGTCTCCCTTTGCAGAAGATTTTATTTCTACTTTTAGTGCCAGAGCATCAGCAAGGGTTTTTTTCAGCTCTGCGAAGGTTGTTCGGAAGGGTTTTCGCTCCTTGAAATAGAAATTTCTTTTGGACTTTTTGAAATGTTTTGCAGCTTCTTCCGCCTGTCTTACACTTAGTCTGTTGTTTACAATTTGTTTGAATAAAGCCTGCTGGTCTTCAGGGTTTTCTAAACTTAAAATCGCTCTTCCGTGTCCAGCGGAAATGTCGCCATTCGGATCGCCTGCTGAACATCTGGGTTTAGTTTTAGAGTCGGATAGAGTTGGTGATTGTACTTCTCTCTTTCCTACACGCTGGCTGAGTGCTTCCTGCTAAGACCGATTTCCTCTAATAATCTCTGATAGGTAAGGGCTACTTCTATGGCGTCTAAGTCTTCTCTCTGGATGTTTTCCACCAAAGCCATTTCGAGCAGTTCTTGGTCATTTACCAGTCTTACATAGGCAGGGATTTCTTTTCAGATCCAGCCATTTTGGAGCACGGTATCTTCTTTTCCCAGAAATAATCTCAAATTTAGCTCCGTCTTTTCTTACCGTTATGGGTTGTATAATCCCAAAACCTTGATGGATTCAGCAAGTTCCTGCAATGCCTTTTTCATCAAAATGAGTTCTCAACTGGTTGGCATTAGGATAGATATCCTCGATAGGAATTTCTACAATATTTTCCTACCAAATCCTTTTGCTCCTGCATCTGTCGCAGACTGCACGGCTTTTGGACTCAGCACTCTAGAATGGCTCCGGACCACGTCCCCATAGCTCTTTTTATCTTTCATAGATTTTGTATGTTTACGAACGCTCTTTTTGTCTTAATTATTATCAGAGCGATTTACTTTTGATTTTTACTTTCCTTCTTTTTGCTCGGAATTTTTGTTCATTTTTCAGCAAAATTCTCTCTGCCAGTTGTATGTACTGCACAGCACCTTTTGCTCTCGGCATCGTATTTTAGGATACTTTCACCAAAACTCGGCGCCTCGCTCAGACGCGTATTTCTGCTGATGATAGTTTCGAAAACGATTTCAGGGAAATGTGAGTTGGTTTCCTCTACCACTTGGTTAGAAAGCCTTAGACGAGAGTCAAACATCGTTAGAAGAAGCCCTTCTATATCCAAGTTAGGATTGTCGGAAACTTTGTATGTTTTTGATGGTGTTTAGAAGTTTTCCAAGCCCTTCTAATGCGAAATATTCACACTGAACAGGGATGATAACCGAATCCGCAGCAGTAAGTGCATTGATGGTGATAAGCCCCAAACTCGGCGCACAGTCTATAATGATATAGTCGTACTCGTTTTTATCTCCTTCAAAAGCTTCTTTCAGCATGTATTCGCGGTTTTCCTTGTCCACCAGTTCTATCTCTGCCGCTACTAAATCTATGAGACGGGATAATATCTACATTTGGCGAAGAAGTAGGAGGATGCACTCACGGACTTTGGCGTGATGTTCCAAAAGGTCATATGTGGAATATGTAACTTCATCTACGCCCAGACCAGAAGTAGCATTGACCGTGGGTCTGCATCTATTAACAAAACTTTTTCTCTAAAACGCCCAATGCAGAGGCTAGATTTACCGAAGTGGTAGTTTTTCCTACACCTCTTTTGATTGGCAACACCTATAATTTTACCCATATTCAAAAATATTAGGCTCCAAAAATACAATTATTTTTAATGTTTCACGGTATGTCAAAAACCAATAATTCTGTAAATATTTATAAATCAAAAGATTAACTATTCGTAAATTTATCCACACATTTCTTATCTTTGTGGATAAAATTTTTCTAATGACCATCATCCAAGTCAAAAATCTTTTTCCGAGGAGCTTCAAAGCCTTTATACTTCGAGCAGAGTGCGAGGAATTATTTTTATTTTCTGTGATATTGAATTTGAATAAGATAGATGTTCGCTCACAGCTCGAAAAATTCTATTTCTACGAAAACCAAAAAGAGTTTCTAAAAATCATATCTATACTAAAAAGAAGGAAAACCTTATCAGCAGATTTGGGCGAAACTTATTTTTATGGAAATAAATTTTTCGTTGATGAAAATGTCCTCATTCCACGCCCTGAAACAGAGGAATTGATAGAATTGATGAAAGCAGACTAAGCCATCTGAAAAAGAAAAAAACTAAAATTCTGGATGTAGGGACAGGGAGCGGTTGCATCAGTATTTCTTTGGCAAAATATTCTCAAAATGCCGAGGTCAGCAGTATTGACATTTCTGAAAAAGCACTAAATATAGCCCAAAAATGCCGATTTTCATAAAGGTGAAAATCAATTTTATCAGAAAAGATTATTTGACTGGGAAAACTGGATGAAATTTATGATATCATAGTGAGTAATCCTCCATATAGATGTTTTAGAAAAGGAAGAAATTTTGCATTCTGTGAAAGGTTTTGAACCTAATATAGCGCTTTTCGCTCCTGAAAACAGAGTTCTTGCCTTTTTATGAAAATAGCCCAAGACTCTGAAAACCATCTGAAAAAGGAGGCTCTGTTTTTGGAAATCAACCAAAATTAGGAAAAAGAAACATTGCAGTTGTTTCAGGATGTTCTTACGAAAATCCGAACTTATAAAGGATTTATCAGAAAATGACCGATTTGTGATTGGTGAAAAATAAAATCCTCTATAATTTAGAGGATTTTTCTTATTTGCTGTTGTATTTTTCTAAAATTTCTCTGATGTCGCGGTCGCCTACCATCTGGTCTACTTCCTTCGCGATTTTCTGGTTTGTCAGAAAGCAGAGCTTTTAGTTTTTCTTGTATCTGCCTCTTTACAGGGATGTTTACAATCTCGTCGCCTTTTACGAAATAGTCTTCGTGCTCGTAGTTGGCATCCCAAGTGTCAGCTCTGTAGCTGAAATATCTTCTGTACCAAGAAACATCTCCTTGCAGCATGACTTTCGAATAATTTTCCGTTTTCTTTAGCTCTGGTATTTGTCGAAAAACTCTTTGTTCATTTTTCTATCGGTGAAATTCAAGGTAAAAATATCCTTGTCCCAAAGTCTCACCGCTTGTCTTTCTTTTCGCCGACTTTTAAAGCCGTTTTCAAAAACCAACGGATTGAATTTGTTTTTGCTCAATACATGAGGATAAAAGATTAGCCTTGGTAGAAATAGTATCGGTAGAAATTACAGGAATGTATCTGATATCAGTCTGTTGAGCCTTTGCTAATGAGATGATACTCAACAAGATAAATGCAAATGTCATAAATATAATCTAAAAATTTAATTTAAAAATATTAAACGAAAAGGTGTTTTTACCACCTTTGCAGGAATGTTTTTATTTCTTATTTGGATGAAAATAGCAGATTCTGGTTTAGAAAGCTCAGTTTTTACATAAGCCAGTCCCAAGTCCTATTTTTCTTCATTGGCGAAGATGTTCCAGAGGTCACTTTTTCCGATGACATTTCCTTCTGCATCCACCACAGGATAGTCGTGTCTTGGAACGCCTTTTCAAGTAATTCAAAACCAACTAACTTGCAGGAAACGCCTTCTTTTTTGTTTTTTTGAAAAATTCAGCATCCACGAAATCACCTTTCCCCAAGTTTTCGTAATCCAGCCCAGCCAGCTTCCAGCGGAGAGGTAGAGTCATCAATATCATTGCCATAGAGACAGAATCCTTTTTCTAATCTCAGCGTATCTCTTGCTGCCAGCCCGCATGGCACGAGTCCTTCCTCTTTTCCCGCTTCTGTGAGGGCGTTCCAGAGCTGCTCGGCATTTTCACTTTTTAAAATAAATCTCAAATCCGCCGCTTCCTGTGTAGCCTGTGTTTGAGATGATTACATCCTGCACGCCGTCCACCGTTCCGATAGTGAAAGTGATAATAATGGGAATTTCGGAAGATTAGTGCTGGTTAGCTTTTGCAAAATCTGTAGTTGCCAAAGGCCCTTGGATAGCGATTAGAAGTTTCATCGAAATATTGGTCATTTTTGCTCGAATTTTTCTATTGAATTTAGAAATATGATTCCAGTCTTTTTCAATGTTAGAAGCATTGACCACCACGAAATATTTTCGTCCGTCATTTTGTAGATGATGAGGTCATCCACTATTCCTCCTTGTCCGTTCGGAAGGCAGGAGTACTGGGCTTTTCCATCAGTTAGCGTATTTAGGTCGTTGGTAGTTACATATTGCAGAAGGTCTTTTGCGCCTGCGCCTTCTATGAAGAACTGTCCCATGTGCGATACATCAAACATTCCTGCTCTTTTCTCTCACAGCGAAATGTTCTTCCGTCACGCCAGCATACTGGACAGGCATATCAAAACCAGCGAAAGGCACCATTTTAGCGCCGAGTTCTACATGTTTGTTATAAAGTGCTGTTTTTTCATTTTTAAATTTAAATGATTATATAATTTGTGAGTATTTTTATGTCTATAATTTGTTTGGTAATGTAATCCCAAGTTTTATTGTCTTGGATATCAGTTTTTAGAATATTCTTTTTGTTGGTTTTTATTATAATTTTTTGGTATGGGATGATCCTATTATCAGTTCTTTGCTCGGTTTTCCCTTTTCAAAAATCTCTCAAATCAATTTTATCAATGAACGCCTCCCAGTCTTTATTATTGTTATTTAATGACAGATTTACTATGTTTTTCATCAGTTACGCCTTCTGTAAGACGATAAATAATAGAATCTTTGGTTATCACTAAATGTACATTTTTACCACTCTTATCTCCTCCTGTTTGAGCATAAATTATCCTTTCTATTTTCTCAGTATTTTGTTTTTCAGAAATGCTGGTTTTTCTGAGTGTCTGGGCAGTGGCATTGCTTTCTCTGTTCCATTACAAGAATGAAGCCAATACAAAACGAAAAATAAAGAAAAACTTTTTCATAAAAATAGTTTATTTATTCATAAATGCTTTTTCTTCCCAAATTCCTTTGCGATGATTTGTAGTAAATCGTACCAAACTTCCCTGTCACGGTCGTTTCCGCTAAGCGTTCATTTTTCTATAAGTCTTTTTATCAGTTTTGATGATAATGACTTCGTCCTGCCCATCAACAGCCTGTTCGCTGGGACCATCTCTCAGTTTTTGAATCTATCCAGATTTATTTTTTAGTGAAAAGCTCTCCAGTTCTATGGGCGTGTATTTGATAGCGAAATTTCCTTTTTGGGAGTTCTTCTGTTTTGTCCCATTAGAGGTTTTTGCTTCAAATTCTATAGAGAAATTGATGGTGTAATGGCTTGAATAAAGAGCCATTCCTCCAAATATATGGACTCTACCTGCTGTATTTTTCTCCTGTCCGTGCAGGGAAATAGAAGTGAAAAGCCAATGCGAAAAATAATTTAAATAATAATCATGATAAATGCTGTTTGTATTCGTTGAGTATTATTTTTAAACCATTCTGTGAAGTTTTTCTGGTTTTTCTTTCATTTCTCTGTCCAAATCCTCTGTGGAAATGTAGCGTACTTCCGAAACTTCCTCTGAATTTAGGCTGAAATCACCTTCAAAAATCCAGTAAAAACATAGTCCAGCTCATGCTCCCAAAGTCCCTGTCCTACATCAGCTTTATAGATAAAAATGAAATTTCTCCTCTATATCAGCAAAAATCCCAAGTTCTTCCTGCATACGCCTCAGAGCAGCTTGTTTATAGGATTCTCCTCTCGCGTGGATGGGAGCAGACTGCATTAGTCCATAGATTGGGTGAATGGTATTTAGTTCCAGCTCTTCTTTGCAGAAGCATTTCTCCTTTTGCATTAAACAAAAACAGAAAAAAAGCACGATGCAGAACTCCTTTTTCGTGGGCTTCCTGCTTGTTCATTACGCCTAAAAATTCATCATTTGGATTGATTAAAACTACTTTTTCTTCCATTTGTTCAATAAAGGACAAAAATTTAGCAATTTATTTTTAGTCTGAAATATCAAATATTTAAAATCAAATTTATATCTTTGTGGGATAACTATTATTAGAAATTTATTTAAAAACTATTATTATGAAAGTATTAGCAAATGATGGCTTAGACCAGTCTGAATTGATGGTTTGCAAAAAGCAGGTTTTGAGGTGATTACAGATAAAGTTCCACAGGAAGAATTGATAAACTATATCAATGAAAACCAAGTGAGAACGCTTTAGTGCGTAGTGCAACCAAAGTAAGAAAAGGATATCATAGATGCTTGTCCGTCTCTGAAAATCATCAGTAGAGGAGGAGTAGGAATGGATAATATAGATGTGGAATATGCACGAGAAAAAGGAATCAATGTAATTAATACACCTGCAGCTTCGTCAGCATCTGTGGCAGAATTGGTTTTTGCTCATTTGTTTTCAGGATGTAGATTTTTGACAGATTCTAAACCGAAAAATGCCAGTAGAAGGCGATACTAAATTTGCAGAGCTTTAAAAAGCTTATACAAAAGGCGTAGAGCTGAGAGGAAAAACTATCAGTATCATTGGTTTTGGTAGAATTGGTCAGGAAGTTAGCTAAAAATGGCTTTAGGTTTGGGAATGAGAGTTTTAGCGGTAGATAGTCTTTGCTGAAAAAGTAAATGTAAAAGTAGAATTTTTCAATGGGCAGTCAGTAGATTTTGAAATCAAAAACTCAGTCTAAAAGAAGAGGTTCTAAAAGAAGCAGATTTTGTTACGCTTCATGTTCCAGCTCAAAAAGAATTTGTTATTGGTCAGAAAGAATTTGATTTAATGAAAAATGGAGCGGCACTAGTAGAACTGTGCAAGAGGTGGAGTAGTAGATGAAGAAGCGCTTTTTAAAAAGCTTTGGATAGCGGTAAATTGGCTTTTGCTGGGTTGGATGTATTCATCAATGAGCCTACACCTGCTAAGAGTGTTCTATCTCATCCCGAAAAATTTCATTAACTCCTCATACAGGAGCTTCTACTAATGAAGCGCAGGATAGAATCGGTATTTCATTAGCAGAACAGATTATATCTATTTTAAAAATAAAAATATAACTGCAATACTATCAGAGTCTTATCATTTTTTTGATAAGACTTTTGTTGTTTATAAATGAATTTAATTTTTGTAACTTTGCAGAATAGAATTGACTTATGTCAATAGAAAATAAAGCAGTATGTCAAATCAAAAATTCTATATGTCACTACAGAGATGTTTCCTTATCAGGAGGGAACAAATATGGCTTCGGAGGTGAATAAGATGGCTCTGAAAATGCATCAGGAAGGAAATGATGTGAGGGTTTTTATGCCGAGATTTGGGCTGATTAGTGAGAGAAAATATCAGTTGCATGAGGTGATCCGTCTTTCAGGGATGAATATTATTATAAATGATTTGGATCAGCCTTTGATAGTGAAAAGTGGCATCTTTACCAGGGGAAAGGTTGCAGGTGTATTTTATAGATAATGATGAGTATTTCAAGAAAAATCTTACTATACAGATGAAGAAGGGAAGCCTTTTGAGGATAATGATGAGAGAGCCATTTTCTTTACAAGAGGAGTGATAGAAACTATCAAAAAGCTGAACTGGGTGCTAGATGTGATACACCTTAATGGATGGATGTCTTCTTTTGTAGCGATATATTTGAAGAATTTTCTATAAAACAGATTCATATTTTCAAGATACTAAACTTGTTTTGTCTGTTTATAATGAGAAAGAAATTTTTAGTTTAGGAAAGGAAATAGAAGAGAAATTGAAATTTGATGGAATAAGCGATCTGAAAGCTATTGAAAATCCCTACGATACAAGATTTTTCTGTCGAAGGGAATGGAGTTTAGTAGATTTGGTTGTGAAAGGAGATAAAAAGCTGAATAAAACATTAGAAGAAGGCTTTTGAAAAATACAGAAACACCCTAAAATGGATGGATGTTAATGAAGAGGAGAATATCAGAAATTTATAAATAAAACTAAAAAACAGATGAATAAAAATAAAGTCAATATTATCAGTTTTTTTCTTTTGGAGGTTTTGATGGTCAGCTGTAATTCTGATGCTGATGATTTAGGGAAAAATCTTTTTCGATGGTAATTCTGTTGCTGGGAAATCAGGTTTCTTATGACTTTGGTAGTCTACAATATAAATAATGGAGATGATGTGAGAGCGGATTCTTATGCGTTGCAAAGAGCTACATTAGGGAGCTTTTACTGAGGGGACAGTTTGGTATGCAGAAAGTCAGCATATGTCACTCAAGTGAGATTGTCCTCATATCGCCTAATCTTGGAGACTAATCCAGTGGTGGATTCTGTGGTTTTTGAAATTAAACCACAATATGATCTGACAGACCAAAACGGTTGTTACAACCAAATGTGAAACTCATGGAGGACAGGCATGCAAATACAGACATGACAAACATATAGAAGCTGTTAAATATGGTAATCCAGCAGCTACGATTAATAATGATGTTCATGAAGTGCTAGATGATTTTGGGGAGCTGTGGGACGGAAAAATTATCAAATAGCACGGTTTGCAACAAGGAGCAGTTCGTTGGGACTAAGGAGTTTTTTCAGGGAATGTTTATGCAGTTAGGTATAAATATGAAAACTTCATAGATAATGCAAATCTTTGTTAAAGAGAAGCAGGATTAGAATCAATTTAGATAAAACTTTTTTCAAACTAAAAGATAGCTGATAAAAGTGGAGCTTCAGAGTTGAGCAATCGAAAGTACTTTTGTGAATTATTTTAAAGGGATTAAAATTTTCAGTCCAAGAAAATGATGGATATTTGATAAACTTTCGCTCCTAATGAAGTGACAATGACTATGTATTATCTAATGATTCTGGGCGGGAAAAATCAAATGCTTTTAGTTTTGATTTAGGTTCTTCTAAATGTTCATTTTAGCTGAGATATCATACACTAGAAGTTCTACATTTTAATACTGTTATGACTAATATCAATACTACTAGATGGAGATGCCCTACTTTATATGCAAGGGAATGGGAGGTCCAGGAGCTGGGGTAAAACTGAAATGGAGCTGGATATAAGTGAGTCTTGAAAAGACTTTATCAAGAGATAGTGGTGCAGCGATTCTTTCAGCTAAAAATTAGATTATACAGATACCAATACATGGAATAATCTTATACTAGCCATCTAGTTTCTTGAGTTAAGAAAAACTAGGAGAGAGACTGAGTTTATTACGGACTTAAATAAACAATGTTGACTAAATAGTAATTATAGTTTAGTAAAAAGCTTATGCTCTAATAAGTAATCCTGCTTATGATATTGATATTACAAAAACAATCAAAAGATATTGTAGAAAAAGGAGTAGAGCTAAAGATTTGGTTATCAATGTTGGAAGTATCTTTAAGAGGAGCTAAATGGCTCTTTGGTAAGTGAAGATTATAATTCAATGTTTAGTTCTCCTATACAGGGTGATGTTTTAGTAGGAACTGATGCTGCAAAATGAAAAATAGAGCAAAATTAATTGTAACATATGTTGCAAAATAATATAAATAAAAACCAAAAGAGGAAAAATATATGTGTGGAATAGTAGGATATACAGGACATAGAAAGGCTTATGATATTGTTATCAATGGTCTTAAAAAGATTAGAGTATAGAGGTTATGATAGTGCAGGGGTGATATTAGAAGGAGATAATGATACTTTTGAATTGAGAAAAACTAAAGGGGAAAGTTTCTGATTTGGTAGAAATTTCTAAAGAATTAGCAGGATTTTGCTCATGTGGGATATGGGGCATACTAGATGGAGCTACCCATGGAGTTCCAAATGATAGTAAATTCACATCCTCATTTGTCTAATAATGGGAAAAATTGCAGTTGTTCATAATGGGATTATAGAAAATTATGACACTATAAAGACAATGTTGATAGATAAAGGGATTTACTTTTTTGCTTTCTGATACGGATACAGAAGTATTTGTTAATCTAGTACAATACATTATGGACAGTCAGAATATAGATTTTTCCTACTGCTGTAAGGTATGCACTTAATGAAGTCTATGGGCGTATGGAATTACGGTGATGCATAAAGATTATCCAGGGAGTGTTTGGTTGTTGCTCGCTTTAGGGTTCTCCATTAGCTATTGGTGTAGGAGAAAATGAATATTTTTTGTAGCATCTGATGCTTCTCCTTTTCGTAGAATTTACTAAAAGAAGCTATTTATTTAGAAGATGGTCATATGGCGATACTTTCTTTGAGAAAGGAATTGATATTAGAGCTATAGCTGATAATCAGGTAGTTGTTCCAGAAGTGCAAGAGTTAAAATTAAGTTTGGAGCAGATAGAAAAAGGTGGTTATGAGCATTTTATGCTAAAAGAAATTTTTCGAGCAGCCTAAAATCAGTTTTGATACAATGAGAGGGCGTCTTTGGTTGATGAAGGGTAATCAAAATGGCTGGTATTTGGGATTATTTAGAGAAATTTCACTAAAGCAGAGAGGATTATTATTGTTGCTTGTGGGACATCTTGGCATGCAGGATTGATTGGGGAATATCTTTGATAGAAGAATTTGCAAGAATTCCAGTAGAAGTGGAGTATGCATCGGAATTTAGGTACAGAAATCCAATCATTACTAATAAAGATATTGTTATAGCTATTTCTCAATCGGGAGAAACAGCAGATACTATGGAGGCAATAAAGTTAGCAAAAAGTAAAGGTGCTTTTGTTTTTGGTATTTGTAATGTTGTAGATTCTTCTATTTGCTAGATTCTACAGATGCAGGAGCTTATACGCATGCGGGACCAGAGATAGGAGTAGCTATCTACTAAAGGCCTTTTACAGCATCAGTTGACTATTTTATCCCTTTATTAGCATTAAAAGTTAGGAAAGACATAATGGTAATTTGAGCAATCATGATTTTATGAGATTTGATTAGCTGAATTAGATGCTATCCTAAAAGAAAATAGAGGAGGTTTTAGAAAGTCTACTCATGATTATTTAAAGGAAATAGCTAAAGATTTTGTTGAAAGTGCTACTAAATTTCTTATATTTAGGACGAGGATATAATTTCCCAGCTGCATTAGAAGGTGCATTGAAATTGAAAGAAATATCTTATATTCATGCAGAAGGGATATCCTGCGGCAGAAATGAAACATGGACCTATTGCTTTGATAGATGAGAAATATGCCGATTGTAATCATAGCTCCAAAAAAGGACATTATGATAAAATAGTAAGTAATGTTCAGGAAATTAAAGCAAGAAAAGGAAAAAGATTTCTAGCTGTAGTGAATAAAGGAGATAAACAAGTTTGCAGCAGATGTCTGATTATGTGATAGAAATCCCTGAAACATCAGAGTGTTTCTCTCCAATATTAGCTTCAGTTCCGCTTTACAAATATTATCTTATTATATAGCGGTTTATAGAGGCGTAAATGTAGATCAACCAAGAAATTTAGCAAAATCTGTAACATGGAATAGAATAAATATAATTTAGAATAAAAATATAAAAAAAGATATAATGAAAAAGAATAGTTCTTTTTAGTTTATCGGCGACTAGCTTTACTGACCTCATGTTCTCTCGGAGGAGGAAAAAGAGGAAGTGCTAGAAGACCAGATACCAAAGGAGAGTGGTATCTCGAGAGAAATCAAAGTGCCTTTTGTTGCAGGAGAGACCTTATGGAATGGTTGCTATTTCAGGAGGTTCTTTTCGTGATGGGACAAGCAGATCATGGACTTTCACGATGACTCCCTGAAAAAAGCTCCTATTAAAAGACAGTTACTGTATCTTCATTTTTTATGGATGAGACGGAGAGTTACTAATGGGCAGTATAGATTGTTTATCAAACTATGTGAGAGACTCTAGTGCTAGAGACTTTGCTTGAGGCTGAGGAGGACAATCTGCTGGGATGGGAATGAGCTCTGAATATGCTTATTTAGTGCAAGGAGATAAAGGGACTCAATCTGGATATCAGCAGTTCTATAGAATCTCAAGGAGGGAGAGATGGTTATGATGAGTCTAAAAGATTGGATTGGTCTGTTCCTCTAGAATGGAATATTAATCAGATATCCAGATGCTAAATATGCAGAGGTATAGAGAGTATGTATGTAACTCCCGGAAAAAGAGGGATAAATAATGAGCAGTCTAGATACTACAAAAATTATACCGTATTGGGCAGATATCAGATGGTCTAAGAGACTCTCGTAATAAGAGAAAACTAGCATAGCAGTTTATCCAGATACAATAGTATGGGTTGAAGAGATTTTAACTATGCTTATAATGAGCCATTATTTAATCAATATTTTCTGGCATAAAGCATATAAAGACTATCCTGTAGTGGGGGTTACTTGGGATCAAGCTAGAGCTTTATGCTGATTATAAAGACGAAAGCAAAAAGCAGATTCTAATGACAAGATCTAAAGAAGAGATAGCAAAAGCCAATGAAGTTTAGACTTCCTACTGAAGCAGAATGGGAATATGCGGCTCGTGGTGGTCTAGAAAATGCAACTTATCCCTTGGGGAGGACCTATGTCTGATGGATGATAGAGCTTGCTATTTAGCAAATTTTCAAAGCCTAAAAAGAGGAAACTATATAGAAGATGAGAAAAAGGGTACATATATGTATACAGCTCCTGTGAAGAAGTTTCCCTAAGAATGGATATGGACTTTATGATATGGCAGGGAAATGTGGCAGAATGGACAGAGTCTCCATATAATAACTCTACCTATTTATTCTCTTCTACATTAAATCCCTAACTTATCTAATGAAGCGTATAGTGAGAGGTGAAAGAAAACTGTAAGAGGTGGTTCTTGGAAAGATGTAGGATATTTGTTGATGGTAGGAGCAAGAGATTGGGAAAGAAAAGACTCTAGCGAGAAGTTATATAGGATTTAGAACTGTTCAAGATATCCCAGAGGGCAGCTAAAATCAAGAAGCTAAAAAAAAAGAAGATAAAAATTAAATAAATATTAAATCATAAAAATTAAAAGTTATGTTTAAATCAAAAGATGCTGAATATTAAACTTCATGTGTATTCAATAGGTGCAGCAATAGTAATTTTTCAGAGCATTGGTAAAAATTACTCATCTTCATATCCCTGGTGTAAGTGGTAACTTTATCTTTAGGATTGGGGCTTGCAGTGGAATGCTCATCTTTATCTGTGTTTGCATTTAACCCCTCCTGCAGAAGAAACTAAATATGCATGGGAAAATGTATATCCAGAATTGATGGATGCTAATGCTACTCCAAAAACCAGAAAAACTGTAGAATCTAAGTTACATCTAACATTTCTGAGATTAGAAGTTTCTTTATCTGAGAAAAATTGGATAAAATGTTAGCAGATGCTAGAATTGGATGTTGCTATGTTCGAAAGATTGAGAACAGGATTGATAAAATTCTCTCACTCTGTGGATCAGATTAACCAGACTGTGGATGTTTTCTTCTACTCACAAATATAACTGAGCAAATGGCTTTGGCTGCTAATCGCCCTAGAAAGCATCAATGCACTATACGCTCTACAATTAGAGCACGGAAGACAACAGTCTGAAGTGCAGCATATGTAGCTGACATCCAAAAATCAGCTGAACAGTCAGAAAGTTTAATGAAGAATTGAAAAGGATTGACCTACAAACCTTAATAAGCTTGAACAGAGTTTATGGAGGTATGTTAACAGCGATGAAAGCTTAATTTCTCATTGCTTGATTTTAAATAATTTTTAAACCAAAAAATTAAAAATGGCAAAGAGAAATTATCACCTCGTCGAAAGATGATTAACCCTAATGTAGCTTGGTCTTTCATCTGTATGTTGGCGATGCAAATTGACCAAGAGATTATTAGATCTTATTTTGATACTAACTCATCTACAAGAGTCAAGAGAGTTGACTGAAAATAAAACTGATAAAATTGCGAGGCCAAACCTTAAAAGGCTAAATCTGAAACTAATGAAGCAGCAGCTCAAAACTATGAAGATTTATCAGGGATTGAAAGGAAAAATCAATGCTGTAGTAGAATCAATAGAGGCATCAAAACTCAATTGAAAGAGAGAGGCAGGATATGATGCCAAATCATGGGGTAGAAAGATAACTTCGATGCTTTGGATAATGGTGCGGAATATTCTACAGGTAAATTCTTCCGATGGAGGTGACGAGAATGCACTCCTTCTAAGGTTGCTAAAGACTTGACTAAAACAAATAAATGATCTTAGAACATTTATCGCTCAGTCTTTGGGAAATGTTCCAGAAATAGAAAAACCTAGTCGGAAGAGCTAGCAAACAATGGTTACTGGAGTTTCCAAAAGGTGAGAAAAGAGAGAAATGGTAAAGGATGGTTTACAATATAAGATTCCACAACCAACCATTGATCGCTGCTTTATCTAACAGGAGATTGTCCAGTCCAGAAACGAGAAACTTGCGAGTCAGGTGCTTTGGCATTGATGCTTCAAGAAAAAGTGGATGCTGATATCAAAGTTTCAATGCATACGAAGCTATCGTTGCTGGTCCTTCGGTAATTATCAAGGTCCAGCCTGCTGGAAAGCTAAAGTATTCATCGGAACATATTCTGATGATCCAAATCTTCAGTTTACAGGAGTTGATAGAACAGCTAGAGGTATGGGATACAAAACTCTAGGAGGAGGATAGAGAGAACACATGCAATGGGTGGGTACGGTTTCGTATAGAAACTCTAAAGGAGAAATGGTAGCATTACCTTTTCAAGCACAACTATAGAGTAATCGCTGGAGCGAAGTAGTAAAACTTCAAAGTGGAGCTTTGAGTTTCTGCTGATAAGATGAATGTGCTATTGGTGTGTTTGGTTTGTGGGTGTTTTTTGTTTTTCTGCGGGTGTGTGTATCAGGTGGTAGAGGTAAATGGGTTATCAGACCAGGAGCTGGAAATACTGTAAACGGTCACAGTGTCGGGAAAACCAACTAATGGAAAGAGTGGTTTCTGAATCATTTCCCATTCCGTATTAAGAGTGTTCCTGCACCACAAGGACAGATCAGATCTCAGAATGTAGTTTCTATGCCAGCAAGTTCTATTTCAAAACAAGGTGATTTCGGCAGCTTCTGCTCTGATTTCGACTTCCCTGTAAGTTTCCAAGTAACAGGATTTGGAGTTCAAAGCGCCTGGAAAAGCAGCGATGTATGTGAGCGGAAACTCTCTAAGTGCAGCTAGCTGCTTACAGCTGGATTGAGGAGCTGGAGATGCATGTTATGTATTTGATATCCAAGCTACTGCTACAGGTTTGGGTGGACAAATGCTTAAAAATATCAGCCAGTTGTCATAAATGTTCAGTAGTACGTAAATATAGTTAATATCAAAAATAAAATGAGGAAGAATATTATTGTTCTTTCTTGTGTTACTGTCTTCTGCAGAAGTCTCAGAAGGAAAGGTAAGAAGAAAGACTGCTAGACTAGACAGCTGTAGCCAAAAAGGTAAGGTAAAAGCAGGAAAGACTAAAAACTGTTTCAAGAAAGAACAGAGCAACCAACAACCTGTTGTAGTTAAAAGAGCCAGAGATTCCATTGAATCCAGTAAACTCTTTGAGTATCCTTAACTCGGATTCACCATGCTGCTTTGAGACACTACAGAAACTTGAATACAGTTAAGAAAGGGATTCTCTTATTTCCGTAAAAACAATCGTGAAATACCACGGATATGTAGAGGATAAGGATGTTGTTAGAGGTAATGAGGTGGTATGGGAAATTATTGACTATGGACAGAAAGATCAATGAGACCGATTCTGTATATCTGCTGATGGTTTAGTAAACTACAAAATCTCTATATCAGCTGCTCTAGATGGAGTAAATGGTGGCTCTGTAAAGAGGTGTATAAAGATGAGATGTTCACAGATAGAATGACTAAACAGGAAATCGAAAAATGCTAGTTCACGTGTGCGTGTGCATGACTGCTTACATCGAGAAGAGATCAATGCTGGTGAGAAAATTTCAGAGGAGGAGAAAACAACGGTATGCATAGATGTTTGTGAAAGAGCTAAATCTGAAAATGTAAAAATGCTGAAGATCAATTATGTGGTACATCGTGTGAGATGCACAGCTGAAATACAGATTGGTATTGCAGCTATGGGTAAAGAACCCTGCATCTTATGCCTTGAGAAGGACCTAATGGAGAACCTCTTGGTAACGCTGATGAGCTTATCGATTTGTTCTGGGTATTCTGTCAAGTGCAAAGGGAAGTATTGGCAAATGCAATAGTATTTAACAATAAGAACTTGTCTTCTGACCTTACTTTTGATGATTTATTGAATGCAAGAAGATTCTCTTCTATCATCTATAGTCTGAAATGGATATGGTACGAACATTAAAAGACACATTCCGAATGATGCCCTTGCTCAATTAGAGAGAGCAGAGAAAGAATCAAAATCAAATTCTCGAGATGGAGAATGATATGTGGAATTATTAATTTTATTATAATTTTTAACATAATAGCCTAGAGCAAATTTTGCCTAGGTTTTTTTCTGACCCCAATGGTTATGAGAGATACAGAATACATCATTATGAGAGATGGGATATGCACGGCTTTATTTTTGCGCATCAGCTGCTAAAGAAAATAAAGATTTTGTTGTTTTCAGGGGAAGAAGAGTGCATCACAGATTTCGGCTTGGATGATAAATCCTGTGGTTTTGAAGCGTTTACTTCTTTTTGACTTGGCAAAGGGCAGATGGATTTTTGCATAAAACTCTGTCTGAAATAGAGGCCAGTACGGGCAAGGTATTTGATAAATAAGCTATCCAAGAATTTTCATAATGAGGAAGAAAAGGGCTCTGGCGAAAAAAGATGAAGAAAGAAGTCTTAGACCTTTTTCTTCATCCTGTTTTGAAATTAGATGTGGTGAAAAAATCATTTAGTTCAGGAAGGGTGAAATCGTTCTGCAAGATTGGATGTGGAGGCGTTTTTTGGGGATGTTTTACAATGTTACAAAGAAATGAATATCTGATAAAGAAAGATTGACTATAACTCTCTCGATGTAGAAAACTCTCGGTATAAGGATATTAAGTTTAAAATATTGTTTTGCGGAAGGAATAGCGGTAGAAAGCAGAACCCTTATTTTAAAGAAATTCTATTCATATTAACAAAGAGTCATCATCTGGTGGTAAATCTCTCTCTGTGCCGCTGGAAGATTTTACGATTAAGACACTATTTTTCCATTGGAAAACGGAAAATATTATTACGGAGGAACTTGATAGGGAAAGAACGGATGAAAATGTGGATGAAGAGGCGAAGGAGCAGCAGCTGATAAAATGGGCTTTACGTCTCAGTTTTATCCAGAAAAATTCAGAGTGGAGAAATCAATGTGGGATTTCGTCCTACTGTGAGCAGATGGGAGACCCTGTAGGAAGGCATGAGCACAAAACAGCTTTATGTTTTCAATGGGCTGGGAGCGAGGAGAATCCTGAAATGGATGCTATTTTTCAAAAGGAGCTGAGTTTTATTGAAGGTAGAACCTGCTTCCAGAAGGTGTAATTTAACCAGATTTACAGAACCGGAAATAAATAAAAGATCACCATTTGGCGGGATTTATGAAAATTAGTCAAAGATGGTGTGTCAATCAATCGAGACTCCATCTGACCAAAACAACGATGAACGCTCGGTAATTCTCTTCCGTTTTCGATTTTATCTGCTTCTTCTTTCGGGTTTCTTCATCTGCGATGATGAGTATTCCAGCTCAAAATCGAAGTCTCAAAGAGTCTACGAGTGTTTTGACATCAGAGAGGCTGGATTTTCTAGAACATCTCGTTGGCTGCCAAAGTAGCATAGATGGGATGGCTTTGTCTCTTTGCTCGGGGCTTAGCCTCATATTTCGGGAACTCATCGCGAGTCACTCTCCTCTCTGAAAATAGGCATTCCGAGCAATGTTGATAGGCAGTTTGCAGCTTTTTGAACTAATGATAATTGCCCAGCTGCTGAGAAAATCTTTGTCGCCGAAAGTAGGCATTATCAGGCTGTACTTGTCTGAAAAGCTCCTCTACAGTTCCCACACCGTCAAAATGCCCAGATCTGGATTTTCCCTTCCATTCGTTTTCTAATCGTCGAAAATCGTAGCTTTTCGCTCTAATCCATTAGGGTAAAGGTCTTCCACGGATGGAGTATAGACCGCATCTACATTTTAGTTTTCTAAAAAGGTCAATGTCTGCTTTCTATGGTTCTGTGGGTATTTTCCTAGAAATCCTCAGGATTATTAAACTGGGTAGGATTCACGAAAATAGAAGAAACTACGATATCGTTTTCCTTTCTGGCTACTCGTGAGAGTGAGAGGTGTCCGCCGTGCAATTGCGCGCCCATTGTGGGAGCAAAAGCTATTTTTATGACCCTTTGTTTTGGCGTAGCTTGATATAGAATTTGTAAAATCTTTAGCGTTTCTGATAATTTCCATAATGATAAAATAATATTCGGTAAAATTGAGATTAAAGTAGTAAAAATTATGCCAAATGAAATATTAATTTAACTCGTTTTATTGGGCTTTATTTTGTAAATTTGTGCAGAATCAAGTTTCAGACCTTAGATAATGAGGAAAAACTTTAAATTTAATTGTAACATCATGTCCAAAATAGTCAAGTAGGAATCAACGGATTCGGTAGTAGGAGTTTTAGTTTTCAACACACTAATGGTTGAAAGGAGATAACATCAGTTGTAGAATTAACGACCTTGTGAATGCTGAATACATGGCATGCATGCTAAAATATGATTCAGTTCACGGGAAATTTCGCAGGAGAGAGGTTTCTGTGAGAGGACGACCATGATCATCGTAAACGGAAAGAGAATAAAGTGACTTCTGAAAGAGATCCGAACAACTTGAGAATGGAATGAAGTAGGTTGGAGATACATCGTAGAATCTCACAGACTTTTCTTAACGAAAAGATACTGCTCTGCCCACCTAAATGCTGGTGCGAGTAGTTCTTTCTGCTCCATCCAAAAGATGATACGCCAATGTTCGTAATAGAGTAAACCACAAAGAACTAAAGAGCTGATCAAAATATTTTTCTCCTAGCGCTTCTTGTACGAACTGTCGCGCGCCATTAGCAAAAGTGGTTCATGACAACTTTAAGGACTGTAGAGGGTTGATGACTACTGCACACGCAACTACAGCTACACGCAGGACTGATGGATGGTCCATCTATAGACTGGAGAGGTGGTCGTTCAGCGTGTTGAACATCATTCGCTTCTTCTACAGGTGCTGCTAAAGGCGGTGGAAAAGTGATTCAACTTCTCTTAACGGAAAAGCTGACAGGTGTGGCGTTCAGGTGCCGACTGCACAGATGTTTCTGTGGTGGATCTGGTAACGGTAGATTAAGAAAAGCAACTTCTTGATGAAATTTCATCAAGCTATCAAATCTGCTTCGAAAACGTGAAAGGAATTTTAGGCTACTGACAGGATCCTGTGGTATCTCAGGACTTCTAGGAGATAGAGAGAACTATGTATCTTCGATAGAGCAGGGGTCGTGCTTTTCTCCTAACTTCGTGAAGCTGGTATCTTGGTGTGGCAATGAGACAGGATATTCTAATAAACTGACAGACTTGCTGGCTCATTCAGCGATCTATTATAATAAACGAGAGCCTCTGAGGGCTTTATTTTATGAGAAATTTTCCAAAAGTACCTTTTCAGATGCGGCTTGAAACCAGTTTTATAGGTTTGAGTTTTAGGAATCCTTATTTTGGTTTTCAGTTGGTTTTTATTGGTTTAAAGCACTGAAAAGCTTTGCGAGCACTGTCGTTGTAGAAAGTTGTGAAATGAAAATGCAGGAAATGAGCTGGTTTTGTCAAATTTAACCCAAATGAACTCACCGCTGAGCGGTGGAAAAATCTTGGTTTTACCAGAACGGCAGAGTCAAAACCATTCTGAATTATAAAGGAGCTGGTCGGCGGAGGAATTTCTCTCAAAGGGCAGCTGGCAAAATACTTCTGCCATTTTCTCCTGAAAATTTGCGGAAATAAAGCATATATTCTGCTTCGGAGAAAACCAGTAAGATGTTTGAAAATTACTTACCAGAAAGAACTAAAAATATCGGAAATTTCAATCCTGATTCCTATTCAGCGAAAGATTGGGAGAATATGGGCTTTTCCCAAAAAGCAAGCCGAAGCGATTATTAAATACAAAAACTATCTCGGCAGGAGTTTCCGAAGCAAGAGAAAAGTTTGAGAATGTTTCATCATCAGCCAGAAAATTACCAACGGCTGGCACCTTACTTGCTTTTGCCTGAAACTGCGCTGATTTCGCTCCAAAACCGAAACAGAAAAATAAACCCTAAAATAGAATACACTTATTTTTGACCCAAATACTTTGGATCGCTGGGGCTGGCAGAGATTGGTTTTTCTGAAAAACAAGCCCAAAGTAATCGTAAATTACAGGATAAAAATCTGAAAGGAAGTTTTTAAAAATCTGGAAGATATTGAAAAATGCTTTTGTGATTTCGGCGGAAAAATTTCCAAGAGCTGAAACCTTGGATAAAACTCCAAATCCGAGAAAAGAAAGGAACCTACTAAGCTGTGTATCAGCCAACACGGATTTCTCTAAAATAGACCTGAACAGCATTACTTTCAAGCAGTTGGTAGAATTTGGGTTTAATGAAAAAGCGGCGGCAAGCTATTTAGGCTACCGAAAGAAATTAGGAGGATTTGCCGATAAACAGCAGATTTTGAAACTTATAATGTAGATAAAGACTTGGCAAAAGGTTTAATTTCCATAGCCCGATGGATGTTTCTAAAATCCAAATACGCTATCACAGATGCGCCAGAGGATTTTCCTGAAAACGCATCCATATTTCCGAAAATACGGCGATTATTTTCTACAGAGTGAGTTTCCATCAGAAAAAGAGATTTTAGAAGATAAAAAGCCACTCCTGAGAAATCACAAAAATGAAAATGTATTTGAAACAATGATAATAAAAAGTATGAGCGAAAAACTCATACTGATTTATTATGAGTTGTTAGAATCAGCGATGAACTGTTTCAATCCATTATCAGTCAAAGGATGATTCAAAAGATTCAGAATAGAAGCCAGAGGAGAAGTTACCACATCTGCACCTATTTTAGCACAATTTATGATATGCATAGGGTTTCGGATAGAGGCTGCAAGTATCTTAGTTTTCAAATGAATAGTTGTCATAGATTACTCGGATATCCTCTATCGGCTGGATGCTGTCTCAGTAGAAAATATCATCTAATCTTCCTAAAAAGGCGAAACATAGGTAGCGCCTGCTTTCCTGTAAAGAGCCTGTCAGCAGAAAATACCAAAGTACAGTTGGTTTTTATCCCATTATCCGCGAAATATTTTATCGCTTTTATTCCGTCTTTGGTCATTGGGTTTTACTACTATTCGCTCGTGTAGAGAGCTTGCAGTTCTTTTCCTTCTTTTATCATACCTTCGTAGTCAGTAGAGAGCACCTCAGCGCTTACATCTCCATCTGAAATTTCACCGAATATCTCTATAATGCTGTAGAATAGCTTCTTTTCCTTTGATTCCTTCTTTTTGCCATAAGGAAGGATTGGTTGTAACTCCATCCAAAAATACCAAGATTTTGGGCTTCTCCTGATTTGTTCTAAATTTGCTGTGTCAATAAAAATTTCATCTTTCTTGATTTTTAAAAAGGGTGCAATTTGGCGTTTATTCTCAAATGAGCAAAATTAGTCTTCTATATATAGATGATTTGCCCGTCTTCAGCTGATACGCTGTTCCTACTCCTTTGGTTTTGTTTGGGAGTTGTTTTGGTCAGCGGAAGGCGTGTATTTTTCTATCTTGTTTTCCTGGAGATGATTTCCATATTGTCTTTCCCAGGGTCCGACGGTAAAGTCTTCTTTGCTGAAAACTTCGGTCATGTTCATATTCATTACCATAGCGAGCCATCAGGAGCAACAGCAAAAACCATCGCTACCATCAAAAGATTGACCACCACACTCAGCAGGGTCAGTGTCTTCTTCTCGCTTGAAAATAGGAACTCTTCAGCGTTTTGTTTTCATATCTTGCCTTTGTTTTGGGTTGAAATTTGTGCTACATAGTCCAGATTGTTGGTGTCTTTGGCGTACCATCTTTGTTTGAATTGCAGGAGTAATCATCCGATTAAACTGATAACTAAGCCCACCACCGTATTAGCGAAAACCACCTGCATGTTGTAAGCCATTCAGAGATGTCCCCGAAGAAAAGACACGTGAGGGCAGGGCTCATCACGATAAGATCGATAAGATCCTAATACAGGCCCTACTTTTTGCAGTAGTTTAGAGTTGCGATATCTTTTTCGGCTTCGTTTTCAAAATTAGAAATCATAAAATCTGAATAAGCGTCATTCGGCGGAGATGTGCGAGCAGGTCGTGAGATAGCGGATGTAGAGCGAGTCGTCTTTCTTTGGGAGAAGGTTTCTCAGCTCGTCTATATTTTTCGGCATGATAGGGTTTTTATTGCATTGTCAGAGCTTTATCGTTCTTGAATTTGTTTACAAACTGATTGTAAAAACTCCTGTAAGAAGAAGAGCGCGAACGAAAAGTATTAGAAGAATAATAACATCTGGAATAAAGAAGGCTATTTGCTACCCAGAATAAAAACCTTTGATATTGTTTCCATTTTTATAACTGATTGTTTTCTGTTTTATTTGATTATGATTAAATTTTACTTTGTTGATTAGAATAAACTAGATTGTTTTACTTTAAATTTTTAAATAAAATATGAAAAGTTATCTTACTTTATTATTTTATTAGATGATAATTTAAATTTTTATATCTTGTAATATCATCTACCTTTTTATTTTATAGATAGAGATAAAAGTTTTCTATGTGGTTTTTCGTTATTATCTACCTTTTGATTTTTATAGATGTTATTTTTAATTTATCATCTTGTAAAATTTTAATATTAATTTAATGTGTTTCTATTATGATTTTGTTTTTATAGACTATTGATTTTAATTTTATCTCTTTAATTTCCAATACCATCTATTTATCATCATTCCTAAGATGAAAATTCCAATAAATAAGATAAAAAGAAATTCCTAAGAACTTGAAAGAAATAGAGTTCGCTTTTGGGAGACATAGATAAGATTGCTGCTGAGGTGATTATCAATCCTAAAATACCGATGAACAAGCTGGTAAGCAGATGAACCTCGATGCGGAAATCTCTTTCAGGGATCGCTTGGATGCACCACACGCTCCACCGATGATGAAACAGAGCCGAACCTGCCGAAAACAGCATGGTAATGGTGAAAAATCCATTCCTGAAAAAGTAGCTCTGTGTAAGGAGATAAAACAAAACGAGGAAACATCAGCAGAGGCAGGGCAGGCTTTTTAGAGAAGGTGTTCCATCGGTTTTCTCTGCGAAGAAAAGTCCTTTCAGTTCGGAGAAACAAAAGGCAAGACAGAGAGCATCTATGTTGTTACCAGCACCGCGATATTGCTTGAGTATAGAGGGTGTTTCGAGGCGTTTTGTATCGTTACCTGCGACTGCTCCATCGCATACGGATAAGCCCAAAACAGAAACACGACCGACAAAAACCGCGAGCTACCGCGACTTGCCAAAGTTTCCAAAAACTGAATTTCAGCACGGCATTGATGAGGATAAAACCAATAAAATATTTAAAACTAACTGCATTTTTCTCTACTTCAAAGTGTGGTTTCTTATCGAGCAACTGATAGAAATTTGATGCCTTTTTCGGTTCTTAAAACTAAAAAGGTCTTGGTGAAGATTTCCGATTCATCGTCATGATGTCATCACGAGGCTGAAAAAGGATATTTAGACATGTTTCTTCTGCCGCAGTTATTATAATGATGCTGGATTTTTGCTCTATATCCTCGGTAAGCGGAGTATGAGCTGTCTACTCTGATTTGTACATTTTTCTTGTTCTTGATAGCCTTCCAGTCTTTCTAATAAAATAGCATGATTTTTCTCTAAGAACTCTTTTTGCAGGTTGTGATATCCGCCTTTTTCTTCGTCCCAATAGACGATTTTTTCATATGAATTTTTGTAGAAGGCTGCTCAGATTTTTGAAAAACTTTTTGGCTTTAGGAAGTTTTCAAATAATTTTTCATTAGTCAATGAAAAGAATAATATTTCCCATTTGTTCCCAGAAACTTACTCTTTCGGCAGATTTTTCGGGTTGGCTCTGGATACAGAGTGAGTGGAAGTCCAGAGTAAGCTGGTCATCTTGAAATTTTTAACCAAAACCTCGTTTTTGAGTGTTGATAGAAGGTTTTCTCCGCTAGCCCAGAGAGGGATGTCTCATCATCTTCTTTGGTTAGTTTCGCTCCTTTTAAAGGCAGAAAGTCCGTTTTTCAAAAGGCGTCATATCATTGTATAGAGCTGGGATAGCCACTTTTCCTGCTGTGTTAAACATGCCGACATTTCCCGTTTTAGAATCTCGGAATTTGATGAAACCTTCATTTCGCAGTCAAACGCCATATCAAAAAGACATAAAGGCTTGTCTTTTCCGAATCCGTTTTTCAGCATGTAGTAGCTGTTAAATTCTCCATTGGCATCTTCCATAAAAAGCAGCGATTTTGTCAAACTTATTGCTGAAGTAAATCTGAATTTGTTCTATCATCACTTCTCCTTTTGCTGTTTTTAAAGCCGAAAAGATATTCTTCATCATCATAAATAGAAGTCCAGATGTCGATTTTTATAAAAACACTGCAAAGATGCCAGTAGTGAAAGGACTTGGTATTTCATAGATGTTTTAGTATTTAATGTACCTACAAAGATAGAACTGAAATTTTAAATATGAACGAAAATTATCAATTTATTAAGTTTTAAATTAAAAATAAAACTGTTTGAAATACGCTCACACTCAAACAGTAGAATCTCATTTTTCTTTTTCTTGAAATAAAATCAGCAGCCCGATGAATGCAGCTAAAATTCCTCCGCCATGAGCAGTCCGTTCAGCGGCATTTTTCTTTTTGGCTGTTCTGGATGCTTCTTCTTTTTCAGGACTTTTTCCTTCTTTGGTATTGATTTCCTCAGTACTTCGCTGTTTCATTTTTGAAGCTCAGATTTGTATTCTTTGGCTTCATTTTCTCTGAAGTTTCCTGCGATGTAGTTTTGGTTTCTCGTTATTTGCGGAGAAAGAGAGGACTCAGCCCCGGAATTCTTTCACTAGTCCATTGTGCATAGAACAAGGTTGGAAATTCTGCTCCGTGGAAGCTTTCCATGCCTTTTCGTGCGCTTCCAGCATTACGGCTGTGATGGTTTTGTAGGGAAGCTCCGTCTTTTGTGAATGACTCTGATGCCCGAGTTGTGTTTGTCCTCTACATAGGTTTCGTAGAGTTCGTTCCATTTCGTCATCTATCAGCTGGGCGTGTGAGCTTCCAGCCAAAACATATTGGTGGTGATTTCTGCAATCTGCCTGCGCTGGAAGCTTTCCCTTTCATTTTTCTTTGATGTATTTAGGGTTGAAAATAGTAGTCTGGCTTCCACTCCTACGGCTTCTTTTCCAGTTCCTGCATACGCATATTTTTGCGGTTTCGTAATCTGCAAAATAGGCATCTGGGTCTTTTCCTGTGACTTCTTTTATGGCGGTGTTCATTCCTCCCATGAGATTCAAATACATGGTCAAGGCTCAGAGCGCTCCCAAGTGTTATTTTGTCTAGCATGGATGAGGATATCCGTATTTTTGAGGGCAGCTTTTAGCATTCCTTTTTCGTATTTTCCCCATTCTTTTTCGTTTTCCGTAGAGTGCTCCCATGTTGTGCATATAGGTTTCGGCGATGTCTTTTTGAAATTCCATTTGTCTCCTGCAAAGCATCATTTCTTTTCGTTCGATTGTCGTATCTTCCTGCTGTCCCCGAAAATACGATAGTTGGACATTTTCACGAGCTTGTTTGGGCTTACCCAGCATTTCACAGTTCTTTTTCTATGGCGATGTTTCCAGCGCTTGCGCGGTTTTCAAAGTTTTCATCTTTTGCATTTGGCTGCCGGTTCTACAGCTTTTTGTTAAAAGGAATAAAGCGCGATGTCGCCAAATCTCTGAACTGTCGAAGTCTGAATGACAATGTCTATTCCTCAGTCTGCCCAGCTCTTTTGATGGAATCAGTCGACATCTACCACTCACTTCAGAAAGAATCTTCACAGGTTCTACACGTCTAGCATATAAAGGGCTTGAGCGATGGAAACGCCCTCGGTCTCTATGAACTCACTGCTCCAAAAAGTGTGAGGCTATCTTTTAGGATATTCGCCTTTGTGTGTTTTCTGTATTCCTTCTATCGTGTTTTGGGCAAGTTTCGCGCTCTTTCCCAAGCCATTTCCAGAAGGTGTCATTTTCTGCATTCACGGCATAGAGATTTCTTCCTCGTAGGCACAGCTCTTAGGTTGGCAACGGCATCACTGCCAGCCAGAAGGCGCTACATAACCGCCATATTGAGAGCGTGAAGAAAGATTTCAGCTCCATTTCAGGGCTTTTAGCGAGGCTTTCTGTAGAAAACAACATTATTGATAGTCTGTTCTATATCCAAAATCGCCACCGCTCTTTTCTCTGCTCTTTTGGGATTTACGGTTGGTTTCAGGCTTGTCCAGCTTTAGGCGTGAGACTTTTCGGATTTTCCTCCGCCGAAGCGGTGGTCGCCAGTCTTTCTCCTCGTTTCTACTCCATCGGCTTTAGCAACTTGAACTCCAGGCATTCCATCAGGGATTTTACCTGCTTTTTAGTTGTTTCTCTACTTCGGTAAGTTCGCCATGGACTTCATTTTCTTCTCATTGCTCGCAAGTAAGGCATTTCTCGCTGCGGCGTGAGGAGTTCTCTGGCTTGATTTCTGATACCGAGATTTTGCTGTTGCTGCGGTGATAAATCAGGACTTTACAGCTTTTCCATTGAGGATTTGTAGAAACGATATTTTAGCAGGATTAAGGTAATTTTCGGTAGAAAGCCACTATCTTTTCAGCGCTGTTGGTCGTCACTTTTCCTGAAATTTTATCCAAAGCGGCCAAACCTATACGCCAGCGGAAATTCGTTGCCTCGATGCAGAAACGGTGGAGCTGATTTTATCCGAGAGCTGTAAGGAACGCCCACATGGTGTAAAATTCTCCATTGATTTTTCCGTAGCGATTTCCTCCGCGAAGTTTTCCGTTTTGTCTATTTCTCCTCGGAGATAAAGGTTTTGGAGTGATGTACTGCTCCAATCTCAAACTCGTGGTACGCCCACTGTAATGGCTATTTTCTTTATTTGTAGAGAAATATCTTTTTGTGGGCTTCGTCTTTGGGCTTGTAATAATAATTGATTTTATCCAAAAGTTCATTGAATATAGTACGAGCTCACTTTTCCGCGTAAATGCTGGTGTCGAGGTACGAGATTAAAGTCGCATAAGCACGGCGTTTTGCGATGATGCTGCCCCGATGTTTCCTATCGTGTAGTAGTAGAAATGAGGAACAGCACCCACCAAAAACTTATCGCCCCAGTCATCGCTGGAAAGAGCCACTTGTTTATTGTAGTGCATTCTAAACTGTCCATGTGTTCCGAAATGAATCATAGCATCCGGCCTTGATGCCTGAGCCCAAAAGATAAGCCCGATATGGGCATGTGGAGGGATTTCTTTACCGCCATGATTTGCTTTAAACTCATCATCTGTGCTCAAGGTGCAGGCAGGCTGAGGAAGGAAGAGCCACATTTCCGAAAACTATTCTGGAAAACCGCCAAACTATCCTTTTCCATCTGAGTTCTCATAAAACCTTCAGAAACGGCACCATTATTCTTCATTGCTTCTTCATACATTTGGTTTTGCACGGAGTTTTTGAGCCAGATCTGTGTATTCTGCATCGTTTAGCCGAGAGCAGGTTTTCCATTTTGCATAAATTGTCCATGACTGCCATCGCATTGCGGTTATGAACAACATTTCCCTGCGCGTTGATGAGTTTCCTGAAAAATCAGCCCTGTTTTCAGGAAGTCCTGCGATATTGTATCCTTCGGATTTCACTACTTTTCAGAGTGTGTACAGCGAAGAGCTCGGGTCTCCAATCCCTGCGCAACGAGAGTTTGCCCTTGTCCTTTGAAGTCATCAAATGGCAACTTTCTTGTCCTGATCTCTAAGCTGATGAAATTATTAACAATCTGAGTGAATAATCGGTCAGGAATTGTTTTGAAAACGACCATTCCATCATTTCTTTTCTCCTGAGCAATAAGGACATGGATACACCGCGCCGTCCAGCTCTGGCATTACGACGTCCTGTCCCATAAATCCACGAAACACTTGCTCCATAGGGTCTTTTAGCCGTCTTCTTCCAGCTGAATAGCGGAAATAGGCGTGAAAATCGTGTTTGTCTCTGTTTAGCCAATCTACAGTCTGTACCAGGATTGGTCATCTGCAATCTTCCGTGTGGGAGAATCAGTCACGGCATCAGGGTTGATCTGTTTCCAAAGAAATTCAACTCTCTTACTGAGTAGCGAAAGGATAGACATTTAGCCCAGATGTGAAGGGAAATAATGATGCTGTCTATGTGTGCTTTGTTCCCGTGAAAAAGTGTCGAATACCAGAAACTGTGGCGATTTTGGTTTTCCTTCTTGATAAAGATTATGGGGTAATTCCTTTCATAGGCTTTTTATATCAAGAGCGACTTCCTCATCAATATGGAAAGAAAACATTTTCTCTCTCTGCGGCTTTCAGGCTCTTCAAGCAAAAAGAATTTTTGCCATCGTCTGTATGCTTTCGGACGCTATCTCGCAAAACTTTAGAAATTTTCTTTTGGTTTCCGCTGGAAAGATAGCTGTCCACTCCGACTGAGACTCGCTCAGACTGCTGATGTCGTTTTCAGGCGAGGGTCACAGACACGAAAATGTTAGCGGGACTTTTCAGCGGTTTTTATAATGGTATTTCGCTGATTTTCATCTATTTTAATACCCATTCCCCAAGCCAGAACGAAATCATAATTTTCAATTCTATTCGAGGCTGGTCTTAGTGGCACATCTTCGAATTTGATAAAAGCTGTCTTCATTGGACAGCGCCATATTGGACACTCGTAATTTGGGAAATTCACCAATGCTATGCGGGTAGCAGTAGCCCATTTGCTCCATGCGAAATATCCCAAAGAAACGGTGGCAAGAAGTCCTAATACTAATGGATAAAATTCTATTTTTCATGATTGTTTAACTTTTTATCATTGATTTTCAAGGTTATAACTCTTTGATTAAATCTTTTGTAAAATATGGAATCTTTATAAAGGATTCTAGGAAAGGGTATCTCGCTCCTTGTCATAATCACTCATAAAGTATCTCATTTCAATGCGTGTTTTGGGATTCCAGAGTCTTTCATTTCTTTGGGAATTTAGAAGAGACCATTTGAATTCTGGGCGTGTTTTCCTTTCATTGTTCCTAATGAATCATGCTTTTGAATTTCCAGCCAAGGGAAAAAGCCAGCATATCAGAAACACTGCGGTAACCTCTTCAAAATGAGCGCACAAAGAATTAGTTCTGAACATCTTTTGGGTCAAAACACATCAAAAACACCTTTCATTATGAGTAAAACAGGCTTTCTGTGAGCTTTTACTATTTCTATCCATTTGTAATCAAATAAAGATAGTGAAACAAATGTATTTGTCTCATTTTCAGTGAATAAATGCCGACCTGAAGCTCACTACTTGTGGTAAATCAAGGTCGTACCAATGGGTGATTTTGAGGCGAGCCAATGCGCTGATAACGAGCATCTAACCCTGAGCCCATCTGCCACCACTGCATCAGCACTGTGGGTCGACAGAATTTTTCGAGCTATCGTCATCTGTAAATTTGCTCTGATGCAGACTCCTGCCTGCAGAAAATTTAGCATTTTTAAATTTAGAAAATCGTAATCAATTTTGGTGATTGATTTCTAGCTTTTTCATCATAGCCAGAGCATTGGAAGGCTCCAGTGTTTCTTCAGCCTTTGCCCAAAAGAGTGATGAGCATGGTTTCTGGAGCATCTTATGTAATCGATTGGTCGAGAAATCTATTTTTCATTTTTGTAGAATCTTTATGGTGTTGAAAATGATTTAGTTATCGTCCGTATCTCGAACTTTTTATTGAAATTCCATTTTAAGCCCAGATAAAATGTCCTTCCAATATCCACAGAGGAGTAGAAGCTACTTTGTCCGCAGTGTAGTCATATTATTAATTCCGCCCGTCAGAGTAAAGCCCATCGGAAGCTTTAGTGCCAGCCGCAGCCGCCAGATAGAGTGCGCATAGCTGACGAAAGAGCCTGTTGTCATCATCATATATTTTAACTTAGTTTGGCTGAGGTATTTTCCGCCGATGATGATGCTCGGAATGTAGTATTATTTAGCCGAAGGAATGTATTCCCGCCTTGAAAGTCAGCGTGTGCGGGCGGTTTTCGGATCTTCTGTCCGATGTTGTAGTAGGAATAAGAACCTTTGAAATGGAAGTTTTGTGTCTGCTTTGTATATTGCTGATACTTCGGAACTTAGCACATCTGTATTTCCATGGAAATTAACACGGCGAAGGGTGTCTCCGATGTTTCCTCTCAGGTTAATTTTTATCCTTTATTTTTGAATATTGAGTAATGAAAGTCAGGTTTAGTTTTTAAAGATTAAAATCAATGGAAATATTGGAAATTATCGCTTGTTTCTGGTCTTAAATTTTTGTTTCCCATAGCTGAAATCCTCCTCCCCAAGGGTGGGAACCGAGTTGGTATAGAGTTCTTTAAGTGTAGTACGACAATCCTCCTTGGATATCCAGCACCGGATGGTCATCGTTTCATCACTCTATACATTCCACGCGACTGGAAAGTGAAATATTGTTTAGAGGTGATAATAGTCCATTCTAGCGCCTGTAACTCAGTGTCGCAGCAGGATTTATCACCCAGTCCTGCTGTGTGAATGCGGAGCAAGTCTGGGCGTTTTCCCTGCCTCCCGTGCTTTTCATTTTGAACACATGAAATTCAGTGTCCGAAAGCACCCTGCCGCCAGCTACAAGGGTATGCTTTTAGCAAATTCTGATTGTATGTGGGAGCTGGTTCTCCATATTTCATTTTCGTAGAGCTCGTGTTCTTTGAGCAGTTTGTAATATTTAAATTTGTCATACCTGCTCAAATGCCCCAGAGATGCTTAGATTTTGATTTTCATTGAATTTAAAAGTTGGTTTTAGCCCACTGTTATAATTGTAATAATGGTCTCTCTTTACCTTTTGTAGCTTGAAGGGTCACCACCATTTCTCTCACTGAAAATAAAATCTCGGTGTGAGGGCGATCGTCGATTTTGTAGGGCTTGAGATTGAATGTCCAATTTAGGATTAAAAGCCACAGTTGATAAATCCAGCGACATTGAGTTCGTTGTATTTGTGTAATTATTTCATTTCCAAAAGGGTCTGTTTGCTTTTTCTAAAGTCGACTCTATCCTTGATGATGTATGGAGTCCTCATGTAGAAAGAAGCAAAGGCTGAGGCTTCCCATGTTTTGCCTCGTTCCTATGGAGAAAGATTTGCCTCATGTGGTCTCTGCTGCTGTCGTAGAGGTAGCGCATTGATGTCCAGCGGACTTTAGAGTCTTTGGTGATGATGTTGATCCACTCCACCGATGGCATTACAGAGCCATAGGCTGAGGAGGAAGCTCCTTTGCCATGAGTTTTCTCATCCGTCTCGATGTTGTCTATATCCTATCCTTTCGTAGTCTATGCTATCGTTGTCTCGCCTGCCCATTCTTTCGCCGTTCATCAGAGAACATATTTCCGCTGAGATCCCATCATGTTGATATGGGACTTCCGCCATTGTATGTGAGGGTGATGCCTGAGAAATCTCGTTTTCCAAGAATGTTTTGAAATCGGTGGACTGAGATACTTTAATATCTTTCAGGAGGTGATCCTTGTACAGTGATAGGACATGGTTTTTCTTTGTTTTGAAGTAGCGGTGACAATTACTTCTTTGATTTCTGTTTCTGTCAACCTCTCCTGCTGCCCATACAGAGGAATGCTGCAATAAGTGTAAAGATTTTCTTTAACATATTATGTGTTTTAATAAAATAAGATTGGCTGATCAAAACTATGTAGCGCAATCCTATTCATACTCTTTATTTAGAGTATTGGAAAACACTATAAAGCACATGATTAGAACTTCCCATCTGAACTAAGCACATACTTGAATTTAGGATGTCCTCCTGTGTGCATCAAGATAATCAACAACTTTGGAGTTTTACATATTCTCCTTTAGCTGTTTTACTACATATGCCCATTTTGTTAACTGTGTGTATGGAGACTTTCACTTGTGCAGCTAATGCAGGATCATAAGCTACATACCATTTGCACTCTTCATTCCTCCAGAGATAATGCTGTTGTAAGATAACCCAGTATCTACTCTTTGGTGGATAGCGCTGTTAGCGCAGTTTCCTTTTTATCATCAGCTGCTTATAGCAACCAGTAGAGCTTGTTTTAGTGCGCTAAAGCTTCTTTACTATCAGTTTTGAATACCCCCATTTCCATTTCCAGAAAACTCCACTGTGTAGTCTTAATATGTAATATCTTTTGAAAGCGATGTCCCAAAGTAAAGACTGGTTCTTAGGGTCAGTCACCGTTACTTCTGTCCCCTTTTTCAAAGAGAAATATTTCCATGTTCCAGAGGCGCTGGCATCTACTGTCGTCTTTTGAATTGTCAGTTACATTTGGAGTAACTCTCATTGTTATCATCTCTACCACAAAGAGAGCCAATGTCAGCTCCAGATACCAAACTTAAAAATGCTTTTCATATCTAAACTTATTTAAAATTTCTGCAAAGATAAATAAATCTGTTTATACTAAATAAAAATAAGAATATGATGTTTCATGTGAAAAATGAAATTCAAGAAAAGAAGAATAAAACCAAAAAGAACCCTAATTTTTGCACGAGATACGAAATTTAGATTTAGTTTAAAAATATTTTCTCCCTTTCTCTGCTGATTTTCAGTATAGAAGTGGTCATCGCTACCATTCTGAAAGACTGGTATTTCGTGAGGGCTTTTGTGGGAGATATTTTGGTGGTGGCTTTTGGTTTATATGCTTTATAAACTCGTTTTTCGATTGCAGAAATAAAGAAACAAACTACTGCTGTCTTTGTGCGGTTTTGTGGAAATGTTGCAGTATTTCAAACTTCGTCGAAAAATTAGCTTTCCCAAAAGAAGCCCACCTATATTATAATAGGAAATTATTTCTCGTGGAAGATATTTTTTGTGCTATGCAACAGGTTGTTTATCAGTGTTTTATCAATAAAATATTTAGAATAGATTAAATATCTTCGTGCTTGTTCATTAAATCCATTAGAAAATCAGGGCATCGGATGATTTTGTGTCTGCGCATCGAGGAAAAACAGAATGGTAGAGGCTTCGGTGAGTTTTTCTCCTTCGGAATTGAAAAATCTCGTATTCAAATTCTATTTTTGCGGTAGGTGTGATTTTGGTGTGATGTAGAGTAGGTCATCATATTTTGCTGGGCGAATATATTTTATTTTATATTCCGAAACGGAAGCCAAATTTCTTTCATCTCATTGTATGAAATTCGATAGCACGAAAAGTTCAACTCGGGCAACTTCCAGATACTCAGCATAGTTACCATAGTAGACATACACTATCAGGGTCGGTTTCTCCAACGAACCTCGTAATGAGCGTATCTGTTAATCATTTGTTGCAAATTTTAAACTTCATACAAATATATATACCAATAGAACAGTAAATAAAAATTAAACTCCATATTTGCGACTAATCACACTCGCGTTAGGAAATTTTCTATCAAATTAATTTTAACCATAAATTCAAAGATATAGATGGACAGGAATCGAAACAATGTGAGAATTGTTCCTTTTTATGCGGGATAATCTGCTCTTTCGGAGGAAGGGCTAGACTCTTAAAAATTAGAGGATTCTTTTGCCTTATTGTTTGATAAGGCTCTGTCCATTGTCTTTTTGTGGATGGTAATCTCGCATTGGGAGTTCCTAGTAAACTTCTACAAAGAATATATGAGGAACATTATCTCTCCTGCTTTCTGTCAGCCCTAAAAAGTATTTTGCAAGTGGAATAAAACTTTGCATGCTGTAGCAGAAAAGGACAGGATGAAAAGAGGAAGTAACCTATAAAGGCTACAAATCTGGGTCAAATTCCTAAAAACAGGAAGTAATGCTTCCTTCTTTTCATCGGAAAGGAATAACTCATTTGCGACACCTGGATTAGAGTAAATGTAGAATCAAATCTGAATCCTACATTGTGTTCTGGAAAATTTTACATGAAGGAGAGTAATAGTAAGTTTCAGCCGCAAGGCTATTGCAGACAGACCAGGCAGACCTCTTTTTAACCGCTATCATCCACGGAGGTGTGGAGTTGGGAAACTCACATAGCTCACGGAGTTAGGTCTGGAAGTTAAAAACAAATTTGCAGATACAAATAGTGGTTTGGTGTCCCATCGAAAAGCTGATTCAGCAGTTTATCAACGTAGCGAATACTAAAAATCCTGGAGAAAAGAGCAGAATTTGCTACTACCAAATGGTGGATGTCCTCATTATAGATGATATCTGCAGTTCTTTCTCAGGTACAGCAAACGCAGGGATACTCTTCCATATTTTTGACCATTTACACCAAAATGGAAGCAGGTTGTCTCTGACTTCTGATGTTACCCGGTGGACATCCAAGAGTGACTTTGAAGAAAGAATCGTTTCGTTTATAGTGACTTTTCTGTGGAGATAAAATCACCAGATTTTTCTACAAGAAAGAAAATCGTCAGCAACAAACTTCCAGCGAGATGGTATCCAGCTGAGTGAGGATATATTAGACTTTTTGGCATCGGAGTGTTAAATCTAATGTTAGAGAGCTTATCAGTAATTAACTCGAGTTATAGCTCATTCCACGATTTATAAGTCTGACCTTACTCTTGATTTATTGAAAAGAAACCATCAACAAAAATCGCAACCAATAAGGATAAAACAATAAGTATTTCACTGATACAAGATGTGGTTTGTGATTATTTTAGAATTCACAAAGAGCAGCTTCTATCCAAAAACCAGAAAAAGAGAATCGTCTCTGCAAGACAATAGCTATGTGTTTTTCTAAAGAATATACCAATGCTACCTATGCCAAAATAGGCAATGAAATGGGAGGAAAAAGACCACACTACGGTGATGCATGCTTACAATACTATCAAAGATTTTTCTAAGATAGATAAAAGAAGTAAAGAAATACATCAAAGATTTAAAGGATATTTGCGTAGATAATAAAAGTTTATTTTAGTGAACAAAAGAAGGATTTTACTCGTTAAAATCCTTCTTTTGCTAAAACACAGAAAAACTTATATTAGCAAATAAAGTAATTATTAACCTTGATGCAAAATGAACGAAATAGCACAAAATATGGCAGAAATCAAAAGGCAGAATGGCGGAGGCTTGTAAAAGCTGGAAGAAATCCAGAAGAGGTAAAACCCTTTTGCGACGAAAAACCGTTCCTGCGATAGAATAAAACAGGCTCTGGCTACGGGAGAAACTTTGATAGGCGAAAACAAAGTGCAGGAGCTGAGATAACATTACAATTAAAGAAAGTTCCTCATACTAAGCATTTTATAGGCATCTCTCAGACCAATAAAATAAAGATATTCTAAAAGCAGAGGTGAGTGTATAGAGAGTTTAGACCGCTGATGCCGCTGAAAAACTACAGCAACGCCTTTGAATATGAGGATAAAACCATCGAGGTTTTGATTCAAGTGAATACCTCTTATGAAGACAGCAAGTTTGGTCTTGACCCAAGTGAAGCGGTGGATTTTTGTGAGAAGAAAGTAGCGACTTTGGACAGGCTGAAAACTGAAAGGGTTAATGACCATAGGCTGTTTAGTGCTGAAGATAGAAGAAGTTAGAAAATGTTTTCAGCTGTTGAAGAAAATTCAGCAGGAAATCATAGATGAAAATATTCCAAATGTAGAGATGAAGGAGTTTGGTCCATGGGGATGAGCGGGGATTTGGAAACGGCGATGAGGAGGGCCTACGATTATCCGTGTGGGACTGCTATTTTCGGGAAGAGAGAGTATCCAGACAGCCATACGTCTGGCCTGAAAACTAATAGTTAAAGTATATTAAATTTTATAATTCGCAAAGGGAATTTTTAACTTTGATTAGTTGAAAAATCTTTTTATTTAATCAATTGATACACAATATTATGCTATTTTTACTTCCTGCTATTTATCGGAAAAATTCGCCGATTGAGTATTTTGCTCCTGCTGTTAAGGAATATATTATGAACTTGGATTATTTTTCGTGGAAAATGAAAAACAGCGAGAAAAGTCATCAAGCTTTTTCGCTCCCGAAAAGAAACAATCTGAGTGAAAATTATTTCTGCTCGACAAGTATTCCGAAAACTTCAGATTTAAAGGAAGCTCAAGAATTGATGAAAAGGAAACGGATTTTTGGACTGCTTTCGGAAGCGGCTGCTCGTCATCGCAGATCCAGGGAATATTATGCAGTGCGGCACACGGCATCAAAAGTGGTTCCTGGAATGGGCTGAGTTCTATCATTTTAGCGCTGATTTCCAGTGGGTTTAATGGACAGCAGTTTGCTTTTCTCACGGTTATCTTCCGATAGACAAAGATGAGCGGAAAAATAAAATCCGACAGCTGGAAAAACAAGTGCAGGAAACAGGATATTCGCAGATTTTATGGAAACGCTTTCCACCGAAACCAAAGGCTTTTGGAGGATTTGTAAGTTTTGTCACCGCAGACAGCCCTCTGCATAGCGGCGGATATTAACAATCCAGAAAAGAATTTATAAAACTCTTCCCATAAAAGGAATGGCAGAAAGAAGAAATAGATTTAGTAAAATTCCTCACGATATTTGTTTTAGGGCAATGAAAAAGCTGAAAATTTTATTTTGTATTTTCTTTTACGATTCGGATTTCTGCTCAGCAAATTTTTCTGAAAGGTGACCAGAAGAAGGAAGAGTGCTGGAGCAGGTTTTGGTAATTAACATGAGAACAGAAAAGAGCAGGTGTATACCAGCAGTAATGGGGGAGTTTAAGATAGCTAGCCAATATTTCAGATGAGTTTCGTTTCGTTAAAAAGGTTATGATAGGATATCTCATATGGTGAAATCTGCTGATTTTGACAAGCATATTTTTACTGCAAATGAGAAAAGTCGAAACTATTATAAATGAAGTGGTTATAATTCCAAAAGTAAAATAGACAGGCTGAAAAAGGAGATAGAAGTCCCCTACTGTGAAGAAGGAAGGTCCAAGCCCAAACCAGCAAAATGGAAAAGATGTTGTTAAAATAGCGCCTATTCCTATAGTGATTGCATTTGATATAGAAGCTTTTTGAGGAGTTATGACAGGAATGCGCGGAGAAAGAAAACCCGCTATAAATATGAAGACATGCGCAGGCTGATATCTTGCAGGTGAAAGAGTTTTTAGGAGAAGAATATTTTATAGAAAATAAAATTCAAGCGAGAGAATTCATGAGTTTTTAGAGTTTTCTATCATTGAGAAGCCAGAGATTACACATGAAAACTGGGTAATCAGAACTCAAGTCATGATGATTTTGGAGGAATTGTTTCAATCTACCATAAAAGACTGAAATGAATAATATAGATAATATGAATAAAATAATATACATAACTCGGCACTCAGTGTGGGATTTTCTGCAGAGTGTTTCAGGAAAAGTGGAGACAGAAGAAGGTTTATCTATTGCTAAATGTGTTGGTTATCAATCTAAAAACCAATGAAAAGTAAATACAGATGAAAATGGAAATTTCACCATTTCGGCGAAGTTGCAGGATGAAATTGGTTTTGTAAAGAAAGGTTATGACCGAGTGTCTTATATCGTGAAATCTGCTGATTTTCAAGAAGAAAATATTTTAGACTGCAAAATCCACTGTGACAATAGAAGAAGTGGTTATCAGCAGGCTGAAACTAACGGGAAATCTTGCCAAAGACTCCAAAAGTCTGGACAGGAAGATGTCAATGCTAAAATTCTAAAAATCGCTGGGGACAGAAACCATTGAAAAACAAGTGCGAAGCATTTCTGGTTCTGCGGGAATTAGTTTTAATATGGCATCATTGCTTGCAGGAAGAAGAAAAAGAGCAAAAACAGCGACTGGAAAATATGAGCAATTCCAGAATAACGCCACATGGATAAGCGAAGAGTAGATTCGGATATTTCGTAAGTAAGGGAATTCCAGAGGTGAAAGTAGCAGAGTTTATTCAGTTTTCGTGACATCAAACACTGCAAGTAGCGGGATACACCAAAACCAATAATTTCCCTCAAAATAATGACAGCCTAGACCAGCTTATCCTGTTTACCTCATAGAGACAACATAATCTTTAAATTTAACTTTAAGGCTTTTAATTTTAATCTAAATAACATATTAGATTAATAGAAAATAGAAAAACAATAAAGTTTAAATTTAAAAACAGAGAAACCACATATAGATTTTGATTTATGGTTTTTCATTTAAGAAAGTGCCATAGATTAAAACAAATGGGCAAAATTATACGAATTCATCCAGAAAATCCACAGGAAAGGCAGATAAATGAAGTGGTGGAAACCTTGAAAAAGGCGGGCTGATAGTCTATCCATCGGACACGGTATATGCCTGGGATGTGATATCAATAACCTGAAAGCAATGGAAAAACTAGCTCAGCTAGAAGGGAGTAAAATTAGAAAAGTCCCATTTACCATTATATGTAATGACCTGAGCCACTTGTCAGAATTTACAAAACCGATAGAAGATCTCACATTCCGACTTTTGAAAAGCAAACTCCCTGGGGCTTTTACCTTTATTTTAGAAGCAAATAAAAATTTGCCTTTGGCTTATAAAGGGCATAAAACCATAGGAATACGCGTTCGAATCATTCTGTGCCACAGATGATTGTGGAAAGTCTTGGCAACCCGATAGCTTCCACCTCTGTAAAAGATGATGATGAGGTGATAGAATATTCTACCGACCCAGAGCTCATCGCCGGAAAAATACGATAAAAAGCGTGGATATCGTGATAGATAGCGGCTGGGGAGAGCTGGATGCCTTCTACGATAGTAGATGTGACATGACGCGGGAATACCAGAAATTGTCCGACAGGAAAAGGTGAATTATAGAAATATCTCGTATTTGCGAGAGTTTTTGTTTATTATAAAAATTCTATATCCTTAGAATGAGGAAGAATCTTTGACATCGTAAACAACGCCATGGGATAGGAGTTTGATAAGTCGTAAACGAATTCTTTATGAGCAACACCCAAGAACTACTGTTTCATATTTATCCGAAGGAAGTGTTTCTAGGCTTTCATTCCGTATCGTGTTTTACTGCTAGGATTAGCCCAAGGGTCGTGGTGTCACTAACACCGAAATCCTCCAGCAGTGATTACATCGATGATTTTAGTATTTCGACATCAGGCAGTTTTCTTTGAAAGTTACCCCAGCATGAGTAATTTAGCTCCATTGATTTGGATATTTTTCTTAATCATCGCTTTTACCACTTGCTCGGCAACATATTTTCCTATAGAACGGCTCATTCATCTTCTTCCTGCACAAGATGATTTCTGGATGGTAGCCGTACTCGTGGCTTTTTGAGCCAACATAATATGGGTCTACACCGATGCAGTACTACAAGACCTGGTTTGAAAGGAAGGAAATTTCATTTCGTTCCAGCGGCTTTCAGCACATCGAGTGTTGATATCCATTGGGTTAAATATTTTTAGCCAATTCATTCACGAAAGCAATGTTGATATCTCTTGTATGAGGTTTCTCAATCGCTTTGGCAGCTTCGGCGGCGTCGTGTGATAGTTGGAGCAAGGTGCGTACTTGCTGTAATCACCTGAAGATACGTCGTCGCCGCTTTGTCGATTTCTGGAGTATAGAGCTCACGTAGGGATGTTTCCACGGTGTATGTTTCTCTGCAATCTCCTGGGTTGATTCTTTCAGGAGAATAACCAGCGAAAGAAAATCTACATTGAATTTAAAGTCCAGAAACTCTTCACCATTGTGGATACAGTCTTCCTCAGCACCAGGGTAAACCGTAGATCTGTAGATGACAATATCCCCTTAATCACTTTCCTACCTGCTTCACTCTGCTTTTTACAAGAGGGAGTAAGGTTCATGGTTGTTTCTGTCCACAAAGTGTCGCACAGTGATGATGTATACATTGGCATTTTCTATATCTTTTAGGTCAGTAGAGCAGAAAAACATTGGTACCCGCATTGAAAGGGTTTTCTTTAACCAAAGCCGATTTCAGAAGCTCATCAGATACCCAAAAGTTTCATCATGTCCTGCGTTTAGTTCTGTGATTCTTTTGCTATCAAAAACCTACCACAAAATTAGTGAAATAACCTTGCCAATGGCAGTCCTACATAACCAAGTCCAATTGCTATTTTTTTCATTTTTCAATTATTTTTTTAGTTCGTTATGAATTCATTTCAAATTCATTTGCTAAAATGGTTGTCCCATACTCATTCATATGATCTTCATCATAATACATTATAATTCCTTCTCTGAAGGGCAGACCTTTCAATTTGTGAAAATCAATTGATATCATATACGTCATTAGAATTATTATCAATTATTTTTCTTTCACGCTTTTCCAGGAATTTCTTGGTAAGAAACATTATATAATGATTATCCTTGTTTCTATTCATTTTATACCCTCTGTTAATCCTTATTGGGTTTTTATTCAATTTAGAAATGGAGCTATAAAGATAAACTTTTTATCTGGATTATTCTTCACGAAATTTTTCTATAGCCTCTGGTAACGAGGTAATATTTTTACGATAAATTGGACCAATAATCACTACCTTACTGTTTTTCAATTCTTTATTTGTAATTTTCAACTAAGTTTTCATACCTATATTTCAGTGATTAGAAGAAAAATCTTTTTCCGAAATACCAGAAAGATTCGGATAACTCATCATTAGTAATTGTTCTAAAATTAAATCCATGCCAACAATCACTAAAAATTCTTATACACTAACGCATAACTATCCCCTAACAAAAGAATAGAATCGTATTCGTATCTCCATAGAATTCTACCTCCTTATAATACCCCCGTGAGAGTTTTTCCTACCGTTGGGGCAGCATATTCCTGGGGAAACCACAGACTTTCATATTCAGTTAGTGGTGCATAGAACATTAACAAAGCTAATAATCCTGAAGGCACACACATTGTAAAACAAATTTTTAGTCTTTAATTTTTCTAAAATAGTTCTCTATAAATGTGTAAGATAAATAAGCAAATAAGTAAGTAGAAATTATGATAATAAACTGCTCCAAAGGCGTAAAGACATCAGTTATCAATATTATGATAATATCTGATAAAAACCATTACTGGCCAATGCCACAGATATATGGAGTAGGACAATTCACCTAAATGAACTAAGAATTTATTTGATAAAAATTTACTAACCAGCCCTTTGTATCTATCAATAAAAGGCTGCTCCCAAACAAGGTAAAAGCACCCACAACAGGGAAATTGGTATTTTCCACTAAAAAGAGACAGAAGAAACAAGAATAGTAATAACGAAACAATGCTTATAATATCTCTCCCTCCTTTTGTAGCATTCTGTATTTTTCTTGATTCATAACAAACAATGTTCCTATCAAAAATTCAGGAATCCTTGCAGGAAGAAAAATACATCATTTCTTTATTATTCAAATATGTACTATTTACAAAAGAATATCCTAACAATACAATTGTAATTAAAAATTACATAATTGAGAAATTTCTTATTTTTATAGCAGCGTATAGGAAGCAGAAAATAAAACTGCATTTTCTATTGCAAGCGTCCATGTATGCAGAAGAGGTTTTTCTTGACTGGACATCCCAAAATAGTTGTCCAATGTCAGATAAATATTTATTAGAATAAAATATTGACGACCAAAAACACTATTTCTTACTCCTATAATATCCGACGGCAGATATCAATAAAGTTGCCACTAAAATGTAACTAAAAGAGAAAATAAGATAAGCTGGCAATAAACGCCCAAATCTACTAATATAGAAATCAATGAATTGAAATTTATTTTTGCTCTTTTTATGAAGAATGATTCAGATATCAAATATCCAGAAATCACAGAAAACATCCACTCCCACAAACCCGCCTGATAGGAGATTTAGCGTTCAAATGAAAGAAAAAGACTAATAGGACAGCACTGCCCTAAGTCCTTGTATATCGTATCTATATTGCATTTTATTTCTTTCTAAAACTGTAATTTTTATTTCAGACCTTAGATAAGAGATGCAATGCGGTTTAATATTTTTTATTTTCTAGTTTTTCTTTAAAAATTCATTTTTAGTTTTTCTATTATATAATATTATTCTAGACTTGCAAAGATACATTTTATTAGTTGGGTTTATTTCCATACCTTTAAAAATTTATGATGATATCTCATATAGTAGGGGTGGTACCAGAGGATAGATTCTAGATTTCTTTCTTTGAGTGATAGTGTTCCTGTTGAAAAGCTTTTCATCGCTTTTGGTGAGCAGCTGATGCCGCTGTTAGCTGGATAAGAGGATATGTTGAGAACCATCCGCTTTGTGACTGCGATGTTTTCTGGTATATCACGCTCTCCTGTGCTCTATTCCTTTATCCACGAAATGTCACTGTACGTTGTTTTCTGCATCAGCGAGTCACCACTGCCCAAGTAGGCTCCATGAACGCCTCTGTATGGTGCGATGCCTGCATGAGTATTGATAAAAGGGACATGCTACGGCAGAAAGCACTCAGGGATATGATTCTTGTCCGTTTACGATGATTAAATCAGATTTATTTCTTCAATAATTCTAGTAGTTTTGAATTTACAGATGAAACATTTACTCGCCCTATCATTAGGAGTTTCTTGCAGCATTTCATGCGTTTGCCTTCAAGGATTTCATCTCTTTCTTTTTAGATGTGCCGCCTCACTCACGATAATCAGCTGGAATAAAATTCGTCACAACGGTAAAAGTCAATCTATCCTTCGATAAATATGTTTTCTATCTTCCACAATGATTTTCACGCTCGAATTTGACTATCCAATGCATTGAAATACATTTGAGGAATCACCCTTCCTGCTAAAATAACGATACCTCTTCATTTTCTATCTTTTGCTGCCAAACTACTCATCGTGTAGCTTTGGAAATTATACTTATTTAAAAATTTATAATGTTGCAGGATTTTCTAAAACTCGAAAATTTTCCTCCATATCGTCCTGAAATTATGAGGGTGCCACCATAAATGGTAGGTTAGATTGTTTTTATCAGCAAAGGTCATGCTTGCTTTTATTCTACTTTAACCTTTAAACTCCAGAAACTCAGTTTTCGGCGAGTATGGCCCAAAGAAAACGGCTTTGATGGAATATTTCCACAGGAGTTTCTGCGTAATCGTCTGACAACAGCTGTGTCCAGAGATGTTGATGTAAGAATCCATCAGCCTGAAAGCCTCGCCTAGCCTAGGCTTTCGTTTTCACGCTTTGGGCTTTATACAGCCAAGAGTGCTCATTCCTCTGTAACAAGTGATTCCTAGCTCGAGCATACTGTAGGCATTTGTCATTGAACTGGTTTCTGTGGGAAAAATCAGCGATGTTATCTCTATTCCTTTGCTCTTTGCTATTCTGCACCCGCCATTCTGGTATCTTCTCTGAAAGATTCCGAAAGCGTTTGTCCTTTTCTCTACAATAGTAACGAAAAGTGGGTGCTTCGACTTTCCTGCTCAGGATATTTCTTTGATTTCATCGATGAGCAGTGGAGCAAAATGATATTTGTCTTGGTTAAAAATCACCGCCCAGACTCTCGAAATAAGCGTTTTCGCAGGGCGTAAAGCGATTTGTCTTCGTATTGAGGTTTGATGGCAGGTAAATCTGCATAATAATTTTCTTTGGTCTTGAGAGAGAAACCAACGGTAGAAAAGTACCGCAAAACAGCGTATTTTCTAAATAATCTAGCGTTTGAGGAACTACTTGATGGACATTTCAGTATGTTCCTGCTCCATAGTCATTAATGGTTCTTTTGTCCGAACTGCGCATGAGCTCGTTAAACTGTGTGAAATTACAAATTTACCTGTTTTCATAAGTTACTGATCTTTCCGCACTCAATCTACAGCTTCTTTTAGACCTTGCGCGAAGATGTGGCTTCGGCTGGTAGCCTGCGATGAGCTCTACACTCGCTAACGAGTGAGTGAACATCCCCGCCTGTTTGGTCCATGGATGAGTTTCCACTTTGCGATTTCAGCTATCATAGGCAGAAAGCGTATTCTTTCAGCAGTTCAAGCCATTTCTTTGATGGTTGTTCTGTCGCGCAGCCGTGTTATATATTTGATTTAGAGCCCTTCTCTGTCAGTGATTAAGCAGCTATATTAAATTCATACTGAACCACATTATCAATGTAAGTAAAATCCCTTTGAACAGGTACTCCATCACCATTGAGAAGTCGGCGACTGGTGGTTGATTAGCTGGATTACGAATCTCTGAAATCACCGCAGCATAAGCGCCATTTGGTTCAGCGTCTTCCACATTGAAATATCCCAGTCCTATCGTATCAAAGATGTAAACTCTTTTGAAAACATCAGCATAGAGCTCGCCCACATATTTCCAGATCGCGTATGAGAAAGCGGTTTTCCGATGCTGTCTTCTACTTGGCAAAGGATGTAGAGTCGCCGTGGGCAGAGGAGCTGGCAGTGTAAACAAGTCTTTTACCCTGCATCCTCGTCGCTAGCGAGCATATCGAAACCGCCCACATTCACATCATTACTCGTGATAGGGTCATTGATAGCGTGGAACAGAGCGAGATGCAGCCTCGTGCAGGCCCATAATCTTGTCTCGTCACAAGCTGCAAGTTTCTAAAACCACGAATGTCATCCTCTCAATCAGCGAATTTTTCATTTTGAAAAAGGCTCAATGTTATGTCTGTGTCCTGCAGCAGTTGTCCAAAACTGTAACCATGCAGCTCCGATTCTCGAGGAAGTCGTTTCCACTAAATTAGAAACTGAGTGCAGCAAGCCGCTATGACTATTACTATCTAATCTTTTTCTTTGAAATTCATCTTTTAAGCTATTATATGGGCTGAATATTTTAGCATACGCAGATACGATTCTTTATTGGTTAAGTTTCGTTTCTTTGAAATCACCTTTCCACACTCCTTCAGGAAGGTTTATTTCGCAGCTCAGAACCTGCCTTTTGTGAGAATGAGCTTGAGGTTCTATCTCGAGTTCTTTTTCAACGATTCTCAAGAATCTCAATGATAGAATAATTGAAGGGATACGATATTGACCACTATTAAAATTTTGACAATTGACAGCTCGAGAACCAAATTTGCAATATCCTCAGTATCACTGATGTTTCTCGCTGCTTTGTGTGACATGTATCATTTTGGTGGTTTTGACAGAACGAACCAAATAGTCTATCAGCAGATTGGGATTTCTCCTTTGCTCAACGTGCGTTGCTAGCTACATAGTAAATATTTTTGGGCAGTTTTCAGCGACGATTTGTTCCATTTCTTTAGTTTCCAGAACATACTGGTCATGTCAGCCTTGAGGAATCATAGATGCTGCAGGTAGGAAAATAGACAAAAGTTTGTCAGGATTTGGTGTAGAAAGTCTCTGATCAGGTCTTCTTCCTTTGAAATTCAGATAGTTCTGTCTCCAAGGAGTTAGAAACCCTAGATATGACAAGATCTTCCTCGGTCTACATCGTAGAAATAGAGAAGCGATAAGTCCATTTCCTGCAATCATGGTGTCGGCTCTATTGTCACCAGATTTTCAATAATTCTGAAAGACTTGTTTTCACTTAGAAATTCAGAAAAGCCTGTCCCTCCTCTGCTGAGGTGTGTGCTATATCAGCAAAATAGTCGCAAGCTTCATACCTCCCCCATTTTTGGCCAAAATTAAAATCAGGAAGATCTCATGAAATCTAGTATTTGAGTAGTTTTTGTAATAAAATTCTAGAAACTCTTCTTTCCTATTGTATGGATAATTTTGTCATGTATATGTATTTGGGTACTACACCAGTGTGAATGTTTGCTTGCTCTGACATAGTTTGACTCATTTTATCCAGACATTTAGTTTGATATGGAATATGGGTTTTTCTCAGGTTTGTAATAATTTTCATCATATTTTTTTTATATCTTCGCAGTGTGTCCTCCAAAGCTTATAGTATCGTTTTAATAAATGAAACCCCCTTCCCAATCCTATCCAAGATTTCATGTAAATGCTGGATTAGCAAAAAATAAGTCTTTTCAGGTCCTTCAGCATCTACTTCAAAGGAAGATACTCCTCGCCACCTGAACTAGCAGATTCCAAATTCATTATTGATGAGATTAGAAGGTAGTGTTGATACATTTGGTATCTACTTTTTTTGTGTTTCATGTTGCTCTAACTTGAAATAGTGAAAAGATAAGCCTCCCGTGAGTAGTTTTCTATATCGAGTTGCTATTTTGGTATTTATTGATGCCCTTCTGTCGAAACTCCTAAAAAGGAATTTGTTGGTCTGTGGTGTTTTGAACACAAAACAGTAAAACCTATAGATAAAACCAAAAATAATGGTAACAGTTCCAGCAAACAAAATAGATTATAAATAAATTTTTTCATCTTTAAATTGGAACAGGCAAATTCAGCTTCCTTTCCATGGAACCAAATAATCAGTATGTTAGGAAAATATAAATCATCCAGCGGAATGTCTTTTACCTTATCTTCCAAATTCAGAGGGAAAAGTCGGTCTCATCAGCCATCTGAAAAACGAACATATTAGCGATAAAGAAAAGCAGATCAACTTCCTATTAGTTTCCAAAGGATATCCGATGCCTATGTGCATGGTCGTGAACATTTTCTTGATGAAAGAAAAGCATCAGAAATACTTCAGCACGAAGAAAATCCAGCAAAAAGTAGCCAAACCAAAATGTCAGAAGCACTTGAAAAATTCCTTTTTAAAGAAGGAAATATCTTGCCTTTGTGCTACGATGTCAAGGTTGTTTCTATTGGTTTTCATAATGATGGAAGGCATTATGAATAAGGCATTTAGGAATCCCCAAAAAATGAAAGTCCAGTTTGGTTCCATGCCAAAAACCACTCACTAGGAAATGATAAAGGTGTTACGAATACGCATCCAGTCATCTTCTGTTTCCGCCTTAGAGGGATGTAGAGATAATCTTTGAACCAAGTAGAAAGAGAAATGTGCCACCTTCTCCAGAATTCTGCAATCTCTTTGAGAGCCCATGGATAGTTGAGAATTTCTTAATAATTTCGATGCCGAAGAGCCTTTGCTGACTAAAGCAATGTCGCTATAACCCAGAAAAATCACAATAAATCTGAACAGCAAATAGTACGCACCAGAAGCTACGTGGTTCCGGTGTATTCGGCGTTTGCATAATCATTAAAAATTAATGTTAGCATAATGGGCACAGTTTGTCCGCGATAACCACTTTTTAAATAATCGAGGATTTGTCGCATCCCATCCACAGCTTTGTGGTGAGTTAAACTCTCTATTTACTTAATTGAGGAAGTAAATGCGCATGGCTCTTTCTATAGGACCAGCCACCAAAAGAGGGACTTAAGCAAAAAGGGCATAGATAACAGTGATCTCAGGCTCCTATTTTCTGTTGTAAATATCTCACTACATGGGACAATCCATGGAATGTGTAAAAACAGAAATTCCATAGGAAGCAGTATTTCCAAAAGTCCAAGGATTTACTTTCAATCCCAAACTACTCATAAGTTCGGCAAATGAACCTACGAAAAGTTATAATATTTGATCCTAAGAAAGAAAAGATTTATCAAAAATACCGAGCCAAAAGCAAAATCTTTCGGGTGTATCTTCTGTTTTGCAATCCGAAGTCCTGAAAATAATCTAAAAAGTAGAAAATAACAATACGAAAATCTCCAGTCCCAGCAGGAATAGCAAATAGCTAGATACTAGAAGTAAAACAGTGTTCTGCCATTTAAGTCGTTGTGTAATATCCAATAAAGGAAAACGATGGGTAAAATACCGCAAAACTAATAGAGGTTAAAGAGCATATTTTAGATTTTTATGTTATAATATTCCGCTACACTTTTATGCCCACATGTATAGTGTTCATCACCGATGCTCCTCTTGGTTTGGCCCTAGCACACCATTCGGTAGGTAGGTGGTAGGGTTATTTATGTC